>Ga0194119_10003171_pt1 | contig 26743 bp, 31 predicted proteins | sample TA2MahC100mmetaG_FD_148620 | JGI IMG/M metagenome (GOLD analysis project Ga0194119, IMG submission 148620) | Freshwater microbial communities from Lake Tanganyika, Tanzania - TA2015018 Mahale Deep Cast 100m | ecosystem: Environmental > Aquatic > Freshwater > Lake | place: Tanzania: Lake...
ACTCGTGGCGGATGGATGAGACCTACGTGAAGGTACGCGGTGAATGGATGTACCTTTACCGAGCGGTCGACAAAGCGGGCAAGACGGTGGACTTCTTTTTGAGCCGACACCGGGATGTCAATGCGGCCAAGGCGTTTCTACGCAAAGCGATGAAGGGGCGACGGGTGCCGGCCAAGGTGACGCTAGACGCGTACGCGGCCTCCCATCGCGCGGTAGCTGATCTGAAGGAAACCGGCGAGTTGCCGGAGCAGCTGGTAGTCCGCAGCAGCAAGTACTTGAACAACTTGATCGAGCAAGATCATCGCAGGATCAAGCAGCGATTGCGGCCGATGCTGGGACTCAAGAGCTTTGAGTCGGCGACCATTGTGATCAGCGGTATCGAACTGGCGGGGAAGATCAAGAAGGGGCAATTCAAATTTGGCAAACTAGGCGGGACAGGGACAACGATGCCGGAGATCTGGCGAGCCGCGTTGGCAGCGTGATTGGGGTCGGGATCGATCGAGACCCGCGGACCGAAACGGTATCAAGCCAGTGTCAACCCAGATTTTGCACCAGAGCCCAATATCTATAGTGGTGCGCACGATGATTTCCTCTCAGCTTTTGTGTAGTATGAGTGGGAAAAATGGAGATGTCAAGATGCTGATGATGAATTGATGATTTGATGCGTCAGCGCCGGGACGCCCGCATCAGAACGCCCCCCACTACAAACACCGGGGGGATCGCCAGGACCAGAATTCCCTGATTCATCCGCCGCGCTTGTTCAGCGTTCTGCGCCTCCGCCGTACGCTTGCACATCACGCACTGCGCGCGGGCGGCATCCGGCAGCAGCATCAACAGCGCCAGGATGCACAGTAGCATGATCGGGAACAGGCTCAGGCTGAGGCTGCGTTTTTCCTGCTTCATGTGCATGAAGTACGCCACGATATAGCCGGCCTTGACGAACGACAGGATCAGCAGCACCGCCAGCATGACCATCGGCGAGGCGTGCACGTAGGCGAGCCACACCTCAATCGCCGTCAGCACCAGCAGGAAGATCCACACGCGCAGCGTCATGGCTTCACACTCATCAAATAGAGCAGCGGAAAGACGAACATCCACACCAGGTCGACAAAGTGCCAGTAGAGGCCGCTTGCCTCCACGTCCTCCTCGGTGAACCGCCCGCGACCCACGCCCGCGGCGGTGATGCCGAGATACACGACGCCGATTGTGACGTGCAGCATGTGGAGTCCAGTGATGCCGAAGAACGCGGCGCCAAACACCGGCGAGCCCCACGGGTTCGCGGCGGGCGTCATGCCCTGTGAAATGAGATGTCGCCATTCGGTGAGGTGCAGGACGACGAACGCCGCGCCGCCCATCATCGTGAGCAGAATCCAGCGCACCGCCCGCCCGCGGTCACCGTGCTGCATCGCGTGGACGCCGAACACCATCGTCAGGCTTGAACTCAGCAGCACCAGCGTCATGCCGGTGGAAAACAGAACGCTCGGCGAAAAGGCAAACGGCACGGGCCACGACTCGGCGTTCGCCATGCGCACGTAGGCGTAGCAGACAAGGAGCGTGGCAAAAGTGAGCGCGTCGGAGACGATGAATAGCCACATCCCGAACTTCTTCGAGCCGATCCCGAACGGCGAAGACGAAGCGTGCGTGGCGGCGGCGTGAATGGACACAGTTAGCTTCTCCAGATCAGGAACATCAGCACCACATACAACCACAGTCCGGTGACGAAGTGCCAGTATACGCGCGCCAACTCAAAACGCGCAAAGCGAAATGCCACGAAACCGCCCAACACGTGAAACGCGTGCGAAACGCTGAAGGTCCAGAAAAACCAACTGCCCGGGCCCTTGATGTTGACGAACTGAACCCATGCCACGGCTTGGCCGGCCAGGAACACGAGGCCGAAGACCACACCCGTGCGTTTGTCGTTGCGCACCAGAAAGTAGCTCGACGCGAGGATCGCCGCCGTGGAAAACCACAACACGCGCGGAATCGGCACGCCGTGGAAATCGTCGGCCGATCCGGCGCGGATAATCAGCACGCTGGTGAGCGCGCCGAAGAACATCAGGATGGAAGCTAACAGCACGTATAGGCCAGTGCGCGAAGCCTCTTTCTGCTTTGCCTCCCAATCCACGCGGACGTCGCTTTTGAGTTCCACCGGCTGAAACTCACTCGTACTCATCGCTACTCCATTCCCGTGTGGTGGCATGCCAGGGATTGGCCGGCGCCACCGAGCCGCGATACATGCTCCAGAACAGATTGAACAGGAACACGAGTTGGATGGCGGCGGTGGACATCGCCGCGTGCGTCATCATCGTGTGTAGAAACTTCAGATCCGCGAGGAACTCGAACTCCTTAAAGTCCGGATAGCGGCGCGGATTGCCCACGATGCCGGCAATGTGCATGGGCACGAAGATCGCGTAGACGCCGAGAAACGTCACCAGGAAGTGCGCTTTGCCGAGCGTCTCGTTCATCATGCGGCCGAACATCTTCGGGAACCAGTAGTAGGTTCCCGCAAACATGGCAAACACGGCCGCTACGCCCATGATCAGGTGAAAGTGGCCGACCACGAAGTATGTGTCGTGAAAATACATATCCATCGCGGGCTGTCCCAGCAGAATCCCCGTAATGCCGCCGCTCACAAACAACGACACGAAACCCAGGGCGAAGAGCGAAGGCGTGGTAATCCATAACTTGCCGCCCCACAACGTACCCACCCAGTTGAAAGTTTTGATCGCGCTCGGCACGCCCACGGTCATGGTGATCAGCGAAAAAGCGATCGCCGAGTAGGGATTCATGCCGCTCACAAACATGTGATGGCCCCACACCAGGAACCCGAGCGCTGCGATGGCTACCATCGCATAGACCATCGCGCGGTAACCGAAAATGGGCTTGCGGGCAAAAGTGCTGAGGATCGTGGAAACGAAGCCCATGCCCGGCAGGATCGCAATGTACACCTCCGGGTGGCCAAAAAACCAAAACAGATGCTGCCACAGGATAGGGGAGCCGCCTGAGTGCTGCAGTGCGCGGTCACTCACAACCAGCCCTGCCGGCAGAAAGAAGCTGGTGCCGAGATTACGGTCCATTAATAGCAGAACTCCGCCCGGCAGCAACACGGCAAACGCGAGCAGACTGATCATCGCCGTGGTAAACCAGCCCCAACAAGTCAGCGGTAGCTGCATCAGGCCGAGACTCGGAGCACGCAAATCCACTAGCGTCGCGACAAAGTTGATGGCGCCCATCAGCGAGGCGATGCAAAATAGCGCGATGCTCACAATCCACAGATCCATGCCCAGGCCCATGCCCGGACCCGCGATCGCGCCCACTCCACTCAACGGCGGATACGCGGTCCAGCCGCCGAGCGGCGCGCCGCCCGGCACCACGAACGCGGCGATGAGCACCAAGAATGAAACGAACGTGGTCCAGAAAGAGGCCATATTCAGCCGCGGAAACGCCATGTCGTCCGCGCCGATCTGCAACGGCAGGAAGTAGTTGCCAAAGCCGCTCTGCGGCACCGTGGTGAGCACGAAGAACACCATGATGGTACCATGCATCGTCATCAACGACAGATACAACTCCGGCGTCATGATGCCGCCAGCGGCGCCTTCGGGCCACAGTTTTTCCAGCCATGCGATCTTGCGGTCCGGATCGATGAGATGCCAGCGCATCAGTAGCGATAGCGCCATGCCGAGGAATGCCGCAAACAGGGCCAGGAAGTAATACTGCTTGCCGATGACCTTGTGGTCCGTACTGAAAATCCACCGGCGCACAAAGCCGGGTGGGGGAGCCGCGACTACCGGCTCTCGGGAGCCGTAATCACGCCCAGTTGCTGCAAGGTCTCCTGCTGCCACTTTTGAAACTCCTCCTTTCCCATGACGATGAGCTGCGTACGCATCTGATGATGGCCGAGCCCGCACAACTCCGAACAAGCCACTTCGTACGTGCCGGGCTTGTCGGCGCTGAAGCGCAGCGGGATGCGCATGCCCGGCACGAGATCTTGCTTGATGCGCAGTTCGCGCACAAAAAAGTTGTGCAGCACGTCGCGGCTCTGCATTTCGAGCACGACGGGCGTGCCGGCGGGAATGCGAAGCGCGGCCATGGTGATGTCGTCGCGCCCGGCTTCGTCGGTGTCGTCCAGGCCAAACGGGTTGCCGTTGGCGTCGCTGATCAGTTCCGGCTTCACACGTCCGAACTTGCCGTCCGGTCCCTGGTAGCGGAAGTTCCAGGCGAATTGCTTGGCCACGGCTTCAATGCGCATGGCTCCGGCGGGCGCGCGTTCCAAATGCACGCCGGCCCAGATCGCCGTCGAAAGCGCCGACAGCCCGACAAAGACCACCGCGGCCGCGCCCATCCAAACCAGTTCCAGTTTGTTGTTGCCATGCGAGCCGGACTCGGCCACAGGCTCACCTGAGCTTCGATACCGCAGCACCACCCAACTCAGAGCCAGTTGCGCGGCGGCAAAAACGGCGCCCATGATCCAGAACGTGAGATTGAAGTGTGAGTCCCATGACCGGGCCTGCGCGTTGATCGCCTCGGGCAGCCACCAGCGGCCCGAAAGGAAGAGGGCGAGCGTGGCGGCCGTCACCACCCACACGAGAACCGCAGCCATCATGAAGCTCCATTATCACCCCTAGGGCGGCACACTGTCTGGACGAATGGACTGGATGGCCGTCATCCAGGCCACCCACGGTACGGAAGGCTCCGTGTTAACAGGGAGATGCTTCGGCCCATGCCTTGCATCTTTGCCCAGTATGAGAATCCAGCCTGCCCGGCTCGCAGTGTTGCCCACCGTGATGCGGGCCGCTTCAGCGCCGGCGCTGAAGATGGCTCGGGAGGTTTTGGAGGCCGCTGCCAACGCGCCCGACGGCGTATGACGTACTGGTGAGCTACCGCGACGACCGGGGCGAACCGGAAGCCCTTGCCATCCGGCGCTTTGCCGCGGGCGCCGTGCTTCGGCAGCGCAGCCGGCGTCACGTGCCCGTGGCGGCACTGCGGGCGACGCGGGCTGAACTCGAAGAACTTGCGGCTGATCCTGACGTGATCTCGATTGAGCCAGACCGCGAAGTTGGTGCGACATACTTCCCGCCGTGGATGGCGTTTGAATCGCTGGGTTACGGCTTTGCCGTCTACACCACGCCGGAGCGGCCCGATGTCATCGGTTCGGGTATTGGAATTGCTGTGATCGACTCCGGCATTTCGCCGGACGGCTTGCTTAAGAACGCGGCGGGCGGCTGCACCAGTTCTCGCGTTCGCTATCTATCACCAGAACTTCGTCACCACCGAGAACATCACCAATGACCCGTACGGCACGGCACGCACATCGCCGGAATTCTGGCGGCCAATGGCAAGTGCCTCTCGCCGTAGGCGCCGAATTTCCTGGGCGTCGCGCCCGGTGTGAACCTCATGGACCTGCGTGCGCTCGATGCACGCGGCAAGGGCAGGGATAGCTATGTTATCGCAGCGATAGAATCGCGCCATCGCGCTGAGGAGCGCATACAACATCCGCGTCATCAATCTTTCGCTCGGCCGCCTCGTCACCGGCTCGTTCGCTACGGATCCGTTGTGCCTGGCCGTCGAGAAGGCCTGGAAGGCGGGCATCGTGGTGGTGGTAGCCGCGGGCAATCTCGGCCGCGACAACTCGCTCGGCACGCAAGGCTATGCCACCATTACCGCGCCCGCCAATGACCCTTATGTGATCACCGTGGGCGCCACGCGCCAGGTAGGACGCACGAAGCGCGAGGACGACATGATCGCGTCGTCTAGCTCCAAGGGCCCGACGTTGCGCGACAAGATCGTGAAACCCGATTTGGTGGCGCCGGGCAATCTGTTTTATGCCCGCATGCAACCGGCGCACTACCTGGTGACGAGCTACCAGGCCAACTATCAGGCCAACTATGTGGGTCTCAGCATGAATGGCGGCGCTGAGCCCATCGGCAATACCGTCATCCTCAGCGGCACCAGTATGGCTGCGCCGATGGCCGCCGCGGCTGCCGCGCGGGTGCTGGAGAAGGACTGCAAGCGCCAGCAGGCTGCGGGCAGAACGCCGGTCTATATGACGCCCGATCAAGTGAAAGCGCGCCTGATGCGCGCGGCGTTCAAGGGCATGCCGCCCACGGCCCGCATCTACGATGCCCGCACCGGGCAGACCTTCAACCTGCAGCATGACGTGTTCACGATCGGCGCAGGCCACCTCGATCTCAAGGCAGCACTCTCGGGCACGACGGTGTTCTCTTCCACCCGGCGCGCGCTGTCTCCCCGTGCGGTGTTTGCCAACGGCAAGGCGACGATCTCGAACAACTGGCCGTCGTATGCCAGCCTCTACGGCACTGATGTCATCTGGGGCGAGAAGGTCAACTTCGCGGTCAACGTGAGCTGGGGCGATAACGTGATTTGGGGCGGCGCGGACCCGTACTCGGAAGCGCTCTCGGTGGCGGGCGACCGCCCCTGGTAGGGCGCTGTCTATTCCTTCAGAACCTTGCCCAGCACCGCCATCGCTTGATCGACTTCGTGCTCCCGGGCCGTGCTCCCGGGCGATGTAGGGTGGCAGCAGGCGCAGGACATGGCCGTGCGTGCAGTTGATCACCAACCCTTCGCGGAGGGCCCGTTGGACGATGGGTTCGCCAGCTACGCTCAACTCGATGCCAGCCATCAGGCCGCGACCCCGAATCTCGCGGATGCGGGGCACGGTCATCTGCAGCCTCCTGAGTTGCTGATGAAGATAATCGCCGCACCGGCGGATGGAAGGCAGCAAGCGCTCTGCCTCGTTCAGAAACGCAATCGCCGCGCGACAAGCCAGCGGGCCTCCACCGAAAGTTGTACCGTGCATGCCGGTCTCCATGGCGGTGGCGGCCGCGCTGCTGAAGATCGTCGCGCCCAGCGGCAGTCCTCCGCCTAGCGGCTTGGCTGTGACAACGATGTCGGGCAAGCCAGTCTCGGGAAAACTTTGATACGCGAACCGTTCGCCGGTCCGGCCCAGGCCGCATTGCGTTTCATCGGCGATCCAGAGCGCGTTGCGTTGTTCTGCAACCGCCCGAACGGCCGACAGGAACGAAGCTTCGAGCGGATAGATTCCGCCTTCGCCGAGAATAGTCTCGGCCACGATGGCTATGGTATCCCCGGTCGCCGCCTGCTTGAGGGCCGCAACATTGTTGAGCGGAACGAAAACAACGTCCGGAAACAGTGGCAAGAAGGGATCGCGATACTTGGGTTGGCCAGTCATAGCGAGCGCCCCCGCCGTCTTGCCGTGAAAAGAGTTCTCCAGAGCGACGATGCGATGACGCCGCTGGCCGCGCTGGTTCGCCCGCGCTTTGGCCGCCTTCATCGCCGCCTCCATCGCCTCCGTGCCGCTGTTGCTCAGAAAGACCTGGTTCAGCCCGCTCCACCGGGCGAGTTGTTCGGCCAGCAGGTTCTGATACGGATGAGTGTGGAGATTGGAGGTATGAACACAGCGCTCCACCTGCTCTCTCATCGCCGCCAGGATGGCAGGGTGGCCATACCCCAAAGCGTTCACGCCGATCCCGGTGAGGAAGTCCAGGTAGCGCCGTCCAGTTGGGTCGATCACGTAGCAGCCTTCTCCACGCTCCACCGTCAGGGCTCGCGGCCCGTAGAGGGGGAGCGGGAACGAGTGCTCAGCCGTTGCGTTGGGGGCGGGTTCAAGAGTGGCCATGTGTCGAGTGTAGGCTCGAGCAAAGTGATATTCAAATACAATTAAGATTGAGCATTAATACTCTCTGAGTACGAATGATCCGGGCGTTGAGCTGACCCACCTTCGCTACTTCATCGCGCTGGCTGAGGAATGCCACTTTGGCCGGGCGTCCACTCGATTGGGGATTGCTCAGCCGCCCTTAACGAGGCAGATCAAGCTGCTGGAGTCGCGGCTGCAATGCCGCCTCTTCGGGAGAACCTCCCGATCCAGCAAGCTGAAGGTAGCCAGCGAGCAGTTCCTTGAAAGCGCCCGGGCAGTAGTTGCCTCCGCCGACCACGCGATCGCCGCGATGCAGAGACTAGGCTCGGGGCAGGCCGGGCAGTTGACTCTGGCCACCGCGCCTTCGCTGATGCTGGGCGCGTTGCCCAAAACAATCCGGCGCTACCGGAAGATGTACCGCAGCGTCGACTTCCGGCCCCTTGAAATGGCAACCAGCGCCATCCTGCAAGCCATACAGACCGGCGCGGCCGACTTGGGCCTGATTAGAGGCGTGGACGCATGCCCCGAGATCGAAACGCATCTGCGGTGGGAAGAGGCGATGGTAGCGATTGTGCCCAACGATTCACCGCTTGCGGCCAAAGACGTGGTCTCCGTTTCGCAACTGCGATCCGAGCCATTCGTGTTCTTCCCGCGGCACCTCGGTCCTTTCTTTTTCGCTGCGGTTACGGAGCATTGCCAGCGGGCGGGCTTCCGGCCCGCGGTCTCCCAGGAAGCCCGTCAGTGGTCCAGCATTCTGAGTTTTGTGAGCGCGGGCATGGGCGTTTCCATCGGCCCGCAGTCCGTGGCAGTCCTCCTGCCGAAAGCGGTGACGAGCGTCCCGATCAGAGGTTTCCGGACAGCGGTGCGGCTGGTGGGCCGGCGTAGCGCGCTGAACCCGGCCGCCGCGAACTTTTTGAAGATCGCCCGGCAGGAGCGCCTGGTTCCGTAGGCGCCTATTTCATCAGGGCGGATTGGCATGGACGCGCCACGCTAGAGCGGGCAGACGATCAACGCGAAGGCCAAAACGAAATAGCCAAAACTCACTGCTGGCAACGCGCACCTTGCGCTAAATTCGCACCTGATCCATCGCGAGAAACTCGCGGATGTGCGGATGGTCGGCATCCGGCAGGCCCGCCGTCGGCCCCACGTAGATCGCCTCGCCCTTGTGCAGAAACACCACACGATCCGCCACGAGGCGCATCAGGTCCAGATCATGCGTCACCACCGCGGAAGTCAGCCGCAACTGGCGCTTCAAACGCAGCATCAGATGCCCGAGGTGGGCGGACATGATGGGGTCCACCATCGTGGTCGGCTCGTCGTAGAGGACGCACTCGGGCTGCGCGGCCAGCGCGCGGGCTATGGCAACGGCGCGCTTGAAGCCGGTGGACAGGTCGGTGGGGTAGGCGTCGTAGTATTCTTCGAGGTCCACCATGCGCAGCAATCCGCGCACGATTTCCTCGCGGTTGGCGGCGTCATAGTCCTCGCGCAGTTCGAGCGAGAACAGGATGTTTTCGGCCACTGTCATCGAGTCAAACAGCGCGCCGGACTGGAAGACCATCGTCACCTTCTTGCGGATCCGGCGGAGTTCGTGTTCCGGGGCATTGGTGATGTCGGTGTGCGCCACGCTCACTTGCCCCTGGTCCGGCTTGAGGAACCCCATGATGTGGCCGAGCGAAACGGACTTACCAACGCCGCTGCGGCCGATGATGGCCACGGTCTCGCCGGCACGAACGTGAAAACTCACGTCAACTAAAACGGGACGATCGAACGTCTTGTAGACGTGGCGGAATTCAATATAGTTGGGGAACGACTCGCTCATGCGGCGCTTTCTCCTGCCACTGCCGCCCAGTCGGCGGGGGTGTTGACGTTGGTGAGCGCGGAGTCTTCATCGATTTGAAAATGCACCACTTGCACATCGGAAACCACGTCGCGCACTTTGCGCTGCCCGGCCTCCAGAGCCGCTCGCGCCACTGGGCCGAACTCACGCCGCCAGACCGCGCACAGGGGCTCCGGCGCCCGGCTGCTGACGGCCATCACGCAGACCGCCTCGGGGTGTGCGGCGGCTTGGGCCGCCAATCCACGGAGTATGTCCACCCGCAAATGGGGCATGTCGCAGGCGATGATGAGGTTCCAGTCTCGTGCATAGGGGCTGTTGAGCGCGGCTTCGATGCCCGCCAGCGGACCTTGTCCCGGGAAGCTGTCCTCCACCACCGGGAGGCCCAGGTGCGCATAGCGCCCGGCGCTGCCCACCAGTGCGACCGGCGCGGACAAAAACGAACCCAATACACCGGCGGCTCGTTGGGCCATCGCTTCGCCTTCGAGCACCAGCAGGGCCTTGTCGCGCCCCATGCGCGAACTGCGGCCGCCTGCCAGAACAAAGCCGCTGACGTCCATATAATGCCAATCTACCACTGGGCGTCCGGCACGCCCAGTTTTTTCGAGCGATAATGAAAACTGCGATTGGCCATCGATTAAGTCTCTTGATGCGAAAGAGTTTTGTGGCGCTGATTCCGCTTTTGCTGGCGACCGCTCCAGGTTGGGCGGTTGGCGGCGGCCATGGCAATGACGTCACGTCCACGGTGGCGCTCGACCGGCGGAGCGGGCGGCTGGTGCGCCGCATTGTGGTTCCCGAGCGCATCATTCAGGCTCGCATTGTGCCGTCGGTGGAGTCCGCGGGCGAGGCCACATCGGCTCTTGGCGTGAAGCTGCCCGTGAACGCTGCGCCGGTAAACGATCTGGTGGCGGAGATTTCGCCCCAGCATGGAGTAGACCCGTTGCTGGTGCATGCGGTAATCCACTGCGAGAGTGCCTACAACCAATACGCCGTTTCGCCCAAGGGCGCCGAAGGCTTGATGCAGTTGATTCCTGACACGGCCCTTCGAATGGGCGTGCAGAACAGTTTCGACTCGCGCCAGAACATTGAAGGCGGAGTGAGATACCTTCGATTTCTCCAGGACCGCTACCCGGGCGACCTGCGCCTAGTACTGGCGGCGTATAATGCGGGGGAGGGCGCGGTAGACCGGTACAAGGGAATCCCTCCCTATGCCGAGACTCAAGAGTATGTCTATCGCGTCGGGAAGCGGCTGGGCGATTTGCGGCGGTTAGCGCAACGTCAAAAGCCGCCGGCTGCGGCCATAGTGAAGGTTGCAAAGGTTGAGCCGCAATACCGGCCGCTGGATTCCTACGTGGATGCGTCGGGCCAGCTACATATGCGGACGAGGTGAGAGTACGCAAGGCATGAATTTGCTGGGGCGGATGGAGTGGGGACAGCTAGTGCGGGTGGCGTGTGTCTGCGCGGCCCTTCCGCTGATTTTGCCTGCACAATCACATGTCTCCGCCCTGACGGAAGTCCGCTATTGGAGTTCGGTAGACAACACGCGCGTGGCCATTGAATTGTCGCGCCCTGTCCAGTTCAAGCATGGCCGGCTTGCCAACCCCGACCGCGCTTTCGTCGATCTGGTGGATGTGCATCCCAACCCGAGTTTTCGCGGGGTGGCCTATACGATTCCGGTGAGCGATGGGCTCGTAAACAAGGTCCGCGTGGCGCCGAATCAGGCGCGGGTAACCCGCGTGGTGCTGGACCTGGCCGTACCCGCCGAAGTGACCGCCAGCGAACTCGTCAACCCGGCCCGCATTGTGCTGGACGTCCGGCGTGCCACCGGCGGCTCCACGCCAGCGCCCGCGGCTCCATCCGTGACGCAGGCTCTGCCTCCCGTTGCTGCTCCTCCAGTGGAACGCGCCCCGCTTCCACCCTCCCCGCCGCCGGTGGTGGCCAAGGTGACTCCTCCTCCCACGGTGGCGCCGCCGCCTGCACCAGCGCCGGCTAAGGAGCCGGAAAGGGCGAACGGCAACAACACGGATGGCCCGCAATCGGCGCGCTTGGTGACGCCTTCTTTGACGCGGGCGTTGGGGTTGAAGCTTTCGCTCGTGGTGCTAGATGCCGGACATGGCGGGCACGACCCGGGGTCGGAGGGCGTGACCGGGCTGGTGGAGAAAGAGCTCACGCTCGACGTCACGCTGCGTTTGGGCAAGCTGCTTGAACAGCGCATCGGCGTTGAAGTGGTCTACACGCGCAAGAACGATACGTACGTGGGCCTCGAAGAACGCTGCATGATGGCGAACAAGGTGAAGGCTGACCTTTTCCTTTCGATCCACGCCAACACCGCGCCGGTGCGCAGTGTGGTGGGCACCGAAACGTACTTTCTGAACCGCGGCGATTCACGCGAAGATCTGGGGCTGGCCGCGCGCGAGAACACGTTTGCGCAGAAGAAAGTGTCGGACCTGAACGATCTGGTGAAGCGCATTCTGCTGTTTGACAAACGCGATGAGTCGCGTGAGTTTGCTGCGCGCATTCAATCGGCCACGCATGACCTGTCCAAGGAAACGCACGGGCGAATTCACAATCGCGGAGTGCGCAGCGCTCCGCTGGTGGTGCTGATTGGCGCGACGATGCCGTCGGTGTTGGTGGAAATTGGTTTTCTGAGCAACGCGCGGGAAGAAGCTTTGTTGCGCAAGGGGGAACACCGGCAGAAGATTGCCGAGGCCTTATACAAGGGAGTGCTTTCCTATGCGCGCAGTTTGAGCCACTTCAGCATGGCCCGCCAGGGTGGAGAAGAATAGGCCCTAGGACACGGCTACATTGAAGGGCTTGAATTCTGAGCGGTTTCGCCCTGCCTGCTTGGCCCGGTAGAGCGCTGTGTCGGCTAGTTTGATCAGCGTTTCCGGGGATGTCTCCACGCCCCGAGGCAGTGCCGTGCCTCCGAAACTGGCGGTGATGGTAAGGGACTCACCCTCCCCGGTTTCAATGGGAAACTGGGTCAATTGAGTGCGAATCCGCTCGGCGGTCTGCAGGGTGGACTCTTCGTCACACCCCGGCAGAATCAATAGAAATTCTTCGCCGCCGTAACGTCCGGCCGCATCGTAGACGCGGATAGAGTTGCCCATACGTTGGGCTACCTCGCGCAGTACGTGGTCTCCCGCCTGGTGGCCATGCGTATCGTTCACGTCCTTAAAATGATCGAGGTCACCCATGATGATGCCGAGCGGAATCTCCTCGCGTACACTGCGTGACAACTCTCGCGCCAGAATCTCGTGGATAGTCGGCCGGTTCCACAGGCCCGTCAGAGAGTCTTGCGTCGCCTGCACGCGCAGCGCCTCTTGCGCGGCGAGGAGCTGGCTCTGAAGTTCCACGATGCGCCGTCCGGGACCCAGGCGTACTTTCAGTTCGTTGTTGTCGAACGGCTTGACCAGATAGTCGTCCGCACCCGCCTCCATGCCGGCGATGAGGTCTTCTTTTTCGTTGCGGGATGTAAGCAGGATTATATATGTGTAGGCGGCGCTGGCGCGGTTCTCGCGCACCAGGCTACAGACCTCCGGGCCGCTCAGGCCGGGCATCATCCAGTCTAGAATCGCCAACTTGGGAGCATCTTCACGTTGGAGTACTTGCCAGGCTTCCGTACCGCTGGAGACCAGCACCACATCGAAACCCCACTTGCGTAACACGGCTTCCAGTAGCCGCCGCGAAACGAGGCTGTCGTCGGCAACCAGTATGGAGTTGTCCGAGGAACACAGTCGTGGAGCGTTCAGCTTGTCAGCGGATGCCGTCATGAGCGTCTGCACATTTCCAATATCGGCGGGAGTAAGGGCCCTGATCATTATATTAGTGTTTGCGCACTCATCTTTGCAGTACCATCAAATATTAAAATGGCAGTGCGCGAGCTGTTTCTTGGTTTATCCATCAGCGTGATTCTGCTCCGGGGACAGGTGTTGTTGCGGCCTTACCCACAGAAGGAGGCCAAGTTTTGGAGTGTTTCGCCTTGGCCGGCGGAGCTGTCTGCAAACCTGCGTACAGGTGCAGCACGGGAGGCGGCCGAACCGGGTGGGCGGGTGCGTTGGTGGGTGGCCGAGCGTGGTTTGACGCGCGAAGAGCCAAGCGCCCGGGAGCCGCTCGACCGCTTGCAGTACTTCCACGGCCGGCGCTATCTGCCTGACGATTCCGTGCAGCACCTCGAATGGGATGCCGCCGCCGGGGCGCTGTGGGCGCGCACGGCAACCGGCGTCGCCCGCATTACAATGCGCCCGATGACGTTGGCCGCCAAGGCCGCCTTGTTTGAGGAACGGGTGACGGCGCGGCATGGCCGGCTGGGCTTCGTCTCTTCCTCGAACCTCGACCGGCCGGGCGATCTCAGCTCGAACCGCCTGGACCCCAGCGACAACGACGGGTTGTGGACGGCCATGTACGCCGCCGCCGAATGCTACCGCTATGCCGTTACGCGCGAGCCGGCGGCGCTGGACCGCGCGCGGCGCGCGACCGAGGCCGTTTTGAAACTGGAAGAGGTGACGGGCCGGCCAGGCTATCCGGCGCGCTCCTACACCCACAAGGGCGATTGGCGCGCGAACGGCGGCACGTGGCACTGGACGCCGGACGGCGAGATTGAATGGAAGTCCGATACCAGTTCCGATGAAATTGTCGGCCACTTCTACCTGTTCGCGCTCGCGTATGACCTGCTTCCCGATGAAGCGTTGCGGGCGCGAATCCGTGGCACGGCGCAACGTGTCATGGATCATCTGCTGCGGCACGATTTGAATCTCACCGATATTCACGGGCTGCCGACGTATTGGGGGCGCTGGTCGCCCGAGTATTTCGCTACGCCGCGCGGCAGCGGCGACGGTCCGTTGAACGCCGTGGAACTGCTGAGCTTTCTGCTGGTCACGCATCGTCTGACGGGCGAGGCGAAGTATCGCGCCGAGTACGAGCGGCTGGCGGGGGCGGGCGGATATCTGAAGCTGGCCAACCGGCTGCTCGAATTGCGCGAGGAGTTGAACTACTCGGACGAAGAACTGGCGATGCTGCCTTTCTATTTGGTCTTCCGCTATGAGAAGAACGAAGCGTTGCTGAAGCAATATCGCGCGGCGATGGACCAGTGGTGGAAGAACATCCAGCGCGAACGCAATCCGCTGTGGATGTTCATCTATCAGACGGCCTGGCCCAAGGGAAAGATTGACCTCGCGCCCGCCGCGTATACGCTGTACCGCATTCCGCTGGACCTGATCAATTGGAGCGTGGACAATAACTGGCGCAAGGGCCTCAAGTGGGCCGGGGCGCCGGACCGCCATGGGCGGCGCGAATCGCTCGATTGGATTGCGCCGGACGAGCGGCCCATCATGAAATGGAACGGCAATCCGTTTGTGGTGTCGGCCGGCGGCGGCGGAGGGTCCGAAGACGACGGCGCGTTTTTCCTGCTGCCGTACTGGATGGGACGCTATCACAAGTTCCTGATCGGAGAGTGAGACCATGGGCCTCGAGTGGTTGCGGGCGTTGTGCCTGAGCTTGCCGGGCACGAGTGAGCAGGTGCAGTGGGAGAACCACCTGCAGTTTAAAGTGAGCGGCAAGATGTTTACGGTGGCCTCGCTGGAGCCAGTGGCCCATGTACTTTCGCTCAAAGTGACGCCCGAGGAATTTGCCGAACTCGTCGAGTGCCCCGGCATCGTGCCTGCGCCGTACCTGGCGCGCGCATTGGGTTGCGCTCGAACGGTTCGATGCGCTCCGAGCGAGCGAACTGGAGCGGCTGGCGCGCGGGTCGTATGCGTTGGTGGTGAGCAAGCTTCCGAAGTCTAAACAGCCGGGTTTGCCGCCGGCATTGAAGAAGAAAAAAGGGGTGGGAACTCTAGCGCGCCGCGCGCCTCGAGGGACCATCTCGCGGCTGTGAGGGATTGAACTCAGGGCCCGGCTCGTGCGTCAATGGTTAAGCGATGCACATTATCTGGGCAGCCGCCGGGCTTCTGGCGGCCACTGGCCTTGACCTCGACACTCTGCTCAAAGGCGTAGAGTACCACTACAACCGCGCGCGAACGCTGGAGTTCGATTTTGAACAAACGCAATCCGGCCAGGGGCAGATTGCGCGCAGCGAAGCGGGCGAAGTGGCGCTGCAAAAGCCGGGCCGCATGCGTTGGACCTATTCCCGTCCGGCGGGCAAATTCTTCCTCACCGACGGCAAGTTCGCCTACTTCTACTCGCCCAGCACCAAACAGGTGACGCGCGCCAAGATCAAGGAGGCTGACGACCTGCGCGCACCGCTTGCGTTCATGATCGGTCAGCTCGATTTCCGACGTGATTTCAAAGAGTTCCGGACCACACCCGAGGGTGCGAACACCTACATCATCGCCATCCCGAAGTCCGCCCGCGCCCCCTATACGCAGGTGGATTTCCTCGTAACCCCCGACTTCCGCATCGAACTCCTCCGCGTCACCGGGCAGGACGGCTCGGTGATGCGCTACCGTCTGTCGCGCGAGCGCTCGAACACCGCGCTCCCGGCCTCCACCTTCCAGTTCGCCAAGCCCGACGGAGCCGAGCTGACCGACGAAGATCAATAGTCTCCACGTTTTACGGCCCTCCGCCGTCAAACTCTGACAGTGGCCGAGTTTATTCTCAAGTACGCCGACGCCAAGGGCGCGATCCACCAGCAGGTGGCCGAAGCCGAGTCCGAGCGTGAACTGCGCGAGAAAATGACGCAGCAGGGCTTCCTGGTCTATTCGATCAAGGCGCGCGGCGAACTGGCGGCCAAGCTGGGCGCGGGCAAGAAGGTGGACCTTGAAAAGTTCCTCATCTTCAACCAGCAGTTCCTCACGCTGGTGAAAGCCGGCCTCCCGATTCCGCGCTGCCTCGATTTGCTGGCAGACCGGCTCACGGACCCGAAGCTTGCCAAGTACATCAAAGCCGTCCGCGAGGACGTCAAAAACGGCACGCTGCTTTCCGGGGCTTTCTCGCGCCAGCGGGTGTTTCCGCCCATGTACATCACCTCGCTGATGGCGGGCGAAAAAAGCGGCTCGCTCGCCGAGGTGATCGAGCGGTTTCTTTCCTACCAGCGCCTGGCGCTCGCCGTACGCAAGAAGATCATGCTGTCGCTGATCTACCCTTGCATTCTCGTCGTGCTGGTCGGCGCGCTGATTGTGTTCATGGTCACCTACGTGGTGCCGAACTTCGCGCAACTCTACAACTCGCTCCAGGCCGAACTCCCCTACGTCACGCAGATTCTGCTCGCTATCGGCACCACCGCGCGCAACTACATTCTGCTGGCCGTAGGCGCGCTGGTGGCCGCGGCGGTGGCGTTCCGGTTGTGGATGCGCACGGACGCAGGCGGCGCGGCAGTGGAGCACGCGCAGCTTCGTATGCCGGTAATCGGCGACATCTGGGCCAAGTATCAGGTGGCGCAGTTCTCGCGCGTGCTCGGAACGCTCCTGCTGGGTGGCATTCCGCTCGTGCAGGCGCTCGAAACGGCGGGCGATTCGCTGGGGGCGCGCATCATGCGGTCAGCGATTGAGAAGGCGCGCAAACTGGTGCGCGAGGGGCAGCCGCTGTCCTCGTCGCTCCGCACCACGGGGATCTTTCCGCCGCTGTCGATCGACATGATTGAAGTGGGCGAGTCGACCGGCGCATTGCCGGCGATGCTCAACTCGGTGGCCGAGTTCTTCGAGGACGACGTGAATACCCGCCTAACCGCAGCGATGGCGCTGGTGGAGCCCGCGATCATGCTGTTTATGGGCGGTTTTGTGGCGTTTGTGCTGGTGGCGCTGTATTTGCCGATCTTCTCGCTCGCCGAGAAGGTGTAGCTTGGAGACTGTTATGGTATCTCCCGCTGTCGCCATTTCGATAGAAGAGTACCAGCGGACGTCCTTTGAGTGGGACGCCGAGTGGGTAGGGGGGAGGTCATTCATCGTCCCTGGCCGAACGCAGATCACGCCAATGCAATGGCGTCGAGAGGCTTTGCGATCAGGTTGTCTCAGCCGACCAGCCGTTTATTCGCCGCGCCGCAGTTGCGCATTCGCGTAGCGCCGCGCAAATGGCGCATACCGCGGATTTGGCCATCTTCGCCGACCGGAAACCGGCAGACGGAGTGATACCGTTCGGTGCCGTCGAAATCCTCTCGCCGGACGACTCGCTGTCGACCTACATCGGCAAATTCGACGAATACGCCGCCGCCGGAATCGAGTTCATTTGGCTGGTTGACCCCGCCCACGGCCGTATCCAGCGGCACCAGAACGGGAGCCTCCTCCGCGTCGACGCCATCGAATTCCCGGACCGCGGCTTCCGCCTCACCGCCGACGAGATCTTCGCCTAAACCCCATCCGCTCTGCACGCCCGGCCCCTCGGCTGCGTCATCCTAATTGAGGACGCGTCCGTCTCGGGCGGCCAGGCGAAGAAATGGCGCAAGAACCGCAGCAGCAACCACCAGCCGCCCCCCCGGCCAAGACCGCGGCCCGCGAGGCCGAAATCCGGCAGGCCCGGGCTCTGGCTGAACGCTATCGCTGCGAATTCGTCGACCTCAAAGAAGCCCACATCGCCCAGGACGTGCTGAAATCGGTCCCCGTGGACCTGATGTTCCGCTACAACTTCGTGCCGCTCGCCGCCCACAACGGGACGCTCGAAATCGCGCTGTCGGACCCGCGCAACCTCAATCTGGTGGACGAGTTGTCGATTCTGCTCGACAAAAAACTTCGCATCAAGGTCGCCGCGCTCCAGCAAATTTCAGATCTTCTCAAGAAGACCGAGCAGTCGCAGCGCGTGCTGGAGGAAGTCACTGAAACCTTCTCGCTCGACGTGGTGGCGGACGAAGAGAACTCGGACGAAACGCTGTCGATCGACAAGCTCTCGGCCGTTGACTCCGACATCGCGCCGGTCATCAAGCTGGTGGACACCACCATTTTCAACGCCCTCGAACGCCGCGCCTCGGATATTCACATCGAAACGCGCGACGCCGAAGTGGTGATCAAGTACCGCATCGACGGCGTGCTGAACTACGCCATGCCGCCCATCTCCAAGGAGTGGCACTCGACGATCATCTCGCGCATCAAGGTGATGAGCGAACTCGATATCGCCGAGCGGCGCGTACCGCAGGACGGACGCTTCCGCGTGCGCTACAAGACGCGCCTGATCGATTTCCGCGTGTCCATCATGCCCACCGTGCATGGCGAGGACGCCGTGTTGCGCGTGCTCGACAAAGAGTCGATGAACGAGAAGTTTTCAAAGCTCACGCTCGATGTCGTGGGCTTCGACCCGCGCGATATCGTCAAGTTCCGCCGCTACATCAAAGAGCCCTACGGCATGGTGCTCGTCACCGGCCCAACCGGCTCGGGCAAGACCACCACGCTGTATGCAGCCATCAGCGAGATCAAGACCGACGAAGACAAGATCATCACCATCGAAGATCCGGTTGAGTACCAACTCAAAGGCATCACCCAGATTCCGGTGAATGAAAAGAAGGGCCTCACCTTCGCCCGCGGCCTGCGCTCGATTCTGCGTCACGATCCGGACAAGATCATGGTGGGCGAAATTCGCGACCAGGAAACCGCGCAGATTGCCATCAACGCCGCACTCACCGGCCACCTTGTTTTCACCACCGTCCACGCCAACAACGTGCTCGACGTGCTGGGGCGATTTCTGAACATGGGTGTGGAGCCCTACAACTTCGTGTCGGCGATGAATTGCATCCTGGCTCAGCGCCTGGTGCGCTTGATCTGCGAGCATTGCAAGCGCCCGGTGAAGTACCCGGACGAAGTACTGGAAGAAAGCGGTCTCAACGTGGAGGAATGGCGCAACGTCACCTGTTACGAAGGCGCCGGGTGCTTTGAATGCGGCGGCACGGGCTATCATGGCCGGACGGCGATCCATGAACTGCTTGACCTGTCTGAGAAGGTCCGCGAAATGATTCTCGACCGGCGGCCGGCATCGGAAATCAAACGCCAGGCGCGCGAAGAGGGCATGACGTTTCTGCGCGAGTCGGCGATTGAGAAGGTACGGCTCGGACTGTCCACGCTCAAAGAGATCAACAAAGTGACGTTCATCGAAGGGTAGATTTTTAAACGCGTGTCATTCCTCGACCAACTCCAATCGCTCGTCGCCGACCCGCCTCCGGCCCACGCCTTTGAACTCTCCGGCGGCGGCGTGGCGGTTGCGCATCGCGTGGCGGCAGGCCCGGAAACCGGGTTCCGTCCGTTTGCCTCGCCCGTGCTGCAGATCTCGCCCATGCGTGAAAACGTGGTGGACGCCGAGGCCTTCGGCGCGCACATCGCCGCGCTCGTCTCCACTCAAAACGCGTCCAACAAACGCCGCGACGCGGCGCTCATTCTGCCGGACTTTTGCGCGCGCATTGCGCTGCTCGATTTCGATTCGTTTCCCAAAGACCCTGTCGAGCAAACCGCGCTCGTGCGATTCCGCATGAAGCGCACCGTGCCGTTTGAGATGGACTCGGCGGCCGTCAGTTTTGAAGCGCGGCGCGGTGAGACGAAGAACACCGAAGTGCTGGTGGCGGCCGCGGCGGCCGAGATCGTCTCGCGCTACGAAGCGCCGTTCCGCGCCGCCGGTTTTCAGCCCGGCTTCGTCACCACCTCCATGCTCGCAACGCTCGATCTGCTGCCCAAAGACGGCTTGCAGATGGTGGCCAAACTCAGCGGCGCGGTGCTCACGTTGGCCGTCTGCGCCGGGCGGCTGCCGAAACTCGTCCGGTGCGTGGAAATCGGCCGGCTCAACGCACAGGAAGTGATGGCGGTGCTCTACCCCACGCTCGCTTATGCCGAAGACGAACTGAAAGAGCGGCTCCAGCGATTGTTGACCTGTGGCTTTGACGCGCTCGACCAGTGGGACCGTGAGCAGTGCGAACAGGAATGCGGCCTGCGTTTTGAACCGCTCACCACGCCGTGGGGCGCGGCCGGCGGCCACAACGCAGGACTCCTCGGCTGGCTCACCGCGCAACAGGAGCGCAACTAACCGATGGCCCGCCCCGCCGTTTCCATCAATCTCGCCTCAGAGCCGTTCCGCAGCGACCGGCCGTACATCGTGGCAGCCGCCGCGGCGACGGCGCTGCTGGCCGGCGCATTGATCTATCAGGTCTCGCTCGGCTGGATTGAGCGCGACCAGCGCGTGCAACTTAATGCCGACATCGCGCGCGCCGAATTTGCGCTGAACCGGCTGCGCACGGACGACGCGCGTATTCAGGGCGTGCTGCGGCGGCCCGAGAATGCCGAAGCGGCCGACTATGCGGTGTTCCTCAACGGCCTCATCACGCGCAAGGCGATCAGTTGGACGCGCATTTTCGCGGACCTGGAAAAAGTGCTGCCGCATAACGTGCGCCTGATGGCCGTGCGTCCGCAGGTGAATCTCGATAACCAGATTCTGCTCGCCATGACCGTGGCGTCGCCATCGCCGGAGCCGGTGGTGGACATGCTGATGCGTCTGGAAGGCTCAAAGGTGTTCGGAGCCACGGCGATGACCGGCTGGGTGCCGCCCTCGCAGTCCGATCCTGTTTACCGCTACCGGGTGACTGTGAACTATGCCCCTCAACTTTAGCTCCGACGGGCGTCTGCTTCGCCGCGGTGGCGGCGCGGCGGCGGGCGACAAACTCGAAGGCATGATCGGCGAAGGCCATGCCGCGCCCACCACCCGGCCCGATCCGCTGCGCTGGTGGAAGATCGCGCTCGGCGTGCTCGCCGTGGCGAACCTCGCAGCCTTCTTTCTGCTGGTGAAGCCAGTGGGCGGCTCGGCGGCCGATCTCGACGCGCGCCTGGCCGGCCTGCAAATGCAAGTGAAGCGCCAGCAGCTTTCGCTGCGCACCTCGCGAGAGATGACGAGCAAGCTGGACGGCGCGCGGGCCGAGCACGAAGAGTTCATGGCCACGCACTTCCTGGATCGCCGCACGATGTCGTCGACGATTTTGAGTGAGATCAAGGACTCGGCGGCGTCGGCGGGCCTCGTCGCCAAAGAGCACTCATTCGCGCTTGAGGCCATCGAAGGCGCCGACAATCTGGGGCTGATGACGATCACCGCCAACTACGAGGGCGACTACGGGCAACTCGTCCGGTTCGTGAACCTGATTGACCGGTCCAAGCGCTTTCTGATCATCGACAACATGCAGGCCGCGCCGCAGCAGCAGGGCGGCAAGCTGACGGCACGCGTCAAGATCAATGCGTTTGTGCGGGACTCGCCGCGCAACGTCGCGCTTGCGGCAGCGGCGTCCGAACCCGTGGGTGCGATCAACAACGACAAGCCAGGAGCGGAACAGCAATGAGCCTCTCCAAGGACCAGAAGCAGAAGTTGGCCGTGGCCGTGTTGCTGCCGGTGGCTGCCTACACGGCCTATACGAACATCCTGGGCGGCGGTGGCGGCGATGAGAGCGCCGCGCCCGTCGCGCCGGCCGCCGTGAGAATGCCGCAGAAGCTGCAGACGCTTGAAACCGCCGCGGCGGCCAAAGGACCGTCCGCGGCGAACGTGGCCGCTTCGCGCTCGCGCCGTGCGGGCCTCAATACGGCGCAAGAATGGACGCCGCGCGTCGGCAGCCGGAGGCCCGAAGAGCGCGCTGACCCGGCGCGTACGGAAATCGCGCTGCGCCAGGACTTGCTGGCGAAGCTGTCCAGACTGCCGGTCTCGCAGCCCGGCCGGAGCTTGTTCGATTTTTCGAATGCACCCGCCGCCGCGCCCAAGCAGCCGGACATCAAAGTACTCACCAAGAAGGGCCGCGGCGGCAAGGGCGTCGACACGGCCAAACCCGTCGACGTAGCCCCGGCGCCGCCTCCGGAACCCACGGGCCCGCCGCCGGAGCCACAAGCGCCGCCTGTCCCGCTGAAGTTCTACGGCTATGTGCAGGGGCAAGGTGGCAAGCGCGCCTTCTTCCGGCTGGGCGCAGACGAGATCTTCATGGCACGCGAAGGGCAACTCATTCAGGGCCGCTACAAGATCGCGCGCATCGGTTTGAGCTCGGCCGCGGTGGAAGACACACAGTTCAAGGTGAACAACCAGCAGTCGCTGCGCATTGAAGAGATCCCGAAGGAGAACTTCTAGCGCCATGGCAGCACCGCGGCGGCGGAGACTCGCACAGCGCAACGAGAGCGGCTTCGTGCTGCTGTTGATCTTTGCGATGGCCGCGGCGATCGGCGTGCTGCTGTACAAGGAAGCGCCGCGCGTGATGTTCGAAGCACAGCGCAACAAAGAAGAGCTCCTGATTGAGCGCGGCGAGCAGTACAAGCGCGCCATTCAGGTTTACTACCGCAAGAACAAGAAGCTCCCGCAACGGGTAGAGGATCTTGAGCGCGGCAGCGAGATGCGCTTCCTGCGGCAGCGCTACAAAGATCCGTTCACGGGGAAAGACGACTGGAAGTTCATCGAAACCGACGGCGTCAACCTCAAGAACTCGCTGGTGAAGAAGCCGCAGAATCAGGTAGGCTCCAGCCGTCCTGGCGATCCGCAGCAGCAGGATCAGCAGCAACAACAACAATCGGGTGGCCAGCCCGTGGGCTTCAGCGCCTTCGGCATGCCGGCGGGCCAACCCGGCGTGCCCGGGCAACCGCAGCAACCCTGTCTCCCTGGCCAGCCGGATTGTGCACCCAACCCTGCGTTGCAGCGCCGCGGCAGCGATCGTCCGGCTGTGCCGGCGGGTGAGAATCCCAGCGGCGGGTTGCCCGGGTGCGACCCCACGCAACCGTACGACCCGACCAAGTGTGACCCCAGCAAGCCGTGGGATCCGCAGGCGGCAGCGAACCAACAGCAGCAACAGCAACACCCCGGCGCGCCGCCTCCGCCGGGCACCATCCCCGGGCAGCCGGGCTTTCCAGGACAACCGACCACGCCATACCCTGAGCAACCTTCACCGTATCCGGGGCAAGCGTATCCCACCGGCCCAGGCGGCGTGCCCGCTCAACCGGGCTTCCCCCCGGGCTTTCCAGGCATTCCCGGCTTCCCGGGCTCTTCGCCCGGCGGTGGCGCGGTACTGCGGCCTTCGGTTGGTGTGCCTCCTCCAGGAGGTTACGCGCCAATCAGTTCGCATACGGGCGGCGCGGCTCCGGGCGGCGCGGCGGCGTTTCCGGGGCAGAATTCTTCGGCGCTGGCTGCGATCAATGCCCTGCTCACGACGCCGCGTCAAGGTGGCATGCCGGGCGTGGCGGCGGGCGCGACGATGGGCCCGGGCATCGTGGGCGTAGCAAGCAAACATGAAGGCCCCGGCATCAAAGTCTACGCCGAACGGACCAAGTATCAGGAGTGGGAGTTCGTCTACGACCCCAAGGAAGAAAAGGCGCCGAACATGTCGGGCAACCAGCAGGCGCCGGGCGCGAACTCCGGGCAGCCGGGCAATCCGCTGGGCTCGTCAACGCCCAACCCGTCGCCACTCTCGCCCGCCCCAGGCGGCAGCGTCACTAACTCGCCGTTCGGCGGCCCCGGCGGCGCGGGCGGATTCCCGGGCCGCCAACGCTAGCTGGCCCGGCGTTACCGTGGAGGGATGCGCACCGCACTCGCTCTTTGTCTTTTTGTAGCCCCGTTGCTTCCTGCGGCGGAGCTGAGCTCTCAGGAAAAATCGGTCCTGGTCAAACACCTGCAGCGCACGGCGAAAGAACTTCTTCTGGCCGTGAAAGCACTCACGCCGGAGCAACTCAGTTTCAAGGCCACGCTGGAAAGGTGGTCTGTAGCCGAGTGCGTCGAACACATTGCGTTGAGTGAAACCTTCCTGCGCGGCATCGCCGACAAGACACTCGCTTCGCACGCCAAGACGGAAGGACTCGAAGCGCGCAAGGCCAGCGACGCGAAGATGCTGGCCATGGTGCCGGACCGCACGCAGAGGTTCCAGACGCCCGAGCCGCTCAAGCCCGCCGGCAAATTCGCCGAGGTCAAGGTAGGCATGGCCGAGTTCAACCGCGCGCGTAAGGCCAATTTTGAATACGTGAAGACCACCACCGCCGATCTGCGTGCGCATGTTGCGCCGCACCCGGTGCTGAAGGAGATGGACGTCTATCAGTGGCTGCTGACGCTGTCGGCGCATACCGAGCGGCACACCAAACAGATTCTCGAACTGAAGGCCGACTCGAAGTTTCCGAAGTAGCCCTCAGGCTCCGTGCGATTCGCCGGCCGGCGGCGGCGCGGCGGGCTCAAAGCCGCGGCAAGTGAAAACGGGCAAGTGCGGATACTTCGGGTAGCGGTGCGGCTCTTCCCTGGCGCGGCCGCACAGCAGGTAGCGCGGACCACGATCGCTAACGATCTCGCGCGCGTGGGCGCAGCGGCCGCACAGTCCCGGCGAGGCGGCGGTGGTCACCGCGGCTGACCGTCGTAGTTGAGAATCGTCAGCAGCAAGGTTTGCGGGCCTTTCCACGCTTCGCGCGGATCGAACCACTCGTCCAGCGAATGGGCATTCTCGCCGCGCCCGCCGCCGCCCACGGTGATGGCCGGGATGCCGAGACTGATGGGCAGGTTCGAGTCGGTGCTGCCGAAGCTGAGCCGCGGGCTCGCATGGCCGGTGGCGCGAGCGGCGTCGAGCGCGGCGCGCACCAGCGGATCGTCGACCTTCGTCTGCCCGGCGGGCGGGTTGCCCACGAGTTTTGCTTCGGCGATCACCTTGCGGCCGGAGGCTGCGCGCAGCGTGTTCTCTTCCTCGACGTCGAGACGCATGGCCCCCATCAGCTTCAGCTCGGTGCGGTCCAACTGAGCCGGCGCTTCCGAGCGCAGGTCCACTTCCATCCACGCCTCTTCGGCAATCGCATTCACCGCCGTGCCGCCGCCGATGCGGCCCAAGTTGTACGTGGTCTTGGGCTCGGCGGGCACTTCCATCATAGCAAGGCGCGCGATCATGCGGCCGAGCGCTTGCGTCGCGCTGGGGCAGCCAAAGTTGCCCCAACTGCGCCCGCCCGGTCCGCGCACGGTGATGCGGTAGCTCTTCACGCCGGTACCGCCGTTCACCACCCGATCCGGCGCAGTGCCGTCGATGGAGATGAACGCCTTCAGCCGCTCGCGATGCGGGCTCTCCCTGAACAGATACTTCACGCCGTTCAGGTCGCCGAGGAGTTCTTCGCCGACGTTGGCGACGAACACGAGCGTGCGCTGCGTCTTGATCCGCGCGTGATTCATCGCTTCGACGAGCGCAAGCTGGCACAGCAGGCCGCGCGAATCGTCCGCGATGCCCGGCGCGTAACACCGGCTGCGTTCCTTGCGGACCTTGGTCTTCACGCCGGGCTCAAACGAGATATCGAGGTGCGCGGCAATCACGAGCGCGTCGGGCGAAGCGCCCGCGCGCCAGCCGAGCACGTTGCCCTGTTTGCGATCTCCACTTTCTCCAGCCCCACGCGGCGGAACTCCTGAGCCATGAAACGCGGGCGTTCGGCTTCGTGAAACGTGGGCGCGGGGATTTCGGTGATCTGCACCTGCTTGTCGAGATGCGCGGCGTGGTTCGCTTCCAGATAGGCGAGCGCGCGCGGCAGCTCGGCCGAAGCCAACAGGAAAAAGGAGAGCATACTCATCATCGTGCCATGATGAAGAAATGCACCGCGCACCCGATGTGATCGAGACGCCGCGGCTGCGTCTGCGGCGACCGGTGGCGGCGGACGCGGAGGCGATTTTTGCGCGTTATGCGAGCGATCAGGAAGTGACGCGCTACATGTCCTGGCCGCGGCATCGCACGGTGGAGGACACACGTGCGTTTCTTGCCTTCAGCGAGGAGGAGTGGGGCCACTGGCCTGCGGGACCGTATCTCATTGAGTCGCGCGAGACGGGTGAATTGCTGGGCAGCACGGGGCTCGGCTTCAAAACGAATCAACGCGCCGAGACCGGGTATGTGCTGGCTCGCGATGCGTGGGGGCGCGGGTTCGCAACCGAAGCACTGCGGGCGATGATCGTGCTCGCGCCGCTGGTGGGCGTCACGCGGCTGGTGGCGTTTTGCCATCCGGCTCACGATGCGTCGCGGCGGGTGCTCGACAAGGGCGGCTTCGATCACCTGGGGCTGCTGCGGGATCATCTCGTGTTTCCCAATCTTCCGGCGGACGCGGCGTGCGACGTGCTGAGCTTTGAATTGCGCTTTCCCGCATCATGAAGATTCTCGCGCTGCTGCTCGCCGCCGGCATAGTTACGGCTTGGATGCCGGGGCCTGAGCCGTGGTGGGTGGCGCAGACGGCGCTGCTGGCGCTCGGCGCGGTGTGGGCGTGGACTAGTGTAATGTACTTGAATTGCATTTAAATAACGGCGGAACTGTGCCGCACTTAGCCATGGCACGCCCTGTCTCGACCATCGAGCTCACTCCAGAAGAGCGATCCACGCTGCGCCGC
>Ga0194119_10003175_pt1 | contig 26706 bp, 25 predicted proteins | sample TA2MahC100mmetaG_FD_148620 | JGI IMG/M metagenome (GOLD analysis project Ga0194119, IMG submission 148620) | Freshwater microbial communities from Lake Tanganyika, Tanzania - TA2015018 Mahale Deep Cast 100m | ecosystem: Environmental > Aquatic > Freshwater > Lake | place: Tanzania: Lake...
CTGTTACCGCGCCCACGACACCGTCTCCTTCGCCCAGTCGATCGGCCTTGTACCGTGCTTCACGCCGGTGCGATCGCCGCAGTCGAACGGCATGGCCGAGTCGTTCGTCAAAACGTTCAAGCGTGATTATGTTTACGTTCATGATCGCCCGGATGCACAATCGGTCTTGGCGCAACTTCCGCGGTGGTTCGAGGACTACAACGACAACCATCCGCACAAAGCCCTGCGAATGAAGTCACCCCGTGACTTCATCCGCAGCTTCCATCAGCCGGCAGCCAACTGTGCGGTCTGATGGGGGCAACTCCACTGTGTAAGTTTTGTGTATAAAACGCATGTGTCATGCGCTAAAACAATAAGCCAACTCAGCTTTAACTTACGCATTGTACAACCCGGAGTTAGTGTCTCACCTAAGTAAATAACTAACTTGAGAACATTTACATCCGTATGACTCTAACGCTCTTATTAAGTGGGTGTTACTAGGAGCTACATTGATAAAAAAATTGGCCGACCGTACTGACTTAATCGCTGGCAATGGCTCAAACTCCGACTCAATTTTTTCGATCACATAAGGCAATATTTTTAGTATTAATTCATCATTAATGTTGATACCGATAGTGTTTTGCTCAGTCAGATAAACGCTACCAATAAATTGATCTTGATACTTAACAAGAAACCAAGCTCGGTATGGATGATTCCTAACAAAATTACTGTGCTCTTCTATAGTTGGGATTGTTATGTGACTAATGCTATGTACTCTTGACTTTAATAGTCCGTACAAAACTTCGGTATGATACTTTTCATCACCGATTTCCTGGAACGATATATCCATAACAAAAATATTGTTAGCTATTGAAGGTTCTCAATGAGATAGGTTCGCTGCCCATAGACTCGTTGGAAACACAGATATTTGATTCCTAAAACGCTTGTTTCTTGCCCAGTCTAATGAAGATAAAGTCATGGCAACAAGTAAAACTTCCCGACCATTCTTAAGTATCAAACGATCTTTATCTGGCGAGAATCTGTAGCCATGAAGTTGATGAAGGCCTATCACACTAAGATTATTATAAAAAACAGAAGTGGTCCCGCTTCGTCGGACAGTTTTTCATCGGATTTAATGAAGACTGTCCTGCGGTTTAGGCAGCCAAGGCTGCCGGATGGGTTGATGCGAAGTAAACCTGATCCGGGGTCTGACCGTCCAGTGCCGAGTGAGGCCGGGTACGGTTGTAGAAGGCGAGGTACCGGGTCAGGTTTTCTCTCGCTTCTGATGTGCATTCATAGGCTCGTAAATAAACCTCTTCGTATTTCACCGTTCGCCAAAATCGTTCAATGAACACGTTATCGCGCCAACATCCCTTGCCGTCCATGCTGATGGCGATGCCGTGTGCCGTGAGGACGCTGATGAACTCGAGGCTCGTAAATTGACTTCCCTGGTCGGTATTCATGATCTCGGGGACGCCGTATTTGGCGATGGCTTCCTGCAGGGCACTCACACAGAACTCCGCATGCATCGTGTTCGAGAGCTTCCAGCTGAGGATCTTGCGACTGTGCCAGTCCATCACCGCAACGAGATACAAGAACCCTCGGCGCATCGGCAGGTACGTGATGTCCATCGTCCACACCTGATTCGGTCGGTCAATGATCCTATTCCGCAGCAGATACGGATACACCGGGTGAGCCGGATGCGGCTGACTGGTGTTTTCTTTTCGGTAGATCGCCTCGATCCCCATCACTCGCATCAAACGCCGGATCCGTCGTCGTCCGATACCGACGTAGCCCCTCTGCCGCAGCAGATCTCGGAGCATCCGAGCCCCCGCAAAGGGATACTCGAGATGCAGCCGGTCAATCAGCGCCATCCATGCGATGTCGGTCTCCGAAAGGCCCTTCGGGCTGTAATACGCTGTCGATCGGGACATTCCCAGCACCTTTGCTTGTCGCGTCACCGACAGCTTGTGGTTCGGGTCGATCATTTTCTTGCGCTCAGCAAGCCCGCTTTGGTGAGCGCAGTTTCTAAAAAATCGTTTTCCAACGTGAGCTGGGCGATTTTGGCGTGCAGTCGATCCAGATCCACCTTCTGCTCGCCTTTGGCTCGTCCGTCCTCAAAGACTCCGGCTGCGCCCTGCAAGAGCTCGCTCTTCCAAGCTGCGATCTGCGTCGCGTGGACATCGTACTTCTGGGCGAGTTCCGCCAAGGTCTGTTCACCCCGCAAAGCCTCTAACGCCACCCGTGCCTTGAATGCGGCACCGTGGTTCCGTCTCGGTCGTCTCATGCGCTGCTCTCCTCGTCATGGGCGATATCTTCGCCCTACAGAGCAGGCCAGTCACTCCCTCTATCCCACTGTCCGAAAAAGCGGAACCACTTCTTATCTTCATCCGGCCAAAGATACAGTTTCAAGAATATCCCACAGCGTGTATAAAAATCTTATACGATCACTGCCTATTGATTGCCAACCGCAACTCCTTAATTGAGTGTGAGGCCGAATCCGCTGACTGAATGAAACTCATAATCGCCGTCAAAGCCGGGATCGCCCGTACTGCCGCATATGCAAACGAGGCGCCAAATGCAGGTAATAAAGTAGGCTCGTTGAAAAGCATCCAAAGTGCTGAGAGACTAAAGCTCACTATGAATGTGAATTCGACCACAAACTTCATTCCTTGCGACGTCACTCCAAGCATGACTGAGCTGCCCCGTTTCAAATCAATAGCTGACTTCCACATGTAAACCTCCGACTTTGATAATGCATCAACTCGACGCTCATACCCACGACTCAAGCTCATAAACTTCTCGTACTGAATCAGCAATTGATGTCCGTGCCTCCGAACGATGTCACCGATCACGAGTTTATATCCAATGAAAGCAACAAGTAAGACCGCGAAGAATATAAACGCCGTTGCCGGAAACAACAAAAAAATACCCGCTATGACTGCAATTAAAGAGGCAGTCTCCGTTAAGGCGCGGACAAACGGCAGGAGATAATTATCTATATAGTAACGTCCATGTGTAATAAATATATTGGCTATCCGCTCCGAAGGCCAATTCCCAGACGCAATTAAATCCTTTAATCGACTCTCGATTATTTGCGTCTCGATTGACTGAAGAAGCGATAATACAGCCCGAATCTGCGCATTCAGAACCAGCAGACCTATTAGTGGGCGAATAATTATTACAGATATAGACAAAACTATGGCCTCGCTAAGGGAAAACAAATCAGAAATAGACGTAATACTGGAGACCGCTCCAGTAACCGTCGGGATCGCTAACGCAACAGCCAGATCCAATGCCATTGTGAACATTGAAAAACCGACTATAAAAACCAATAATTTATGATTGTCTTTCGAAAGGCCAACGTCTCTAAAAATATTATTGGAAAGCTTCATTAACTTTTCGTTTAACTAATTTTGATGTGCTCTGGTGACGCAAACGTAGTTTACGTGAAATTCGGCTTCCTCTCTATCTGATATTGATGAGATATCCTGCATATAAATTCCATAACTACCGCAAGATTTGTGAGCAAGCTCATCGGGGTTTCGGGTCAGCAATTTAACTTTCGTTAGACTCGCTGCATGAACGGCAAAGGAGATTGCGCGCATCAGATGGCCGAAGCCAGAAGAAGCGTCGCCATCGGCGCGGATAAATATTTCTGGATTGTGTTTAGCGCGGTTTACCAATGGAAAGTGCTTCGCAATTAGTTTGTTCGCTTACTGATTTCCTGCACAGATGTATGTTATCCCTTATTCGCCCATGGTCATCCCTGTGAAACTAAGTTACTGGTTCTCTCGGACGATCGGAAAGTGGATCCGCCTTTTATACTGCCGTTGGCGTCGCTAAGCCCTCGGCGTCAAAACCCCGGCGTGGCGCGTGAACTTTAGCCACGTGATCCGTGCAGGTAACGGTGAGACATTGCATCTAGAGGATTACCGGTTAGGCAGACGTATAGGGATACCGAAAGTGTTTTCATTGGACTAAAAGTTCCTCAAACCTCAACGGTAGGTTCGCAACGACAATCTTCTTTGGGTGTATTTTGACTGCCACATCGCAGCTCGGCTCCTCATGAAATGTCAATTGTCGACTGGGCTCGTAACATCGCGAAGACTTGAGCAATAACAAGATCGTCTTCATCGTCGATGTCTACCGAGGAAATGTAGCTCATCGGATAGAAAATATGCTCCGGCGTGTAGAAGGTCTTATGTTGTTTCAAAGCATCGGTACTCGCTATCCAGACGGCTCCAGTAGGGCAATAAAGAGCCGGCAGATCTTGTGAACGACGCTGCAGGCGTTCCGGAAATACATAAGATGGTTTGCCCGACGGGCTTAATTGTGCGGCCCACCAAGGGTTCATCCAGCCAAATTTGAAGCAACTAATTTGCGACGAGACTTCAGACTGATCGAAGTGAAGAACAGCGTCTCTTATCTCTGCGCTACCTCGGAGCGGACAATTGGTCATCAGCTGCGTAACAGATGAATACGTATCGCCCCAATATCGCTCCGCCTGGCTAAGCGCAGCCAATGTCGCCTCGCTGGTAGTCGCCTGATCATCGGCCGCTACTTGGCGCAGAAATGGGACCTCGGCGCCTGCACGTATGGCAATCTGCCTAATTTCTTCGTCATCGGTCGAAACTAGAACTCTTGAAAAGATGTCACTCTGCAACGCAGCCTCAATAGTCCAGTTGATCATCGGTCTACCATTGAAAAGAATAATGTTTTTCTTTGGTATCCTTTTAGACCCCCCTCTGGCAGGAATTATCGCTATTCTACTGAATTTTGAACCCATACTAGCCCGATCCTAAACGCATAACTAATAAACCTACCAGAGACTCCAGCCGCCATCAGCGTGGATAGTCTGACCGGTCATTATCATACTCGGATGACTAATGAGCATTTCTATCGGCCGGACAATATCCTCTTCGTTCAACATTCGGCCGATGGGGCAAAGCAAAGCGTAACGCTGCTCAACAACCTTATCTACTCGCCCAATCACTCCTCCGTACGAGATACAGTTAACCTGTATCTGCCTCTTCGCAAGACGAACTCCCAATTCTTTTGTAAGGTGGGCTAGGGCAGCTTTGGCAACGCTGTAGTGAATCGCCGATCCCGCCTCAGGTCGATCATAAAGACTAATATTTGTCGCAACGGTGCCGTACTGAGAGCCAATGTTAATAATTTGCCTTAATTGCTCCTTTTGTATATCGACTAGCCGCATGCTCAACGCGTACGGAACGACCACGTCAAGGATGAATTCACCTGTAAAATTTTCCGCACTGACCGTACCGTCAGGCTCGGTCATGAGATACTCACGGTTACGCGCATTATTGATAAGATGTGTTATATGAATATTTTTACTTCTTAGAGTATCGATAATGGCACTAGTAGCGCCTGATAAGCCCAGATCGACTTCAATGCCAGTGAAATACTTATTAAACCGATCAGGATCGATGCCTAGTTTGAATGGCAGTTCAGCTAATTTCGCCCGACTACGGCTCGTACCGATCACACGGTGGCCTTGATTAATAAAGTGCTTGGTCAGCACACGGCCAAATTTTCCAGTTACCCCTGTCAGAAGTATTTCATAACCGGTCACCGGGTCACCCCCGCTTCAATGAGATAAATTGCTCTCAACAACTGCTCTTCACTAGTTTTAACGCTCTTCTCAAAGATACCGAGAACGAACTCAGACAACGACTTTCTAAAGGCAGAAAACGTATCTACAAATTGAAGACTCACACATCCGTTTGATCCCACTACATCTATACTAATACGAATCGGGATATCGCCGAGAGTTGAGATATGAATATGCGCACCGGACTCGTGAATCGCATGAAGACTTGTAATATGACCTGACCGGATCACCTGAGGGGAGGTAAATCTCCCTTTATCACCCAAAATATTTAAGGTAGGGTCAACAAGGTGAATCGCGTATTTTTGCCAATCCTTTGGCCCTTTCGCGTGAATATAACGAAGATCCCCAACTATCGATCGATCGTTATCAGTAAGCTGAAGTTCGCTTGCATAGCGAAGAGCCGAGCACGAAAAAATCTGCCCGGGATACCTCTGCAACGAAAAAAGTGTCTCTGCATCACGCATGTTTAAGGCCAAAGGTTTATCGATAAAAATTGGAATTCCCGCAGTTAAAAACGGTGGTGCGAACGTTAAGTGGTTCTCCGCATCGTCGCGCGCCAACAGGACCCCATCAACTAAACCGATTAGGTCCTTATAATGGTCGACAACGGATGGTATAAGGCTAGCTCGTGCGACCTTCCTGGAAAGCTCCGGATCCTGAGTCCATACGTGAGTAACTTTTGCGAAAGATAGCCCGTCTTCCGGAAATTTTTGCCTCTGCAAATAGGCCGGAATAGCCGGGTAACCACACACCTCCATCGCTGCTCGATCATATCCGTTAAAAATAGCTGACCAAGAGTAAGGGTGACCATTCCCAGAAGAGAGACCGATCAAACCAAGGCGGAGCACTATTTTATACCAGCTAGATGAATTTTCGAAACCATACCCGCACGGATCATCAAATATTCATGCGTTATCTCGCTTAATCGACCGGCAGAGGCATACCGAGTGTTTTACGTAAAACCTCTATGTGGTAAACGGATGCGATATAAATTGCTCCGACTGCTTGCGTTAAATCGACCGCTATTTTTTTAAATCGTTGGTTGACTACACTCTCTATCGCCTGAAAAGCGGAATCTCGAAAGAGCTGGACACGAAAGAAAACCACCGGATAGTTCGGCCACTACCGCAAATTTCTAAGTGATAAGTTACAGTTTACGTCTTGAACATTTAGCCCGAAAGTCCGATGGCTTTGAGGACCCCAAAATTGATGTCCCTACACGGACTAGAAAAAATCTCGCGATGTTTTGGATCGCCCTCAAAGTAAAAACAAATCATATCCCTCGGCCTAACTGTCGGGCTCGTCGCTCTGTGCAAACACCGATTGGTATCAGCAATGACGATAGCACCAGCCGACCCAATAAATTTAGTTCCTCCACACGAATCTAAAACGCCGGGCGCACCGTCGGCACGAGAATCAAAATGGTGCAAGTTCCGAAGAAGACGTTCACTTTGATTCTTAGACAATATTTCCATCGGCCCGTCCAACTCACTAATATCCGAAAGAGCGACAAACACCTTGAGCGTGTCAACCGAAGAGCCGTCTTGATGCCAACATAGTGTTGACCCATACCCTCCCCCTCCCGACAAAAGAGGATCATTATGAATAGGAAATGTTCGATAGATATCAACGTTTAAAACCCTGTACCCACCGCCGTAATAGTCAGTCAAAACGTCAAGAGCCGACTGTGGTAATAAATTTGTTACCGACCAAAATTTTTTGAAAAACGGGAACCCGAGACGATGCGACGACGCCTCCAACCGCCCCTGCGTGACCCTGCTTTGGTTTTCCACACACCACTCATTAAACGCAAGTTTAAGGGCACTTAAACCTGGTCCATCAGCTTTTTCTTTCGTTATCTCAAAGCCTTTCTCAGTCAAGGTGCTCCCAAGGTCGCTCCTGAGATGCCCGTACGCTCCCCCGTTCCGACGCATTCTGAGGGCTGTTCGCGCTTTTTTAAGATGCCTGTTTCCCCCGACATTTTGAATAAATCCAGACGCGTTTCCGAAAAGCGCTAAACCGAAAGAGCCGTTGATGCGACTTCGCAGCGGCCAAAGTCTTAACCGAACAATAAGCGCTCGAAAATTAACCGGTATCCTAATACGAACCATAACGTCAACTCCGGCCCTCGAGAGCACGATCCTTCCGCCAGACATTTCGATTTACATAATCTACGTATGACAAAATCGCCTTCACTACAACGCTACTGGTGTTCTCACCCTGATAATCATCCACTTTACGAGCTCTCCCACCCTTATCAAGCGCTATCTGAACCCGAACGGCGTTGTTAATGGCCTCCTGAGAAAATCCAGACATTATAAGGACTCCTTCATCGAACCCCTCCGGACGCTCGTGTGACTGCCTAGGGGTTACAGCCGAAAAGCCAAGTATGTCCGCCTCTTCAGTGACGGAACCACTATCCGAGATTACGCACAACGCCTCACGTTGAAGCGCGATATAGTCTGTAAAACTTAATGGTCGAAGGAGTCGGATATTTTGGTCTACCCCGATTCGAAATTCCTCGAGCCTTCGTCGGGTACGCGGGTGAAGCGAAAATAAAACAGGAACTCCGAACTGTCGGCCTAAATAAGCCAATGAATCCATTATCTGAATTAGATTAGCAACAACATCCACATTTTCTTCCCTATGAAGACTGACGACAAAATACTCGGAAGAAATAACCGACAGCTCTCGCAGGATAGAGGAGGAAGCTATTTTGTCACGGTGAACCGCGAGTATTTCCCTCATAAACCCACCTGTCTTAATAATTCGGTCCGGCCTTAAACCCTCCCTTATTAAATAGGTACGTGCATGCTCGGTTAGCACAAAATTAATATCACTTACATGGTCGACGATTCTTCGGTTTATTTCCTCCGGAATATTCTCGTCAAAACTTCTGTTACCTGCTTCAAAATGAAAAACTGGAACTTTGAGTCGCTTAGCGCAGATTGCGCTCAAACATGAGTTGGTATCGCCGTAGATAAGGATCCCGTCTGGCCTAACTTTTTGAATTAGCGAGTAAGACGATTCAATAATACCCCCTATAGTCTCCCCAAGCGACTCGCTCGCGACGCCCATATAATAATCGGGTCGGCGCAAACCGAGATCGGAATAAAATATTTCATTCAACTCAAAATCGTAATTTTGACCAGTATGAGCAAGAATATGCTCCGTGAACGTATCGAACTTCTTAATTACTTCGCTTAATTTAATAAGCTCTGGACGTGTCCCGACTATCGTGAGTAGTTTCATCTCCACCCTCAAAATCGATATTCTGTCATCTTTATAATATCCGAGACATTTGCATCCAAAATACGTTTAATTTCGTTCACTGGAATTAAATTTTTTTCCGAAGACAACTCTCCAATCTCCGCAGCGTTGTCGAACCGATCGTCGTTCATTAACTGGACATGAGGCAGCCTTGAGCGAATCGCAAAATACTGCTGGGATCCGCTTGCCACCCCATTTATCACCCGACAACTTGCCGCGTCTTCCCCGCTAATCATAATCTCATGTAACTTCTCCCCCGGCCGTATTCCGATAATATTCGTAGGATAATTTCTATCCGGAACGAGCGCTTCAACGATATCAACAATCTTCGCCGAGATCGCATTTGGAACGACAATCTCGCCCGCACGGGCGAACTGGGTTGCAACGAAGATTGTCGCAACAGCCTGATCGAGCGTTAGAAGAAATCGCGTCATTCGACGGTCAGTTATAGTGATCGGATTACCCCGCTTAATTTGTTCCAAAAACACCGGAATTACCGACCCTCGACTCGCGATAACGTTTCCGTACCGAACGCCGGCGAACATCGGATTCTCACCCTCGCGATTCGCCGCAATGAATATTTTTTCTTGCACCGCTTTCGACATGCCCATCGCGTTTGTCGGGTGCGCAGCCTTATCTGTGCTGATGAATATACACTTCTGAACGCTCGACAGTGCCTTAGCGGCTTGCACGACATTGATCGCACCCAAGACATTCGTCTTTACAGCCTCCTCGGGAAAAAGCTCGCAAGATGGTACTTGCTTAAGCGCAGCGGCATGAAAAACTAACTGATGACCCCTCATAGCGGATTTAAGCGCATTAACATCTCTGACATCACCAACAATAAATCGTACGCGATCCGTAAGGTTTCGGTAAACGTCGCTTTCGGACAATTCTCTGTTTGGCAGTAGTAACGCGTTTTGAAGGAAAAACTGTTTGGCCTCATCCCTCGAAAAAACCGTAATTGAAGACGGAACCCCCCATCGACCGCTCAGGATGGCCGATAAAAGGCTTTTGCCAAGCGAGCCGGTCCCTCCAGTGATGAAAAGCTTAATACCATTTAGTCCGTTCCACTCGACCTTATCGGATGCCACTAGCTCTAACCTCCTCTACCACGTCTAAGATCATCTCTGCCCAGTGCGGTCGCTTAATTCCCGACAAATGCCTAAATTTTGAATCGTTAAGAGTTCGATCTACAAGCGTCGACGATACAGGGATAACTTTACTGCCGACACCAAAATAAGAAAGCAGTGCAAGAAGATCATACTTAGTAATAGGGTCTGAAGCAACGTGGTACAGCCCGGAAACTCCCTCGAGAACTAACTGCGCCACACATCGCGACAAATGCCGGAGAGATACTCCAGAATAAATTGATCCGAGATAACCGGGCACTTCACCATCCTGCCCCAAGTACCACATTAAGAGCCCGTGATACGGTTCACGCTTCTCTAATCCGATGGTAGAAGTTCTTACGATTAAGTGGGACTCCAAATCTATCGAGGCATCCGCCGCTGACTTTGATTTCCCGTATATATCGTCGGCGTCCGGAGTATCTTCTTCCGAATAGTTCCCCCTAATCCCGGAAAAAACACAGTCACTACTCACATGGACAAACTTCACCCCGCGGGTAGAACATATGGACGAAAAACTTATTGGCAACTGGGTGTTAATTAACTCAACAAAGCCGTCAGAGAAGGATCCAACGCGTTGTTTCACTATTCCAACACAGTTGATGACAGCATAGGGACCTTCTTGATCAAGTAAGCGGTTGACAGAACCGTCAACGAACTCCGAGTCAAAATCTGGCGATAACCTAAAGTCTCTGGAGGGAATTCCTTTGACCGAAATTGATCCGGGAGCGAGACCCTCCGCTAAATACCTACATAACCCCGACCCGATCATACCGGTGGAACCCACGACCAGGACTTTCATATCAGTCTCTTTTGTTGAACCCATAAATGCGGGATGATTATTGAAAAGAACCCGACCTTGTTCGCGGTCACAAGAGGCCCGGCAATCGACGTCATAAATAATAGTAATGAAAAGAAAAGTGCGGCGACGATATCAACCTTGAACAACTCAGAATATAAAGTTAAAACGAGGAACAAATAAACCATCACGCCTAAAACACCGGCGATCGCTAACACTTCGTACAGTGCAAAATCGGACGTTTTTAAATAACCAAAACCCCGCCCCGCATAATAACCAGACTGCAATAGCGCTGCCATTCCGCTGATAATACTCGAGTCTGCGCTAAACCGACCTGATGTGAGGACTGAAACGACATCACCGGGTTGTGCATCAAGTAACCGACTCGCATACCACGGGAATTGCACCTCGAACTCAAGAGCGCTGAACATAACAAATGAAACAGTTAGAGCCGCGAGGGTCAACAACTGGCGCTTTACAGATCGTAACAAAAAATACGCACCTAGCCCGACTGCGAATATTAAAAATATTTTTGATCCGGTCATCCACCCTCCATAGAGAATCGCCACCCAAGAAAACCCTCTAATGAGACGACCGGCATCCAATCGGTGGTTTAAGGTAAGAAGCATTAGACCGAGGGTATAGGCATATCCGGCTTCAAAGACTTGGCCAAAAACACCAGTATGTCGACCTCCAAGCGATGCCAAGTCCGACGCCGTGATACCCACATGTTCAGGTCGCTCGGTCACTTCGCCTCCATGAAATATATCAAATATCTTGAGATCGAAGGTTACGTCGCCCAACACGAAAAATGCATTGACCATTAGCGAAGCGATTAGAATATCGCAACAATTTTTACAAACCTCTCTAGTCAATCGTTTTACTATAAACGCCAAAAAAAACAGCGTGACTAAAAGTTGAACGTAGTTTTCTAGTTGCGCCAGAAATGCAGTTCCATCATGACCGACTGCAATATTCGACAGGGACGACAACAACCCGATTGTCAAGAAAACTATCGCGGCTACGATACGAAACCAATTAATTACACTACACGTCAACCTCAGACGACCAACACATACGCCAAATAGCGAAAACAAAAAAGCAGTATAAATTAATATGTGATCAACCCTAAATATATTAATATGGAATGAAAAAAACATTGAGGCGATAAAAAACACTGGGATCTTATCGTTGAGAAAAGCCCGACCCACGGCTATGTCGTCGTTCCTGAACATTTCACATTCACGCTGCCTGCATCCCGATTTCTCGGTTCGGCAGACCAAAGATTCCAGTGAAGAGCCGCAACATCGAGGCCCAAAAAAGCACGATCCAGCCCAGGAGCCAGCGCAGGTTGTAGCCAGCGGCGCACGAGAGGACGTGCAAACCATCACCGAGAGCACCTTTGAGACGATTTCGGCGTAGACGACAGTCGTCTTTCAAATGTCCGATGATTGGCTCGATGGCCTGGCGACGCTTCACCCACGACCATTGACGTCGGGTGAGTCGTTTGGGCTTGCCGCGGTGCAAGATCTCCACGCCATCAAGACTTCTACCCCGGTAGCCGAGATCGACGATGGCGGTACGTGGTTTTTCACCGCTTAAGATTTCGGTTTGCTCGAGTTGCTCGGCGAGCGTGTCGCCATCGTAAGGGTTCCCAGGGAAGCTTCTTGCACCCACGATGAGTCCGCCTCTTGCGGTGATGGCAATGCCCACCTTCACGCCAAACTCATAGGGCTGACGAGATTTTCCTTTGCTGAGGCACTCGACTTCCGGCGCATGCAAGGCATAGAGCTTGTTCTTCGCCTTGCGGTGTTGGATACGCAGTTGCTCGGCGCGCTCCAGCATCATGCGCAGTGCTGTCGTTGCCGTGGCGGTGTCGATCTTTCGTTCGATGTCGCGGATCACTCGGCCGAGTGCCGTTCTTTGCCGGCGCAGAACGCGCTTCAAGCGCTTGAACTGCTTGGCATGGGCATAGCCCCCTGCACGGCGTCGCAGCTTCGGTCCTTCGCGCTCATAGCTCTGGCGCAGGGTGATCCCTTCCTGTTGCGCAAGCTTCACGAGCTTTTGACGCGCGATTTCCAGCAGGCGACTGTCGGTCGGATGCGCAATCGCTTTCTCTTGTACCGTGGTATCCAAGATCACCCGGCGCAGCTCGTTCGTCGTCACCGCGCGCATCGTCTTGGCCGCTTCAATGGTTTGCGCGAGCAGTTCCTCCAACCCGGCTTCACCCAACCGATTGCGCCAGCGCGTGAAGGAACTCGGATCACAGGGCAGCCGAGTTTGGAAATACACCTCGCCGGTGAAGTACTGCCAGTAGCAGTTCTCGAGCCAACGCTCACACGTCGCTTCATCCGAGAGGTTGTAGGCGTGTTTGAGATACAAGAGCCCGGCCATCAAACGAATCGGTAGCGCAGGTCGCCCGGCACCCGCCGGCGCGGGTGGTAACGTCGCCGATACCGCCCCTTCGATCTCCGTCCAAGGCATGGCCCGAGTGAGCTTGGCGAGCGGGTGCGACAGATCAATCAACGCATCGAGCCGTGCTCGAAAGAGTTCCTGGCTCATCGCCTCCGCCCCTTCACTCGCCGTGCTCAAATGCCGCATGACAGTGCTCCGGTTTTGCCAGAAAACTGCCCCAATATTATCAATTTCTGGCAATCCAAACACGTCTCACACGATCACAAACATCTGGAAAACAAGGGCGAAATGAATTGTTCAGGGACGACTATGTCACGCGGCAAATCGTAATACATCTAGCTTATCCATACGAATTTCTAACGGATTTATCAGCGACAAGATTTCCAAATCGTACTGCGTCAATCTCGCCGAGCGCGTACCTGTACACCGCATCGAAAAATATTCGCTGTTTTTTCGTGAATGGAAAATAAAGAAATTTGGAACAAATTGTATTGAAATGGAAGGGAGATTTGAATCGCCTGTTCATTCTTGCCAGATACATTATTTTTTTGGCGAGGTCTTTTTTAGCAAGGGGCAGATTAATGCTCGGCTGAGATTCGAGCGTTAGATTGAGCTCCCGCTCAGAATAAACGTTATTGGTGATTCCATAATGCGAATAATAAGAGTTCGCCACGGATATAACAGCCCGACCTAAGTCCATCAGCTCTAAACCAATAGTTCCGCTCCAAACTAACAGATCGTCACTAGCAAGCGCGAGTTGATAGCTGTTTATCGTAGAGTTTGCCTCTAAGCACACGAAATTTGACGGCAAACTCACAGCTTGTAATGCGAGATCCGCGGATAACGCTGATGACGCCCTTAAGAATTTTGACCTTGCGTTTTCGGCGGGATGGAGCTTCACTACAACTAAATGGTCTGGATGGTATTTCGCGAACGTTACGAGTGAGCGGACGAAACTACCGATCGACGCGGAGAAGTTACCGAGCCCCATCCACGTACTGTCCCAAACTACATGTGGGAAAAACGTCGTTACCCTTTTAAAACTTCCACCATTCCAACGGAGAAGTCGATTTCTTAGGTCGACTACATTATCTGCGGCCAATGTCGCAGGTGAAGTAGTTTGCATCCATTCTTTCTGTTTGGAGAACAACTCATCAACAACAGAACTCGGTACGGCAATTTGGGTCAATTGGTCTCGAGATATCTCAAGTTCTTGATTAAGAGAAAAGGTATTTCTACCCAATGTTACCATTCCATCTTGAGCGAATGCTTCCGTGGTCAGGATGTCGCCTTTAAATTTTTTACACATCTCCACGGCGATCCCAGTTTGGAAAAAACGCCCGTTAGCTGTCACCAATATCGGCCTGAAAAGCCCCGAAAAAACAGCGGCCACGTTGCGTTCAAACTTTGCAGCCTCCATCCATATCAGATTCCACATATCGGCGCGCCACGAACCAAATGATTTGAAATAATGGACATAATTTCTAAATACAAACTCGGAAATGCCGATTGTGATGTGCCCCTCGCGACCCAGCTCCGTTTCCAATGTCGAAGGCAGCTGTATTACATTTAGCCCGTACGCACGGCAATGACGTACCGTTTCTCGTCTGCAGTCAGCACAATTCGGACGGCTTAGTTGATAATCCATTCGCTCGCAATAACGCATGCCACCGCAAACAAGAGCGACTACCCGATGGCCCCTCTCCTTAAAAACGGAGCCAATCGCAAGTTCTAGGTCCGAAAATGCATGAATGTATTGGATGTTTAGTATGACGTCTCTCCTATCGAATGATGCTGCCCCATCGGTAGTAGTAACTGTAAAGAAAACCCTGGCCAGTCGATAGCTAAGAAAGTGCGTAAGAAGTCTTAACTGGTTATAAAACTTCCTCAAAAGATGCCGTAGCCCGCGGTTAACTGAACAAACCATAATATTCACCAACTCTCGCATCCATCGACAAATTTTGGATAATAAAATCCCGAGCTCTCATCGTCCTTGCCTTTGCTTCACCGTAATTATCCAGTATATAATTGCAACGTTCGCAAAACTGATCATTACGATCAAAGTCCACTAAATATCCAGCGTTTAGCCGCCGCACATCCTCGCCGGCCCCAGTGTGCGAGGTCACGATAATTGGCTTACCGCAAAGCACACCCTCAATCGGCGCCCAAGCTCCTTGCTCGAATCTCGACAGCTGAACAACGATATCCGTTTCACCGAGCGCCTCGTTTTTCTCACGCCCTCCCACAAATCCCGTGAAAGTTACGTGGTCATATATGTCAAGCTCCTCAACCAGTGCCCGAAGTAGTTGTTCATGCCCGTCATCGGGACCAATAAGAGCCAAGTGGATATCCGTTCGCTTTTCCAACAATGAAGCAAATGCTCTGATGAGAAAATCGTTTCCCTTGCATTCGTGAAGGCGCCCAAGAAATGCCACGAGTTTTTTATTACTATCGATTCCGAACTTTTTCCGAAAGTCTCCGGCCGCCGGTAGATCTAGGTATTCACTAGTATCAAATGGCGGCGATAAAATCCTGATTTTTTTTCGATCTAAATTCGGCTCAATCTGCAGGTACTCGGCTGCTCCGACGTCGGTTTCAGCGACTAGCCAGCGCGCCCTCCGCAACATCGCTCGGCCTAAGATAAAGTCGAAAAGCTTTTTTAACTTAATCTTCTTCGAGTGATACGGGACGGCGCCATGGGCATCGATTACGTACGGGATTTTAAAGATAGTGCAGTAAATAAACAGAATGGCTGATTGAAAGGTGCGGTAAATATGCATATGAACGTAATCGAATTTATGGCGATTGGACCATAAAGCCAAAGGCAACCCGGGCATAATAGAGAGTCCTAACCCGTCAAAAAAAGAACGGGTCTTTATAATTGAGACCTTATTAAGCTGATTAAAAAGATTAGCGTCGAATTTGTAATCTCCGGTTAGCAGAACTGGATCGCTAGTCTTAGATTGAATCTTCAATATTTTAAACATTAGGTCTGAAGTGCCGCCTGCGAACTTAATTGAAAAAAATAGATACGAATGTAAAATTCTCACAAGATATACCCTTTTAATTGCTCGAAGATTTTTTCTGCACTAAGGCCCGTCTCGCCTCTCAAATAGGTCTGATCGCCGACAAGCGAAACGAATTGGGAGGACAACCCAAACCGAAAGACTTTTGGGCGAGAATCGCCTTCGGAGGCTATTTCGGCTATGAAAGATCCGAGTCCACCCGTTCGAACACCCTCCTCTAAAGTCAATACATAACGCGCTTTTTCAACGCCAAGCCGAAGTCGCGGCAGATCGATATCTTCGAACGACTGAATCGACGTCACGGTCGCCGGCTTAGAAAATTGGTTGAGCATTTGTTGTAAACGGATTGCCTCGTGAACAATTCCACCAGAAGCGACCACCAATATATCCGCGGGGTCAAATGATGTGGGATTTTCATAGTCAGTGATGGCATTTTCAGGGACTCCTCCCGAGCCCCGCTCTAGACGTAGATATGTAGGTCCTGATGAATTGAGAATGCGCCTCACAATCTGTCGGCAGGTTTCATTGCTATGTGGAATGTAGGTTCGTAATCTCGGGATCGACCGCATAATCGGAAGATCTTCTGTCAGGTGGTGCGACATACCCAGGGCTCCATAGCCAAATCCGGCACCAACAGCGACAAAGCAAACGTCCAAATTGTGATAACAGACGTCGTTTCTTATTTGTTCTAGGCACCTGATCGTCGAGAAGTTCCCGATGGAGTAACAGAAAACTTTGCGGCCGACTAGCGCCATGCCCGCCGCTATCCCTGCCATGTTCTGCTCTGCAACGCCGCAGTTCAAAAACTGCTTGGGAAAATGACTTTCGAATGATTCAAATACTCCATATCCCAAATCGGCGGAGATCAATACTATCGAAGGATCAATCGACGCAGCTTTCGCTACCTCTTCTAGCCATATGTCACGCATTAGGAATTCCTCTAAAGAAACGGAGGCATTTCAGAGGTCACATCCTAGGCTCTTTAGCCCTTTCTCAACGTCGTCTTTTTCAGGAAAACTATAGTGCCATTTAACGTTGTTCTCCATGAAAGGAACCCCTTTTCCCTTAACCGTTTTGCAAATCAGGACTTTCGGCATCTCCGACTCCCGCGTAATCCCCCTGAGAATTGAAAGATGGTCGTGTCCATCAAGTTCGATTACATCTAGGCGAAAGCTACGCAGTTTTTCAGCTAGCGGCTCCAAGGATAATGTTAATTCCGTTGACTTGATGCTCTGCAGTCCGTTTCGGTCTATGATAATTATTAAGTTTTTGAGTCGGTGGTGCCCGGCGAACATAAAAGCCTCCCAGTTAGACCCCTCATCAAGTTCGCCATCACTCAGCACACAAAAGGTCCGCGCTGGATGTCTATCTAATTCCCGCGCGTAAGAGATACCAGCTGCCACTGGTAAGCCGTGCCCAAGGGATCCGGTAGAAAAGTCCACACCGGGATTGCCAATATGGGAAACATGTCCACTTAGTGTCGATGCATTTTGATAATGAGTTTTCAACTTATCGAGTGGAAAAAACCCCTTCTCCGCCAAAGCTGCATAAACCGCTGCACCAGCGTGCCCCTTCGACAAAATAAAGTGATCCCGATCAGGATGATTCGGCTTGGTTGGATCAACATTCATAATTGAGTACACACTCGCCACGATATCTGCAACCGATAAGCAGGAACCAATATGAGACGACCGGCCACGATGAGTCATCCAAAGAACATGAGATCGAATCTTCTTCGCCAAATCGTTGGCCTGACGTACCGTAAGATTATTTTCCACGATAAAATGCCCTAATTTCGCCAGCGACGTACGTTGCCTGCGATTGCGATACTATGTGATTCAACGGGAGCATCAGACTTGCACTCAAATACTTTTCTGCTGCGGGAAGTGATACTCGGTGCTGATAAACCGAGAGCTGATGTATCCCGCGCCCCCCCCATTGCACCAAAGTCCCGATCCCTCGTGATTTGAGGTGGGCTTGCAGGTCATCCCGGGCGGTAGCACACAACTCATAATTCTGGAAATTACTGTCATTTCCTGCACGAAAATTGTATTGAGGTCTCCTGATTTCAGTAATATCCTCAAGCATCTCATCGTACAAAGTAGTTATCTTACGTCGGTGGCTAATCCAGCTTTCCAAGTGATTAACAAAAAAATAATTCAAAAAGGCTGCCTGTAAATTATCGAGTCGCGAATTTCTCGCCCACATCACCATTTCCCCATTGGCTACCCGACCGTGGTCTCGCATAGCCATAATCGCATTGAATGTTTCCTCAGAATTTGTAACTACCATCCCTCCATCTCCGAGACACCCAAGCACCTTCGCCGGGTAGAAGCTAAACACCCCCCCTTCGCCGAAAGTCCCCGCGTAACGACCATTTGAGGTCGCCATCAAAGCTTGAGCAGAATCTTCGTATAATTTCAACTCAAACTTTCGTGCAATATCGACTATCGGGGCCATGTTCGCAATTGCGCCGTTGAGTTGAGTGACAATTAACCCCCAAGACCGCGTTGTTATTTTGCTTTCCAAATCCTCAGCACTCATCATCCCTAATTCGTCAATATCAACCGCCACCGGCACCCCTCCCATCGCTTTCACAGCTGATGCGGTGGCAGACATGGTATGAGTGGAGATTAGAACTTCAGCGCCTGGTGGCATACGGCCAGCCTGGAGAAGCATCTCCAATCCATCTGTCGCATTACCGACACCAATCGCAAACTTTGCGCCGATAGAATTTGCGATAGTCTTTTCGAAAGAAGCTAACTCGCCCTGTAAGATGAACGCCCCTCGACTAACAATATCGTTAACAATGTCTCCAATAGTGTTCAAATAAGAGGAATACGCCAAGCCGTAAGGATAGAAGGGCACGTACTGCATTAGTTTTTCCGCAAAATATAGTAGAACATTTTGTAATTATTTTCGTTACTGGCATCCAGTTGAACTAAAACCGTAGACTCGCATTGCTCTACAAAATCTTCGGTCAAGCGAACCACCCCGCCTTTATAAAATTTTCGTATCTGGATCTTAAGCGGCGCGGGAACATACGCCCAAAGTCGTTGTAACAGTTCACCGGCTCTTGAGAATCCCACATCCGACGTTGTGTAAGGGAATCCGCCCAAAACTTGGAACTCAAAACCGGTTCCTTGCGCTAAATTTTTATACTCCAATGTAGACAGATACTTATACGCTCCCGGAGACGGGCTGAATCGGGGCTGTTCAGGATTTGGAGAACAGAAGAAAAAACACCCCCCAGAACGAAGAAGTCGATGAGCTTCCGCAATCACCTGGGATGCTTCACAGTAGTAAATCATTGCGAGCCCGAAAACCACATCCGCAGACTCCGCTGCCAATCCAGAGTTACAGCAGTCACCAACCAGAAACCGCCCGTTAGAGCCGAACGCCACACGAAGCTCTTCCACATTTTGGGGTAGTAAATCTACCCCTGTGTAACTCCTCACAGATTTGAGCAAAGCTCTTTTACCAAGAGGAGAACCGACGCCAAATTCGATTACATCCTTACCGCACCCCAATTGGAGCGCCAATTGGGTGCGAAGTCGTACAACTCGCGCGTCGTAATCTGAAACCTTATCCCCAACCGCCTCCACTAACGCTCGAAGCGCCTCGTGCCGCGAGTCTACCGAATCTCCCGATGTATCATCAGAACTTCTTTGATGTCTTCCCACAACCACTTATGCGACTCCGAATCTAATACACGTCTACACGGATGGCCCTGATAAAAATAGGCATCTTGTTTAACTGATGCCTGACGCCTTTTCTACGAAAAGGCCGCATAAATTCCGTCTACAGTCAGCGCTATGATCTTGACAACTCGACGTCCCCCCGGATTTAGTTCCGGTTGGGTCTAGAGACTGACGGTTAGTGTATCTGCCTTTTGACTGACCTGTTTTGCATATTCCGTTGGCGTTAATCCGCCATGAGCTTTCTTCGGTCTTGCATCGTTGTACTCCCTTCGTCAAGTCTCGATCACGCCGCGGGCGTGATCGAGAGAAGTAAACCAATGCTCGTTCAGGCACTCGTCTCGAAGGCTGCCGTTGCAGCTCTCGATGTAGGCGTTCTGATTCGGTTTACCCGGATCGATTTGCCGCAAGTTGACGTTCCTTCCGTGTGCCCAGTTGAGCATCGTCTTGCCAACGAACTCCGGGCCGTTGTCACTGCGCATGATCTTCGGTAAGCCTCGCCCCATCGCCAATTGATCGAGATGACGCGTCAACTGCAATCCACCCATGCTGTGATCCGGGATGACCGCAACGGCTTCATGCGTCGCATCGTCGACGACGGGCAAACATTTCAACGTGCGTCCATTTGCCGTGCGATCAAAGACAAAATCTATCGACCAGACCTCGTTACGCCGGCTCGGGCGCCCAAGCGGATATCGCTCCGTCAGGTCTTGCCTCTTGCGCCTACACCGCTGCACCTGCAGCCTCTCAAGCCGATAGAGGCGCTCAACGCGTTTGTAGCTCACGCACTCGCCACGTTGGCGCAGCTTCAGGTAAATCATCCCTACGCCATCGCGACGATGACGCTGCGCAAGCTCCACGATCGATGTGCGCAGCTCGATATTGCGATCGGGTCGCGGTTGATCGCGCAGCACGGTCGCGCTCATACGAACCACCTTGAGCGCTCGGCGTTGCGACAACTCCTGCGTTTGCATCCACCGCACCAGGACCCGACGGTCCGGTGCGGTTACCATTTTTTTCGCAGCGCCTCGCGTGTCACCTCGTTCTCGAGCAGTGACTCGGCGAGCAGTCGCTTAAGCCGTGCGTTCTCCGCTTCCAGGCTCTTCAGGCGCTTCACATCCGACACCTCCATGCCGCCGTGCTTGCTGCGCCAGGCGTAATAACTCGCCTCCGAGAACCCGTGCTTGCGACAGAGCTCCTTGATCGCCACCCCGGCTTCCGCCTCGCGCAGTATCCCTACGATCTGCTCTTCGCTGAACCGCTTCTTCACGTCCGACCTCCTGCTTCAGGGTCAGACTCTAGACCGTCCTGTGACTAATTTCCGGGGGGACGTCGAACTTAACCTAACAGACCTTCCAGAAACCCAAACCATTGTCTCGAAAGCCTCACTCGTCGAGTGTACCGGAGTACCCCGGTACCAGATGCTTAAGAATTTTCTTTTTCTCGATAAGCGTAGGTGCAGATATTAGCAATCTAATATATCCCAGCAAATCTTCGGCGTTACCATAGAAATCAGAATCAAAATCTGTTTCAAGAACATGCGGTATCTCTGATTGTCTAATGTCGCCCGAGTACGAAAGCTCTTCGTAAAGCTTTTCCCCAGGACGGAGCCCGCTCAGCTTAATCTCAATGGATCCAGGACGAGTGGCTGCGCCCTGGCCATCAGTGAAAAACGAGCCGCTCGCCACAATCATGCGTTTTGCAAGGTCCAATATTCTTACGGGCTCTCCCATGTCCAAAAGGTTGATCGTGCGCGAAGAATCTAACGCCGACACCAATAATACGAGTCGAGCGGCATCCTCGATCATCATCATGAAACGTTCCACATCAGGATGCGTTACCGTAACTGGCCCTCCAGCCATAACTTGCCTTTCAAATACCGGAAACACCGATCCTGAAGAGCCAACAACGTTCCCAAACCGCACTATTTTTACGCGGAACTTACTGCCGACAGACTGTACTTTCGCCATTAAGAGTAACTCGCCGATTCGCTTGCTGGATCCCATAATGTTTGAGGGATTGACGGCCTTGTCTGTTGACACTTGAATAAACGTGCTGACGCGGCCTTGAACGCAGCCATCTATGAACTTCGCCAATTTAACTACATTATTGTTAAGCGTTTCATCAATATTTTCTTCGCAAATTGGCACATGCTTGTACGCAGCGGCGTTGATCGCCAATACACATTTGAATTTGGTTAACGCCTCTTCGACAGCGACGGAAGAGTAACAACCTAAAACAAAAACCGCTTTTTCCGAAACTTTGGGTACTCCGAACTCGGCCTCTAATAGCGCTTTTAAATTGTAGACATTAATTTCTGAAACGTCATTACATACAATCTTACTCGCGTTAAGTTCAATCAGATTTCGAACGAGTTGAGTGCCTATCGATCCACCCGCCCCAGCTACAAAAACACTTTTTCCAGTTAAGCGGATTTTTTCTCTGAATAACTCGTCGTCAACTTTTGTGGTAAAAAAATCTAGGGGTGTAAGCCGAAAACCTTTTGATGCGCGGTTGAATAGAGCTAAAGGATGGTCAGAATTGGGAAATGGCAACAGTCTGACGTTATACTTGGCCGCTAAAACGCTCAACCCATCTAATGCTCCTGCCTTTCTCTCGGATCTGAAAGGCACCGCTACCGTTGTGCATTTCCCGGTCCGAAAACTCTCTTCGAGAAGTGACTCCGTCGTTACAATCGGTAAGTTATTAATGAAACGCCCTATGTTATGGGGATCGCGATCAGCGTATCCAATGACTTCAATTGAAGGGCTGCAATGATAATAACTAGCGATCCTACGACTGCCGACATCAGTTCCTAAGATTAGTAATTTCTCTCGTGCGGTGCGATCTGCATGCTTTTTTTCGTAACGCAATCCCTCAGGCGAACGCTGCTGAAAATACAACCCGACAAGGCACCAGACTAAAGCTGCGAGACAGGCTGCCATTCCTAATTTGACTAAGTCTAAAAAATACGTTTTTTGATAATTCGCTCCGACAGCAACGGTTGTGATTAATAAATAACCGAAAAGTACACTCGCCACCTCTGTCACGTACCTACGCCCAACGAATCCGGGTATATATTTTTTAGTCAAGCGCTGATGCGCGTAGAAAAATGCCAAGATCCAAGCTATCGTTGCAGGTAACACGAGGCGCCCCTATACCGCTTAACTAGCAGCCATTTCTAATAATCGGTCTACCACCGGCTCAACGGCGAACTCACGCTCAGCGCATTCAACTAAGTGCTCAGGGGAATACATTGAAATCGTTTTAATCAATAAATTCGATATCTCGATACAAGTTTTTTCATCGTCGAACGCTTTCTCATCGTGTAACACCGGAATGAATACGCCAACTTTTTTCGATTCTATAAACTCTCCTAACGTTGAGGACCTACCTGCCACTCCCAATAGTGGAAGACCCGCTATTAAATAGGTGGCTATCTTGCTTGGAATTATACCTGTCGATATTTTTTCGTCTAAGCAGACCAATCCATAGTCAAATGCGTGGGCGCGCTTGAATAAAGACAGCTCATCGATCAATGGATAGATGGACAGAATGCCAGCATCGTGGGCGGCAGTAACGTTTACCAGAACTGAATCGAGTTGGCTTCCAAAGCCATAAATCTCTAGCGAGATCGGATAGACACGATTTATCTTTACTAGGTTAACTATAACGCGGGCGATCGCTTGCGCCTCTCCGATATTTCCGGCGTATAAAATGCGGAGAGGTTTTTTCGGTGGCGACTTCGAGATATCCGACACAATTTTTTTCTGCGCCAAAAAGGAAGCAGGTCGGTGGCTTAAAAAGCTATTGAAATTCCGCCAATTTGGGACCACTTCCACGTTCCCGATGTACACGGGCATCTGACGAAGGATCTCTCGGTCCCTTTCACTTTGAACAGCGACCCCATCGACATGCCGGTAATTAAAATAACTCACTTTTAGCAAAAGTCGCTCAGCAAGTCCGCCCCGCCTAATCTTTTCAGAGTCGACCATCCACTGTGGAACCAAATCGCGCTGTATCAAAATGCATTTAGCACCCGATATTTGTGCAGCAAAAACGCCGGCAGGAACTAGAAATATGGAAGGCGCATAAACGAAAATAATTTTCGGGTTCAAAAAAAAGACGCGTACCGGAACCGCGATTGCCCTTAAAACCTCAGACAGGCCTCGACATAAGTAACGGGTAAAATTAGCGGCGGTAGATCCAGCAAAATAGTTTTTTCCGGTAGCCCGAGGTCGGTATGTAGATATGTTGGCCACGTTGTAGCCGCGGTCAACTAGCTCGCTCGTCAAGTCAGTCAACAACTTAGCGCCCGAGTTATGGCCACCGTAACAATCCGAGATAACAACGATATGTCTTTTATTCAGGCTGAAGTTCACTTTTTAATAACGCTGTTATCGGTCAATCGCCAGCGCTGCGGACTAATAATACGCAAATCACGAGTGTGAAATTTTCTTTGCTGGTTAATCGGAATGTCGATAAATCTAGATTCAGCTATCGACCGCACTTGCTCAACCGAAAACGCTCCGACGACTATTTTATCAAATATTCTAAAAGACTTAACCGACGAAAGCAAAAATTCTAACCTACTGCATTCTTTAGAAATGCATATTCGGTCGATTTTTTTTATTTGCTCGTCTAATCCGTTGAACCTCTTTCCAACATCTCCCGACATCGACAACAGAAGTCCCTGTAAGAAAACCGATCGGACGTGAACTTCGACTCGCTTGCTTACCCTTAATCTTTGGAGGGTGGCGGAGTTAGAGAAACGTTGGTCGAGGATGTTTCCTGGTACCTGTACCATTCTCAACGGCTCGATCGATTGGAATATTTTCAAATCAGATAAATAGTTGACGGACACCCCGATCTTCCCAACAACGCCTAAATTAGCTATTCGACACGCTACATCTTGCACTACCCTCTGGTGACTCAACGCTGTTTTGGGATCGTGTATAAGAAGGCCGTAAAGCTTGTCACACTTAAGGCGTTCTAGCGTCTCCCAAACCATACGATCCACTAGGGATATGCGATTTCTAGCGGAGAGCCCGATAAAGGGCTTAAAAGAAAACTTCGAAGTCACAGAAAAGCTTCTACTTAGACCACTATCCCCTATAACTTTCTCGGCATCACCATATGCATTAGCGGTATCAAGATGTTTTATCCCCATTTCCCGTGCTGCATACAAAATTTTAATAACTTCCTCACGATCAGTTCGCTTATGGTCGTTACCGATCCCGTATGGCATCCCCCAACTGGCCGAACCGAGCGACAAATCCTCAGAAAAGAGGTTAGCCGAAATTATTGCCACTCCTTTACTCACCCAACTAACGCAGACTCGATGGAGGTCTTGATATACTCTAGGTCCTCGTTTGATAACTTAGCGTGCATCGGGATCGACACCGCATCCAAGAAATACTTTTCCGCTTCTGGACAATATCCCCTCCGAAATCCTAAGTTCCGATAGTAAGGCTGTCGGTAAACCGGAATATAATGAAAATTAACCAGTACGCCGCCGTTCCGCATCCTGAAGAAGAACTCTTTTTTATCTACCTCGATTTCATTAAGTTTTAAGCGAATTACGTACAGGTGAAGGCTGGAAAAAACATTTGACGCCCGTTGCGGGAGCTCCAGCGGAAGTTCGCGCAGATTTTGATCATACCACTCTGCAATTTGATGCCTTCTCCGAACGAATGCATCCAGTCGAGTCATTTGACTGGCACCCAACGCCGCCTGAATGTCAGTCATACGATAGTTAAAGCCAAGCTCGAATTGTTGATAGGTCCACAACTCGCCGCCCGATACACTTTCCAGTTCCAAAGGGTCACTCGTGATGCCGTGTGATCGCAATCGACGTATGGTTCTCGCTAATTCCGGATCGTTCGTGGTAACAGCACCACCCTCACCCGCGGTGATTATCTTTACTGGGTGAAAACTAAAAACGCAGACGTCACTGTATCGGCAGTCGCCTATTTTCTTATGTTCGTAGCCCCCCCCAATGGCGTGCGCTGCATCTTCGATGATTCTAATTCCGTACGGCTGGGTGATGGCGCGCAACCGCGCCATGTCACAAGAGTGACCAGCAAAGTGAACTGCAATAATTGCTTTTGGCGGTGTTTCGATTTTGAGTTTCTCCTCCAAGAGATCTAAAGACATATTTAGCGATTTCGGGCAAATATCTATAAAATCTACGTCCGCTCCGCATAATCGCACAGCGTTTGCCGTTGCAACAAAAGTATTCGCGCTTGTCCAAACGTGATCGCCAGCTTTAACTCCAATCGCAAGACATGCTAAGTGTAAGCCGCTAGTCGCACTGTTAACCGCATACGAATATTTCACTTCGCAATAATCCCGAATTAGCCCCTCGAAGTGCAAAATTGCGGGACCTTGAGTTAAGTACTCAGACTTCAATGTGCGTAAAACAGACTCTAAGTCGCTATCAGAAATGTCTTGCTCCGCGTATTTTATGATTTTTTGTGACACTTTTACCTCAATTACGTACAGAGGAACTCACGAAAGCACTCGTGATTCCGCATTTTAGTCGCTTTAAGATTAACGTCCTTCTAATTTAGGCATCGATTGCACCCATCAGGCCGATCAAAAATTTACTTTTGTTGGGACTTGCGTAAATGAGTTGCAACTTGTGCGCTGATCTGGGGTCCAACATGATGTTGCATGTTGGGCGGAGGATCGATGCGCAAGTCGGAGAAGGTGGCGAAGGAACTGCAGCGACGGCGGATGCGCGCCGGGCGGC
>Ga0194119_10003176_pt1 | contig 26698 bp, 30 predicted proteins | sample TA2MahC100mmetaG_FD_148620 | JGI IMG/M metagenome (GOLD analysis project Ga0194119, IMG submission 148620) | Freshwater microbial communities from Lake Tanganyika, Tanzania - TA2015018 Mahale Deep Cast 100m | ecosystem: Environmental > Aquatic > Freshwater > Lake | place: Tanzania: Lake...
GTGCGGCAAAGGAGAAATGATGGAACGTCGTGGACGTTTTGGTATCTTTTATTCATGCACCAATTATCCCGATTGCAAATACGCTATCAAGGCCAAACCGACGGGAGCGAAGTGTCCTCTATGCGGTGAACTGATGATGGAAGGAACAAAGACCATTCCTGAACGTTGCTCGGATAAAGGGTGTCCGAATCATAATCCGCATAAGTTAGGAAGATAGGAGATGAGGAGGATAGGAAGTTAGATATAGGAAAGAGGTTAGAGGTGATAGGTTATAGAGACGGACGGAACGGACGGGGAAAAATAGTAGCAAACGTGGTGGGGTGCACCCCGCCACGTTTGTATTAGACTTCTTTGAAAGATTGAACATTGAGTATTGTTTGAAATTTGATGCTTGCGATTTGGGATTTATATATTTGTACTTCATATTTCTCACTTTATGCTATAATCTCATCATGTCTAACAAAGAAAAAACATTTATTGAAACCACATCTTCAACGATTTTGCATTCTCTTCCCGACGTGCAAGATATCCTTTCTCTCATGACCAATCCGTCCGAAACGGATATCGCTCTTATTAAAAAAGCATATGGGGCAGCACTACAAGCACACGAAGGGGTAACACGTTTTACCGGTGAACCATATTTCAACCACGTATTTGAAACTGCCAAAACATTGGCACGTATGCACATGGACGCGACGACCATCGCGGCGGGATTTCTGCACGACACCATCGAAGACGGACATATGACAGCCGAGGAAATGGAGCGACAATTCGGCAAAGATATCCTCTTTCTCGTCGACGGTGTCACCAAGCTCGGTAAACTCAAATATCGTGGTATGGAACGCCATACAGAAAGTCTCCGTAAACTTTTTATTGCAACGGCAAAAGACATTCGCGTCATCATGATTCGTCTTGCGGATCGCCTTCATAATGTAACCACACTCTACGGACATCCCAAAGAAGATAAACGCAAACGTATTGCCCTTGAAACACTTGAAATATACGCACCGCTTGCCGACCGCCTTGGTATTGGTTTTATGAAAGGCGAACTGGAAGATGCAGCGTTTGAATACGCATACCCTGAAGATTACAAAAAAGTAAAAGAGTTGCTCAAACAAAAGAGCAAGGCGGACCAAGATTATCTGGAAAAAGTCCGTCGGACGCTTCACAAATCACTTGCCGAAGAGAAGATTGATGTCGTCCACATGGATTATCGCATCAAAAAAATCTACAGTCTCTTTCGCAAATTAAAACGCAAGAACATGGAAATTGATAAAGTGTACGATATCGTCGCGCTCCGTGTCATTGTGCCGACAGTGTCTGACTGCTATCGTGTTCTTGGTGTTATTCACGGACTCTGGCGCCCGCTTCCGGGACGTATCAAGGACTATATCGCTCTCCCCAAGTTAAACGGCTATCAAAGCATCCATACGACAATTTTTACCGGTGATGGCGGTATCGCCGAAATACAGGTGCGCACACCCGAAATGCACGCCGAAGCGGAACTCGGTATCGCGTCACACGTCATGTACAAAGAATTGGGAGGTAATGGTGGCAACGGGAATGCAAAAAAACTTGATTGGATTGAACAACTTCTCGAAGCGCAAAAAACGGCACAAGGTGGCGAATTCCTCAAAGACCTCCGCATGGACTTTTTCAGTGACCGCGTCTTCGTCTTTACTCCTGCAGGAGATGTCGTTGATCTTCCTGTTGGTTCATCACCAGTAGACTTTGCATTTACGATTCATACCGATATCGGTATGCATATGTCTGGCGCAAAAGTAAACGGGAAGATGGTTGCTCTTGATACACCACTTGTGGGAGGTGATATTGTTGAGATTATTACTGCCAAACATGTAAAGCCGACCAACAAATGGCTCAAATATGCCAAGTCTTCAATGGCACAACGACGCATCCGCGCATATCTTCAAAAAGAAGGTGCGGGAAGTGGTATCGGAAAGTTTTGGATGAAAGGTTAGAAATGATAGGAACGGATACTCAAATCAAGCGTCCGTCCTATAACCTATCTCCTACATTCATATTCCCTGCGTCTATACAACAAAATTTCGTACGGAATACAAGTCTTCCTCCTCTGCCGGTGGTACCACTCTGGGAGTTTCTTCTGTTATTTCTTCTGTTTCCGCACGGTCAATTTCTTCACGACTCCTGTCGTCAATCGGTGTTGAATCTTCTGCTTCCATACTATACGGAAGATTTTCTGGGACATTCGTTTGTGTCTCCCCAACCAACACTCTCTGAGGTGTTTCGACAGCATCATCTAACAAAGAGATGACACTCTCCTCCATCTTTGTTACTGCTTCGGCGTTTTGGGCAATGATTCCTTCTGTTCGGTCATTTCGCTCTTCTTTGGGAAGTGCGGCAATAGGTACCATATCAGGATGAATACGTGAGACCCCATTCCCTTTCAAGTGTAGTGCATCGAGAATAAAGCGAATATCGTCATTGGAAAAGAAGTCAATGGTAATCTTGCCACCTACATCTTTACGGTCAATACGCACACGTGTGCCGAGTGCTTCAGTCAGCTTTTCTTCCATCTCTACCATCTCTGGATCAAGTGTATGTTTCCGTACGCGATCATACGCAATGCGTCGTGCGATACCTTCTGCTTCACGCACAGACATCTTTTTGAATGTAATTTCTTTAAAGAGTGTCAACTGCTCTTCAGGTCGGTCGCCCAACATAAGAAGCGGCCGCGTATGCCCTTCGGAAATCTTGCCCGTCGATATAGCGTCAAGCACTTCTTGCGGAAGCGAGAGCAAACGTACGGTATTAGAAACGTATTCACGACTCTTCCCTACCTTTTTGGCAATTTCTACATGCTTGAAACCAAATTCATCCATCAACTTGCGAAACGCGACCGCACGATCAACAGGGTTCAAGTCCTCACGTTGCAAGTTTTCAATAATGGCAAGCTCCAACTTCATCCGGCTGTCGTCTTCCATAGCACGAATAACCGCCGGTACCTGCGCAAGTCCCGCAAGCTTGGAAGCGCGTAACCGTCGTTCGCCCGCAATAAGTTCGTAGTCCACACCCATACCACCATCTTCTTTTTCAAATTCTCTGCGTGTGACGACAAGCGGTTGAAGTACCCCATACATGCGGATAGAATCAGCAAGTTCTCGAAGTGCGCCCTCATCAAATTCCCGTCGTGGTTGATACGGATTGGGTTTAATCTTTTCAACTTCAATATAAAAAATAGCATTTTCAAAATATGGTGATGGGGGAGGAAGCGTGGACATGATAGAAAAAGTATACGAGTAACGACTAATGGCGATAGTATATCATGGACACATTACCGAGTGCCAGTTTGCTGGTTGCTGGTTGCTGGTTGCTGGTTAAATTGTGCTTCATGCTTTTCTTTTGTCAACTATTTTCCATTGTCTTGCTGAACTTGATTCAGCATCACATCGGAGGTGTTATGCGTTACTCTATGGATCTAAAATCATGTTCAGGATGACGAACATCACTGAGTTACGAGAACGCTTACGAATAACGAATGTATACGAATTTACGAATACGTATGAATCTATGAATGACATTTAATTTAAAGAGTATGCAAAGAGAAGTTTTTGTTCGTATATTCGTATACATTCGTTATTCGTATGTTCTTATTTCTATTTTCTTATTTCATCGTTTTCGTCTTCATATTTTTTCATTCAATTTCTTTCTCTTGCTTCTCATCTATTTTTCCAGTATGATTCTTTTTATGCCGAGGTGGCGAAATTGGTAGACGCAGTAGACTCAAAATCTGCCGGTGGCAACACCATGAGGGTTCAAGTCCCTCCCTCGGCACCACAAAAAAGTCCCGATTCATTCGGGACTTTTTTGTGGTGCCGAGGAGCGAGCCAACTGCTTGGCTCGCGCGAGGGACTTGAAGGCCGCAGCGATGTCGTCGCTTGCGACGACCGCGAGGCGGGGTCGCGAACACTTTGCATAATACAAGCTTCAGCGAAGTATTATGCTTAGTGATTCGTGACCAAGTCCATTGTGAGGGACTTGAACGACGGAGCATGTTTCGTGCTTGCACGAAACAGCGAGTCGCGTCCAGCGGTACTTACGAGATGACCGAGCCCCACTTTTATAAAAGTGGGGCTCGGGAAGCGAGTTAGTAACCGCGGGACAAGTCCCTCCCTCCCAGCCCCACTTTTATGAAAAACGCCTGTACATGTACATGCGTTTTTCATTTGTATATACAAATATCAGAATACCAACTCCATCATAAAAGTGGAGCTGGGTGCCGAGGAGGAAGGCGACTGCTTGCCTTCCGTGATGGACTTGAACGGCTTGGCGATGTCGTAGCCCTTGGGTTACGACCGCGAGCCGCGTCCAAGAGTACTTAACAAAATGCGAATACTTGAAGCATTTTGTTTAGTAACTCTGGGACAAGTCCCTCCCTCCACACAAAAACCCCGGCGCCTGAGCGCCGGGGTTATTTTTAATTAAGATTGTTCATCACCTTCTCAATATCAACATTGGGCGAAGAAATGACATTACGCACACCCATCTGTAATTCATGAAGATGCTTATACAATCCCCCTTCTTTCTTGAGCAGTTCCTCATGCGTCCCCTGTTCGTAAATCGTACCATCCTTGAGTACGAAAATCTTATCTGCTTTACGTACGGTACTCAAGCGATGCGCAATGATGAGTGTCGTACGACCTTCCATGAGATGGTCGAGTGCATGTTGAATGTTCCGTTCCGACTCGGCATCAAGCGCGGATGTCGGTTCATCAAGAATGAGAATTCTTGGGTCGCGCAACACCGCACGTGCGATAGCGATACGCTGTTTCTGTCCCGCAGACAACTTCATGCCGCGCTCACCCACGACTTGCTTATATCCTTTTGGAAACTTCATGATAAAGTCATGAGCGTCGGCTGACTTCGCCGCCTGTTGCACTTGCGCCTTGGTTGCTCGTGGCGAGCCGTATTTGATGTTCTCATACACGGTGCCATTGAAAAGAACAAGTTCCTGAGGTACAACGGCGATACTTCGACGAAGTGTACGCAAGTGCCACTTCTTCACATCAATCCCGTCCACACAGACCCGCCCTTTCTTTGGGAAAAAGTACGCCGAAACAAAATCCATGAGTGTACTCTTACCCGCACCTGAACCACCCACAAACGCAACAGTCTCACCTGCAGAGACGGAAAAGCTAACATTCTTAATAACATCACGCTTTTCCCCTTTGTCATCATATGCGAAAGTAACATCCGCAAACGACACATCGCCACGTACATCCCGTGGATTGTATCCGTCCTCCGGCTCATACTGCTCCGATGGTAATACAAGTGTTTCCTCGGAATGTGCGAGCGCGATAAGTCCGTTCTGCACCCCGCTCCACATATGGCCCATGCGAACAAATGGTCCGAAAGCCATTGCCGTATAGCCGTTGAACATAACCAGCTCACCAAGTGTCATAGACCCACTTCTCACAAAAGCAACGGAGAGAATAAAGATTGAACCCTGAACCGCAAGTAATAAAAACGACTGAAAGGCTCCAACCGCTTCCCATCGCGCTTGATTTTCAACAAGAATCTTCGAGGGACCTTTTTCAAATCCATTTTTAATCTTTTGCGTCTCCTCTCGTTCGCTACTCGCCTGCTTCACATTTCCGATATTCGTCATTGCATCGGATACAAATCCGAACACCTTGCGATACCCTTTATGCATCATGGAAGAATGCTCCGCCATCACAGGAATCCTGACATACACCAGGACAAGGTATGATAAAATACCCACAACCACAATTGATGCAAAAAGTGGTTGTATAACAAACATCACCCACAAACCAATAACCACCGAGAGCAACTCTGGAAAAAGCCCGATAATGAGATTCTGTAGTACGGTGAATATCGAATCGGCTGCTTTGTTCAAACGCTCGCGCACCTCACCCGATTTTTCTTGTTTATGAAACGACAGAGGAAGTGAAAACAAATGTTCCATGCCACTCACAAGATACCCTGAGTACATTTTCTCACTCAAGGCGATGCTCTTGAGACCAGAAGCCCATTCGGACACTATCGTCAAAAAGCGCAACAACGCCCACACCGCAACAGCGACAGCCCAAACGGGAGCAATGTACCCGAACAGAGAGATATCTGTCGGATTGATAAGCCCGTCAAAAAAACGTCCCAAGATGTATGGCGTAACGCCATTTGCAAACGCTTGAAAAAGTGCAGTGACTGAAAGGAATACGACGAACGGTCGGTACGGTCTCATTTGTCGCAACGTAACCGCCAAACCTTTTCTGATGTCCGCCATCTTTTTTTTATTTTTTTTCTCTTTTTTCATGATGTTATTGATTAGTTGTGAAGGAAAATCTGATGAGATAATACTATATGATACAACTATTGTCAATTATTCACGTATGGGATTTCTTATCAAACATCTCTAGTATACCTCACCAAAGAAAGTTTTAGAAATATTCTGAGGATATGTAGTTCATGTTATGCCCACACCCATTGACAAAACAGACATCATCATGTTACATTCATGACAAATTTCGTACCTCAAAAAATAAAAAAATATATCCATGTATAAATCAAAAGGAACGTGCCGTATAGTGTTTGTCTTTCCCACACTTGGTATCGCTGTAAAAATACCCATTATAAGAATGGGGTCCGCTCTGAAAGATATTCATTACATTACAAAATCAAACGATCCTTTGACTCGTACATATCATCAAATTATGTACAAATGGGATTATTTTGGCAGCATAAAAGGATTCTTATTCCACGGAGTATTTGAGAATCTCCACGAATATCTGTTTTATTTGTTTTTTAAAAATAGATTTCCAATACAGCCGACATATTTTTCATTTTTTGGTTTATGTAATGTCGTAAAAGTAGGAAATCCTCTTTCTTTATCAAAGATTGAATTTATATCCTGGTGGGGAAAAATTGTCGATATTGTCGGAATAGATATTCGAAAAGATCTTCACAATTTTGAATGTCCAGAAAACTTTACACAGAATGGTAATGACTTGTTTTTTCTCGATTATGGCAGTGAAAAAATAAGGAACTTTCTCCTCTCTCATGGGAAAAAGTTTTTTAGATTTTTTAATGATGTCGGCGCGTGGGCGCCGATTTTTGTTTTTGTCATTTCACCAAACACAAAAGGCGCGTGAGCGCCTTTTGTGTTTGGTTTTTTCTTTTTTATCGTTTATCGTTTAATGTTTATCGTCTTTGCTTTCTATATCTTCCCCACCAAATCAAGCCCTGGGGTCAGGGTATCATCTCCCGGCTCCCAACTCGCGGGACATACCTGTCCATTATGTTCAGCAACAAATTTCGCAGCACGAAGTTTACGCAAAAGTTCCTTGGCACTTCGTCCGATAGAATTGTCATTGATTTCGGCAGATACAATCACCCCTTCTGGATTCACAATAAACGAACCACGAAGTGCAAGTCCTTCACGAGACAAATAGACACCGAGATACTTCGCGAGCTTCCCCGCGGGGTCAGCAACCATCGGAAAGGCAATCTTTTTAATCGTATCGGACGTGTCATGCCACGCTTTGTGCGTGTACACCGTATCAGTACTTACCGACAATACTTCCGCACCTTCTTTTTGAAATTCAGGATACAAATCAGCGAGTTCAGAAAGTTCGGTCGGACACACAAAGGTAAAGTCCGCAGGATAAAAGACAATCGCAAGCCATTTTCCTGTAAGCGCTCCTAAATCGACACGGATAATTTCGCCCTTTTGATATGCTTCAAGCGTAAAAGGTGCCAATACATCACCGACAATCGGACTATTGTCGTCAAAGTCATCAAACAACATGTCGTCAAAAAATTCTTCATTTTCCATATGTGGTATATACTATATGAATAATACTGCTAGTATAGCACATAATATGCATTCTACCCATCGGCAAAAACTCATCGTCGTTGTCGGACAAACCGCCTCGGGTAAAAGTAACGTGGCAGTTACCATCGCACTTCATGCAAATGGAGAAGTCATTTCTGCCGATTCCCGTCAAGTATACAAGCACATTCCCATCGGTTCTGGTGTCATTTCTGATACAGACATGCGCGGTATCCCCCATCATCTCCTTGGTTTTGTCTCGCCACGCGTGGCGTATACCGCAGGACAATATCGCGAAGATGGACGACATGCGATTGTTGATGTTGCCTCACGCAATAAAGTACCCGTGATTGTCGGAGGGACGGGATTTTATATTGATACACTGATACATGATGACCCCCTTCCCGAAGTACCACCCAACAAGACACTCCGTGCGTCTTGTGCAAAATACTCGAAAGAAGAACTGGTCGCTCGTCTCGCATCACTTGACCCGAAACGTGCTTCTTCAATCGACACCAACAATCGTCGACGTATCGTGCGAGCGATTGAAATCGCAACGCTCCTTGGTCATGTCCCCACTATTCCTGTGCGTCGTAACTCTCCATACGATATACTCTGGATTGGCATCAGAGTTCCCGACAATGAACTTCACGCACGCATCAATGCACGCAACGCTTCAATGGTACACCAAGGACTTGTTGCTGAAGTGCGCACTCTTCATGATAAACGGCTGTCATGGAAACGTATTGAAGAACTTGGTTTTGAATTTGCGTATGCTGCCATGCACATACGAGGCATGCTGTCTCAAGACACCATGCTCACGCGCATGGATATTGCCACACGCCAATATGCCAAACGTCAAAAGACATGGTTTAAACGAAATGGCGATATCAAATGGTTTTCACCGAACGATACCGCGCATATCTTGAAAACGGTAGATGCATTTCTCGCAGACCGACCTGCGATATAAATTGAGTTTCAAGTTGTCAGCCTGCCATGAACCCCACGTGGTGCATGGTTTCAAGTTGCAAGAAACACCCTATGTAGCACCAAAGGTACCGCATAGGGTGTTTTTATAACTCGTTCTTGAAACTTGTAACTTGAAACTAACAACTCGTATATCTTTCCTCCGCCACGCGCCAATCAATCGCACGCATGACCACATCCACATAATCAGCACGCTTGATACCATAGTCCGTCATATATGCGTGTTCAAACACATCAAGCACCAAAAGAGGTTCAGTTCCCACCAGATGTCCTCCATCATGTTCATTGATCCACAGTGTAAAAAGTCCTCCTGTTTCCCTATCTTTTACAAAAACAACCCATCCGATACCACGCATCATCATCGCTTTTTCCATATCCAACTTCCATGCATCAAATGACCCGTATGCTTGTTCAATTGCTTTCATAAGCTCGGGAGCGGATGATGGCTCTACGTCTTCTTTCGTCAAATTACCAAAATAAAGTTCATGAAGACGCATACCATCCCATTCCCACCCAAACCGTCTACGCAATTCTGCGCTTTGGGGTGTTCCTGGTTCAATTGTCTTTGCGAGTTCCGCAATGGTATTCACGTTCTTCACATATCCTTCATAAAGCGTGAAGTGATTACGGAGCATGTTCTCGGAAAGACCCGGAATACCGATACACTGTTCAAAGTTTTGAGGGATATACGCCATGTGTATATAAAAAATGAAGTAAATAATACTCTGTGTAGTATAACAGAAAACATATACTATTCCCATTTTTTAACATCACATAAGTTTCCTATTTCCATGAAAAAGTGTATACTATCTTGCATTATGGTTACTCTGTTTGATACGACAATACTCACTTATATACTCTTTGGTACGACTTTTGTCGCACTTGTCTCATGCATATGGGCGGTTGTCCTCCACCGAAAAATCAATCGTCTTCTTGGTGGCTCCACAGCCAAAGACCTTACGCATGCAGTTACTACACTTCATGAAAAAGCTACTGACCTTGCAAAGACACAAGAAAAAATACATGCATATCTATCACGTGCCGAATCACGCATGTCGCGAAGTATCCAAGGTGTTGCGACAGTTCGTTTTAATCCATTTAAAAATCAGGGGGGAGGAAGCAATCAAAGTTTTGCCACCGCACTTCTTGATGAAGAAGGAAACGGCGTTGTTATCTCAAGTCTATACTCTCGGGACCGCGTCGGTGTATATGCCAAACCTATTGAGAAAGGTACATCTTCCTATGAACTCACCGATGAAGAAAAGTCTTCCATAGAACTCGCATATTCAAAATTCAGACAATCGAAAGAATAACATCGGGAAGATACGGGGGACGGCGCTTCGCGCCGTCCCCCGTATCCCCATATTTCCTCCCTCTCCATAGACAAACATGCCATATTGATGTAGGGTAACACAACATATGTCTCCAACACCTGACACGCCAAAGACTCCTCGTTCCCCCATTATTGTCATCATGGGGCATATTGATCATGGAAAATCAACGCTTCTTGATTATATTCGAAAAAGCAATGTCGTTGCGACTGAATCAGGTGGCATCACCCAGCACATTTCAGCCTACGAAGCTATACACAAGAGCGAAGATGGAACGGACAAACGCATCGTATTCCTTGATACCCCTGGACATGCTGCATTTTCATCCATGCGTGGTAATGGTGCAAAGGTTGCCGATATCGCTGTTCTTGTTGTTTCTGCAGAAGATGGTGTCAAGGAGCAAACAATGGAAGCACACAAAGCGATTATGAACGCACATATTCCGTATATCGTCGCCATCAATAAAATAGACCGCCCTGGTGCTGATATTGACCGCACAAAACTTAGTTTAGCCGAACACAACATTTTTGTTGAAGGATATGGTGGCGATGTTCCTTTTGTCCCCATCTCTGCAAAACAAGGGACAGGCGTTTCTGACCTCCTTGATATGATGCTCCTCGTCGCAGATATGGCAGAACTATCCTCTAACCCCTCTCGTCCTGCCGAAGGTGTTGTTATTGAGTCAAACGTAGACCCACGCCGAGGTATTTCAGCAAGTGTCATGATTTTGGATGGTACACTTGAAAAAGGAATGTTTGTTGTTGCGGGGTCATCATACTCCCCTGTTCGTGCCATCGAAAACTTTGCGGGCAAGAATATTTCTCTTGCGGGTCCCGCGACTCCTGTTCGCATTACAGGATGGAGTACCGTGCCTCCTACAGGAGAAATCTGTTCAACATTCACTTCAATCAAAGAAGCACGTGCCGCGGCAGAACTTCATACAGACACAAAACACACCTGCACATTTACTCCATCAGAAGGAACGGAAATCGTCATTCCTCTCATTGTCAAAGCAGACACACTAGGAACTCTTGAAGCGGTTGAGAAAGAACTTGGCAAACTTGCACACGAAACAGTCTGTCTCCGTATTGTGCATGCCGATGTTGGCGATATTGGTGAAAACGATATTACCATCGCATCCGGTTCTCATGACGCACTTGTTATCGGTTTTCGTGTCAAAGCAGATAAACAAGCCCTTGCCCTTGCAGATCAAAACACTGTCTCCGTAGAAACATTTGCCGTTATTTATAATCTTATTGATTATATTGATGAAATCATGCATGCGCGCACTCCCAAAAAGGAAATTGAAGAACGTCTTGGTTCTGTAAAAATTTTAAAAACTTTTAGCAGGGTAAAAGATAAACAAGTTATTGGCGGCAAAGTCATTGATGGTATGATTATGAACAAGCTGGATGTTATTATCGAACGGCAAGGCACAGAGATTGGGCGCGGAAAACTCACTGAACTTCAAGAGTCGCGTGTCAAAGTTGAGAAATCAGAGAAAGGTGCCGAGTGTGGCATGCTTGTTGAAGCAAAAACGGACATCGCTCCCGGCGACACCATTATTCCTTTTAAAAAGACAATCGTCTAACACATACATGGAACACACAAAAGAAAAACTAACTGGCGTTATCATCTCCCTCGCCGCAGAGTTTCTCAACCGCGAAGCAGACAGGTCTTCTCTAGTCACAGTTACGGGGTGTCGTCTCTCAGATAATCTTCGCACCGCTACAGTCCTTCTCTCTGTCCTTCCTGAAGAGAGATCCGTTCCTGCACTTGAATTTGCACGCCGTAAACTGCCCGAGTTTCGTGCGTATGTCGGTTCCCATGCTCGTCTCAAATATCTTCCGTTTTTCCATTTTGATCTTGATACAGGAGAAAAGAATAGACAAGCATTGGACGAGGTGTCTCGTGCACAGACATCACTACTTAAGTAACGTACCGATTATTGATTGTGGTTTCATACTTGTTTATTTGATAGTTCTTTTATCGTTAAAGATATTTCTAGGACTAGAATAAATATCCCATACCGTGTATCATATACGCACGGCCACGTAGCCAAGTGGTAAGGCAAGGGTCTGCAAAACCCTTATACGCGGGTTCGATTCTCGCCGTGGCCTCAAATGAAAAACGCCTCAAGGGCGTTTTTCATTTGAGGCCACGGAGCAATGCAACTGCTTGCATTGCGTCGAGAATCGAACGGCTCGGCGATGTCGGAGCGATAATTCGCTCCGACCGCGAGCCGCGTCCAGGAGTACCCAGCTCCACTTTCATACTAAATGTTGCCCTTTGCACAGAACGATAATTGCGGGCGTGAATATCAATTCAAGTATTGAGTTGTTTATGAAAGTGGGGCTGGATAACTCCGGGACGATTCTCGCCACATGAAAAGCCCCCTCAAGGGGCTTTTCTCGTGAGGCCACGGAGCAATGCAACTGCTTGCATTGCGCTTGCCTTGCCGAAGCTTGCCTAAAGACAAGTGAAGGCGGCTCGAGAATCGAACAATTTTTTGTTAGTAACCACGGGACGAGTCTCGCTTGTCTCGCCAAAAACATTGAGACATTCAACCACTGTGTGCTGAAGCGCTCAGTGGTTGAATTTTTATTTGTAGTCTAGTAATTGGAAAATATCAATCGGTACTTCTTCGTATGGATGTGCTTTTTTGATTGCTTCAATAACAGATTTAACTTTATTTTGTTCACAAACAAACTCTATTTTAACTTCCGCAACTTTTTCAATCTCACCCTGTTTGCCGATCGTTGGATTAGAACCTTCCATTGGTAAAAAATATCCCTTTCCCTCACTCAAAAAAGCACAATAAGTATAATTGCCGATTATACCTCCACCAGCTTTTCCAATTGCTAGACGGACATTATCTACAGACCCTTTTGGACAGTAGGTTTGGATTTTTACAATTTTACTTAGTTTCATAGAAATAAAAAATCAAATTTCAGCTAACGTTACTCATATCTGAAGTTGCGCCCTTATTAAACGCACTAAACTTCAAATATCGCTTATCTTGATTCCCAATACCTCGATGCTCTGCATCGGTCATTACTGTGTTAAAAATCAGGGGATACCGAACTACAACCAGTTGCATACGGAACAACTCGACTTGTTTCAGACATGGCAGTGAATATGATACCTCGATGCTCTGCATCGGGGTTCTTCATTATATCACTAAATTTTGTTTTGTCTAAGCGCAATTTGGGTGGAGCAAAAGAGAAAATTTGAATATTTTTCCTTAATTTAAGCCCTTTTTTGATTTTTTGAAAATCTGCTGCTGACAGAAGTAGTATTTTCTGCTATGATTATATATCATCAGAATGCTGGTGATCCTGTTGCGAGGGCTTCGCAAAACAGCAGCACATTTCAAAAGGAGGTCCATTATGGACGAGATCAGAAAAGGACAGATTGCGCTTCTTTACCTCAAGAACAAAAGTCGCGAAGAAGGTGTGCGTTTGACGCCGAATATGAAGCGTCAGATCGGCAACACCGCCAAGGCCATCGGTATTTCTGTCGAAGAGGCTACTGAATTCGCGGAGATTATGGTTCGCGAGCTGGTGGAAGAGGCATTTGGTCCAAAACGCGGTTAGCCGCACTTGTTCCAAAAGAACGACAGGGTGAGTTCAAATCAGAACTCCTAAACGGGTAATTGCACCTCTCTCTAAAATACTAGAGAAGCTGGGCAGGATAAGAACCGTCCCCCTCGTTCCATTGGAACACCACAGCCGCATCATTCTAACGAGTGGTGCGGCTTTTCTATTTTCAAAAAATCAAAAAAGGGCTATTAAAAAATAAAAAATATTCAAATTTTCTCTTTTGCGAAACCAGATATTCGGTGTTGTGCGATGTACTGACACCTTTTTTCCTTCAGCTTTTCGCACAACTCTTTTTTATGCAAACTCAGTATCCTAATCTTAGTTTCCAGTTGCTTGTATTTCACTTATTCCCATTTATTTCCCATACATAATAAAAATTCTTTGGATCGTGTTCTCCAATATTATTCAACCGATAAAAATTTAAACCTTTTTCATCTTCATAAAAACCTTGCAAATACCAAACTTCTTGTATTAATTCTCTATAAAAATAACCCCATTCAATGACTCTATCTTCCATATCTTCGGCTAAATTACCCCAAGAATTTGCCCCTCCTTTCCACCAATATTGAGCTAATGGTTTGGGGAATTGAAATGTAAGTAATAGATTTTGATCTCCTACTTCAGCATTAAGATTAAAACTATCTAGCAAATCATTTGCTTGTTTACCTTGGGAAACAGTAAACTGTGGAAGATCAAAATTTTTTTCTAACAAATAATCAACAATTTTTTGAGATATTTGCCTTCTTTCTTTGTGGTATTGCTCGAGAAGTGATAAGAATTCAGTGCGAAAATTTTCAGAAAGTTCATCGCAGAATTCTCTTATTTTATTTAGACAATCTCTTTGTTCTGGTGATAGTGTTTTTTCATCCAGTAATTCTTTAACATTGGGACGAATATTTTCAATTTCCTGCTTGATTTCTTCAAATGTTGACTGATCATAGATATCAGCAGGACTTATTATGCCCTCTTCTCGAGCAATTTTCTCTAAATATTTATCTAATGACATAGATTTTTTGATTATTTTTAAAAAAGAGACTAAGATTTACTTCCGATAACGTTCACGCATATCTGATGTTTCTTGCTGGTTTTATCAGTATTTATGTACAGTTTAGCACATTCGTCGACTAGTTGAATACGCTTTGATTGTACACCATTCAGAGGCAAGAAATATGGGCGGAGCAAAAAGGACTTTCCATTAAACTACACTTGAGTCCTTTTTGTGTAGCCAGATATGCGTTGTTATGTGTAGTTTTTACAAAATCGTCCTCAGATAGTATTACCAATATTTATCATGGCCCAGCTAGTGTCGGATGGGTGCTGTTTAATTGAAAATTCATTTCGCTCGATATCAGACTGCCCCATAGACACTGTGTTTACGGGAGTGACTCCTGAATCAAGCAGGAATAAACGTACCTTCCCAGCAAATTCTTTAGTTTCTGCGCCATTCTCAAATCTAATTGTCGCTGATTTCATACCAAGAGTATTGAAAAGCGATAAAATTTCTTTTTTTAATTGATTATCCAAAACCCTTGAATAATTAGGTGGGACTTGAAAAATAACATTATCCCCAAAAATGTTTTTTTGAATTATGCTCATAAAAAATTTGTAATAATAAGATGAAGAATAATGTCCGCAATTACTGTTGAAACAACTCCAGCAATGAATCCTTGAGTTCTATGTTTTGTAATGATTTTTTTGATCGAACTGTTAATTAAGTTGTGACCAAAAACATTTTTTTGATTAATTTTGTCATTCATAATATTTCCACTAGATTTTGTAAAAATTTCGCGTAACTGATTTTTATCCGACCTTTACATGCTAAGTGTAACAAATTCTTGTATGCTATACAAACTTTGTGGCCAAAGTTAAAGAAATTTTGAAATTTTTTGGTTTTCGTTTTCTTTCAGTGTTGTCATCGCTCCATACATGATTGTATTGGAAATAAACTACCATACAACAACAGTGGACTTGCTCTCTGGGTGCCCAGAGCGGGATTCGTCCCGCAGTCACTAAACGAATTGCTCAAGCCTTCGTAATTCGTAAAGTGCTGCTGGATGCGGCTCCCCAGCTCTACGTTCATGTAGTACGCATACATACGCACGAATTTTAATTCATGTAATACAGTTGTTATACATACTATCGTACATCATGAACATAGGGCTGGGTCCACCGTTCGAACCCCGACGCGATGCAAGCAGTTGCATCGCTCTCTGGGCACCAAGCTCCACTTTTATGACGGAGTTTGTATTCTGATGTTCTTGTATACAAATGAAAAAACGCATGTACGTGTACAGGCGTTTTTTCATAAAAGTGGGGCTGGGTGCCCAGAGCGGGATTCGAACCCGCGCGATCTTGCGATCAAGGGATTTTAAGTCCCTCGTGTCTACCAACTCCACCACCTGGGCAATATGAAGATTATACTGTATTTTTCTGAAATTGTCTGCCTCACATCACCCAGCCCTACTTTCATATATTCACAGAGTGTAAAAAAAAATATAAAAAACACAAAAAACGTATATAGTAAATATACGTTTTTTGAAAGTAGAGCTGGGTGCGGACGGAGAGACTTGAACTCTCATGGGTTGCCCCACTGGTTCCTAAGACCAGCGCGTATACCAATTCCGCCACGTCCGCAATATAGATGTTGAGCACCACTTTGGCATGGCAAAAGTGGTGCTCGGTTCGATTCCTGGCGCGAGCCAAGCAGTTGGCTCGCTGTGTCTGGACACCCCTGTGTCCATCCTACCCGGGAATCGTCCCGCGGTTACTAATAAAAATGCTCCGAACACTCGCATTTTTATAAGTACCGCTGGACGCGGCTCGCCGTTTCGTGCAAGCACGAAACATGCTCCGCCGTTCGATTCCTGGCGCGAGCCAAGCAGTTGGCTCGCTGTGTCTGGACACCCCTGTGTCCATCCACCAGGAATCGAACCTGGAACCTGCCGGTTAAGAGCCGGATGCTCTACCAATTGAGCTATGGATGGATATCGTACACATTTATACGATACATCATAGTATATCAAAAACTTGAAAAAAAGAAAGCAAAACGACCATCGTAAGATGGTCGTTTTTATACATGAGAGATAGAGATATTAAAGTCCGAGAGTATTTCGTATCATATTGATGATACCGCCCACAGCAACCATGATGAGCATCCCTACAAGACCCCATATTATGTGATCTTTCCCTGTCTGCCTATCTGTCTCATTGCCTGATTTCAAAATATATGATGCTACTCCCCAAAGAAATAATGCGAAACCAAGAGCAAACACGATACCGATAATCGGATTGATGATATGCTCAACGATATTTGCTATAAATGTATCCATTGCTCCCATATATACAGAATATTTGATGTCTCAACATGAGTCGTCAAATATTCAAAAAATATATCTTTACTAATTGTTAGTTACCGACAGTTGGAAGACTTGTTGTTCCACCTGTATTGATATCAAAGGTATTTGCGACAACCTCTACAAGCCCCCATACCGCAACCATAACAAAAAGTGTAATGATACCAAAAATCATAATATCACGACCTTTTGATTTATCATCACCCGCCTTAACAAGATACATAGCAAGACCAAAAAAGAAGATAACGACCGCAAGTGTAATAACGATAGGAATAAGCAAATCAAGTACTGATTTGAATACACCAAGCACCGTAACAAGCGTCGTATCTGCAAATACAAACACTGGCGCAAGAGCAGAAAGTCCTGCACTTATATACGCAATCTTTTGTGTAAGATATTTCATATAAAAATTATGATAATAATTAATAATCTAACAAATACATATCATGGTGCCAACACACATATTGACAACCACAATATATAGTATACATCGCATACATAGACCTGACAATACACCTGTGGATACACCACCATTAATATATGCGGTGTATCTACTGAATATTAAACGTATTCACGATAGATGAAGACGACGGCACGGCGACGCTATCTGAACCAAATATTGTCCGTTTTGCCATTTCTACAATACCCCACACACCAACAATGACAAAAAGTGAAATAATGCCATACGTCATAATCTTAATGCCATCTGCATGCTTCTTACTGTCACCTGCTGATTTCAAAAAGAGTACAAGCCCAAAGAGAAACGCGAAAAGAGCAAAAGCAACAATACTTGGAACAGCGAGATTGACCCATCCAATAATCATATCTGCTAAATCAGCAAATGTCGCAGGGGCACCAAGCGCCAATGATGGTAACATCGACACACTCAACAAAAACACCAAGAGATATATTCTTTTGAAAGAGAATGATTTTTTCATATATAATATAACCATATATGTATTATATTATGCACCAGCACCAATCTGCTGTACTGTCGTATTCAGGAGTTCAGCGATAGCAAGCGCACCCAAAAGAATCGCTCCTCCGACAACTGTCCATGTAAAGGCGTTCCTTGCCTTTTCTAATTCAGTTGAATTTCCTTGCGCTTTGATAAACAAAAACCCAGAATATACAATCGCTAACACAAGCACAGGAAAACCGATTTGGATGGCAACTTTTAGAATCTGCTGAATGAGTTTGGGAAGTGTATCAACAGATCCAAGCGGATTTGTAATCTGCACACTAATAGAAGAATCAGCAAATACACGATACGGAAAAAACACTAGGTGAAAAAAGAATAGAGAAAAGACTTGATATATGTTCTTGAAAGTAAGGCTGTGTATATCCATAACAATATAAAAATATGAGTAAAAATCATTGCGCAAGAAACCAAAATCCTCCATCAGTCACACCAAGCCCCTTGAGAATCGTATAGATAATAAGCCAAGCCGCCAGTGTCAGGAGAAGCCCTATCGCGGCATTACTAAATATCTTATGTGCTTTTGAAATCTGCCCATTATTTCCTGCTGCTGTAAAGTACAAAAATCCTCCGTACGCAAACATAATTGCCGCGACAAACGGGACAATCATCACAAAAAAATTGATGATGTTTTGCGCAAGTTCTACCAATTTAAGAAAATCACAGTCAGGACCATCACATGGCACCAAACCCGCCGCGTGCGACACGCTTGGTAACACTACATATAGTATTACCAACATGTAATAACGTAATAATGCGAAAAATGTTTGCATAGAAAAATATATGTATAAATCATCATTTAATACCTGTACCCAAACCCCGGTCTTTGATATACCGGAGAAGTTCTTGTTGCATAGTATATACTGCTTCAGAGAGACGTGCCCTCCCTCCTGTAATTGAAACAATCATTTCTTCAAATACAGTATACGACATCTCAGGGTCCGGGTCGAGCCATGAACGTGCGACAAGAGCCGCCGAATCCACAATGGGACGATACGGGTCTTTTGTATCCGCACTCCCTACATGTGCACGATACGTCGGTGCCATACCAGACAAATCAGCAAGAAGCATTGATGATTCTGCTGTCGCCATACGAGAAGCAACAAGAAGCGCGGCGGGAGCATTTTTTGTTTGTTTTGAAACGGCAACAGCGTACAGTTTTCCATAAGTAGACACTCTCCCTCCATCAGAGAGTTGTGGAATGGGCGCAATATCAAAGTTAAGATGCGGATTACGTTCAGCAATACCCACTCGTTCACTCGCATATCCAACATACATAGGCAAATCACCTGAAGCAAATAATTCACGGTCACTGCGCATTGAGCGATTCCATGTATAGATATCCTTCCCAGGACGAGCAAACTCTGTATAAAAACGCACGACAGATTGTGCGGCATCGCTTGCAAAATCAAGCGTCAACCCACCGTCGCCATATACAACAACGCCACTTCCTGTTTGAAGAAACAATGTGATGAGTATCTCTTTTGCATGTTCAATATTTGAAAACTCCCCAAGAGCAACAGCGGGTCGAATAATTTCTCCCTTATCACTATATTGAGTAAGTTTAAGAACAGAAGAAAGAACCTCTGTCCATGACGCGGGAACAGACGAGATGCCAGAAGAAGAAAACGTATCTCTATTCCAATACAAAAGAATTGGATCAACAACAAGCGGGAGCGCGGATACAGTACCATCTTTTAGCAGTAATTCACCTTCTTCAATAAACATATTACGAAAATCACGCTCCGTCATTGAAGAAGTGGGAAACGGATATATTTTGTCACGAAAACGGACAATCATACTATCAGTAAGAAGAAACACGTCCGGTCCTTGTCCTGATGCAAAGGACTCAATAAGCTCATCCGCATATTCATCTTCTGACATCTTTACATAGGTTACTTCTATCGCGCCAGAATCAATCGGAGAAAGAACTTCTCCTATCATCTTTTCACCAAGTGTCCCCCACACGGTTACACTACCTCGTATTTCACCTTTTTTTGGAGGCGCAATAACCAAATACATGACACCAGCCATAATAAAAAATCCAAATACCACTGTTACAATAAGTCTAAAATTTGTAGTCTCAGCCATAATAATATAATAAGATGAAAGTGTTTAGGGTTTAATAAACAAGATCCCATAATGATGGTCTCCTGCATCAAAAGATTCTTCAAACACAAAACCTGCATCCACAAACAAACGAATAGCGTCTTTCTCTGTTATCACGGCATCAGACGCAGGACCGAGTCCTCCGTATGACTCACGCCAATCAACAACCATAACCCGTCCCCCCGATACGAGTGTACGACGTAGTTCTGCTACAATATGTTTTCGTTCTTCAGCTTGAAACAACATATTCGCAACAATAACAGCACCTACCGAAACGTCCGCGATACCTGTACCACCAAACTGTTCCGCGTCTGCGCGAATAATTCTTATATTTGATATCCCCATTTCTCTTGCACGAGATGCAAGCGATTTAAGGAGCGGTTCTTGCACATCTATTGCATACACCTTACCCGACTGACCCACGATACGAGAAGCAAGAAGTGCGTACGCGCCTGTACCACAACCAATATCAGCAACTGACATTCCTTCTCTCAAGCGAAGTCGCCGTATATGATCTTCTGGTTTTGCAAACATGTGCTCATTATACACGAATTTGCACACGAAAAAAACGTTTCTGACGATGCATGTGGATATCCATGTACACTTGCTCTTTGCATTGGAAAAGACACTCTTGCAACACAGATTATCTCAAACAACCTATCGGACAGGATATAAAAGAATGCACCTTGAGCAACACATGATAAAAAAATCATTCTCCTGCGCTCTTTCCCACTTCACCACTGAGACATACCACGGATGCAATAGCATCCCCTTCACGCATTTTCATAATACGTACCCCTTGCGTCTGTCGTCCTAATGTAGGAATATCGGTTGTCGCAGTTCGGATGACTTGCCCCTTCTTGGACATGGCAATGATTTCTTCAATATCCTCATCAATAACACTTGCGCCAATCAATTTTCCTGTCTTTGTGGTAATCTGTGCGGTCAAGATACCCGAACCACCACGCTTTTGTATCTTATATTCAGAAAGTTCAGTCTTTTTTCCATATCCACCCGCACCAACAACGAGTAGTTCTTCGTGTTTTTCATCACGAACAATACCCGCACCAACAATCACATCACCCTTGGCAAGTGTCATTGCGCGCACACCCGCTGCGGTACGACCCATTTCACGAATATCAGACACTTCAAATCGAATAGACTTCCCCGCCGCCGATACAACAATAACAGTATCTTGTTCATGTACAGGCAAGACAGAAAGAAGTTCGTCTCCATCAGCAAGATTAATGGCAATAAGTCCGTTCCTTCGTACATCTTTGAAACTATCTGCTTTTACACGCTTACTTGTTCCTTGTTTGGTAAGCATCATAAGAGACAATCCTTCCATATCTCTCATTTCTTTGGGCATCGGCAAAACTGATGACACGTTTTCACCATCAGCAAGTTGCAAGAAATTGACGATTGCTTTCCCTTTAGTAGCGCGACGTCCCTCGGGCAATTCATACATTTTGAGTTGATACACCTTGCCTTTATCAGTAAAGAACAAAATATCGCTATGTGTACTCGCGGAGACAAATGCCGTCACAAAATCTTCTTCTTTTGTATTCATATCCACAACTCCCACACCACCACGCTTTTGTGCTTTGTATTCCGATGGATCAGTACGCTTCACGTACCCACCCTTCGTAAGAACAAGCATGGCGTTCTTTTCTTCCACTAAATCTTCAGGTGCCATAATCTTTGCTCCCGATTTTACAATAGTTGTCTTGCGTTCATCGCCAAATACTTCGCGTGTGTCAAGAAGTTCTGTTTTTACCACACCCATGAGTTTTTTCACATCCTTAAGTAATCCTTCATAGTACGCGATAAGTTTGCGCTTCTCTTCAAGCTCATCTTCAATCTGTTTACGCTCAAGACCGGCGAGTTTTTGCAAGCGCATCTCAAGGATTGCCGTTGCTTGAATCTCTGAAAACTTGAACTTCGCCATCAAGTTCGCATGCGCGGTCGGCGTATCCTTGGATGCTTTAATAATTTTGATGACTTCATCAATATGGTCAAGCGCTTTTTTGAGACCTTCCAAGATATGCGCACGCTCTTGTGCTTTTCGAAGCTCGTGCTCTGTACGACGAGTAACTACTTCTTTGCGGTGTTTAACGAATTCAGCAAGCATTGTCTTGAGTGCCAATGTTTGAGGAACACCATCAACAAGTGCCACCATATTGTAATTGAATGTGGATTCGAGTTCCGTGTGTTTGTATATTGCATTCAATACTTTTTGAGGTTGGGCACCTGATTTAAGGTCAATGACAACACGAATATCACTTGCTGATTCATCACGAATATCTTTTATACCTTCTATTTTCTTTTCATGAATAAGATCGACAGTCCGTATGATAAGCTCTGCCTTGTTCACACGATACGGGACAGATGAGATAATGATCTGATACTGCCCGGCTTTTCCTTCAACAATCTCAGCATGCCCACGACATACCACACCGCCACGACCAGTCGCGTACGCATGTTTAATATCAGAGGTACCAAACGCATATCCTCCTGTTGGAAAATCTGGACCTTTTACAAACTGAAGCAAATCTTCTGTTGTCGCCTCAGGATTATCAATGAGGTGGGTCGTCGCATCAATAAGTTCACGGAGGTTGTGTGGCGGGATATTTGTCGCCATACCGACAGCAATACCGAGCGTACCATTCGCAAGCAAGTTCGGGAACGCGGCAGGCAACACAGTCGGCTCTTTACGTGTTCCATCATAGTTCGGTACATAATTCACCGTCTCCTTCTTTAAATCTTTGAGGAGTGCCTCGGCGAGTTTGGACATTTTTGCCTCAGTATATCGATATGCGGCAGGAGGGTCGCCATCAATAGACCCAAAGTTTCCCTGACCAATCACTAGCGGATAGCGAAATGAAAAGTCTTGTGCCATTTTTACCATTGTGTCATACACCGAAGTATCACCGTGCGGGTGATATTTACCGAGCACATCTCCGACGATAAGTGCTGATTTGCGGAATTTTGCAGACGAAGAAAGACCTAGTTCTTCCAAAGAATACAAAATGCGACGGTGCACCGGCTTCAGTCCATCGCGCACATCAGGCAATGCGCGCGACACAATCACGCTCATTGCGTAATCAAGATACGACGTACGCATGGCATGAGAAATATCCACAGGAACAACGGCTCCCGGGCGTACTAACGATTCTGCACCACCGGTAACAGGTGGGGTTTCGTCTTTGTCTTTTTGTGAGTCATCTTCGTGACGTACAGGAATTTTGGGCATACGATATCAAAGGTAAGGAAAATATGAAATGAAATCCAAATACTACCAATCATTCATGACGTAGAGTATAGCATATTAACGAGGCATGTTCCATGCTTGAAAAACCGTAGCAACGTTACTCCACCCTTCTGATGCATGAGAAAATGCCGCACTGGCATCGGCATATCCTTGTTTCGCAATACCCGCAACAAGAGTAAAAGGCGTATCTTTTCGAGTAACTACTGTTACATCGGCAGTCATAATCCTTCCCTTAATAATTCCGATACCAAATGTACCAACAATGACACCAACAATAACCATCGTAACAAGGAGTATCACGCGACGGACATCTTCTGGTTGTTTTCTGATATGGGTAAGGAGAGACATAGTTACTGGTTGCTGGTTGCTGGTTGCTGGTTAAATTGTGCTTCATGCTTTTCCTTTGTCAAGTCTTTTCCCGTTGTCATTCTGGGCTTGACCCAGAATCCACGTCGGAGGCGTTATACGTTACTCTATGGATCTAAAATCATGTTCAGGATGACAAAGATTGGTTACGAAGTACGAACTTATACACTTGTCCTGCACCCCACGTGGTGCTAGGGAACATACGAATACTACTGAGCACGAATAACTATATTGATGAGTCTACATTCGTACATTCGTACATTCGTACATTCGTACGCATTCGCTATTCGTAACCCTTAATTTCTTGATTCGTGCTTCGTGATTCCCTGCACCACGCAGGGTGCAGGGCACGCTTGATTCGAGTATTCGTCCCTATAATATCACCTATTTCCTACATTCCTGTTCATCCCTATAACCACTACGCCTTTTTCAACACAATGACCTCTCCTTCTTTTCCATCAATATCCTTCTTTTTTAGCGTTGCTTTATCTATCGGCTTTACACCTTCCGCTCCTGCTTCCTTCAAGAACTGTTTCATATTTTTCTCATCACCATCCATAGGAATTACAATGCGCGCGCCCAGTTTATTGGCAAGTTTTTGCGCTTCATCGGGAGGCAAAACTTCACCACCACCGACAGGAACAAACAGGACATCAACTTCATCAAGCGCCTCTTTGAGCTCCTGCGAAAGTTCTCCCGAGTGAAGCGCACCAAGATACACGAGGGTCATCTGTTCAAGAACGACAATATAGACCGTGTTTAATCGTTCGCGTCCATCACATGTCGTTGGTACCGCATATCCTTTGATGTAGACACCATCTACTTCATATTCTCCTGGTCCCGTAATCGTGAATGGTTCTTTGCCATTGTACGTGACTGATTCAACTCCCGCATAATCTGGATGATCAAGGGATACCAAAGCAATATCGGCACCAAAACGAGACGCGGATTCTTTTGAGTCTTTGCTAATAGGATTAAATGCGAGAACCGTATCACCAAACTGCACACGCATAAATTGTTTTCCATAGTACGTAATAATCATAAGTATAGTATAACACATGACACAAATTACGCCCAGTCAGACAAAACAAATATAATCCCTGTCATATGTTATATATCAAGACACAATAAGTGCATTCTACAATGAACTACCCCGCAGATTGCTGCGGGGTAGTTCATTTTGAAAAAATTATGTTCTTTTACGACTGCATGGATTCAGTTAATGACTTTTTCAAATCCGCAATACCTTTCTCTCCCAAACCTCTTTGAAGCCAAACAGGCATATTTGTCTCCATATATGTCTTTCCTTTCGCATCTTCCGCACCACCGATTGCATCAACGACATCAATGATAAGTTGAGCATTTTTATTAAATCGAGCCGATACACGTACAGCACCTGCTTGTGGAATGACAGGGACATGTTTATTCCCTCTCTTTTCAAAACGGGGGACAAGCACCCTAAAACCGCCCGCATCAATGATCTCTTGTACTGCCTGACGTTGTTTTTCCATCTTTTCCTCATTTACTTTTCGTTCTTCTTTTATACGCGCTGTTTCACCAGATGTATCATTCTCACGACGTTTCTTGAATGATGCCCAAAATGAAGATTCTCTTTTCTGTCCCGTCTTATGATCAATATACTGAGGAGCACCAAATAAACGATGAAGTACTTCATTTTCAGTCAAGACGGTATCCCGCTTTTTAAGCAACTCGCCATCATCCGCATGTTTAGCGATAACACTTTCTACATCCCAATTACGTAAAAAATTAAGGGCATCCATATACTGTATTGAGGACATATTCTTTTTCCATGGCACAACTTGACCAGGATGTTCAAGACGCGACGTTCCTTCTCCTTCCATAACTGCTAGCTCCAATTTGTTTAGGATTGAAGAAAAAGTAGATGCTATAGACTGTTTATCTCCTGAACGATACGCTTCCATCAACATATCCTTAATATTCTCAATACCTGTATAGTGTTGTATTTCCTGAAATCCATTTCTATGACGTGCGGAGAGAGAATCTATGCACATTGTTGCTTTCTTCAGTGTTTCCGCAATCGCCTTTTCTTTTGTTTCTATATCCAATCGCATATCTATTTCCGCCATTTCATGAATACGTTTATTCACTCGCGGATTTTCCTCAATCTCAGTAATACGATTGATAATATCATTGAAATCTTGTTGCAACGATGCTTGTTCGGTAGTTATTTTTTCATGAAGATCTACACGCTCACTCAATCGTACATTACCTAAAGTAGATAATGTAGAAATAAATCCTTCGGAAGAGTCTCCGTTTAATTGTTCTTGCATTTTGAGTATGAGGGTGTCAATTTTTTCATATTGAGATTTTTCATCACCAGAAATAATTGCTTCTTGTTCAAGAGCAACATAATCAGAAACACTAATACCATGAAGCGGTGAATACACACCGTTAATATTGTCCGCCTGTACAAGTTCAAAAACAGAATCAATAAGTGACTGACGCTCTTTTATTAATGACTCTACATCTTCAGCAGAAGTTTGTGCAATATCAACATACCGTTGAGCATCCTCTAATAATATAGATATATCTGATTTTCCTGATCCTGTTTCTAGGGTTTTTTGATAAGGTATATCTTCTTCAGGGCGCATAAAAGATTCAGACATAATAAAAAATAATTTACTAATAATATTGTTATTATATGATAAATATATTTATTATAAATACTTGACAAGTTATATACAGTATGCTATACTCTTCTCATCAGTGAGGTGCGGAAACATGCTGAGCAATATGCAAATGCTTGACAAATAATTCAACATCTGCTATAATACTCTCATACCATACAGGGACGGAAGCACCACCTTACAACATCATATATTTTACGTCT
>Ga0194119_10003177_pt1 | contig 26666 bp, 27 predicted proteins | sample TA2MahC100mmetaG_FD_148620 | JGI IMG/M metagenome (GOLD analysis project Ga0194119, IMG submission 148620) | Freshwater microbial communities from Lake Tanganyika, Tanzania - TA2015018 Mahale Deep Cast 100m | ecosystem: Environmental > Aquatic > Freshwater > Lake | place: Tanzania: Lake...
AATGGCAAAAACTAAAAAACAAAAATCAAGTTCATTTTCGCCCGTGGTAATGACTGAATTGGTTCTACCATCTCACACCAATGCTTTGGGAACCATTTTTGGCGGGGTTGTCATGGGATGGATCGATATTGCCGCAGCCATTGCTGCTCAGAGGTATTCGCGATCGCAAGTTGTAACAGTTTCTATTGATTATCTTCATTTTATTAATCCCATTAAAGTCGGATACACAGTTAAGATTAATGCTCAAGTGAGTTCTGTAGGCCGAACCTCAATGGAAATAGAAGTAGATGTGGAATCAGAGAACGGAATCACCGGACAGTCGAAGCCTGCAACTAAGGCCTATCTCACTTTTGTTGCCGTCGATGAAAATGGAAAACCCTGTGCCGTGCCCGCCTATTCCCCTAAAAATCTTCATGAAAAAAAACGACAGAAGCAGGCCGAAATTCGAAGAAAAGCGCGCCTTGAAGCATTTAAATACTAATTCTTTTTAGAAATCTGCTGAACGTATTGAGTGATCTCTGACAACGTATTGGCCGAAGTAAACACTGCATCGACCCCCAGTTTTTTTAAAGATTCAACGTCAGTCTCAGGAATAATTCCCCCACCTAAAACGGGGATATCGGTCGCTTTTCTCTCTGTCAAAAGGCGTATAATTTCTGAAAACACTCTTTGATGAGCTCCGGATAAAATACTTACACAAATCACGTCTACATCTTCTTGAATTGCAGAATTTACAATCATTTCCGGAGTTTGATGTAGCCCAGTGTAGATAACTTCCATTCCACTATCTCTAAGGGCTGCAGCGAGTACTTTGGCACCTCGGTCGTGCCCATCTAAACCCGGCTTAGCCACTAAAACTCTAACTCGCTTTTCGCTCACTGCAACTTTCCCCACTTTTTAGGAAACACACAAATCACTTTCTTTTTAGCTTCTAAAAAGGCTCGGATATGATCGTGCATCGCTTTGACGTTTTCATCGGTGGCCGGAGCGGCTGCCATCATCAAAAATACAAGCGCAAACTGATAGTTTTCACCAATAATTTTCCGAATAAAGCTTCGCCAAGGAAGACTAGGATACTTATAGATTCTTTGGTCACCATTAGCGGTTAGCCATTCAGAGATCCATTTCATCTCAATTTTTGACTCATTCTGAAGAACAGTCTGAAACTCTTTTGGCACCCACTCTCCACAAATTTCTAAAAAATTATGAAGGAATAGCTGATCCCAATCTCTCAAAAATGAAAACAAAAAAATGATTTCGTCGTCATCGAGAGGAACTCCACCTTTAATGTGCAAGATAGGAGAAATATTTACCGCTCGAAGACCGCACAAAAGATCTTTAATCTTCTCCCATGATTGAACCGAACCTGTAATATTTACTAAAAGAGGAACTTCCCCGTCCGATTGAGAAAATGATTGAACCATTTCCCCTAATTGTTGACTTTGATCAACATTAATTTCAGGCATCGACTCAATAGACATAGACACCTCTTCCCGTTTTTCTGCCTAACCAACCCGCTTCCACATATTTACGCATCAGCGGCGCTGGTCGATATTTAGAATCTCCTAGATCACGATGAAGAACTTCACAAACTGCAAAACAAATATCAATTCCAACAAAATCGGCGAGCTCTAAAGGCCCCATGGGAAAATTACAACCTAATTTTAATCCTGTGTCTATGTCTTTCGCTGAAGCAAGTCCTTCTGCTAGGGCAAAAAACCCTTCATTAATCATGGGCAGCAAAATTCGATTCACAACAAATCCGGGAGCATCTTTAGCTTCCACAAAAACTTTTCCCATGGCTTCAGCAACGGTTCTAACTATTTTAAAACAGGCATCACTGGTTTGAAGACCACGAATCCCCTCAACCAAGGTCATTAAGGGCACCGGATTCATGAAATGCATACCTGCAACACAGTCGGGACGCTTGGTTTTGGAAGCAATTTCCGTGACAGAAATAGAAGAAGTATTAGTAGCGATAATGGTACCAGCGGGAAGAATGGCATCCAAATCTCTAAAAAGCTTAAATTTAATTTCTCGATTTTCTGAAGCGGCTTCCACAACAAATTGACAGCCCTTTAAATCCTCTAATCGAGTAGTCTTTTTCAATCGAGCTAAAATAGCTTGAGGAGCCTCTTTAAGCTTTCCCTTCTCCTGAAGCTTAGTCAGACTTTTCTCAATGGTGGTCCAAGCCTTATTAAGTTGATTCTCATTAATATCAAAAACTGTAACTTCATACCCGGCTTGGGCGGCAACTTGAGCAATCCCATTGCCCATACTGCCGGACCCAACAACTCCAAATGACGACACTTGCATAACGCACCTCAGCTGAAAGATTTAACTTAAAGTATAAAGTTAACCAGTAAGAGGTGGCCCGTCAAACGTGGACTAAAAAAGAAAATATTGCGTGGTTTGAAAAGCGAAATCCCTCTTTGGGTTTAAGCACCCTAGAGGGATTTAGAAGGTGTAAGGTCAAACTTAGGCTTTGTTATCTAAACGATTGGGTATTTCCTAAGTGAGTTGGAGAAGAAATATTACCGAAAGGCTGAGAACCAATCGAAGACTGGTTTGGAGCACTCCCGCTTCGAATAGAGGAAGTTCCATTTCTGGGAACCGTTCCGTTATTAGCTTGAGCCACTATCGGTTGAATTCTCTCCTTAACAGCTTCCCGAGAGTTCACAATATCTTCACAACTCTCAGAGAGTGGTTTTAATTCTTCAGAAATTACAGCTTGCATATTAGCGACATCCTGCATGGCCGCCACCGCTTCACTCATTAAGGTTGAAGGGTCTTTAGCCGCATTAATACTACTGATACGTCCATTGATGTTTGTGCCCGAAGCTCCTTGAAGAACAGCTTGAACTCGCTCGCTGACATCTTCGCACTGTAATCCAGCCGCTCTTTGGAGTTGTGCTTGTGTATCTAGCTGAGCAACCTCCGCACTTACACCCCATTTGATCATCCACTCAGTTGACAATGTAATGTCATTATTCAAATTTCTTAACTCAGTCTCACAATTGGAGAGTAACTGGTCAGTCTGTTCTTGAGCCGCTTGACTCGCTTGCCGACGAATGTTTTGGAGCATTTTGGTAAACTCACCTGCTAGTTGAGAGACTCTCTTATCGTTTTCTCGAATCTCACCAAGCTGCCCCATGAATTTGGCAAAGACATCGACCAAATCTCCTTTAAGTTCTTTATTAAGTTCCTTTTGTCCTTTGTTCTTGGACTTCAGTTCAGCAATTCGCTTTTCAACATCAATGTCGCCTTTCACGCTATCACTAGCCAAGGCTTCAACCGATTCATCTTTTTGGCTAAGCTCTTTAAAATACTTCATGACCTCGGCCAACTTTGTGACCTGTTTCTGCTTTAAATCTTCTCTTTTTTCTTTCAGGAGGCCTTGAGCTGCTCTCTTTAAATACTGGCCAGGCTCGGTGCTTAATTGGTCGAGCAATCCTCTCACTTGAGAGAAATCTACATTCTTCTGACAGGCTTTTGGCAAGTTTGAAGTGTTCAATGTAGCACTAGAACTCGGCGCCTGATCCAATTGAGCTGCAAATTTCTCGGCTTTGTTTAGATCTAATTGCCGGGTCTTAAGAGCTTTTTGCAAGAGTACATCGGGCATGCCTTTTAAATTTTTTAGGGTATCATTCTTTTTAACCCAGTCTTGTAGTTTTTTTCTCTGGTCAAACTCCTCTTTATTTTGACTCAAAATTTTTTCATCGCGTTCAATGGCTAATTTAAGCTGAGCTTCAGAAGATCCCGCAGTCGCAGAACTGGTAACTCCGGAAAGAGCCGACTCCGCTTGCCTCAAATCACCTCGAAAATTCCTCGCGTAACTCTCATAGTCCTCAGCAACACCCGATTGACTCAATAAAAGAGCAACGGACAAGGTCACCTTAACAAAGCCCTTTTCAACGCTTAACTTCTTCATCAGTTTCAACTCCGCTTGTTAGACTTCTACCGCTTCCACTAAAACTCTAATTAACACTAAACCCTTTTGTTTAGGCTACAATCTCCAGATTGAGTAAACTCGCTCTTAGAGACTCCGCATCTCTCCAGCTGCAACCCTCAAGCCAACCTCTAAACTTGATGCCTATAGGCACTAAATAAGGTTCTCTAAACTTTGAAGTGCCTTTTTTTGCAGACCAGATTTTCGTAAAACTCATTAATTTTAAATAGTTACTATGTGAACAACTTTTAGTCGGTTTGCTCATACTCTAGACACCCTTAAAAATCGAAGGTCCAAACAAAAATTCCGGCCGAAACGCTTCCAGCCACATTAGCTAAAATATCTCTAGAATCCGATTGTCTATCAATAGCAGTTTCCTTCACTACACCAATCGCGTTAACGACAACGGCCGAGAGCAGCCAAGATTCCACTTTACTTAACTTTAACTTTCTTCCAATTCCATACCCGGTCTCAGTCGCTATAAAGGAAATTCCAAAATGAGCAGCTTTGTCCGTAGCAAACAGTGAACTTTCAGCCCGTACTTCGGTAACACTTAAGGTGAAGAAACTCAAAACTATCAACCAGTACTTCATATTAATCACTCTCCAATCGACTCTCTCTAATGCAAAAACCTTTCCTGAGCACTACAAGTTGACGACCCAAAGACTCTATTGAATAGTCACAACTTAACAAAAAGGATACCATGAATACATCTTCTCAAAACAAACCCGATTCGGCTTCGAGAGAAACTTTTGATCAATGGTATCAGGACATTCCCCCGTGGGAAATTGGCCGTCCGCAGAAAGAATTCATCCGCTTGGAAAAAGAAGGAGCTTTTTCAGGAGAAATTCTCGATGTAGGCTGTGGAACAGGAGAAAATGCTCTCTTTCTATCCTCTAAAGGATATAAAGTAGTTGGAATCGATTTTTCACCGACGGCGATCAAAAAAGCCCAAGAAAAAGGTAGTGCCCGCAGGCTAACAGCCCAATTTCAGGTACTTGATGCTTTTAAATTGACTGATTTAAAGCAAACTTTTGACTCTGTAATTGATTCTGGCCTTTTTCATTGTTTCTCGGACGAGCAAAGGCCAGTTTTTGTTAGTCAGCTGTCTAATATTTTAAGGGTTGGGGGGGGATACTATTTCTTGTGTTTCAGTGAAAAAGAGACCCGTGACGGTGGCCCCAGAAGAATTTCTAAAGACGATATTCAAACGAATTTTGGTAAAAGCTGGTCAATTCTATCTATTAGAGATGCTAAATTTGAAAATACTTTACACGAGGGGGATAGCCTTGCTTACCTAGTCTCAATCCAAAAGCAGGAATAGCACTTATGAAAGCAACACAGATCCATAAGTTTTACTCAGTAGACCTGGCGATTAGAGCCTCAGTGGTCATCACGACTGATCTCGTTAAAGAGATTCAACAGATTCACCAATCCTTTCCCATTGCCACTATTGCAATGGGGCGTTTAGCTACTGGAGCTCTTCTCATGGCTAGCGGTTTAGCGGAAAAACAACAACTCAGCATCCGAATTCAAGGTGAGGGTCCCCTTGGAGACCTCTCCACCGATGCTTCTTTTGAATCGGAGGTTCGAGTTTACTGCGGAAATCCTCAAGTCACATTAGACCCTATTGATGGGAAATTACCAATTGGCAATGCAGTTGGAAAAGGGATTCTTACCATTACTCGTTTTCATGACTCTTACAAACATCCTCAAATTAGCTTGATTGAAATCCAATCAGGAGAAATAGCTCAGGATTTAAGTTATTACTATCAACAATCTCATCAAATACCCACTGTTGTAGCACTCTCCGTCAGTATGAGCAAAACCGGGGAAATCACCGGCGCCGGAGGGGTAATTTTGGAACTCATGCCTGGGGCTCCAGTCTCACTCATTGAAACTATAGAGCGAAAAGTTGAAATCGGACACCCGCTTTCAGAACTCATAATTTCGGGTGCGTCCCCACTAGATTTAATTAAAGAATATTCCCACACCCATGAACTCAGAGAAAATCCCCATCCCTACCAGGTAAAATATCACTGTCCCTGTTCTCCCGAAAGAGTGGAAAGAACGCTTAAACTTTTGGGCAAGGCCTCAGTAGCAGAGATGATTTTGAAGGGCTCTTGCTGTGAAGTTAAATGCCAGTTTTGTGGGAGAAACTATTCGGTATCTCTGGAAACTCTTCGCCGATTATACGATGAGCTCATTAGCCATTAGAGATTCGAGACTCGCAGCATCAACCCCCAAACCAATCTTTAAAAGACAAAAACAATTTTTTCTGATTAAACTAACAACACCATGAAATTATTTTTTCTAATTCTTCTAATAATATTAACGTCTGTAGGAACTGGAGCAGAAACCGGGTTTTTATTTTTTGGTGATACAGGAACAGGTTCTACAAATCAAATGAAAGTCGCGCAAGCAATGGCAAACTTTTGTGAAGATGTTAAGTGCGATTTTGTTGCTTCACTTGGGGATAACTTTTATCCTTCGGGAGTTACTGATACACGGGATCCACTTTGGAAAACGGCATTTGAAATCCCTTACTCTCCCTTAAACATTCCCTTCTTTGCTCTGTTAGGAAATCATGACTACCAGGGTAATATCGAGGCTCAAATTAATTACTCTAAAAAGTCTCAACAATGGAAAATGCCATCTCAGTATTACACTTACTCCAAAGGGCCAGTAGATTTTTTTGTTCTTGATACCAATAAGTTCAACAAATCTCAAAGAGAGTGGCTAGCCGAGTCTCTAGATAACAGTAAGAAACCTTGGAAAGTCGTATGCGGACATCATCCTATTTACTCTTTTGGAGAACATGGGAACAGCGAAGAACTCAAAGAAGAACTTCTCCCCATCATCGAGGGAAAGGTAGACTTTTATCTCTCGGGCCACGATCATAACAAGCAGGTTATTCAAAAAAAATCGAGTGATATCACTTTTATTGTCAGCGGTGCTGCCAGCCAAACCAGCCCACTCAACAAAAATCGTTCGATGGTTTTTGGCTCAGACAAATTAGGATTCGCTCACTTTTTGATTTCCGACAAGAAAGCAACCCTAACGGTTTTAGACCGTAACGGTGCAGCGGAGTATAATCAGCAATTTGAGTAGATTTTCAACAAAACCTCTCGACGCACCTCACAAAATACGAGACACTAGTTGGAGCTCATGAAAATTTTAAGCTCTTCAAATTCCCCGCTCTTAAGAGTCAAGCTTCTTGAAGACTCTCTCAATACAAGAATTCTTGTTATCGATGGGGCAATGGGAACGGCTATTCAAAAAAAAAATCTACAGCCTCCCGATTTTGGGGGTGAGAATTACGAAGGCTGTAACGAATATTTAGTTATCACTAAACCTGACATCGTCCAAAAGATTCATGAAAGCTATTTAAAGGCTGGCTGCGATGTGCTTTTGACTAATACCTTCGGCGGCACCCCTATCGTTCTTGAGGAGTATGGCTTAGGAAGTCAGGCTCACGAAATTAACTTCGCTGCAGCTAAAATGGCTCGAGAACTAGCTGATAAATTCTCGACTCCAGAAAAGCCTCGATTCGTTGCCGGCTCGATGGGGCCTACTACCAAAGCCATTTCGGTCACCGGAGGAATCACCTTCTCTGGTTTGATAGAAACTTTTTATATTCAGGCCAAAGCACTTTTGGAGGGTGGTGTCGATTATTTTTTGCTTGAAACATGTCAAGACACTCGAAATATTAAAGCAGGGCTTTTAGCTATCGACCGACTATTCAAGGAGTATCCCTTCAAAATCCCAATCGCGATCTCGGCCACCATCGAGCCCAGCGGAACCATGCTGGCCGGACAAGCTGTCGATGCTCTTATTGCCTCCCTAGCCCATCGCGATCTTCTTTATTTAGGAATTAACTGCGCCACTGGCCCTGAAGCCATGACGGATCATATTAGAACTCTGTCAAACCTTGCCCCTTTTCGAGTTGCTTGTGTACCCAATGCAGGGCTCCCAGACGAATTCGGTAACTACCTTGAAACACCGGCGATGATGGCCGGAGTTCTTAAACACTTCGTCGAAAAAGGCTGGGTAAATTTGATTGGAGGATGTTGCGGAACGAACTCCTGCCACATTGAAGACTTCCACAAACTTGTTCAAGGGAAAATTCCTCGTTCCGTTCCAAAACTGTCTCACTCCTTTTTATCAGGTATTGACTATCTGGAGATCACCCCCGAATTAAGACCCGCTCTTGTCGGAGAAAGAGCCAATGTTATTGGAAGCAAAAAATTTAAAGATCTTATTTCTGCTGAAAAATTTGAAGAAGCAGCTGAAATCGCAAGAGCCCAAGTCAAAAAAGGGGCCCATATAGTTGATGTCTGCTTAGCTAATCCGGACCGTAACGAAAAAGAAGACATGAGAAACTTTCTCAAAGATGTCATCAAAACTGTTAAAGCTCCTCTCATGATTGATTCCACCGATAGCGAAGTCATTGAACTAGCCCTCACCTATTGCCAAGGGAAATGCCTCATCAACTCAATTAACTTAGAGGATGGGGAAGAACGCTTTGCTTCAGTTCTGCCGCTGGCCAAAAAGTACGGTGCGGCTCTAGTTGTCGGCTGCATCGATGAAAATCCAGAGCAAGGAATGGGAGTAACTCGACAACGAAAACTAGAAATAGCTAGCAGATCCTATGCCCTTCTTACTCAAAAATATGAAATCTTGCCCCAAGATATTTATTGGGACCCTTTGGTTTTCCCTTGTGGAACCGGGGATAGCCAATATGTCGGTTCAGCTTTAGAAACCATAGAAGGGATTAAGTTAATTAAAGCTAAATTTCCTTTAACCAAAACCGTGCTTGGGATTTCCAATGTCAGTTTTGGTTTACCTCCTCGAGGAAGAGAAATTCTCAATGCCGTTTTTCTCTACCATTGTGTTTTAGCTGGGTTGGATTTGGCCATCGTTAATACGGAAAAGCTAGAACGTTATGCACAGATATCAGACACTGAAAAACAACTCGCTGAAGACCTGATTTTTAACCGTTCTCCCAACGCTTTAACTCTATTTACCGATCACTTTAGAAACGCAAAAAAGTCAAAACCAACTACCTCCAAACAAACGCTGCCCCTCGAAGCTCGTTTAGCCAACTACATTATTGAAGGCACCAAAGATGGCTTAATTTCCGACCTTGATTTAGCCCTCAAGAATTCAGCCCCCTTGGAGATTATTAATGGTCCGCTGATGGCTGGAATGGATGAAGTAGGAAAGTTATTTAATGCTAATAAATTGATAGTTGCAGAGGTTTTACAGTCTGCTGAAGTCATGAAATCTGCCGTGAGCCACTTAGAACCCCTCATGCCAAAAACAGAAGAGAGTGTTCGCGGAAAACTTCTTCTAGCTACGGTTAAGGGCGATGTTCACGATATTGGAAAAAATCTTGTTGATATTATCTTTTCCAATAATGGTTTTAAAGTCATCAACTTAGGAATTAAAATACCGCCCGAACAGATTATTCAAGCGGTAGAGCAACACAAACCCGATATTATCGGACTCTCTGGACTCTTAGTTAAATCGGCCCAACAAATGGTTTTAACAGCTGACGATTTGAGCAAAGCTAATATCTCTACTCCCCTTCTAGTCGGAGGAGCAGCTCTCTCAGCCAATTTTGTCGACAGACAGATCGCTAAAGCCTATACGACTGGTTTAGTCGCTTATGCAAAAGATGCAATGTCCGGTTTAGATGTAGCTAAAAAACTTGTGGATCCAGAAAAGCGTAAAGCCTTAACTCAGGAGCTTAGTAATCGAAGAAAAGATTTAGATTCTTCCGATCCCTCTCAAATAAGAAGGCCAAGTTCCAACTCTAATACCCAGAGAAGCCTTAAAATCAAACGACTAGATACAATTCCCACTCCGCCGGATTTCGAACGTCACACAACTGTCAATAACCCTCCCATAGAACTCATTTGGCCCTACATAAATCCGATGATGCTTTTTAATCGTCATTTAGGAGTTAAAGGGAGCACGGTGAAGAGATTAGGTGAACTTAAAACCTCTCTCCAGGTGCGATCGGAATTAGAAAATTCAGACCCAAAAGGACTTTTAATTTGGGATACCGTTGAGGAATTTAAACTTTCCTTGAAAAACAGCCCCCTGATGAAGCCCAAAGCTGTTTGGCGGTTTTTTAAAGCCTTTTCTGAGGGAAACACCCTGCACCTTGGCTTAACTCCTTCTTCAAACTCAAGTTTTTCTCAAGAAATCCTTTTTGAATTTCCTCGACAACCCTATGGAGATAGGTTCTGTATTTCTGACTTTTGCAATCCCTCTCCAGATGCCGCAGACAACATAGCCCTCTTTGTCGTTACTATTGGAGAAGGGATTCGAGAAGAAGCAGAGAAACTCAAAAACTCCGGTCAATATTTAAAAAGTCATATTCTACAAGCCCTAGCTTTAGAATCGGCCGAAGGATACGCCGAGTTTCTCCACTCTCAAATTAGAAGAATGTGGGGCTTTCCTGACAGCCCCGATATGACTATGCTCGAGCGTTTTCAAGCCAAATACCAGGGAAAACGATATTCCTTCGGATACCCTGCCTGCCCCTCCTTAGGCGATCAAAAGAAACTATTTAATGCTTTGAAACCTGAAAACATCGGTGTGCTCCTAACTGAGGGTGATATGATGGAGCCCGAGGCTAGTGTGAGTGCCATTGTGTTTCATCATCCCCAAGCCAATTATTTTTCGGTTTCTCAAAACTCAAATCTAATCGAACAACAAAATACTCTTTAAAATTAGATAGCCCCTTTTTGTTTTAAGGCATTGTGCATTTGGACGCAGTGAACAAGAGCCATGCCAGCCTCCATCGCAGCTGCAACATGAACAGCCTCTGTCATCTGCTCAGGATTAGCTCCTGACTCTAAGCATTGAGTAGTATAAGCATCAATGCAATAAGGACACTGCTTTGCATGGGCGACAGCCAAAGCTATCAATGCTTTTTCTCTTTTGGTTAATGCCCCTTCGGCCCCTGTAGCCTCGCTATAGTAAGCGAAAAACTTTTCCATCAAACTTGAAGCAAACTTCCCCACTTCTCCAAACTTTGAAAGATCTTTTGATTCATAATAGTTCATACTGTCCTCAATTTGTTAGATAGAATTCAAAATTAATTCGGTTTATAATTTTTATCAATGAATAATCTTATCCAAAAACAAAATCGTTTCATTAATAAAGTTTACGATTCTAAATTGAATTTAAAGCCCTTAAAAATCGACACTCTCCAAGTCAATATTACCAAACTGTGTAATCAAGCCTGTAGACACTGCCATGTCGACTCCTCTCCAAGTCGCACCGAGCAAATGTCGAAGTTAACCGTAGATCAATGTTTGAAAGTTTTAGAGCAAAATCCAGATATCTCTAAGCTCGACATCACAGGTGGTGCCCCCGAATTAAACCCGCATTTTGATTATATGGTGGAGTCGGCCCGTCGCCTCGGTAAGCATGTTATGGTTCGACATAATTTAACGGTCATTTTTGATGGCAATCCCCAGACAAAAGAAAGCAAAGAGTACCTTCCAGAGTTTTTCTCTAAACATCAAGTTGAGATTATTTCTTCATTGCCCTACTACCAGGAATTTTTTACCGACAAACAAAGAGGTCGTGGCGTATTCAATAAAAGCATTGAAGGGCTAAAGAGATTAAACTCTGTCGGCTATGGCACCGACGGCACAGGTAAAGTTCTTAATTTGGTCTACAACCCCGTAGGACCTTATCTACCCGCTGACCAGAGAACTCTGGAAGCAGACTATAAAAAAGAGTTGATGGGTAAGTTTGGAATCTCATTTAACCATCTTTTCGCCATCACCAACATGCCTATTCATAGGTTCAAAGAGGACCTTGAACGCAATGGGAACTTAGATGACTACATGACAAAACTTATTAACGCCTTTAATCCTAATGCAGCCGAAGGAATCATGTGCCGCTCACTAGTTAGCGTTTCATATGATGGCAAACTTTACGACTGTGATTTTAATCAGATGCTACAGCTAGACCTGACTGATCCCTCTTGCAATTCAATTTTCCATTTTGATGTCAAAAAACTAACTGAAAGAACTATCATCTTTGATGACCACTGTTTCGGCTGTACTGCAGGAGCGGGGAGTAGCTGCGGTGGAAATACGGCTTAGAACAAATTCAATGAAACCAACTGTTCTTTTTTTATTTTTTACCCTCATCTATTTCTCACCAACTTTAGGGTTTTCGGCCACAGCATGTCGCTGTCTCTGTAGCCTCTTTTATACCCGAGGTGGAGAAAAAAAACTTTGCGCTGAAATTTACACAACCAAAATAAAGTGTGAAAACTGGTATCATGATATTCCTAGCATTAATAATAAACAGACTTGCCGGGAATTGGGAGAATCCCTGAATGAATGTAAGGGAAACTTCAAAGAAAGCGACAGAAAAGGCGACTGGTCTCCTATCGAGGAGGGGCGTTATCACAGCTGTCGCTTCAACGACAAACAATAACTAAGTCACAACTTTAATTTTAATTTTACAACCCCAATTTGATTCTGAGGGTACGTTCAAAAAAAGCTTTCCTCCGGGAAGGCTCAATGAAAAATCATCCCCCTCTACTTTCAGTTCTTTAACTCCCTTTGGAAGGGCCATAATCACAGATCTACTTGCTCCACAGTTGTTAACCTCTTTTTTAAAAGTGGAAATTTGGCTCTTTTCTTCAACCCAGCTTAAAACCGCCAACTGACGTTCCGGTACAAACGCAAATTTCCCCACAGAAGCGGTCCTCAGTAGAATAAAATCTTTTTCCCCATCGACCCAGACCTTGGGATAATTTTCAAAAACTTCAATTGGTAATTTTTGAGAATCAAAATGAAAAACGGTAGGACTATATTTCCCACCTTTTTCATCGTTAGCCCCAATCAACTTGAATGTTTCTGATAATCCCACTTTTCGCTCCGAGTAGGTTGCAATTTCAAATCGCCCCTGTTTAGCATCCCAATACACAATATCCTTGGGATCAGTATGCCGCTTTAGCTGAAAGACCTCTGTTAATTCAGGTCGATAGTCATGAACTATCGTAGAGTAGAAGACTGGTAGCTTAGTTGCCTTGTAGACCAACAAAAGACCCATAACCGCAAATGCAACTCTACCCTTTATACTCTTTGAACGACACAGACACTCAACTCCTAAAGCTACGAGATAATAGAGATAGGGCATGACAGCTATGAGATAGTAATCATGGTAAGTCTGAACTTGAAAAAAAATCAACGTATGTGCGAGGCAAATCCCATAAATAATGACAAATAATTTCCAATTTTGTTTAAACAATAAAATACTTCCTACTAACCAAGGAATTACCAAAGCGTCAAAGAAGAAAGATCTTACTCCAAAATCCCAGATAATTTTTTTCCACCGCCAAAGTTCGAAGCGTTGTTTTAGAATACCTATCAGCCACGGGGTGTCTGCCGGAGAGTGCAACGTATGAAGTCGATGATAATTCCACGCAAATATCACAAGAATCTGAAGGGCCAGAACCCCAAAAAGTTTGAATAACCAATCTTTTTTTTCCGAGCGCCGCATCCAACATTCCCCAACCAGTATGCCTAGAGCTGAAAAAGTGACAAAAAACCAGATATTAATTTTCGCCAATCCGGCTATTACGCCTCCTAAGGAGAATAAAAGCCACCCTAACTTACTCTTGGCATCGTCTCGAATCCGGATCAATCCATAGATAGAACCAAGCGTAAAAGCCAGAGCAAAAAAATCGATTAAACAAACCCGAGAAAATATGACACCAAAAGGATTAATGAGATACAAAATCAAAAACCAATTTGCGATTTTCCTACCCCACAATTTAAGACCGATGAGATAAGCAAATAAGGCACTCAACAAAAAGCAAAAAAGTGTGACTAGACGGGAGGCAACTTCAAGTCCAACCCCTAAAGACATAATTCGGCTTACGACCCATTGGTAAATTGGAAATTCATAGACATTATTCCAGAGCATTCCGCTTAAGGGAGAACGATAATCCCAGAGAGACCCCGATCCGTGAAACAACTGCATAATAGTTAGTGCCGTTTGGGTTTGCCTCCACGGATGCGGCTCGAGCAAAGCATTATTCAAGAAATAAAATCGGCCCCATAAAGCAACAGGGCCATAAATAAGTACAAGTCCCCAAAGTAAAATTTTTTCTCGATTGATTTGTTTAGTCATTTTCTTAATATTGATTAGTTCTGTAATCTTATCAGCTCGATATTTCCGGGTAAAGAAACACTGCCGGACACAAAAACCATTAATGCGTGGCAACATTAGCCGCACTCAATATCTACCGATAAGGATGATCACAGGACTAACTACACTTATGAAACTAAATCGAGACTTCTTCTTACCTTCTTTAACTACTGTTATCCTTACTGGAATGGGCGCCTTTCTTTCCTGTTCTCATCAGTGGCGCAACGTCAGTAATGAAGAGGAATCTGAAGAAGTTCATGAGGCATCCACCAAAACTGTAGTTGAAGAGACGAATACGATTTTACTTCATAATAGCCAGCCAGAAATGCCTTCCGTAGAAAATACGTCGGTCACTTCTAATAAGGTTGATGAAACCACTTTTAATGCTCAACCAAACACAACTAAAATTGCAGTCTCCCAACAAAACACAGAAAAACAAAATTTTAGAGTGCAACTTCCCAAGATCCCTAAAACAGCTTTTCGCCACAGATCTAATCTCATCAATCGTTTTTATTTTGTAAGATCGGGCGACTCTCCCAAACGAGTGGCAGAACTTATTTTTGGAAATACGGCTAACAGCCGAAAGCTTAGAGTTTGGAATCCCGGTTCATGGAAAATTGGTCAAATGATCTTTTATCAATCGGCTAAGTTTCCTGATGACCCCAAAATGGCTTCTTTTTATTACGAAGAACAAATTGCCGCTGACGTTTATCGTGTTAAAAAGGGAGACTGGTTATCTAAAATAGCCTATCGAACTCTCGGAAGTTCTAAAAGCTGGTCTGAAATCGCGGTAATGAACAAAATCACTTCCCCCGATACTTTACGAGTAGGTTACCCGCTCCAGATACTACCGAGGGAACTCGTTCGACAAGCTCAATTAGTCACGCAGGAACCGGTTCAAAATCCGGCTGTCTTAATGCCGTCCACTCCTTCAGCGCCTTTAGTTGCTGAAACTCTCCCACAGGAACAAGCTCCAAGAACTCCTCTCAATCTCTCTTCTCCAACGGCCGAACCCAACTCAAAATCTTCAACCGATCACTTTTCGTTTAAGAGCTATTTAAACCAGTGGCTCAGACGTCTAAAAGCGATGTTGGGTCGAAAAGAAAATCCTTAAAATCTCAGTCATCCAATTTCCATCTTCAAATCATTTAAATAGATACGCATCCTTTGAACCCGCTGAAGCCCTTCTTCTCTTCCGGAGGCGGTTTTTAAGGTTTCTGCTGTCTTAAAAAGCTTCTTAAAAAAATGATCGACAGTATAGACCGAATCATCGGGAGAACGAGTTTCACAAAAGGGGTCTTGGACAGAATAAAAAGGACGTTTAAGTAGGCCCGAGGTGGCAAAGCATCGAGCTATCCCTATAGCCCCCAGCCCATCTAATCGGTCTGCATCTTGAACGATTTTCGCTTCGATGGTTTTAACTTCTATATCAGCACTAAAACTATGCCCATGAATAGCATGAAAAATCTGATCAAAATACTGAACTGGATAATGAATCGACTTTAAGTACTGAATAGCTTTTTCGGCCGAAAGCCTAGAAGCTTGATTTCTTAGGGGATCATTTTTGGAAACTATCACTAGATCATGAAGCCAAGCAGATGGAATAACAACATTGAAGTTTCCTTTTTCCCTTTCACAGAGCCTTTTTGCCATTAAGACGACCCTTTTAAAGTGCAGTAGGTCATGGGCTGGATCGTCAGAAGAAGCAATCTCCTTTATTTTTGATTCAAAAATATTTTCCCAATGTTCAAACTGAACTAAATTCATAACACTTCCGTGGGCTAACGAATTAGGGTCTAGCATAAATAAGAAACGATACCGTGAGCCGTTTCACTTTAAAACTTTAGGGGAATAAATCTACCGTAGGATGACTTGCAGGTCCCACGCAGGATTTTATAGCAATTGTTCGTGAAGAAGTAAAGGCGGGGCTTTAACTTAAGCTTCACACAAAAAAATGTAGGAAAAATGTCGCGATAGAGATTCCACAATCTCTTCACATTTCAGATATGCGTTTAGCGTTAAAATGGGGGGCCTAAATAAAGTGTGCATTCTGAATCCCGAACCACAAAGCCAGGATAATGTGGCTGACAATAAGACGTAGAGCAGGGGGTAACCAAACCAAAAAACATGATCTGCATTTCGCCATTCTGGGTGTTCTATGATTCTTACATAGTCGTCAGACTTCGCAAAGATCGAAGCCAGAATTGACCCAACCGTTACAATTAGGAATAAGAGAGTGTTTAAACACACTAAAAACGCTTTCATGAGTCCTATTCGCTTTCGCTTAATCAAGAAGTTGGTCTGTCTAATGGGGACCTAACTTTATTTTAGGGGCTTTACACCCTGTTTTCCGGTATAGGGGTTTATGTTCCCCTTCGTCGACCAGTTGTTTAGTTTAGATCTATCTAGTTTGATCCTGAAATGGGGAGCAATGTATTTACCGAATTTAGTAGAATAACCACGAACCCGAACTGAACCTCCAAAATTCCGCCCGGAAACCCGCGTGTACAGGTGAATAGCATATCTCATTCAACTCTACTACAAGACCTCATCACCGTCCGATAGTGTGTGTTCTTAAATGATCGTTCGCTCAGCTTTGTCTGTGCGCATACGAATGAATTTCTATGATGGAGAGATTCGCTAACATTACAGGGTATGATGAAGACAATTGCACACTGTGTCTGGTTCTTTTAACAACGGCCACACGCTTGGAGGCGCAACGCTTCAAAGCTAATTGGGCAGGCTGCATTAGACTTAAGCGGCTTAGATCAACAATTCATTGGGCATGTAACCTATTCTTGGTTAAGACAATCTCCAATTCTGTCGAACAGTTGATTGTGAAAACAGCCTATATTTCTCTATCGGACACGGCCATTAGAGTTGATTCGACGATCCCTGAAATTTTCAATATAAGCTCAAAGGACTTTGGGCTATCACAAACGCTAAATACTCAGTCCCTGAAGGGGTACCTGACAATCCGCTGCGATAAGCCCCAGTTAAGACCTCCTCCTGGCTCAGTCAGAATTCGCTACTGGCCTGAGGGACAAGAGATCGTCTATAGAACGCAAAACTGCTTCTACGTACAGGTTGGCGATTCCTATCGTTCGCTAATAGACCTAAATAGCCTTGTAGGCACTATTGAGGTTCAGAATGAACTCAGTCCAACCTTGGGCAGAATCTCTTCAACAGTAAAATGGCTCCTAATCAAAGCGCTTGAAAAAGCAGGGTTTATCTATATTCATGCGGCGGTAGCTCTAATGGATGAAGGTGTTATCCTTCTTAATGCGGATCCCACCCAAGGAAAAACTTCCTGTCTCATACGGCTTTTGAATCATGGCGCTCAACTCATATCAGACGATAGCTTTTTGTACGGAAACGGGAAAATATGGCCCTGCGATTTTACTCCCAGTCTGCGTGGAGACTTCAAAAGTCGTTTTGGATCTAAAGAGACTATTTTGCAGACCTATAAGTCCCAACAAGTGAAAGGTCCAATTAAAAATCGTACCACCAAGATTGTGTTCCCCGGAATATGGGAAAGCTCCCTAAGTTTAATAACCCCCCTTTCAGCGACCTCGATGTTGCATCGCCTGTATCTTAGCTACAAGAAGGAGGCAAGTTGGAATTCATTCCCAGAACTTAAGCAAGACCTATTGCCTAAGTACAAGCATATTTTTTCTAGAGCAAAAGCCTATGAATTTCTAGCGGGAAATTCAGAACCCGAGGTCTGCACAAGCCTCATTCAACTATGTAGTAGCTATCGAAATAAAAGAAGTAGGGTATCCTGAATCCTATGTGGGTACCCGATCCACATCCCGATGAAATTGCTCTCATACAACTACTCTGCTGTCCTGATACACACTTTAGTAGTCTCTGGATGCAACACCATATGTTGTTTCATTCAACTGAGCGCTGGCAAAGCAAAAGGCTCTTGTCTCAAATATATTTTCGAGCCCTGCATCTCATGGGAAGCCACCTTCCTCAAATGGAAAGCTTAAAGCACGTCGCAGAACTTCAGCAAAAAAAAAATAATCAATTTATACAAGCATTCGATTACATCGCAAATGCTCTAAGAAAAGATGACATTTTGTTTGTCCCACTTAAGGGAATGGACCTTCTACTGCGATTACCAGAAGCATTTCAAGGAAGATTCTTAGCAGATATTGACCTCTTGACTGCGCCAGAATTGATGGCAAAGACCCTAGTAACGCTCCTTAGAATGGGGTACTACCACAAATCTAAAAGCAAGCTAAACCTTGAATTCAACACTCACGCCGTAACGCTTGAACATTCATCATTGCCTCCCATTGATCTACACCAGGCGCCTTTATTTACGCAGCAAGACCATTTTAGAAACCAACGTCTCTGGCAAAGACTCCAATCGACGATAACCACGCTGGATTCCGTTTCAATGCTCGCATTGCCAGAAACAATTTTCTTTATGCTTATGCACGGCCACCGAGCCTACATCGGTGAGCGAAACTTCTATTGGATCAGCGATGTAAACACTCTCTTAACAAGACCTGAAACACCTAGGGAAATCTTTGACCTTTTGGAGTCACTCGCGCTAACCTACCGACTAAAGGGTTCACTCGAACACACGCTATATCTCATGAAGCAGTTTAACTTAGATATAGTTGAAAACATTAATTCAAAAGTCACACCCACGTCGTATTCAAAAGTAGAGCAGGTCCTAAATAGAGTATTGGTATTTCAATATTACTCGACTACTTGTAATCGCCGATTACGAGACCATTCCTTGACCCAACTGATTTCCTCGTTCTGGAATCAATATCAGCTTTGTTGTCTTTGTAGGAATCGGTTTATAGATCCCATTGAATATTTGAAGTCAATTGGTTCTTGTGACAATAGTTTAATGAACTTAAGGCAAATACTTTCTCTATTCTTAATTTGGACAAAACACCAGGTTTCAAAATGGCGAAATGTCATACTTAAGCATGAGTAGGGCTCCTTTAGCTCGTGTATTGCTCCTAGAAATCAGTTTCTTATCATAGCCACTCAAGGTAGCATTATTGCCGTGAAATCTGTAGTCGCTAACACTAAGATTCAGAGTATGCACATTGAATTTGATGAGAAAGCGAAACAAAAAATCACAATCTGCGACTTCCTCCCAATCTGGATCGTGAGTCCCATTACACAGGATGGCGTCCCGCCGAAATAGATAAAGCCAAATGGCCCCAGGCGTCGAATGAGTGTATTTCAAGGTATCGATGGTCAGTCTTTTGGGGGGGAGATCGCACAATATATCGGCCGGACTTACCTCCAAAATTTCCCCTCTTGAATCAATCAGATTACCTATCTTTCCCCTAACGGCCTGCACACTCGGATTTTTTTCTAAATACATCACCCGTTTATCAATACTGCCCGAAATCAAGAGATCATCTTGATCCATAAAAATGACATATTGGCCTCGTGAGTGGAGAAAACCAGTATTTCGCGCAGCGGCCAGCCCTCCTGATTGCGCCAAATAAATCAACCTAACCGGAAGATCCTGGATCGATTCAATCGAATCGTCTTTAGAACCATCATCTACGACGATCACTTCGAAGCTACATGAGACCCCTTCAAGAATTGAAAGGACAGCCTTCCGCAAAAATGAGTTCCCGTTTTTTACTGCTAGTATGATCGATACCAGAGGGAGTGCCTTCATTACAAAATGCTTCCCCAAAATTTTACCAAAGCCTGTTCACTCCTAATTTCTGAGTAAGTTGTCCTAACAAACCTCCGATTAAGATCAGAGGTGTGATTCCATCTGACTCGCCAGGCGTTAGACTCCCAATTCTTGCAAAACTTTTCTACACACAAAACATACTCTCTTACATTCGGAAAGTGGATTGCATTACCAAATGGCTCCCTTAGTAGTTCATTGTATTCCATCGGACGATAGCCAATAATGTAGGCCCCACAAGCAATGGCTTCAAGCAGTGGCAGAGAAAATCCCTCCTCGGTTGCGAAGCTTAGAAAGAGGGCTGCCTGACTCAACTCCTCAGCGACTTCAAGCCGCGTCAAGCCCTCAAGACAATTGATCTGCCAGTCTCGACACGCTCCTCTTAATCTCAACAACGTAACGACTTGAGTAACTTGTCGTTCGTTTCGCCGTGACATGTAGCAGATGCTGCGTTTTTTCGTTTGCGGTTTAAAAATATTAAAATTGACTGAAGGAGGAATACAAACGATCGAATGACTAGGCTCCAACATTTCAAGGTACCGTTTGCTGTCTTCAGAGACAACTAAAGTAGCCACCACTGACGGATCTAAATAGGGGATGTAACTGGGATGGTATCGGTGATCGAATCCATTTGAAAAGGAAAAATAGGCGCCCTGATTAAATATGACTTTCCGCCGAATTGAATGCAGAGCCCGAATCCATACTCCTAAACCTTCAGGTACAACTAAAATATCTTCGTCCAAAATAGATGTATCTGCACTTTGGGGGATTACTTCGGTTGAAAACCAACTGGGTTTCGAATCGAGATTCGACTGTAATAATACCGCATCAAATTTCGCGTTCTTTAGTATCTCGACATGTTTGTATATATTCTCTATGCCTCCAGATGGTTCCCCTGGATCAGGGGAAAAATAAACGATACGCGCCAAATTAAATTCTCCTCGAAAACTTTAAGCTATATTCGGTTTAATATAGCGTACTTCTCTTTTTCTTGATAAACTTATTTTATTAAATAAATTTTATTACCTCGTCGCTTAAGAGCCATCGCGAACTTACAAAGGAGGAGTAATGAATACTCATTTGCAATTCAAAAAGAGTGAAAATGTTGGAAAACAGGTTAATGCAGAATATATACTGGTGTCTCTGGATTCTGGAAAATTTTTTCATTTTACTCCCTCGACAGAAAATTTTTTAAATTTCTTTTCATCGCCTAGATCTATTGATGAATTTTTAACTGCTTCGAAAATTAATCAAGACAAAACAGAAACTGATTACATTAAGAATTTTTGCAGTTACTTATTGGATGAAAAAATTCTTTCATCCAATAACAGCGTTTCGCTACCATCTAAAACTGAAACCCCTCTGAAGTATCGCCGTCCTGAACTTATCCGGGAGGGAGACAACGTCCTCTCTGATTTTAAGTACTGCTCTACTTAAGTCTCAGCTCAAATGAACATACGGCTTTCAATCATCATCCCCGTTTTTAATCGATTCAAATTTATTGAACGCACTCTGACCTCTGTGTTGAATTCTTGGGCTGAAGAGCTTGATGAAATCATAATTATTGACGATGGGTCGACAGATTCTCCCGAATTATTACTCAGAGACTATCCAGTGCGTCTGTTTCGTCATGCTACCAACAAAGGGGTTGGATGCGCTCGTAATCTGGGCATTCGGTCGGCCAGAGGTGAATTTATAACCTTTGTGGATAGCGACGATGTCTTATGTCCTAATGCGTTCAGTGCAAGGCTCGATTACCTCTTAGAGCACCCTTGCGAACCCATGGTGTGCGGTACTGGAGACAATATTATTGATGAAAACGATAGAACTATCGGCTCTTACCATGACTACTTTCAATTCACTCGCCCTCCCTACCGACTGTCAAAGGAACTACTAAACCACTATCCCTCGCCGCCAGTTCAAGTTTGGCTTGGAGTATTTCGTTCAGCTCTATTCACCCCCAGTAATATGTTCTTCGAGGACCTTCCGTGTGGAGAGGACTATGATTGGTTTTGTCGACAACTGGAACACAGGACAATTCCTGTAATGCCCTTCGCTGTTGGCCATTATCGAATTCATGGTGAAAATATATCGGTGACCCGAGTTGAGAATGAATTGCATACTACCCCCATCGCTCTTGCAGCTAGGGCGCTCATTAACATGAAGTATAAGATTTCAAATGTCTAGTAGTTCACTCCCCCAGTCAACTGCTGCCTGCTCAATTATAACGCGCAACTATTTACCGGCTGCTCTGGCTATGTACGATAAGCTTTGTATCCTTGAACCTAAGCTCAGCGTATTTATCTACCTGGTTGACTCCATTAGCACACTTCAAACACAGCAAAAATTGGATGGAAATATTACCGTTCTCTGCCGTGACCAATTTAGTTTTTCTTCCCTCGTTGATCGTATTTCGAATTATTATACATCCTTTGAACAATGCAATGCTTTGCGGCCGTGGGCTGTGAGTGAATTATTCTACCAACGACACTTTCAGAAGGTGATTTACTTGGATACTGATTTGCTCTTTTTAAGCTCACTCGATGAAGCCTGGCGGCTTTTGAACGAGTTTGCGTGCATTCTTAGCCCTCATATTCTTACTCCCTATTTTAAGACTGAACACAGCCCCAATGAATTAACTCTAGCGCACTATGGCACTTATAATAGCGGCTTTATGGGCTTCAGTAACGTAAAAGAAGTTCAGCCTATCCTCCATTTCCTGTGCGAAAAAATGTTGCACTTTGCTTTTTTTGCTCCCCCAAGCGTTTATGGAGGGCAGGAATTGCTCGATTTGGTTGCATCCCTATTTAGACGATCGGTCGGAATTCTAGAACACCCTGGCTATAATATTGCCTTTTGGAATGCTCACGAAAGGCATTTAGAACTATGCAATGGTAGAGTATTTTCAAATGGCCTACCCGCCGTTTTCTTTCATTTGAGTAACTATGATTGGAGTTATCCTAAGTCACTCACTGGATTGCCGGGCCTCAATAGCATGGTTAGTTCGCCGGCGCTGATACGCATAATTGAAGAGTACCGTTCAGCATTGCTCCGGGCCTATGGCGCAAGCGAAAAACTTCCTTCAAAGAAAAAACTCTCGAATGAGCATCTGGCAAAACTGCGGTACCGGTACTTTTTCAAAGATCTTGGCACCTATGAATCGCGATTTGAGCATTGGTTGCTCGACCCTGTAGAATTTGGAGCCTTATTAATGCGACAAACCAACCTATTGAGTCAAATTGGCAAGGGATAGAAACTATTCTCTCAGTCTAAAAATTAAGATGTCATCCTAGGCAGAATATTCTTTAGAATTTTTTTGTATTGTAAAAGTATAACTACCAATTCCCAAATATTCTTCGGCTTCCTTAGGGAGCTGAAAAAGGGTAGCAAATTGGAAAACAATGAAAAAAATTTTTATATTATACTTAGTGCTCGCTTAGCTCACTGGATGCGCGACCATGTTTCATGGATCCAGTGACCAGATTGCTGTACGTAGCTTTCTCTGATTCTGTTTTGAAACTTCCCTCTTGAAGCAGGAATATTCTCCCAAAAAATGTTTTTCTTTCTACTTATGAAACGCCCCCACTCATTAAGAAGCCTTCTCAATCGATTTGAGTAATCTATGGAATAACCAACTTTAGGAAAATAGTTATAGAACTTGTGGCTGGAATAGTACCAGTCACTAGGGTTTAAGTTTACCTCGCGGATTATTTTTTTGCTGATTCCCAATGATCAGTACGAATTTGTTTGGGTTCAATTACATCGCGTTCAAATTCCTCTACAAATATTAGCGGTAGGTGCGCACATTCTTTCAAATTCTCTTTCTGTCGCCTTAACTCAATTCTATTTCTCTGTTTTTCCTGCTTTGCAATTTTTAGATCAGCATTGAGGTGGTGTGCTACGTCTTTTGCTTGCTCAATAGTGTAGTCCAAAGAAAAGCCCAGATTTTTCCATTCACTTTTCTTTACGTGTCGTTTTGTTTTCTTCCCGTCTTCCCAACTTTCAAAAATAACACGGAAGGATTTCTTATCTTTTGATACTGAATAGCCCATATAAATTCCTTATCGTAATTTTCAAAAAGGAACTTCAAGACTATCCCCACAACACCCACGCCGCGTGGGTTATTGTTACAGCTAACTTGTTGTAATTATTAGTTAAATTTAAACCAAGTATGCCGCAGGAGGGACTTGAACCCCCACGCCCAAGGGCACTGGCTTCTAAGACCAGCGTGTCTGCCATTTCACCACTGCGGCACAGAAGCCCTAATTTATAATGTTAGCCCCCAAAAAACGCAAATCAATCTTCTGACTTCTCTTTAATATACTCGTAGAACTGGGGAACCGTTTCGCACAATCGGCTCACAGGCGGCTGATTGTCATTAAGAACGCAAATCCGCCCCTTATTTAATGATTCCACATACTCATAAACATTCGCCGATTGTTCGCAGTAAAAGGCCATATACACACGAGCACAAATAGGCTTCTGTAGCTCGGCCTTTAACGGGGCCAAATACGCATAAGCATCTGGAAATCGCTCACAAACATCAACCCCATCTTTCTCAGCATAATGACGAACACAGATCGGATGAGCGGCCCAAAGAGAAGTAGAAATAGCCATAATCCCTAAAAACAAACTTCGCATCTTTTCCTCCAGAGAATTTGTTGTCGATAAGATGCTATTAGATTATTTTCCCGGTACTCAAAAAGCAAGTAGAGGCCCAATTTGGCTACCAAAAAGAATAAAAAATCGGCTCTTTCCCAAAAAGAGGCTTTAACCACTTTTGACCTTCTGTGTGAACTTTACCCCAACCCCAAAACTGAGCTTATTTACGAAGGACCTTTTCAGCTTTTAATTTCAGTTATCCTTTCAGCTCAGTGCACCGATGCCCAAGTCAATAAAGCTACTCCGGCCCTTTTCGCAAACTATCCCACTCCTGAAGCTTTAATGAAGGCTCCACTTCAACAGGTAGAAAAGCTAGTTCATTCCTGTGGATTTTACCGTGCTAAAGCTAAAGCAATTATCAAAACAGCGACCGATATCGTAGAAAAATTTAACGGCAAAATTCCAGCGAGCCTTGAAGAACTGACGACCTTAGCTGGAGTCGGACGAAAAACCGCAAGTGTTGTTTTAAATCAAGCTTTTGATATTCCCGCCATTGCGGTCGACACCCATGTTCTTAGAGTTAGCCAAAGAATTGGTTGGGCTCAAACCGATACCCCCGAAAAGGTCGAAATGGAACTTAGGGCTCTTTTGCCAGAAGAACTTTGGGGAGCAGTGAATGGAACGCTCATTCTTCATGGTCGTAAAATCTGCAAAGCTCGAAAACCACTTTGCGACGAGTGCCCTATCCAACAGGGTTGTCGATTTTACCAATCACAACCGATTTAATGCGGCGTACCAACCCAACCCTAAATTTAGGCGAGTTCTGAGTATCTAAAATGTTATACTGGTCTCTACAGTCAATTTACTTCCATACCCTGCTCAATGAGAAATCTAGGTCTAGACATCATTCGATTTTTTGCAGTCCTTTTAGTAGTAGGTCATCACTATAATTTCTCCACTTTCACAAACTGGATTTTCAAAGCTTGGATAGTGGGCGGCTGGGTTGGAGTTGATCTATTTTTCGTGATTAGCGGCTATCTTATCTCTTCTCTTTTGTTTAGAGAGTACCAAAACTCTGGAACGGTTAATCTGAAACGATTTCTGATTAGAAGAGGATTCAAAATTTATCCCCCTTTCTGGTTACTAACGCTCGTCTCTGTAATTATTTTTAGTGCAACAAAACAAAAAAGAACTGGCAGCGAAATAATCACCGAACTACTATTCATTCAGAACTACTTACCTGGAGTTTGGCTGTTCACATGGTCTTTGGCTATTGAGGAGCACTTTTATTTAGGGCTTGCATTGCTTTTTAAAATTTTAAAATCAATTGATATTACCAAATCAATTAAATTTATCCCCATAATATGTGTGTCCATCTGCGTACTTGTTCTTTTCATGCGGTTTAGACAAATCATTAATGTCGAACATTACTTTTATTTTATGTACCACTTCCGAACGGATCTTAGAATTGATGCTCTTTGTTTTGGTGTGCTAATTTCCTACTTAGTTTATTTCAAAAACTTACAACAAACCGTCGAAAGAATTCCGGCAAAAATTCCTGTTTTGGTAGGACTCTTGATGCTACTGCCCGCCTTCATCTATCCTCGGGAAACCGACCGCTGGGTTTTAATTTGGGGATTGACTATTTTTTACATCGGAAGTGCTTTAATTGTCCTGGGAGCATCAAAACTAAATAATTCTACAAGTAAGCTTTTGAACTTTTTAGGAAGCCTAGGAGCAGCTAGCTATTCAATATACCTTTGGCATATGCCAGTTCGAATTTGGTTCTTACCACTTCTTATTAAAACGACTCAGTTGTCAAACCCCGCATTCAGTTTTGGTGTTTACGTTTTTAGTACCTTCATCATCGGCTGGATAATGCATCTCCTTGTCGAGAAACCGGTCTTGGCACTGCGAGATTATTTTTATAAAGACGCTACCAATGAGTTGCCTGTGGGGGTTAACTTAAAGTTTTCCCCTGGCTCAGGGGTGGGCTAACGCACCGAGCATGACAGTCTCAATTTTAATGATTATTAGCTTCCCATGGGACAAAAGTTTAAACATTGGTACGCTAGAACCCCTGGGAATCCCTCAAGTTTTGAAAATGTAAAATCCCTACTTCTTTTAAACCGAGCTTTCGAGCCCATTGATAAGCTTCAATATGGGGACCACGGACTTGAAGCAACTCTTGATTGCATCTCAGCCGCTATTAAAGGAAACAAAAGAATCGCCCTC
>Ga0194119_10003179_pt1 | contig 26650 bp, 24 predicted proteins | sample TA2MahC100mmetaG_FD_148620 | JGI IMG/M metagenome (GOLD analysis project Ga0194119, IMG submission 148620) | Freshwater microbial communities from Lake Tanganyika, Tanzania - TA2015018 Mahale Deep Cast 100m | ecosystem: Environmental > Aquatic > Freshwater > Lake | place: Tanzania: Lake...
GACAAGAAGTTGTTCCAGCGACGCACCCACCGGAACGGTGATCATCTGATTGCGCGGCACCATCACGTCCCGCGCGCCGTAGTTCTCGAGCTCCAGCAGCCGTTGCATCGCCGACTCCTCGAACCGCTCGATCTCGCCTTCCTTGCGCGACGAAGAGATGATGAACTTCAGTTCTTCCACCGAATGGCCGCCGCCCTCGATCTCGCCCTTCAGGCCGAGCAGGCGGGAGATCTTTTCGGCCGAACCCTCGATGACTCGAACGATGGGCGACGCCAACTTCGCCAGGAAGAGCAGGATCGGCGCCACCAGCACCGCCAGGCGGTCCGCCGTTTCGATGCCGATGTTTTTCGGAACCACCTCTCCGATCACGACGTGCATGTACGTCATCAGCGCGAAGGAGAAAATCAACGCGATAATCTCCACTACGCGTTCGGTCAGAGCGCCGGCCAGCGGTTGCAGCATTCCGCTAAACAGGTGATGGATCGTCTCTTCGCCGGCCCAGCCCAGGCCCAGGCTGGCGAGCGTGACGCCGATTTGAATGACCGAGAGCAGCCGGCTGGGATTGTCGAGCAAGGCCAACGCGGCCTTGGCGCCGTTGTCTCCTTCGTCGGCCATCTGCTGGATGCGGGAGCGCCGCGAACTAAGCAGCGCCACTTCGGAGGCGGAGAAGAATCCGTTCAGCCCGACGATGAAAGCCACCAGCAGAAACCGGTAGCCGTAGTTGTAATCCGGCATGCGTGTGCGGGTGTCTACACTAGAAAGAAGTGTTTACCCGGAGATTGCTCCAGTTTATCAACGCGCTGATCGGTCTCGCTTTATTGGCCGCAGGCGGGGCCGCCTACTGGTTCGGCTGGCGTCCGCTTCCGCTGGCGTCCGGAACGGCCGCCGCGCCCGTTTCAAAACCCGCTCGTGTCGAGCGGGATGCGCAGGGCTTGCCGCACATTCAGGCCGAAACGCTCGAGGACCTGTTCTTCACCCAGGGCTTCGTCACCGCGCAGGACCGCTTCTGGCAGATGGAAACGTTTCGCAGGCTGGCCGCCGGGGAACTGGCGGAGATCGTCGGACCGCCAGCCATTGAGAGCGACCGGGAGTTTCGGCGCTTGCGTCTTTCGCGCCTGGCCGAGCGCCGGGCGGCCACCGTGGCCGGGGAGGACAAAGTGGTAATGGCGGCGTACGCGCGCGGCGTGAATCACTATCTGGAAACTCATCACGACAAGCTGCCCCTGGAGTTCGCGCTGTTAGGGGTCAAGCCGCGGCCGTGGCGGATTGAGGATTCCGTGCTGATCGGGCTGATGATGGCCCAACGTTTGTCGAATACCTATAAGCACGATCTGGCCCGCGAGGCCATGTATGAGAAAGGCGACCCGGAGAAAATTCAACGAATCTGGCCGGTCCGCACCGGGGCCGACGAACAGCCGGGCTCCAACGCCTGGGCCATTGCAGGCAGCCGGACCCGGAGCGGGAAAGCGGCCTTGGCCAACGACATGCACCTGGATTGGTCGATGCCCGGTATCTGGTACATGATGCATTTGAAGGGCGCCGGTATCCACGCCGCCGGCGTTACCGTTCCCGGTTCGCCCGCGATCGTCGTGGGCCGGAACGACAATATCGCCTGGGGCATTACGAATCTGGGCTTCGACGTACAGGACCTCTATTATGTCGATGCCGCCCGCGACCGGCAGGCGACGGTGGAACGCGAGCGGATTCCGATCCGGGGCGCGGGCAGCGAGCCGTTCCAGCAGTTCGTGTTCTCGTCCGGCCCGGCCCTGCCAGGGCCCGGCGGCAAGGTCGTGGCCCTGCGCTGGAACGCCGCCGAAGACCGGCCGTTTCACCTGGCGCTGGTGGACCTGAATCGCGCGCGCAACTGGGCGGAGTTTCGCGAGGCGCTGCGCGACTTTCCCAGCGCAGCCAGCAATGTCACCTACGCCGACGCGCAAGGCAACATCGGCCTGCAGGTGAACGGCCTGCTGCCCATTCGCAAGGACTGCGACGGCCAGCGCGTGAACGCCCCGGGCACCTGCCAGTGGGAAGGGTTTATTCCCTATGAGGAACTGCCCACCTTCTACAATCCGCCTTCCGGCCGCGTCGTGACGGCGAATCAGAATCCGTTTCCGAAGGACTACAAGTACACCGTCGGCGGCAACTTCGCCCCCCAATTCCGCTTCCAGCAGATCGTCAAGCGGCTGGACGAACGGAAGGACTGGACGCCCGGGGACTTGGTGAAGTTGCAGGCCGACGTCTATTCGCCGTTTTCCCATTGGTTCGCCAGGGAACTCGTCGTGGCGTTCGACCGGAAGAAGGCGACCAACCCCGAACTGAAGACCGCCGTGGACCAGTTGCGCGAATGGGATGGGCAGATGCGGGCCTCCCAGCCGGCGCCGCTGCTGGTGACCTATGCCACCAGCCATTTGCGGCGCTCGGTGGCCGGAAAAGCGTCGAAGAGTCCCAACATCGAGTGGGAGCCCTACATCTACTTTGCCGTGTTGGAGTCGCTGGTGCGCGAGCGGCCCGCCGGCTGGTTCGCCGATTGGGATCACGAACTGTTGCGCTGCCTGCAGGAGGGAATTGACGAAGGGTCCCGGCGGCAGGGCCGCGATACGCGGAAATGGACCTGGGGCGAGTATCAGAAGCTCACGCTTGCGAATCCCGTGACGGCGCGGATTCCTTGGATCGGCGGCTACTTCCAACTGAAACCGCAACCGATGGACGGCTCCTCGACCACGATCCGTCAGACCACGCTCCGCTTGGGACCCTCCATGCGAATTGTGGTCGATTTCGGCGATCCCGCCGGCGGCCGTCTGGTGCTGCCCACGGGCCAAAGCGGGCACATGCTCTCCAGCCACGCCCGGGATCAATGGGACACGTACCTGAACGGTGGCAGCTATCCGATACACTTTCATGGCGGCTGGGAAGCGAAGGCCGTGTTGACTCTGACACCGGAATGAGACGGCTGGTGGTGTTCGGAGGCCCGCCCTGCGGCGGCAAGTCCACTGTGGCCCGCCTGCTACCCTATGCCCATCTGGAAATGGACGCCATCCGGCAGCGCTTGATGCCCGATTCGTCTCACACTCGCGCCGACCGGGCCGTCGCCTATCGCGCGGTGCTTTGGGCCGCGGAACTGTTGATCCCGCAGGCCGGAATCGTTCTCGTCGACGGTGGTTTCGGCCGCGCCGAGGACCGGGCCGCCTGCCGGGAGACCGCGCGACGAGCGGAAGCGGAGTTGCGCGTGGTCGAGTTCCAGATCCCGCTCGAAGTGGCGATTTGGCGCAACCGGGACCGACGGGCGGCGCATCCCGGCCTGGATCTGGACGACGAACGCGTTACGGAACTGGTGCGAAACTACCCATGGTCCCAGGCCGCTCTCAGTGTACTGGGAACGGACGACCCTAAAGTTCTGGCGGCGGCCATCCGATCCTACGTGGAGGAAGCGTCTGCCTCCTCAGTTGTGTATGAATAAGAAATTCCTCATCGTTTGGGCGCTGCTGATGGTTGGGATCGCCGGTGCTTCGCTGCGGTATCTTTTCGGATCCGGCACCGCGCCGGAAGGTCAGCCTGCTTTGAGCACCGCCTCCGGCTTTCGCGAAGTCTTCGCCCGGAATATCGACAAGACCCGGGTCGTCGCCTATTTCGACCCGGCGGACCGCAAGGACTTGCTCTGTGCCGCCCTTCTCGACGCGCAGTTGGCCGTTTTTGAACGCTCTCCGCTCGCGATCTACATCGTCTGGGCGGGCACGCCGGCGTCCGATGTCCTGTCGCGCGTACCCAGCAAGCAGGCGGCGCAGTTCGCCGACAGCGCTGGGACCCTCCGTCAATCTCTCGGCAACGGGCACGTCACGGTTTATGCACGGGGCGCATCGCTGGACGCACCGGCCATGCGTTCGAAGGACATTGAAGCCGACATGCGGCCGTTCCTTGCCCTGCTGCATGAGAACGCACCGGTACCGAAAGTTGTAACGAACGCCGGACGCCAATAGAAGGAGGCCGCCAGGGCCCCGTTGCTATACTGAAGAATTATGGCAACCATGACGTCCGCCCTTACCGGGGCGAAGGCGAAGAAGATTGTCCTTCTCACCCCACGAGGCTTTTGCGCCGGAGTCGTCAGAGCGATCGATGTCGTCAGGATAGCGATCGACACCTATGGCGCTCCCATCTATGTCCGCAAGGAGATCGTCCACAACAAGCATGTTGTCGACGAACTGCGTGACGCCGGTGCGGTTTTCGTCGAGGAGTTAAGCGAGGTTCCCTCCGGGGCGCGTGTGATTTTCTCGGCGCATGGGGTCTCGCCGGCGGTCCGGGAGGAGGCCAAGCGGCTCAATCTTCAGGTGATCGACGCCACCTGTCCGCTGGTCACTAAGGTCCATTTGGAGGCCGTGAAGTTTGCCCGCCAGGGCTATACCATCGTCCTGATCGGCCACGAAGGGCACGATGAGGTCGTGGGCACGCTGGGCGAGGCGCCCGAGTCGATGGTGCTAGTGCAGACGGTCGAGGACGCGGACAACCTTCAGGTGAAGGATGAATCGAAGATCGCGTTTCTGACGCAGACGACGCTCAGCCTCGACGAAACCAGCCATATCGTTTCGCGACTGCGGGAGCGCTTCCCGATGATCGATGGTCCCAAGTCGCAGGACATTTGCTATGCGACCGAGAACCGCCAGGTGGCCGTGAAAGCCGTGGTTCCGATGACGGACCTGCTTCTGGTGGTCGGCTCGCGGAACTCCTCGAACTCGCTGCGGCTCGTGGAAGTTTGCCGCAATGCGGGCCGGCCTTCGTATCTGGTCGACGACGAGAACGACGTGAAGCCGGAGTGGTTCGACAATGTAGACACTGTGGCCATTACTGCGGGTGCTTCGGCGCCGGAGCATCTGGTCGATCGTCTGATCGAACATCTGCGGGAAAACGGCTTCGGCACTTTGGAAGAGTTGGAGGTCAAGGAAGAGGACGTGCGATTCTCCTTGCCGCCGGAACTCCACAACCCGCGTCTGACCCAGATCCACCTTTCGTAACGAATGAGCCCCAGCTTGCAAACGACCGACGCGGTTGCGGCGCGGGCCGGCGAAGCGATTCACCGTGCTTCGGCCTGGCTGCTCTCTCAACAGAACGAGCAAGGATTCTGGTGGGGCGAACTCACGGCCGATACGACGCTCGAGGCCGACTATGTTCTGCTTCAGCTTTGGCTGTACCCGGCGACCCACAAGGGCTGGTTTCCGCCCACGCGAATTCAAATCGACCGGGCCGTACAATCGATTCTAGCCCGGCAGAGCGCGGCCAACGGCGGGTTCTCGATCTATCCAGGCGGCCCGGCCGACGTAAGCGCGTCGGTCAAGGCCTACTTTGCTTTGAAGCTGGGCGGCATCGATCCGGAGAGCCCGGCGATGACGCGTCTGCGCGAGCGCATCCTGGCGCTGGGCGGCCTGCAGGCGGCCAACAGCTACGTCAAAATCAACCTCAGCCTATTTCATCTGTATCCGCGCGAACACGTGCCGTCGGTGCCGCCGGAGATGATCCTGATGGGCAAGCTCATCTACCACATGAGCGCCTGGGCCCGCGCCATTGTGATTCCGCTGGCGATCGTGCAGGCGATGAATCCAGACCGCCCTGTGCCGCCGGGCTTCTCGATCGACGAACTCTTCGTACCCGGCGTCTCGAAGGCGTTCCCCCGCAAGGGCGGGATGTTTTCGTGGGACCGCTTCTTCCTCGGTGTGGACCGTGTTTGTAAGCTCTGGGACCGGTTCGGGCCCGAGGGTTTCCGGCAGACCGCTATCGATCGCTGCAAGGCGTGGATACTGGAGCGCACGCAGCACACCGATGGCCTGGCCGCCATCTACCCGCCGATGATGTACACCATCATGGCGCTGGACCTGCTCGGCCACGAACCCGGTGACCCCGATCGCGACGAAGCTGAACGCCAATTCGACAATCTAATGGTCGACGACGGCCAGCGTTTCTTTTTCCAGCCGTGTTTCTCCGTTGTGTGGGACACCGCGATTGCCATGCATGCGCTCGGCGAGGCTGGCACGGCGCCCAGCGTAGCGTTGTCGCGCGCCGCCGATTGGCTGCTGTCGAAGGAAGTTCGCCGCAAGGGTGACTGGTCCGTGCACCGGCCGGATACCGAACCCTCCGGTTGGTATTTCGAATTCGCCAACGAGTTCTATCCGGACATCGACGATACCGGAATGGTGATGATCGCCCTGGGCTTCAGCAAGGGCCGCAATGACGCCGCCCATACCGCGGCGGTGCGCCGCTGCATCGACTGGCTGATCGCCATGCAAGCCAAGGACGGCGGCTGGGCCGCGTTCGATGTCGATAACAACTGGCCGGTGCTCTCCCACGTGCCGTTCGCCGACCACAACGCGATGCTGGATCCGGCCTGTCCGGATATCTCTGGCCGCGTTTTGGAAGGGTTGATTCTCCATGGCGTCGATCCGGCCCATCCCACGATCCGCAAAGGCGTGGAGTATTTGATCCGTGCGCAAGAGGCCGACGGCAGTTGGTTCGGCCGCTGGGGCGTGAACTACATCTACGGAACCTATCTGGCGTTGCGCGGATTGCGCGCCGCGGGCGAGAGCGACCGCGAAGTGCATATGCTCCGTGCCGGGGAGTGGCTCCGCGCCATTCAGAACGCCGACGGCGGCTGGGGGGAGAGCTGCGAGAGCTACTGCAAGGACACGTATGTACCGGCCGAGTCCACTCCCTCGCAAACCGCCTGGGCGATCCTGGGGCTGATTGCCAGCGGCGACACCCGCAGCGACTCGCTGGAGCGCGCTGCGGCGTATCTTTCGCGCACGCAAAACAGCGATGGCACGTGGGACGAACCGCAAGCCACCGGCACGGGCTTCCCGCGCGTCTTTTACCTCAACTACCACATGTACAGAAACTCGTTTCCGCTGTTGGCGCTGGCGGCGTTTCTAAAGACGCGGCAATAACTGTGCGGCCGGTCCTGGTTACTGGCGCATCGGGGTTTGTCGGTTGGCACGTCGCGCGCCGCCTGGCGGAGCGCGGCTGGGCGGTGCGCGCCATGACCAGGGGGCGGCATCCGGTTCCGGAGTTGAATGTCGAAGTGGTGACCGCGGACCTGACCGACCCGGGCTCCCTGCGGCGCGCGATCGACGGCTGCGGCGCGTTGTTCCATGTCGCGGCTGATTATCGCCTGTGGTCGCCGAATCCGGCCGAGTTGTACGCCGCAAACGTGGATGGCACCAGGGCGCTGCTGGAGGCCGCCCGCACGGCGAACGTGGAACGCATTGTCTACACCAGCACCGTCGGCTGTATCGGATTCGTGGAAGGTGGACTGGGCGACGAAACGACGCCGGTTTCCGAGGCCGAAATGTCCGGCCACTATAAACGTTCCAAGTGGCGGGCCGAGCAGGCGGTCCGGCAATTCGCGGCCGATGGCCTGCCCGTTGTCATAGTCAACCCCACCGCGCCGGTTGGGGATCACGACTTCAAGCCGACGCCAACCGGCCAGACGATTCTCGACTTCCTGCGGGGCCGCATGCCGGCCTATCTGGATACCGGCCTGAACATCGTGGACGTACGCGATGTCGCCGAGGGGCACTTGCTCGCTTTTGACAAGGGGCGGCCCGGCGAACGCTACATTCTCGGCGGAGAGAACCTGACGTTTCAACAGATTCTGGAAACGCTTTCCCGCATCAGCGGCGTTCCGGCGCCGAAGTTCGAGATCCCCTACGCCGTAGCGTGGGCCGCGGCCGCGGCCGGGGAAACAATCGCCAGATGGACCGGCACGCCGCCGCGCGCTCCCATGGAAGGCGTCCGGATGGCGAAGAAAAAGATGTGGGTGACGCACGGCAAGGCGGCGAAAGAACTCGGTTACCAGCCGGCGGCGGCCGAGACCGCGTTGCGCCATGCCGTGGAATGGTTCCGCCGGTGATTATCGTCGCCATCGCCTCGTCGCCCTTCGAGACCGCGCCGCTGCGGGGATCGCGGATCCACACTTTCGCGGAGGGTCCCGGGCCACGTCTAGCGGCTCGCGCTTTGGAGAATGCCGTTAGCCGGTTCCCCCGGATCGACGTTCTGCTGAGCATTGGACTCTGCGGCGCGCTGGACCCCGCGCTCGGGCTCGAGACGATCGTTTCGGCGACGCGCGTGAATGGCCACGCCACCGTTCCGCTGGAACGCACCGCGCATCGCGCGCTCCTTTCGGTGGATCGTTTTCTGGGCAACATCGAGGAGAAGGCGCGTTACTTCGCCGATGGGTTCGGCATGGTGGAAATGGAGGCGGAGCCGCTGGCGCGGTGGGCCGCCCAGGCCGGCACGCGCTTCCACGCGGTGAAAGTTGTCAGCGACCTGGCCGGCGAAGCGTTCCGCCTCGATTTCAACCGGTATCGCGACGCCGAGGGCCGCTTCCGGGTGGGCTCCATCGCGCTGCATGGATTGCGGTATCCCGCCGATCTATACCGTATGGCCAGCCGCGCCCGTCCCGCATCGGCGAAACTAGGAGAGTTCCTTCTCAACTATGAATTCTGAAACCATGCGCGCCGCCGTCTACCGCGGCAACAGCACCGTGCAAGTGGAGGAACTGCCGTTGCCGGCCATCGGCCCAGGCGAGTTGCTGGTGAAAGTTCACTCCTGCGGTATCTGCCACACCGACTTGAAGAAGGTCGAGTACGATCTTCTTCCACCTCCGCGTATCTACGGGCACGAGACGGCTGGGGTCGTGGTGCGGACCGGTGCCGGTGTGACGAAATTCCGGGAGGGAGATCGTGTGGTGGCGTTCCATCACATTCCCTGCGGAACCTGTTTTTATTGCCAACGGCGCCTCTACGCCCAGTGCGCCGTGTACAAAAAAGTTGGCATCACCGCCGGTTTCGAACCGGCCGGCGGCGGGTTCGCGCAGTACATCCGGATCATGGACTGGATCGTGGAGCGCGGGGTGGAGAAGATCCCGGACGGCGTCAGCGATGACACCGCCTGTTTTGTGGAACCCGTGAACACATGCGTGAAGGCCGTGTGGATGGCCGATCCCCGGCCGGACGAGCTGGCGGTGGTGATGGGCCAGGGGCCGATCGGCCTGATCTTCACGATGCTGCTGAAACACAAGGGGATCCGGACGGTCACGACGGATACGATGCCGGAGCGGCGAGCGTTCTCCCGCCGGTTTGGCGCGGCCGACAGTTGGGACCCCCGTGTGGAGGACGTGGCCGGCCACTGCGCCGCCATGACCGAAGGCCGGGGAGCGGATCTGGTCTTTATCGCCGCCTCGGCGCCCGGGATCGTCGAACAGGCCATCCGGTGCACGCGCCCGGGCGCGAAAATCCTGCTTTTCGCCCAGACTTCGGACAAAGAGAGAATCGAGCTTTCCGGCAAGGACATCTGTATGGGGGAGCGTCAAGTGTTCGGATCTTACAGCGCGGATGTGGACCTGCAGCGGATTTCCGCCGATCTGGTGTTTAGCGGGGCAATTCCCGTCGGAGAACTGGTGACACACCGTTTTTCGCTCGACGACATTAGCCGGGGATTTGACCTGGCGTTGCATCCGGCGCCAGAATCGCTGAAAATTCTAGTTTGGCCTCAGGGACACGACCACTAATGCAAAAAATGCAGGCCGCCGTCTTGTACGGCAAGGAAGACGTCAAAGTCGAATCCGTCGCCGTGCCTCGAATTGGGCCTCGCGACGTTCTGGTTCGGGTGAAAGCGGCGCTGACCTGTGGTACCGATGTGAAGGTCTTCCGGCGCGGATACCATGCGCGGATGATCCAACCGCCAGCCCTGTTCGGCCACGAACTGGCTGGCGATGTCGTCGCGACCGGCGCCGAAGTTCGCAAGTTCCGTGAGGGTGATCGCGTAGTGGCGGCCAACTCGGCTCCCTGCGGCGATTGCTACTACTGCAAGCGCAACCTCGAAAATCTTTGTGACGACCTGCTGTTCAACAACGGCGCGTACGCCGAGTTCATCCGCATTCCGGGCCGGATCGTCGAGAAGAACACATACAAAATTCCCGCGCACGTCGACTATCAGGACGCCGCGCTTGCCGAACCGCTGGCCTGCGTGCTGCGCGGGTTGGAGGAATCCAACGTCCGCTCGGGCGATACGGTGGTCGTGATCGGGCTGGGCCCGATCGGGCTGATGTTTGTCCGGATGGCGAAGGTGCTGGGCGCGCGTGTTGTGGCGATGGCCCGGCGGCACGAGCAACTGGACGATGCCCGGCGCATGGGCGCCGCGCACCTGATCTGCCTGCCCGAGGTGGAAGATCCGGCCTCCGCCGTTCGCGCGCTCACCGATGGCCGGGGCGCCGACGTCGTGATCGAAGCCGTCGGAAAGCCCGAGGTTTGGGATCTTTCGGTGCGGCTGCTCCGAAAAGGCGGAACGGTGAACTTCTTCGGCGGCTGTCCGAATGAGACCCAGGTCGGACTGGATACGAACCTGCTTCACTATTCCGAGCTCACCTGTAAGGCAAGTTTCCATCACACCCCCCGGCAAATCCAGCAGGCGCTGGAGGCGGTGTCGCGCCGCCACATCTGCGCATCGGATTTCGTCGCCGGACAAGCTTCGCTCGACAGCCTGCGCGACGTACTGCGTTCCTTGATGAACTCGAGCGGCCGCCTGAAGACCGCGATTATTCCGTAGTAGGCGAATGCTTGCTCCGAAGGACTTTGTCCGCGATCGTGATGCCATGGCCCGTACATGGACGCGCGACGAGGCCCTGGCCTATACCCGCTGGATCGCAACCTCGCACTACGAGAACTTCCACGTAGTCAGTTTCCTGCTGCCCAAGCGTTTGCACCAGGATTTCTACAACGTGTACGCATTCTGCCGCTGGGCCGACGATCTGGGCGACGAGATCGGCGACACGGCGGAGAGTTTGCGATTGTTGCACTGGTGGCGGGGCGAACTGGAGCGAATGTACCGTGGCGAGGCGAGCCATCCGGTCTTCGTCGCGTTGGGACCCTCCGTCAAAACCCATGGGCTGACCATCGATCCGTTCGCCAACTTGATAACGGCGTTCGAACACGACCAGCGCGTAACTCGTTACTACGATTGGGACGAAGTCTTCGCGTATTGCAGAAATTCGGCTAATCCAGTGGGCCGCCTGGTACTGGGGCTGGGCGGGTACCACGACGAGCGGCGCTACGAACTCTCCGACGCCACCTGCACAGCCCTTCAATTGGCTAACTTCTGGCAGGATGTTTCGGTCGACCTTGGCAAGGACCGCGTGTATATTCCGCTCGACCTGCTGGCAAGACATGGAGTCCCGGTGGAGGACGTTTGCGCCCGGCGCTTTACGCCCGGCTTCGCCGCCGCCATGAAAGAGGCCTGCGGCGTGGCACGCGGGCTGTTTGAGAAGGGGCTGGCGCTGCCAGCGCTCTTGGACCGCCGCCTGGCTTTGGATATCACGCTGTTTTCGCGCGGCGGGCTCTATATCCTCGACAAGATCGGGCGCCAGGGCTACGACGTGTTGTCGGCGCGGCCCAGGATTTCGAAGTCCGAACGGGTGTTGTTGTTGATGCGGACGCTGGCGGGTTTTGCCATCGGGCGGGCGGCATGACGGCCGCCGAGTCTTACGAATACTGCCGGAAGGTGGCCCGCTCGCGCGCCAAGAACTTCTACTACTCGTTCGTTCTGCTGCGCGACGAGCAGCGCGACGCCATGTGCGCCGTCTATGCGTTCATGCGCTACTGCGACGATCTCAGTGATGAACCCGGTTCGACGACCCTGGAGACCATGGCCGCGTGGCGGAAAGACCTGGAGGCCGCGCTGGAAGGCCGCTATGGCGGGCATCCGGTTTGGCCCGCATTTCACGATACCGTTCGCAAGTTCGGAATTCCGCACCAGTACTTCCACGACATGATCGACGGCGTCTCAACCGATCTGAGCCCTCGCGAAGTCCGGACCTTCGACGATTTGTATCAATACTGCTACCGCGTGGCGTCGGTCGTCGGCCTTACCGTGGTTCACATTTTCGGATTCGAGGACCGCAAAGCGTTGGAACTCGCCGAGAAGTGCGGGATCGCCTTTCAGTTGACCAACATTCTGCGCGACGTTAAGGAGGATGCAGGGCTGGGCCGCGTCTATCTGCCTACGGAAGATCTTCGCCGGTTCGGCGTGGAGCCCGGCCGGCTCGACTACACGCGCGAGTTCGTGGAGTTGATGCGGTATGAAGCGACGCGCGCCCGCCAGTTCTACGACGATGCGATGCCGTTGATTCAGCTTGTACACCGGGAGAGCCGGGCGTCGCTATGGGCGCTGATCCAGATCTATTACCGGCTGTTGAATCGAATCGAAGCGCGCCAGTTCCAGGTGCTGGAACAACGCATCCGGTTATCGACCGCGGAGAAGGTCTGGCTCGTGTGCGAGGCCGGCGGGCGAAAGCTGGTGGGAGCGTTTTAGCGCTTCCTGTATTGTTCGTAGAGCTTTGTGTGGCGCGACTCCAGATCCACCGGCCGCCCCTGGATCCACATCTGCTTCACCGAACTGCGCCCTTCCAGCGGGTCACCGTCGGTGAGAATCAGGTCCGCCCATTTTCCTTTTTCGATAGAACCGATGCGGTCCTCCACGCCCCAAATCCTGGCCGCGTTGATGGTGATGGCCTTCAGCGCTTCCTCGTGCGGAAGGCCGAAGGCCACGCCGGCCGCCGCCTGGAATGGCAGGTTGCGCGCGAACTGCACGCTGAATGTTCCGAACGCGAAGGTTACGCCGGCCTTGTGCAACTCGGCGGGCAGGGCGTAGGCCTCGTCATAGGTCGAGTCCTCTTCCAGCGGCAGATCCAGCGTCTCACCAAGAATCACCGGTATCTTTTTCGCGGCGATCTCTGTCAGGACCGGTCCGGAATCGCGCAGCCCGGCCAGCACAATTTTCACGCGTTCCTTTTCGGCGAATGCCATCGCCTCCCGCGCCGCGCGCTCCCGCACAGCGAAGACCATCAGCGGCAGCTTGCCCTCGATCACCGGCAGCATCGCTTCCAGCCGGCGGTCCGGTTGAAAGCTCGCGCCGCCGGCCGCTTTGCGGCGTTGATAGGCGCGCGCCTGCTCGAAGAACCCGCTGAGCGACTGGATGCGCTCTTCGTAGCGGCGTTTGGAGTCGGCATAGGCTGTGCGCCCGCTTCCGAACGCCCGGCTGAAGGTCGATGTGCTTATCGAGGGGAACCGCATTTGCATGGCGACGTTCTTTTCGATCGCCATCTCCTCCCACGTCCAGCCGTCCAGATGCATCAACGCAATCTGCCCGCCTATGATGCCGCCGCCCGGATAGATCACCGAAGTGGTAATCCCGTTGGCGCGCGTGACCGGCACATGTTCGCTGGACGGGTTGATGGAGCTGACCGCGCGCAGTTGCGGGTTGAAATCGCCGAGTTCCGCCGTGTCCGATGTCTCCCGGATGGAACCGACCTCGCTTATGCCCACGTTGCTCGCCGAGTCGATCAAACCGGGATAGACGTGCAGACCCTTGCCGTCAATTACCTTCGCGTTCCTTGGGATAGCTACTTTGGGGCCGAAATCGGCGATTTTGCCGCCGTTCACGACCAGCGTGGCGTTTGGAACAGCCGGCGCCGTTACGGGATGAATCGTGACGTTCCGGAGAATGAAGCTATCGTCCGCGGCGGCCAGCGCCAGGGAGAAAATCCATGCGGTTCTCATTGCGGTCTCCGTGCGGCCGGGCGCGCCTTCTGCTGGTCGAGCATCGATTTTCTCTTCGCTTGTTTGCCGGCGCGTTGGCTCATATCCTCATCCCGGTCGAAGTAGAGCTTGCCGTCGATGAAGACTTTTTGCACTTTGGCGAAGTTCGACAGCGGATGGCGATCGAAGATCGCCAGGTCGGCATCCTTGCCCACTTCGATGGACCCGACCCGCCCGTCGATCTCCAACTGCTTGGCCGGGTTGATTGTGATCATCGCCAGCGCTTCATCGTCGGTCAGGCCGCCGTAGCGGACGGTCTTGGCCGCTTCCTGATTCAGATGCCGGATCAACTCCCCGCTATCGGAGTTCAGCGACACCAGCACGCCCTTCTTGTGCATGAGCGCGGCGTTGTAGGGAATCGCGTCGAAGGCCTCCATCTTGTAGCTCCACCAGTCGGAGAACGTGGAAGCGCCGGCGCCGTGTTCCTTGATCTCCTTGGCGATCTTGTAGCCCTCCAGGACGTGTTGGAGGGTCTTGATCTTGAAGCCGAACTCATCGGCCACCCGCAGCAGCATCAGAATCTCGTCGGCGCGGTAGCAGTGCGCGTGCACCAGGCGCTTGCCTTCCAGTACCTCCACGAGCGGTTCGAATTTCAGATCGCGCCGGGGCGGAATCACACGCTCGCCCTTCGCGGAGCGCGCGCGATAGTCTTCCCACTGCGCCCGGTACGCCTTGGCATCGGTAAAGGCCTCGCGAATCACGTCCTCAACGCCCATACGCGTCGCCGGATAGCGCAACCTGGGCGCCGGTCCGGGCGCGGCAAAGTTCGACGGCGCGCCGCCGCGGCGCTTCGGGTTCTCGCCGAGCGCGAACTTGATGCCGGGCTTCGCGTCTTCGAAAAGAAGCTCGGGCGACTGCCGGCCCCAGCGCATCTTGATGACGGCATTCTTGCCGCCGATCGCATTTGCGCTGCCATGCAGAATATTCGCGGTGGTCACTCCGCCGGCAAGTGCGCGATAGATGCCGATGTCCTCGGGATTCACCGTGTCTTCAATGCCGGCCATGGAGGAGACCGACACCGTGCCTTCGTTCACCGCTTCGGTGGCCAAGTGCGAATGGCAGTCAATGATACCGGGCATCACGTACTGTCCCCCGGCGTCGATCACCTTTGCACCGGCGGGCACCGCCACGTTCGGGCCAACTTCGGCGATCTTCCCGTCGCGAATCAGCACTGAACCGTCAAACGTGCCTTTTGTAATCGTCAGAATCTTCGCGTTGCGAATCACCGTGACGTTGGAGGGCGTCTGCGCCGCGGCGCCCAGGACGAAAAGAAAATTCCGGCGTTTCATCGATCCGCCCTCCGGGCCGCGGGTTTCGCGGGTTCCGGCTCAGGCGACGGCTCGAATTTCTTCCCATCGACAAACACATATTTTGTCTTGGAGCGGTCCTCGAACCACTCTCCATCGGTCACCAGGACGTTGGCGATCTTGCCGGCCTCCAAGCTTCCCAGGCGATCGTCGAGTCCGAATATTTTCGCGACGTTCCAGGTCATGGCGCGCAACGCATCGTCCTTCGAGAGACCTGCGTCGATGGCTTGCTTCACGGCGCGCTTCACGTCGGCGGAGCGCTCCAATCCGCTGGCATAGAAGGCGAACAGGGCGCCCGCCCTGGCCATCTCCGCGGGGCTGCCCGGCGCGAATTCGCGAACTTCGAGCGTTCGCAACGACTCTTTGGAATCCGGGTCCGCGTCGCGGTCGCGCTCCGGCCAGCGCAGATTTATGAGCATGGGAATACCGGCCGCTTTCAGGTCGGCCGCGGAGCGCCACGCTTCAGTGCCGCCGTACAGGACAAACGGCGTTTTGAGTTCCTTACCGAAACGCAGCATGCGGTCGATCTCCACTTTGCGCGAAGCGGGCAGCAGGACTCGCGGCGATTCAAGCACGCCTTCCAGGGCACGATCATACGCCGGACGTTGCAAACCGCGCGGATTCTGCGCGTACATCGCCTTGGCCTGTCTGTAATGTTCTGCGTCCAGGTAGATCTGACGCACGTAGGCGATGGACCCCATCAGCGAACCGGGGAACGACGAGAATCCGCGCGTCGCCAACGAGACGTGTTGGCCGACCGGCGAGGCCACGACCATTTCGCCCGCACGCTCTCCCGCCAGGTTGACAACCGAGCCCTGCCCGGCGAAGATTCCGGCGCTCGGAAAGACGATCGCCGTCGTGAAGCCGGCGTTGCGTGCCGAGGCGATGGAGCGTTCGCCCGGCTGAATCAGATCGGCCGCCTTGACCCAACTGGTGGTTTGGGGCCTCTCCTCCGGGCCGCCATCGTCGAGATACTGCACATTGGGCTCGCTGCCTTCGCTCCCGCCGCGGCGTCCGCCGGTTGCGGCTGGCGCGTCGGCCGCGGGCAAGCCCCATTTGCTCAACGCATCGATCAAGCCGGGATACACGTGAAACCCGGCGCCTTCGACAACCCACGCATCGGCCGGGACCGCCACACCGGTTCCCACGGCTTCGATGAGGCCGTTGCGGATCACGATCGTGCCGTTTGCGATGGCCGGGCCGGAGGCCGGGTGAATGGCCGCATTGCGAATCGCATAGACGCTCTGCGCCCACACACCTGCGCTCGCGGCGAGAACAACAAGGTAGCGCCTCATGGTTTTTTCATAGTAGCAACCAGGGCGCGGAACGGCGCCAGCGTTTGGCCCCACCAGGTTTCGGCGAACGTCTCGCCGCCCTGGAATCCGAGCCGGGAAGGGTCGTGCTCCGGCATGTAGGCCGTTCGGAAGACCCAGTCCCAAACACTTAAACCAATTCCAAAGTTCTTGTTTACCGGCCCGGCGGAGGCATGCGTATGATGCCAAAGGTGCATGCGCGGAGAGTTCAGCAGGTAGCGAAACGGGCCCAGCCCGATGCGCGTATTGGCGTGGGTGTAGTGCCCCATGAATGTGTTCCAGACGCCCACGGCGAATAGCGCTTGCCCGTTAGCGCCCAGCAGTCCTAGCGGCACGTAGAGCAGCGCCCGGTACACCACGATCTCCAGAACGTGAAACCGCCAATTCGCCAGCCAATCGAGCGAGCGGCTCGAATGATGCACCTTGTGCAATTCCCACAGCGCCGGAACCCGGTGCAGCAGGTTATGCACTCACCATTGGGCGAAATCCTGCACCGCGATTAGCGCGCCGGCCTGCGCCGCCATGGGCCAGCCCGCGGCGAATCCCGTGTCCCACGATGGGACGTACCGGCCTACCGTCAAAGCGATCAGCACGCCCCAGGCGTGCGAGTTGACCACGATGTGGATGAGATCGGTTCCCCAGCTTTTTCGCTCAGGCTGCCGGCCGGGCCATAGGCGCTCCACGGCGAAGAACAAGAAGCTCAAGCCGGTCAGCCAGGCCGCGTAACTCATACCCAGCCCGCGGTCTTCGCCGCGGAGCGCAAGGCGTCGAGATCCCGCCGCATGGCCGCCACCACTTGAGCGCGTGTCCAAGTGATCGTCGTGCTCCCCTTATCGGCACCGCCCATGCCGTACTCGTAGTGCACCTGCACCGGCCCCTGGAATCCGCCCTCGCGGGCCATCTTGAGGAACTCGACCGTTTGTACCATTCCGTCGCCTATGGGCTGCCACGCCACTCGCCACTTGCCGTTCGCCGCTTTCTCCCAACGGAAGTCCTTCAACGCAATCCCGCCCATATGGGGCATGGCGAGCTTGGCCGAATGAATCCAGCCGCCCAGGCCCCCTTCAATCGTCGCGTGGGCGACGTCGAAGTTGAAGCTCACGTGCTTCCGGTCGAGGTCCTTGAGCAACAGCCAGAGATCCCACTGCGAAGCGCCAACGCGACCGGCGCCCGAATGGGTATGGTACATGGCGCAGAGACCGTGCTCCTTATTGAAGGCGGCCAGGTCCTTGATTCGCGGAGCCAGCGTCTTCAGTTGCTCCGGCAACGGCGCGTTCTCATTGTATCGATACCCGTCCCAACGATAGTGCTTTACGCCGAGCTTCGCCGCCGTGCCCAAAACGGCGCGCGCGTGCGGCGTCGTCATGTCGGCGATATCGGTGGTGATCATCGTCAGCCGCAGTCCGGCCTTTGCGATCGCTTCGGCGGCGGCGGGCAGATCGCCAGTCACGCGCTCTGGCGTTACGTGGCCGCCCTTGCGCACGGTCAGGTCCACTCCCTCGAACCCGATCTCCTTGGCCGTGGCGGCCATCTCCGGCCAGCCGAGAAAGTGCAGGTGCTTCGAGAAGACACAGAACTCCATCTTGGGTGCGGATTGCGCCGGCGCGGAGGCCGCGCCCAGCGCCGCCAGCATCGCGCGGCGGCTCATCGGCTGAGTTGGTACCATCCCATACAACGTCTCGAATTTCGAGCCGCCATGCAACCATGCCCAACGAAACACCCGAAGGTTTCCTCCGATTCGAATGTCAGCGCGGCTGCATAAAATGCTGCGAACGCGAAGGCTACGTGTACTTCTCCGAGGCCGACGCCCGGCAGACGGCAAAGTTCCTCGGGATGACGCTGCGCGCATTCGACGCCAAGTACATCTACAAAACGCGCCACCAGCGGCGGCTGCGCAAACTGAGCAAGAGGCAGTGCGTTTTTCTGACTCCGGACGGCTGCTCCATCCATGAGGCCAAGCCCACGCAATGCCGCTTGTTCCCGTTCTGGCCCGGCCTGGCGGGCATGAAACGCGAATGGAACCGGACGGCGAAGTGGTGCCCGGGGATAGGGCAGGGGCCGCTGATCCAGATCGGCACGGCGATGGAAGCGGCCGCGGAGATGTACGACGCCTACCCAACTTTCTTTTAGCGCGCGGAACTTTTTTGCCTTGCGTTCCGTTATAGTGAGTGTCACTATAGTGACGTGAAAGATATCGACGCCTTGCTTCCGCTGCCCGCCCCGTTCTTTCAAATCCTCATCGCCCTGGCCGCCGGGGAGTCCCACGGCTACGCCATCATGCAGGATGTGGAGGAACGCACCGCCGGCAGGCTGCGGCTGAATCCCGGCACGCTCTACGGCTCCATCAAACGAATGTTGGAGCAAGGGCTGATCCAGGAGACACGCCGGAGCGCGGACGACGAACGCCGCCGCTACTACAAACTCACTACGCTTGGCCGGCGCACCGCCATGGCCGAGACCGCCCGCTTGCAGGAGACTCTGCGTTATGCCAAAGCCAATGGATTCACACCCCAGGAAGGTTGACCGCTTCTTCAGGAAGCTCCTCGGACTCTATCCGGAGGAGTTTCGCGCCGAGTACGCCGGCGAAATGCGGACCCTTGCCGCGGAACGCAGCCGCGTGGAACCCATGCCGCGGCTGCTGTGGGACCTGACGCTCGATACCGTTCGCACCGCGCCGCGTGAGCACCTGGCAATCCTCTGGCAGGACCTGAAATACGCCGTGCGCGGCCTTCGGCGGGACCGGGCCTTCGCGGCCGTGGCCATCGCGTCCATCGCGCTGGGCATCGGCGCGAACTCCTCCATCTACACGCTGGCCCGCGTCCTGATGCTGCGCCCCCTGGCCGTTCCGGACGCTGGACAGGTGGTGACGGTGCAGAGCCTGCGAACCGGCGCGAACGATCCGCAAGCGAACTCGCATGCGGACTACCTGGACCTCCGCGCCAGCGCGAAATCCGTCACCGGCTTGATCGCTTTCACCGAAGGGAGCTTTGGCGTCTCCACAGGGCCATCCACGCAGCCGGAGCTTGTGCTCGGCACCTTCGTTTCCGGCAACTACTTTGATTCGCTCCGTATTGCTCTGGCGCTTGGGCGCGCGTTCCGCCCGGAGGAAGACGCCGTGCCTGGGCGGGACGCCGTCGTTGTGCTGGGCCATTCGTTTTGGACGGAAAAACTGCAAAGCGACCCCCGCGTGCTGGGCCGCACGCTGCGCATCAACGGCGTCGAATTCAACGTAATTGGAGTCGCGCCCGAAGGGTTCTTCAGCGCCCGGCACCTGGTGGATAGCGCCGTGTTCATTCCGCTGATGATGTCCCAGGTTGCCGGCAATCGCGAACGGCCGTTCCTGCACTCGCGGGAGCATCGCGTGCTCACTGTCAAGGGGCGGTTGGCGCCTGGTCACGACGAGGAGTCGGCCTCCGCGGAGTTCGCCACGCTCGGAGCGCGGTTGGAACAGGCGAATCCGGCCTTGAATCGAGGCCGGACGCTCCGGGTGCGCTCCGAGTTCCAGCACCGTGTCGACCAGTCTCCGCCGGACGCGATGATCACGGGCATGTTGTTGGCGACTACGGCGCTGGTGCTGCTGATCGCTTGCGGCAACCTGGCAAACCTCTTGCTCGCGCGGGGCGCTGGCCGGGCCCGCGAATTCGCCGTGCGCCTGGCGGTAGGCGCCAACCGGGGCCGGCTGCTTCGCCAACTGTTGACCGAGAATCTGCTGATCGCGCTTGCCGGCGGCGTCGCGGGTATTGGCGCCGCCGTGCTGTTCGCCGCGGGGCTATCGCGTTTCGAACCGCCCACCGAGTATGGAATCAAGTTTCACGTTCCGGTCGATTGGAGCGTTTTCCAGTTCAACTTTCTGCTGGCCGCCGGCAGCGTACTGGTGTTCGGATTGTGGCCCTCGATTCGCGTGCTGCGGCAGGATTTGCATCAGCGCATGCGCGCGGGCGCCGGCCGGGGTGTGCTTGTGGCCGGACAATTAGCCGTCGCGAGTGTTTTGTTGATCTCCGCGGCGATGATGATCACCGGTCTGCGCGGCAATCTGCTTAAGGATCCGGGCTTCCGCAGGGAGCGCGTATTGCTCGCGCACATCGATCCGTCGCATCTTCGCGGCGATACCGCATCGTCGCGCGAGTTCTTCCGCATCGTTCTGGAGCGCCTTCGCGCGCTGCCGGGCGTTCGCTCCGCCACGATCGCATCCACCGTGCCCACGGCGGCGAGCGGCATTTCGTTCGCGCGCCTGGAAGCAGAGGGAGCGCAGTTGCCTCCCGAGGAACCCGTGGCGGAAGCCTTCGAGACCGTCGCCGCCGACGGCTACTTCGAGACCATGGGCATTCCGCTCCTGCGGGGCCGTTGGATCACGGCACGCGAGAACGAGGAGGGCGCTCGGTTCGCCGTCGTGAACGACGTTTTCGCCGAGCGCTATTGGCCAGGGCAGGACCCGATCGGCAAACGCGTTCGCCGCGAGGGCAGACAGGAGTGGTTCCAGGTGATCGGTGTGGCACGGAGGTCGAAGTACATCTTCATTAGCGAATCGCCCATGCCCGCGCTCTATTTCCCGGAGCGCCAGGCCCAACTCAGCCGCCGTGTTCTGCTGCTGCATACCGAGGGCGACGCTGCCGCGCTTGCCGCGCCTCTTCGGAATACCATTCGCGGCGTCGACTCAGATGTCCCGCTTGCCGGTGTGCGCACCATGGCGGACTACCACGACCGGCGCACCGTCAGCATTGTGAACCTGATTGTGCGGACCGTCACCGGTCTCGGGGTGCTGGGTCTGCTGCTTGCCGCCGTGGGCCTCTATGGGGTTATGGCGTATTCGGTGAGCCGCCGTGTCCGGGAGATCGGAATTCGCATGGCGATTGGCGCAAGCCGGGGCGATGTGCTTCGCATGATTCTCTCCAGTGCCGCGCGCATCGCGATTCCCGGTATCGCCGCCGGGCTTCTGCTGGGCAATCTGGCAACGGGCGTTCTGCAAACCGGCTTCGTGGGCCTGGCGGTGGCGGAGCCGGTCATCTGGTTCGCCGTGCCGCTGCTGTTGGTGATTGTCGCGCTGACGGCCGCGATCAAACCCGCGCTCCGGGCCGCTTCCACGGAGCCCACCGTCGCTCTGCGCTGCGAGTAGGAGTGCTCATGGGATAATGGCCGTTCGGGCCCTTATCCCATGAAAACCTGTTACTTTGACGCATTTTCCGGCATTAGCGGCGACATGACGGTCGGCGCGCTCCTCGATGCCGGCGCCGACGGCGTGCGGTTGATCGACGCACTGCAGTCGCTGAACCTCGGGGCTTCGTATTCTTACGAAAAGACGAAGCGCCGGGGCATCGCCGCCACCAAGTTTCACGTGGAGGGCGGGGAGCAGAAGGCCCATCGCCATCTGCCGCACATTGTACGCATCATCGAAAACGCCGCCGCTCTGACCGAACGCACCAAGCGCCGTTCCATCGATGTTTTCAACAAGCTCGGCGCGGCCGAAGCGAAGGTTCACAACCTGCCGCTTGAGAAGGTTCACTTCCACGAAGTCGGCGCGGTGGACTCTATCTCCGATATCGTCGGCGCCTGCTTCGCCCTAGAGCTCCTCGGCGTCGACGACATCTACTGCTCGAAGATCAACGTGGGCAGCGGTATCGTGGAAACCGAACACGGCACTCTGCCGGTGCCCGCGCCTGCCACCACGGAACTCCTTGTCGACCGCCCAATCTACAGCAAGGGTCCCGAGATGGAGCTCACCACGCCCACCGGCGCGGCGCTGGTCTCCACGCTGGCGGCCGGCTTCGGCGTGATGCCGTCCATGTCGGTGGAGCGGACCGGCTTTGGCGCGGGAAGCAAGGACTTTCCTATGCAGGCCAACGTCCTCCGCTGCGTCATCGGTCAGCGCGAAGCGGTCGCCGAATCCACCACCGTCTCGGTGATTGAAGCCAATATCGACGACTCCTCGCCCCAAGTGCTTGGTTACGCTATGGATCGCCTGTTCGCCGCCGGTGCGTTGGACGTTACACTCCAGCCGCTGTTGATGAAGAAGAACCGCCCCGGTTCCCTGCTCAGCGTCATCGCCCGGCCGGAGGATCAGGAATCGCTCACCCGCATCGTGCTGGCGGAGACTTCCACGCTTGGTCTGCGGCTCTATTCCGCCGAACGCCGAGTGCAGTCGCGCAGCGTGATTGAGGTGGAGACGCCGCATGGCAAGGTCCGCATGAAGGTTTCGCCGCAAGGCGCCAGCCCCGAGTACGACGACTGCCGCGCCCTGGCCGAAGCCGCCGGCGTGCCTTTAAAGCAGATCCTCGCCGAAGCCCAGTACGCCTATCTCAAAGAGTTCTAGTTCATGGAAAAGTTCTACATCACTACGCCGATTTACTACGTCAACGCGGCGCCCCACATCGGCCACGCCTACACAACCATCGCGTCCGACGCGTATAAACGCTACAAGCGCATGCAGGGTTTCGACGCGCGCTTGACCACCGGGACCGACGAACACGGCCAGAAGATCGAGCGCAGCGCGCGAAAGGCCGGCAAGACGCCGCAGGCGTTCACCGACACCGTCGCGGCCGAGTTCGCCAACACCTGGAAGAATTTTCAGTTCGGCATCGACTACTTTCAACGCACCACTTCGCCCGGCCACGCCGAGGCCGTGCGGGATCTCTACCGCCGCTGCAAGGCCAACGGGTTTATCTACAAGAGCTCCTATACGGGCTACTACTCCGTTGTGCAGGAAGCCTTCGTGCAGGACGCCAAGGAAGGCGACGTGGATCCGGAGAGCGGCCAGCCGCTGGAACTCGTCACCGAGGAGAACTGCTTCTTTAAGCTGTCGGCGTTCACCGATTGGCTTATTGAACTGAATAGCGATCCGGAATTCCTGCAGCCCGAGACGCGCCGCAACGAAGTGCTGGCGTTCCTGCGCCAGGAAGGCGGGCTGAAGGATCTCTCTATCTCCCGAACCACCATAAAATGGGGCATTCCCGTTCCCGATGAACCGGAGCACGTCTTCTACGTTTGGTTCGACGCGCTGACGACCTACATGAGCGCCGTTGCCGGCACGGAATTGTGGCCCCCCGATCTGCACGTGATCGGCAAGGAGATCGTCCGCTTTCACGCTATCTACTGGCCCGCGTTCCTGAAGGCCGCCGGCCTGCCGCTGCCGAAGAAGATTTTCGCCCACGGCTGGCTGTTGTTCGACAACAACAAGATGTCGAAGACGCGCGGCAATATCGTGCGGCCGGAGCCGATTCGCCAGGCCATGGGCGCCGACGCGCTGCGTTATTACCTGCTGCGCGAGATCGTCTTCGGCTCCGACGGCAACTTCGCCTACGACGCGATGGTCACGCGCTATAACGCCGACCTGGCCAACGGCCTGGGCAACCTGGCAAGCCGTACGCTCAGCATGATTCATCAGTACCGCGCGGGAACCGTCCAGCTTGCCTCGGCCGAGAATCCGTTGCCCTGGCGCGAGGCGATCTCCGGGGCGTTGGATGGCTACGAGAAGCTCGACTTCACGCGCGCGCTTGAGTCCATCTGGCAACTGATCTCCGCCGCCGATAAATACATCGTCGAACAGGCGCCTTGGAAGCTGGTGAAGGACCCGGCCAACGCGGCGCGGCTGGATGCCGTGCTGAGCAATGTGTATGCGGTGCTGAACGTTGTTACCGTTCTCGCCGCGCCGGTGCTGCCGGATTCGTGCGCGCGCATCTGGAAGCTCCTCGGCCACTCCACGGCCGTGGAGGATGAACGCTTCGGCTCGCTGGAAGACGCCGCCGAAGGCGTCCGCACGGTGCCGCCCGTCGAGCCGGTGTTCCCGCGCCTCGACATGAAAGCCACCATTGATACGCTCAACGACCTGGAGCAGAAGGAGGCCGCGCGCCAGGCCGAACTGCTGGGCCAGCAGCCCGCCGCCGCGCCGCCCGATGGCGCGCCCATTCCGCTGAGCCCCGAAATCACCATCGACGATTTCGTGAAGGTGGATCTCCGCGTCGGCGAAGTGAAATTCGCCGAGCGCGTGAAAGGAGCCGACAAGCTGCTGCACCTGCGCGTCGACATCGGCGAAGCGGAACCACGGACCATCGTCGCCGGAATCGCGTCGGCCTACGAGCCCGAAAAACTGGTTGGGCGAAAAGTTGTGATCGTCGCGAATCTGGCGCCGCGTAAGCTGCGCGGCCTTACCAGCCAGGGCATGATCGTGGCGGCGTCGCTGGAAGGCGGAGCCCCGCGGTTGGCGTCGTTTCTGGAAGAAGTGCCGATCGGCGCGCGACTGAAGTAGATGCTAGTCGACTCGCACTGCCACCTGGACGGCCACAAGTTTGACGCCGATCGTGACGAGGTCATTCAGCGCGCCATCGACGCGGGCGTCACGCGCATGTTGGCCATCGGAACCGGAGATGGCCCGCCGGACCTGGAGGTGGCCGTCCGCCTGGCGGAGCGCTATGACTGCATTTGGGCGACCGCCGGCGTGCACCCGCACGACGCGGCGAAATGGACGCCCGATTGCGGCCCCAGGATTCGGGAGTTGCTGCGCCGGCCGCGCGTGCTCGCGCTCGGCGAGATCGGCCTGGACTATCACTACGATTTCAGCCCGCGCGATGTACAGAGGCGCGTGTTCGTCGAGCAGATGGAGATCGCCGCGGACGTCGGCAAGCCCATCGTCATTCATACGCGCGAAGCGTGGGACGATACGTTCGAACTGCTGGAGAGGCACTGGCGCGGCGGCGGCATCATGCACTGTTTCAGCGGCGGCCCGGCGGAAGCGAAGCGAAGCCTGGCGATGGGTTTCCACATCAGCTTCAGCGGCATCGTGACGTATCCGAAAGCGCCCGAAGTCCGCGAAGCGGCCCGCATCACGCCGCTGGACCGGGCGCTGGTAGAGACGGATGCGCCATACCTGGCGCCGGTGCCGCACCGGGGCAAGCGAAATGAGCCGGCGTACACGGCCAAAACTGCAGCCTATCTGGCCGAGTTTTTGGGCGTGGAGTACGGGGCGTTCTGCAAGGCGACGAGCGCCAATTTTGAGGCGCTGTTCCCGGCGGTTGTGGTAAAGTAGGGGTTGGCCGGTAGACGGTGACGGCCAACCCGTGCGGGCGCGTAGCTCAATTGGCAGAGCAACTGACTCTTAATCAGTAGGTTGAAGGTTCGATTCCTTCCGCGCTCACCACTCAAATCAACGACTTAGGCGAAGTGGATTTTATCCGGCGATTCTGTTGTGGGGACATTTGTGGGGGAGGCCTCGGAATTTCCTCGCGCCTTGCTCATTCCGAGCGACTCCACAGCCTCTCTCTTCGCGGCCATGCGGATATGGCTGTAGCGTTCCAACATCGCGCGGCTCATGTGGCCCATAAGTGCAAGCATTGTACTCTCAGGAACGCCCGCTTCTGCCATTTTAGTGGCCGCTGTGTGGCGAAGATCATGAAGACGGCATTGGACGCCAGCCCGTTGCCGCAGCGCGTCCCACGCGCCCGTAACGTCCGCCATCGGCTTTGTCGGGTCGTTCGGCGTCGGCTTGCCGAAGGGGAACAGGAAGAAGCCAGATTCGACCGCGCCGAATCGTCTGGTGTACCAATCGGCATGAACGGATAGAACCGAGAACAAATCACCGTTCATTGGAATCTGCCGCCCGGTGCCAGAGGATGTCTTCGCTCGTCCGACCGTGATGATTCGACGGGCAAGGTCAACCTGCCCCCACGTCAGCCCAAGAATCTCCCCCGAGCGCATTCCGGTCATAAGTGCAACACGGATAAAGGTCCCGAGAGTCTGTGAGCGATTTGGGGATGTCTGATCGCTCACGGCATCGAGTAGTCTGCGTTCCTCTTCGAATAACAACGCCTTTCCTACGTCCTTTCGTTCTTCGAGCTTTCGCACCTTCGGCCAAAGGATGGACCACGGATGGCCGATGGCCCGGCTCAGTTCGCCCACCTCCATGTTGATAGTCCTGCCAGATACGCCGTCACTCAGTCTTGTTTTCATGTACGAATGAATCGCGCTGTCCGTCAAGTCCGGGAGAAGTGTCGTTCCGAGAAGGCGCGATACGTGGGCAAGACGCCCCTTTGCAAAGAGTATGGACTTGGGCCGATGGCTGAGGCTGTACGACTCCAAATACTTCTTCACCATTTCGCCAGCCGACTTGATACGGTCCATGCGATCCGTCGCCGGTAAGCCTGCCAAGGTGCGCTCCAGTTCGCGCTTGCGGTTCTTTTCCGCTTCCTTCGCGACTGTCTTGCTAGTCGTGCGTGCAGACTCCCGGATTCGCTTTCCTGCGAATAGGAATTCGTAGTGGTATGCGCCGCCGCGCTTATAGACTGACATCTATTTGCCCTCTTTCTTCACTGGCTTCGATCCATCTTTCCGTGGTCGTCCGCCCATCTTGCCCCACTTAGACAGCTCTTCTGCTGTGTGTTTCGCCGCCCGCGCTTTGCCGCCTTCTGCTCCC
>Ga0194119_10003180_pt1 | contig 26638 bp, 18 predicted proteins | sample TA2MahC100mmetaG_FD_148620 | JGI IMG/M metagenome (GOLD analysis project Ga0194119, IMG submission 148620) | Freshwater microbial communities from Lake Tanganyika, Tanzania - TA2015018 Mahale Deep Cast 100m | ecosystem: Environmental > Aquatic > Freshwater > Lake | place: Tanzania: Lake...
TCGACCAGCGTCCGGCGCGGCGGCGCAATACCTCCAGAGCCTCCGATAGGTCGCGGTGCTTGTTCCGCTCCCCGGTGTCGAAGATTTTGGATGTCGACCGGCCCAGTTCCCCACGCAGTTCTTCCACGCCCAGCACATCGAAACGCTCCAGCCCGGCCTTCTCCATTCGCGGCAGCAGCGCCGCTTCAAACTTGTCGAGAGCGGCGGCTTCGCCGGGATCGAGAGTCCGATTGGCGTCTTCCAGCAGGTCCGCATGGCGGCGGCGCTCGGCCTCACTAAAGACGGAGGAGTCTTTCCGGCGCAGCTCCAGGCGAAGATCGTCGACCACCAGTTTCTTCCCCTTGGCCGCTTCCTTCCGCGCCGCCCGGTAGCGGGGCAACGCGGCGGTTTCGAATTCGTCGAGCGCCTTCTTCTCCGGGCCGTTCGCGAGGCGATCCTGAATCTCTTTTCGCTTCGCCTCGGCCTTGGCCCGAAACTCCGGATCCTTGAATGGGACGTCGACGTTCTCCACTTGAATGGCATTGAAAAACGCCTGGAGGCGGTAGAAGTCCCTCTGCGGAATGGGATCGTATTTGTGATCGTGACAGCGCGCACAGCCCACTGACAGGCCCAGAAATACGGAGCCCACGGTAGTCGTGACTTCGTTCAAATAGTTTTGCCGCACCTCGCCGGCGACGAGATTGGAGCGATCCCACGGCGCAACACGAAGGAATCCTAGCGGGACGTGACCTTGGATGTTTGGCGAATAGTTGTTGCGAGTCATCGAATGCTCGTCGGCGCCCGCCAGTTGCTGCATGACGAAACGGTCGTACGGCATGTCGTGATTGAACGCATCGATCACCCAATCTCGATACCGCCAGGCGTTGCCGATGGCGCCGTCGCCCTCCAGCCCGGACGTCTCGCCATAGCGCACCAGGTCCAGCCAATGCCGGCCCCAACGCTCGCCGTAGCGCGGATCTGCTAGAAGCCGCTCGATCATCTTCGCGTAGGCATCGGGCGATCGATCCTCGACGAAGGCGCGCAACTCCTCCGGCGAGGGCGGCAGGCCGATAAGGTCCAGATACACTCGCCGGGCCAGCGTGGCCGGTGCAGCCGGTGGCGCAAGGCGCAGGCCGGCGGCCTGCAATCGTGCCAGGACAAAGCCGTCCACCGCATTCGTTCCGCCGGGCGGGGGCGCGGTTTTCACCGGCTTCTCATACGGCCAGCGCCACTCTTCCTTATCGTGCGCTCGCTCGGCCGGCAGGGATCGCACCCAGCCTTCGATCAGCGATATTTCCGCGGCGGACAGCGTTCCGCCAAGCGGCATTCGCGGCGCCATTTCGCCCCGGATCATCCGCACCAGCACGCTCTGCTCCGGATGCCCTCCGACGATCGCGCGTCCGAACTTCTTGCCGCCCTTCGCGACCGCGGACAGAGTGAAATCCGATGCCTTTGCCGTGTCGTTGTGGCACGCGCCACATTTTTCGGCCAGCAACGTCTTGACGGCGGCCGGCGGTTCGGCGGCGAAAACGCTCACCGGCAACGCCAGCAGCAAACGCAGGAGCATGCGATGAGTATATCGAGTGTTGCGGATTCCCGAAGGATTCGGTATCGTCGCGGGATGTTGACGCGCCGAGGATTCGTCGCCGCCGGCCTTGCCGCCGCCCAAGTACCTGAGCTCTGCAGGAAATCGGCCGTGGAGTTGCGTGCGCTGCTGCGCGCGAAGAAGGTATCCGCGCGGGAGGTGTTGGACGCGCACTGGAAGCGGATTGAACAGGTGAATCCGAAGGTCAACGCGATCGTCACGCTGGTGGAGGATCGGGCAAGGGCTGCGGCAGCCACGGCGGATGAAGCCGCCGCGAAAGGCCGTTTCCTGGGTGTCCTGCACGGCCTGCCGGTGGCGCACAAAGACTTGCAGGATACCAAGGGCATTCGCACGACCTACGGTTCCCCCATTTTCAAGGACCACGTTCCCGCCAGCAGCACATTGGCCGTGGAACGCATTCAGGGCGCCGGCGCCATCTGCATCGGAAAGACGAACGTGCCGGAGTTTGGCGCCGGGTCGCAGACCTTCAACCCGGTATTCGGCGCAACCCGGAATCCCTTCGATTTGACCAAGACCTGCGGCGGTTCCAGTGGCGGCGCCGCGGTCGCGCTGGCTACTCGCATGCTACCAATCGCCGACGGTTCCGACACGGGCGGTTCGTTGCGAAACCCGGCGGCGTTCTGTTCGGTGACCGGATTCCGGTCGAGCCCCGGGCGCGTGCCCCGCTGGCCCACCGGCGGGTCGTGGAACACTATCAGCGTCACCGGACCGTTAGGCCGCAGCGTGGCGGACACCGCCCTTTTGCTGTCGGCGATGGCCGGGCCGGACCCGCGCGTACCGTTGTCAATCCACGAACCGGGCTCGCTTTTTGCCCGGCCGCTGGACCGCGATTTCCGCACCGCGCGAATCGCATGGTCGCCGCGCTTCGCCAATTTGCCCTATGCAAAGAGTGTTTTGGAGGTGATTGAGAAACGCCGCTCCATCATTCCCGGACGAACGGAGGATGCTCAGTTCGACTTTGAAGATGGCGGCGAGACCTTCAAAGTCTACCGGGCTCTGAGTTTCTATCAGCAGCACGAGGCGAAAGTGCAACGCCACCGTACCTTGATCAAGGACACCGTGATCCAAGAGGTGGAGGCCGGTGCCCGGATTACCGGCCCGCAGATCGCCGAAGCCGAAGCAAAGCGTTCGAAGATGTACGCCCGCTTCGGACAGTTCATGGCGCAATACGATTTCCTGGTCCTGCCGGTCACGCAAGTGCCGCCGTTTTCCATCGATCAGCCGTTTGTCACCGAGATTGAAGGAACGAAGATGGACAGCTACATCGACTGGATGAAATCGTGCTGGTACATCACGATCACCGGCCATCCGGCCATCTCCGTTCCCGCCGGCTTCACGGCGGACGGGCTCCCAATCGGCCTTCAAATCGTTGGACGCCACAATGACGATTGGGGCGTCCTTCAATTCGCGCATGCCTTCGAAAAGGCTCGCGGGCCGTTGGCGGAACCGATCCTATAGCGACTTTAGATATTCGATCAGGTTCCACTTCTCGGTTTCGGAAAGCGCCGTTCCGAACAGATGGCCCTGATTCGAATTTCCCGGAAGCGACGTGTCGAATTCGAAGAACGACGCGTCGGAAGAATCGAAACCGACCTTCGCGGAGTCGAACTTGCGGCTGCCTACGTAGAACTTCTTCGGCCGCTGGTCCGGCGTTTGCAGCATCGACCACAGGTCCGGCACCGAGCCGTTGTGCAAGTACGGCGCGGTGGCCCAGATGCCGTTATGCGGCCGCGCTTTGTACATTGGCGTAGAGAGCTGCGGCGGGTTTTTCCCAAAGAACGATTCGTGCGCACCCTTCTCCTTCACCGCGTTCTGGAAATCCTCGAACAACTGCGCCGGTCCGCGCAGTTTCAGTGTCGGCAACGCCTTGGTTAGATTGCCAACCATAACTCCGATCACGGCGTTCCGCAGAACCATCGCGACCGGCTCTTCAGCCTTGAACCGGCCCGGCGGAATCAGCGTTCCCTCCAGTGGACCCGTCTTCGCCTTGCGTCCGATGAATTCTCCGAGCTTGCCGTCGGTGCCGACGATAGAGACCTCTTTCATCGTGACCAGAATCGGCTCATTCAAATTGCTTCGATTGGTCTCCTTGTGGCAGCCTACGCAATTCGTCATAAAAAGAATTTTGCCAGCGGCCACCTTCGCCTGATCCAACGCCGGCAGTCCGTACTCCGGATTGGCCCAAGCCGGCGAACGCAGCATGGCGATCCAATCTTCCAGTTTTCTCAAGTTCTCGACATCAACCGTCGATGCGCGATAGATGGGCGGGAGCTTCGGGCTCGGCGAAAAGGCGAGGGAGCCGAAAACACCTAGAACCTCTCCGATGTTTCGCAGCATCGGGCCCGGCCCTACGTTGGGCGCCGTGCCGTTCCATTGCACGAAGTCCTGCCGGTGCGCATCCCAAATGGCGGGGTAGGAGACAGGCGCATCCGGCGGCCGCAGATTGGCCATAATGCCGAGGTCCACCGCCGTGGTTTGATTGGCAATATTGCCTAGCGCATCCACGCGCGCGTAGCCGGGTGGCAATGGAGGCAGATTGTTCTTCACGCGGTCCCGCAGTCTTTGATCCCACATGGCGAGGTCCTTCTTCAGGCCCGCGACCCCGGCGGCGTTGCCGTCCGGAACGACTTTTGCGGCGAAGCGCTTGAACTTGTCCGCGTCTCTCGCCGTATTCGTAACTGAAGCGCTGAGGCGGGTGACCATGGTCTGAAAGTCCGCGCGGGCGGGCGCGCCTTCCAATTGAACGATTTTTCCGTTCACCTCAATACGTGACGTGTGACAGGCGGCGCAGGTCAATCCCATCACTTCCCACTGCCCGGCCTTCTCGCGTTCTTTCGTGAAGCCGATAGGTAGTTTGTCGGGGTTGTAGTTCTGCCACGATCCCTGCGGCAGGTAGCCAAGCTGCTCCATATGCGCGTTGTCGCGGAACAACGTCGTGGAGTTCTCCTGTTCCAAGGCCAGGAACCACGTGTAGGGCAACACCTGCGAACCTTGCGGTGTATAACAGAACTTCCACTTTACTTCCTCACTCCACCCTTGATCCAAGGCCTCAACGGGTGGCTTGGGACATGCGGTCAGCAATAGCAATGCGATGGCCGCGACAACTTGATAGGACTTCATAACGGACTCCTAATTTGATAACTTAGTAACGTTCATGCGCCAGTGGTGTTGGTACTTTATCGTCACTGTGGCGGCTGCGCAACCGGTGGAGGAGCGGGCCCGGCGCATTCTCGATGCGAATTGCGCCAGTTGCCACGGCGCCGCCAAGATGGGCGGCCTGGATCTTCGCACGCGTGAATCGGCGTTGGCGAAGGGGTCCATCGTTCCTGGCAAAGCCGCGGAGAGCCGGCTGATTGCGGCCGTCGAAAGACAGGGAACACTGCGGATGCCACCCGGAAAAAACGGGCTGGAGCGTGCCGATGTGGCGACACTTCGAAATTGGATTGACGCCGGCGCGAAGTGGACGGCTGCTTCGAACGCCGAGCCGAATTGGTGGTCCTTCAAGAAGTTGAAACGTCCGCCCGGCGCTTCGATCGATGAGTTCGTCGACGGCAAGCTGCGCGAGAAGGGCCTCGCACCCAATGGTATGGCGGACCGCCGGACGCTGATTCGCCGCGCCTATCTGGATCTGCATGGGCTGCCGCCCGCTCCGGCCGAAATCGCGGCATTCGTCGAGGACGCCTCGCCGGATGCGTGGCCGAAACTCATCGATAAATTGTTGGCCTCACCTCGATACGGCGAGCGCTGGGGCCGGCATTGGCTCGATGTGGTGCGCTATGCCGACACGGGGGGCTTCGAAACGGATATCTATTTCCCGAACGCGTGGCGCTACCGCGACTACGTCATCAAGGCGTTCAACGAAGACAAGCCTTTCGAACGATTTGTGCGGGAACAGATCGCCGGCGACGAACTCTACCCCGACGATCTGGATCTGGATGGCGGATTCAAAGTCGCTCCCTCGAAGCTCGCGAATCTGGACGCGCGCATCGCGACAGGGCTGTACACAATTGGCCCGGTGTATCATGAGGCGGCGCTGTTTGGCGGGCAGGTTCGCTATGAGTGGCTGACCGACGCCGCCGATACAACGGGCGAGGCGTTTCTGGGTCTGACCTTCGGATGCGCGCGCTGCCACAACCACAAGTTCGACCCGATTACGCAGCGTGACTATCACTCGATGATGGCGATTTTCGCCGGCTCGGAAGAACGCGAAATTCCCGTCATCCCGCAGTTCAATATCTTCGGGTTCAAATCCGGTTATCCCAACTGGCTCCGCGTGGAAGAGCTGAAGACCGCCATTCAAAAAATCGATTCGGCCGCGCGGCAGCGCGTGGTCAATAAAGTGCGCGCGCTGTTTCCGGCCGCCGTGCTGGAGGCGCACGCGGTGGCGGTGGAGAAGCGTACACCAGCGCAACGGGAGTTGGCGGCGCGGTTGGAAAAAGCGTTCACCGAAGCCGGGTTGGAGGAAAATGCGCAAGGTAAAGACGCCGATATTCCGTTGACACCGGAGGAGAGCAAACGGCGCAATGAGTTGATCGTCGAACTCGGCAAGGCGGCTCTCAAGGCCAATCCCGTGATGCAAACGGCGACCGTGCTTGGGCATGCGGCCACTGTGCCCAGCATTCACATCACCCACCGGGGCGATTGGCGTTCTAAAGGCGAACAGGTTCCGCCCGCGTTTCCGGCTGCGTTGCAGGCGAAGCCGATCGACGAAATCGCGAACGCGAAACTGGCGCGGCGTGCGGCGCTTGCGAACTGGCTCACCGAACCCGACCATCCGTTGGCGGCGCGCGTTTACGTGAATCGAATCTGGCACTGGCATTTCGGCCGCGGAATCGTTGCGACGCCGAACGACTTCGGACGGCAAGGCGAAGAGCCCACGCATCCCGAGTTGCTGGATTGGCTGGCGAGCGACTTCCTGGCAAACGGCGGCTCCACCAAGCGGCTGCACAAAGTGATTCTGCTGTCCGCGGCGTACCGGCGAGCCTCGACCCATAGTGCGGCGAACGCTCGCGTGGATGCGGGCAACCTGTTTCTGTGGCGCGCGAACCGGCTGCGCATGGACGCCGAGACTCTGCGAGACTCCGTGCTTACGGCGAGCGGCGCTTTGAATACGAAGATGGGCGGACGGCCCGTGGTTCCGGTGCTCGGCCGCGAGGAGTACATCACCATGTGGGCGCGGAACCAGTGGCCGGAGGCGATGGATCCGGCCGAGCACGACCGGCGTAGCGTTTATCTGTACGTGAAGCGGTCGTTCCCCTTACCAATGCTGACGACGTTCGACGCGCCGGACACTTCGGTGAGTTGCGCGCGCCGCGAGGCCACCACCGTGGCCCCGCAAGCGCTCACGCTCATGAACGGCGACTTCATGGTGAGACAGTCCGGGAGATTCGCCGAACGGCTGAGAGCGGAGGAGCCAGGGAACCCGCGGGCCCAGATTGTGCGGGCTTGGCAAATCGCGCTGGGGCGCGCGCCGCGCGAGCCGGAGATCGAAAAAGCGCTAGCCGCGCCGAGCCTCGAAAAGCTTTGTCTCGTCTTGCTGAACATGAACGAGTTTCTGTACGTGGATTGAACATGCACACTTTCAACCGGCGTCAATTTTTAGAGAAATCGGCCCTCGGCTTCGGAGGGTTGGCGGCGTCTACCTTGATGGCGCAGCCCAAGAACAAAGGGAAGAGCGTGATCTTCCTCTTCATGCACGGCGGCCCGAGTCATCTCGACACGTTCGATCCGAAGCCGTTGTTGAAGAAATTGCATGGGCAGCCGGTCCCGCCCAGTTTCGGCAAGGCCGATTTCCAGTTCACGAAGGTCGACAAAGTGCCGATCATGGCTTCGCCGCTGGAGTTCAAACCGCGCGGACAGTCGGGAGTTCCGATATCGAGCCTGTTCGAGAACCTCTCGCGCCACGCCGACGATCTCGCGGTGATTCGCTCCTGCCATCACGACGGCTTTACCCATGTCACCGGCCAAAATTGGATGAACACCGGTTGGGCTCGAGTCGGCAGGCCGAGCGTCGGTTCCTGGGTTGTGTACGGGCTTGGCAGTGAAAGCGATAATTTGCCAGCGTACGTCGTAATGCTCGACGGCGGCATTAAAGCCGGAGCGCCGGCGTATGGGTCGGGTTTTCTGCCCGCGTCGTTTCAGGGTACGGTGCTCCGTACCGAAGGACCGCCAATTCTAAATGTGAACCGGCCGGAGGGTGTCTCCGAAAAGATGCAGAGGGAGACGTTTGATCTGCTCCGCTTCTACAATGAACGCCACCACTCCGAGCGCGCTGAGGATACGGAGTTGGAGGCGCGCATGAATTCCTACGAACTCGCCTTCAAAATGCAGATGGCCGTTCCGGAAGTAGCGGACCTTACTAAGGAGACCACCGCGACCCGCGAACTGTACGGCTTGAACGATCCGCTCACCTCCGAGTTCGGCTCGCAGTGTCTGATGGCGCGGCGGCTTGTGGAGCGCGGCGTTCGTTTTGTGCAACTCTACTCCGGAGGCAAGAAGGGCAGCGAAGTCGGCTGGGACGCGCACAATGAGTGCGACCAGAACCACACCTTCATGGCGAGCAAAGTCGACAAGCCGATCGCCGGCTTGCTGGCCGATCTGAAATCGCGCGGCCTGTTGGACAACACGGTCCTGCTCTGGGGCGGCGACTTCGGCCGCACGCCGTTCACCGACGGCGCGGAAGGCGGCGGAGGCAGTAGAAATGGGCGCGACCACAATCCCTATGGGTTCTCCGTCTGGATGGCCGGTGGCGGAATAAAAGGCGGCAAGATCATAGGCGCCACCGACGATATCGGCCTTCGTGCGACCGAAGACAAAGTCACGATGCACGATCTGCATGCCACCCTGCTCGGTCTGCTCGGCGTGGACCACAAGAAGCTCACCTTTCAGTTCCAGGGCCGCGATTTCCGGCTCACCGACGTTGGCGGCGACAACAACCTAACGGCCCGCCTTACGGCGGGATGATTTCGTCTTGGGCTCCCAAATTCCGAACTGCAGCGTCCTTGCATTGGAATCGATGCGTTCCAGCACGACCTTGACCTTCTGGCCGATGAGATACTCCCGGCGGCTGCGCTCGCCCACCACTTTTCGGGCGCTTTCCAAGTAGCGATAGCGCTCGCCGGGCAAGTTGTCAATCGGAATCAGTCCTTCAACAAACAGCGAGTCCAACTCGACGAACAAACCGAACTTCGTCGCGGAGATGATCATTCCGTTGAACTCGTCGCCAACGCGATCGATCATGAATTTGACCTTCTTCCATTCCACGAGTTCGCGCTCTGCCTCACCCGCGCGGCGCTCGGTGAACGATGTATCGGTGCCGTACTCCGCCATCTGTTCTTCGGTCCAGCCGGCGGGTTCTCCGTCCAGCAGGCGGCCCAGAACGCGATGCACCATTAAGTCCGGATAGCGGCGGATGGGAGACGTGAAGTGCGTGTACGTCGCGGCCGCGAGCGCGAAGTGACCTAGGTTCTCGTGGGAATAGCGCGCCTGTTTGAGCGAACGCAGCATCAGGTAGCTGAGAATCCGCTCCTCCGGTTTGCCGTCGAGTTTCGCCACCAGCTTCTGGTAGTCCCGGCTCTGCACGCTCGCGCGTTCGCTGGGCAGCACCAGGTCCTTGCGCGATTTCCTTCCGTCGCGATGCTTAGTCACAATCCCGAATTTTTTCACCGGCAACTGGGCGAAATGCAGCGTGTAGCCGAACTGCGAGGCGATCTCCTCAAAGTCGTGAACGCGCTTTATATCCGGATTCTCGTGAATGCGGTACAGGCTCGGAACCCCGGCGCTGGCGATGTGGGAGGCCACCGCTTCGTTGGCCGCCAGCATAAACTCTTCGATGATTCGATGGGCCATGTTCCGCACGGCGCGCGTCACGCCAATCATGAATCCGTTCTCGTCGAATTCGATCAGCGGTTCCGGCAGGTCGAAATCGATCGAACCCCGCTTTACTCGCTTGCGATTCAGTATCATCGCCAGCTCCCGCATCTGGCCCAGGTACGGATTGCTGTCCAACTCCGCCGCCACCTCCGTGTAGGTCTTCCGGGCCGAAGAACGAATCACGCCCCGGCAGAACGACTGCGAGACGATATCGCCCGCATTGTCGATCTCCAGTTCTGCCGTCATCACCAGCCGGTCCTCGTTCGGCCGCAGCGAGCAGATATCGGTGGAGAGCTCCTGCGGCAACATCGGGACGGCCCGGTCGGGAAAGTAGGCGCTGGTTCCGCGGTGCAGCGCTTCGCGATCGATCGCGGAGCCCGGTTTGACGTAGTGACTCACATCGGCGATATGGACATCCAGCTTCCAGTTGCCGTTTGAAAGATGCTCCACGTAGATGGCGTCGTCGAAATCGCGCGCGGTCTCACCGTCGATGGTGATAACCGGCAGATGGCGGAAGTCCTTCCGGTCCTGCGGAATCTCGCGGGAAATGGCCTTCGCCTCGGCGATCGCATCCTCCGGGAACCGGTGCGGCAGGTGGTGTTTGCGGATCATCACTTCCACATCCACGCCGAACTCGTCCGGATGACCCAAAATCTCGATCACGCGCCCCACGCCGTCTTCTCCGCCGGCCGGGAATTCGATGATCTCCACGTTTACGATTACGCCATCCAGATCCCCGTACTCCTTCGCCTTCACACCCACCCGGTCCACGGTGTTCGCCGGAGGCCGCTCCATTCCGTCCGGAATGTAGATCCAATTTTGAATGCGGCTGTCGTGAGGTTTCACCCAATTGCCGCGGCGCCGGGCGCGAAACTCGCCCACCACAGTGCTGTGCGCGCGCTGCAGAACTTTCAGAATCTCGCCCTCGGCCTTGCCTTCCGGCCCCAGCCACTTCATGTGCACCAGAACGCGGTCGCCATGCATTGCCCGAGTCGCTTTAGACGATGGGATGAAGATGTCGCCCGCTAGCCCTTCAACCGGATGGAGCGGCACCACAAAGCCGAATCCGTCGCGGTGCATTTGGAGCCGGCCCACGATGAACTCCTTCGAGTGCGATGCCGCCACGAACTGGCCGCCGCGGTACTCGACGATGTCGCCGCGATCCGCCAACCGGTACAGCGCCCGCTCCAGCAGATCGCGCTGCGGTCCCTTCGCATCCAACTCGCGCACCAGCGTCTTGAAGCTGGCCTTGGCGTGGGGCATACGGCGGATTGCATTCAGTACATCCCGGTCCGGCAGATAGAATGAATCTTGCATGGTCTTCTCCAATGTACCTATCAACGTCCCCGTGGAGGCGAATATGATCCTCGGCCAGTCCCACTTCATAAAGACTGTGGAGGATATCTACGAAGCGATCGTCAATACGAATCCCACGATTAAATTCGGCGTGGCCTTCAACGAGGCCTCCGGCCCATGCCTTACGCGTTTCGACGGGAATGACGAGGCTTTGATGAAGTCGGCGGTCGACAATCTGCAGGCGCTCGCTTGCGGCCACACATTTCTTGTTGTGTTGAAAAACGGGTTCCCGATCAATGTTTTGGGACGTATCAAGGAGGTTCCGGAAGTTGTGAACATCTTCTGCGCCACCGCGAATCCGGTGGAGGTAGTTGTCGCGACCACGGGCCTTGGCCGGGGAGTGATGGGCGTCATCGACGGTCACAAACCTCGCGGCGTTGAGACGGCCGAAGACGCCGTGGCGCGGAAAGAGTTCCTCCGCAAGATCGGTTACAAGCGATGATCCGCTCGATCGCTGAATTGGAAGAGTTGCTAAGCCGCCCTTCGGATGCCGACCGGGCCGCGATGGCCGCGTTGCAGGGCGATCTGCTAATCCTTGGTGTGGGTGGAAAGATGGGGCCCACTCTCGCGCTGCGCGCCAAGCGTGCGGCCGCCCCCGGGCAGCGCGTGCTGGCCGCGGCGCGCTTCTCCGAGGCGGGATTGCGGGAGCGTCTAACCGGGGCGGGTATCGAATGCCTGCAGGCCGATCTGCTGGACACCGCGCAGTTGGCGGCGTTGCCGGAGTGTTCCAACGTGCTCTGCATGTTCGGCCGTAAGTTCGGATCCTCCGGCGATCCGGCGCTGACGTGGGCGATGAACGTGTACGCACCGGGCTTGGTTTCCGAGCGATACAAATCTTCGCGAATCGTCGCCTTCTCCAGCGGAAACGTCTATCCGTTCTCGCCGGCCGCGCGCGGCGGATCTTCGGAAGAAGACCCGCTCCTGCCCGTCGGCGAATACGCTTGGACGGGTCTGGGCCGGGAGCGGATCTACGACTACCACTCTCGCCGCTTCGGCACCCCGGTGGCGTTACTGCGCCTGAACTACGCGATCGATCTTCGTTACGGCGTTCTGCTTGACATCGGAATGAAGGTCTTCGAACGGAAACCCGTGGACCTGACCATGGGCGCCGCAAACGTCATCTGGCAGGGCGACGCGAATTCCGCCGCGCTGCGATCGTTCGCCCACGCCGCCAGTCCTGCATTCGTGCTGAACCTCACCGGACCGGAGACGTTGAGCGTTCGGCGCGTGGCCGAGACCTTCGGCCGGCACTTCGGTGTGAAGCCGGAGTTCACAGGAGCCGAATCTCCGGACGCGCTGCTGAACAACGCGCAGCGCTGCCATCGCTTGTTCGGCTACCCGAGCGTCACGCCCGATCAGATGATCGAGTGGACCGCCCTATGGATCGGAATGGGGGGCGAGACGCTCAACAAGCCCACACACTTCGAGACGCGCGATGGCAAGTTCTAAAGCGCTCGATCGTTTTCGCGCCGGCACAGTCATCCCCGCGCACCCCCTGGCACTGACCGGGGCAGGGAAGCTCGACGAGCGGCGCCAGCGCGCGCTCACCCGCTACTACGTGGGCGCCGGCGCCGGCGGCGTGGCGGTGGGGGTGCACACCACACAGTTCGCCATTCGGGAAGCGGGCCTCTTGCGGCCCGTCCTGGAGTTGGCCCGCGCGGAGACGCCCGCGGATGCCGTGGCAATCGCCGGCGCCTGCGGTCCAACGCGGCAGGCCGTGGCGGAGGCGGCTCTTGCCCGCGATCTCGGCTACGACGCGGTTTTGTTGAGCATGGCGGCCGTGACGGAGAACGAAATCGATCATGTGAGGGCTGTCGCGGGAGTGATGCCCGTTGTCGGCTTTTATCTCCAGCCAGCCGTCGGCGGCCGCGCTCTGCCGTACTCGTTCTGGCGCCAATTTGCGGAAATCGAAAACGTGATCGGCATCAAGATGGCGCCGTTCAATCGCTATCAGACGATCGACGTCGTCCGGGCCGTGGCCGAATCGGGCCGGGACGGCATCGCTCTCTACACGGGGAACGACGACAACATTGTCCTGGACCTGCTCACGCCCCATCGCTTCGGCGGCAAGACGCTGCGCGTCTCCGGTGGACTGCTTGGACATTGGGCCGTGTGGACCCTCCGCGCCGTGGAGATGCAGGTGATGCTTCGGACCGCCGCGCCATCGGAGGATCTGTTGCGGCTTGCGATCGAAGTAACCGATTCGAACGCAGCGTTCTTTGACGCCGCCAATGGGTTTCAAGGCTGCATCGCGGGTCTGCATGAAGTGCTGCGGAGGCAGGGATTGCTGGTGAACACGCGCTGTCTGGACCCGCGCGAAGCCCTGAGCCCGGGTCAGATCGAAGAGATCGACCGGGTCTACGCCGCCTATCCGCATCTCAACGACGATGCCTTCGTTCGCGAAAACCTTGACCGCTGGTTACAATAGGCGCTATGTCTGAACGCGCATTCGGTTTCCACACCCGGTCCCTGCACCATGGTCACGATCCAAAGTCGGCCATGAACGCACGCGCCGTGCCGATTTTCCAATCGACTTCGTTTGTCTTCAATAACTCCGAGCACGCGGCGAATCTATTCGCGCTCAAGGAGTTCGGCAATATCTATACGCGGATCATGAATCCTACCACCGACGTGCTGGAACAGCGCGTCGCTTCGTTGGAGGGCGGTGCCGCCGCGCTGGCGTTGTCCTCCGGCCAGGCCGCGCAGTTCCTCACCGCCAACAGTCTGTGTGAGTCCGGCGATCACATCGTGGCCGCTAGCACGCTCTACGGCGGTACCTACACGCAGTTCGACGTGTCGTTCCGCCGCATGGGTTACAACGTGACCTTCGTCGATCCCGACGACCCGTCGAGCTTCCGCAAGGCGCTGACGCCGAAGACCCGCGCAATCTATGGCGAGACTATTTCCAATCCCCGCGGCAACATTCTCGATATCGCCGCCGTGGCCGCCGTCGCAAAGGAAGCAAACGTTCCATTGGTGATCGACAACACGTTCGCTTCGCCCTACCTGTGCCGGCCGATCGAGCACGGCGCGAACATCGTGCTGCATTCGCTGACGAAGTTCATTGGCGGCCACGGCAATTCCATAGGTGGCATGATTGTCGATGGCGCGAATTTCAACTACGCAAAATCCGGGCATTCGCTTTTGAATAAGCCGTCGCCGGCTTACCACGGTTTGGTGTTCTCCGAACTGCCGGAGCCGCTGAACGCGCTGGCCTTTATCCTCCGTACCCGGGTGGAGGGCTTGCGAGATCTGGGCCCCTGCTTGAGCCCGTTCAATTCGTTCCTCTTCCTGCAAGGCGTGGAAACGCTGGGCCTGCGCATGGATCGCCATACCGGCAACGCGCAAGCGGTGGCGGAGTTCCTGGAAGCGCATAGCCTGGTGAAGTGGGTGAAGTATCCGGGCCTGAAGTCGAGCCCGTATCATTCCCTGGCCCAGAAGTACATGCCGAAAGGCGCGGGCTCCGTATTCAGCTTTGGCATCAAGGGCGGCTATGACGCCGGCCGGAAGTTCGTGGATTCGCTCAAGCTGTTCTCGCACCTGGCAAACGTTGGCGACGCTCGCAGCCTGGTGATCCATCCGGCGTCCACCACGCATCAACAGCTCTCCGCCGATCAGCAGACCGCCGCGGGGGTTGAGCCCGACATGATTCGCCTTTCCGTTGGACTGGAAGACCTGGACGATATCCGTTGGGACCTCGAGCAGGCGCTGGCCGCCAGCCAGAATTAGAACAGCGATATCTGTTCGGCGTTGTTTGTTTCCGAACGGATTCCCACGCTGTCCGTTTGCCAGCTCAATTCATGAAGCGCGCCGGCCTCCATCTCTAGGTCGCCGCGCTTCCTGGCTTCCACGGCCAGTTCTCGCAGCAGAACGATCGCCTCGCGCTTGCGCGCCTGTTTCAGCAGGTAGCGCACCGCGGCCATGTAGGTGTCACCGATATAGTTGTGGCGCATCGCTACCGGCAATTCGTGCAGCCACTCGTCGCCCGGCCGTTGCTTGAACACGGTCTGCAGTAGTTTGGAAACGTCTCCGCCGGTGCGCCGCGCAGAACGCATTAGGTTGCGGCGGCGGTCCAGCATCACCGGGTTCTCGTATTGATCTTGCAATTCGGACGGAAACGCAAGGCGGCACGCCTCCGCGTGCCCGCGCAGCAGCAGGTACGAGTGCCGCCCCTTCGGCAACTCCAACTCCGTGCCGTCCGCAACGTGATCCAGCACCACCAGCATCCGTTGCCCTCGAACCCGGTATTCCAGTTCGCCCTTTATCGCTTCCAGCGGGCGGTCGCCACAGACGATCCAGGCCACCGCCTCGAAATTGTCCTCGGCGTCGTGCGCGAATTGCTGCACGCCGTCGATCTCCGAGGCCGGCAGTTCCAGCGTGCCGGCCGAATCCACGAGCTTCTGCCACCAGCCTTCCGGCACCGCTGCTCCTGTCGGCGCGGCCGCTGCGTCGGCGCGCTCCGGGAACAGGCGGACCAGCCAGCGCTCAATGGCGCGCTCGTCGTCGTAGGGCAGAAAACGGGCGTGGCGCTCGAGCAGTTTTGGGTACGCGCACTCTTCGCGCTTCAGGTACGCAACCGGCGGTTGCCCATCGTGCTCGCGCAGCGCGCGCCAATCCTCCAGCTCAAACGGCACGGGCGCCGTTTCCCGGTCCAGCACCAACAGGATCGCGTCCGTTTTCCCGCCTTCTTCCCAGGTGTCAACGACGCGTGCCGCCGGCTCGGCCACAATCAGCGAATGGAGGCCCAGGTTTCGATGCAATCGAGCCTTCCAGCGCCCAGCCGCGTCGCGCGCGGCCGGCGAACAACAGACAGTGAACTTCACTTGCGAACCAGCACTCCCACACCCGGCCGGTCCGGCAGGATCAGTTTTCCGTTCACGACTTTCACCCCGTCGAACGGGTCGTTCTTGATTAACAGATTTCCGTCCAGATCGGCGAAGTCGAGCAGCGGGCTCAGTTGCGCGGCCGCCGTGATGGCGAGTGAACTCGACACCATACAGCCGGCCATCACCTTGAGCTTGTACGTCCGCGCCAGGTCGATCATGCGCATCGCCTGCCGAAGGCCGCCAGCCTTGTCCACCTTGATATTGATTCCGTCGAAGTACGGCGCAATGCGGGGAATGTCGTCCGGCCGCAGGCAGCACTCGTCGGCGATGATCGGCAGGTCCACCCGCTTCCGCACTTCGCCCGTTTCCGCCAGCATGGCCGCCGGCAGCGGCTGCTCAATGAACTCGACATTCTGTTTCTCCAGCCATTTGATCTTTCGCACGGCCTCGTCCACGGACTTCCAGCCCTCGTTGGCGTCCACGCGCATCGGCTTCTTTGTTTCCGCCCGGACGGCCTCCATCACTTCTTCGTCGTTGGCCAGTCCGGTCTTGATTTTCAAAATCGGATACGCGGCCGCTTCGCGGACCTTTCGGCGAATCACCTCCGCCGTGTCGATGCCGATCGAAAAAGTCGTTGCCGGTGCGTCGTTCTTGTCCAGCCCCCACATCTTCCACAGCGGCACTCTCAGCCGCTTGCCCACCCAGTCGTGCAGAGCGATGTCGATGGCCGCCTTCGCCGCCCAGGCGCCCTCCACTCTGGCGAAGACCTGATCCAGAATCTTCGCGTACTGCGACGGATCGGAGTTCGCGAAGAGTCCGTTCAGCGTGCCCACCAGCTTCACGCCCTCGGCGGCCGACTCGTTATACCGGACGATGGGGGCACCCTCGCCGAGTCCCGTTATGCCCTCCGACTCCACCGACACCTGCAACGTCTCTCGAAACTTGGAGGAAGACATGACCGTGGTCCACGTGTTGACCAGATGCAGGCGAAGCGTGCGCGCCGTAATAACGGTTCGGGGCCCGGCAAGGGCCCCGAAGGCGAGAGCGAAAGTGTCGCGCCGCCGCATGTTTACTGCGCGGCGGCGGCGCCGTGTTCGGCGAAAGCGCCAATCAAGTCGCCCGCGATCAACTCCGCGTTCCGGCCTTCAATCTGGAATCGATGCATCATGTACACCGGTTTGCCGTCGCGGAACAACGCGAAACAGGGCGAGGACGGCGGATAACCGGCCAGCAAGTTTCGAACGTGGGCCACGGCCGCCTCGTCGGCGCCGGCAAACACGGTTATCGCTTTGTCCGGTTTAACTTCGGCGGCCCGCAGCGCCTGTACCACGCCGGGGCGTGCCTTGCCGGCGGCACAGCCGCAGACACTGTTCACGGCCACCAGCACTGTGCCGGAATCCGGGCCTAGGGCGGCGTCGACGGCCTCAGGCGTCCGCGTCTCTTCGAAACCGTTGGAGGTCAACTCCTCGCGCATGATCGCAATCAGATGTTCGGGATAAGGCATAATCCCAATATAGCCGTTAGCCCAGGGGATGCGCCCTGTCTCGCAGCGGCAGCGCAACCCGCCCGCCCGACTTCTGCGCCCGGTAGACGCTGTGAACCATCTCAATCGTCCAGCGTCCATCCTCTTCGCTGCAGCACGGCTTGCCGCCCGTTTCGATCGCACGAACCAGGTCCTTCACCATCAGCGCGTTCGCGATTTCAGGGCCCGCCATGTCCGCGGGCGCCGGAATGGACTCCCACTGCGCCGTCGCGCCGGGCCACCAGGCGGCGGAGCGCAGCACGTGCAGCCCTCCACCCGGGTAGATCCCGTTCGGCAGAAAAATCAAGCCCTTGCTGCCGTGAATCCACGTGCCGAAGCGCAGTGCATGCGTGTCGTTTACGGCCCGCGACGAGAAATAGCCATGCACCCCGTTCGCGAACGCAAACATCGCGGCGATTTGCCGCCCGGCGATGGGCCCGATCGGTTCGGTGGCCTGTTTCACGTCGCCGCCGCCGATCTCGCGCCGTTCGTAGTCACGTGGGCCACTGTCCATTCCGGATTGCCCAGGAAGAACCGCATCATGTCACAGAGGTGCGAGCCCAGCACCATCATGTCTTCGCCGCCCGCGCGCCGGTCCTCTTTGCCGCGGGTACGAATCTCCTGCACCTCGCCGATCTCGCCGGCGTCGACCATCGCCTTGGCGCGGACCGCGAACGGCGAGGTCCGCATCTGGTGCGCCACCTGCAACTTCACTTTGTTCCGTCGCACCGCGTCCACCATGCGGTCGGCGTCCGACAGCGTCAAAGCAAACGGTTTCTCCATGTAGATGTGCGCACCGGCCTCGGCTACGGCGGTGACCATCTCCACGCGCTGATCCATCCAGCGCGGGCCGATGCCCACGATCTCCGGCTTCTCCTTGCGCAGCATTTCCCGGTAATCGCCGTAGGTCCGTGCAACGCCCAGGCGCTTGCCGGCCGCCGCAAGGCCGGCTTCGCTCGCGTCGGCAACCGCCACCAACTCCATGTTGGGCAACTCGCGCCACACCGTGTCGATGCCGTGACCGTAGTTGCCTTTGCCCGTGTGCCCGATCACCGCGACCTTGTATCGCTTTCCCGGCGCCGCGGCGGCCATGGCCAACAGATCTCGACGCGTCATCAAGCGCGCTCCGGCTTCGACCAGTGATCCCGGTATTCACGCCGGACCAATCGATTCGCCTCCGCGTCGCCTCGAACCGTTTCCGTGGCCCCGTCGAAATCGATTGGGCGGCCCGTGCGGGCGACAATGTTTCCCAGGTGCGCCAGCGCCGTGGCCCAGTGGCCTTCTTCGATCTCCACGCGGCAGCGCTTCCGGCTGCGTACGCTATCCAGGAAATCCCGCGTGTGCGGCGCATCGATGGAAGATTCTCCGTGCTGCTGTTCGTGGATGATCTTGTTCTTGTCGTCCACCACGCGGAATCCGAACGTGCGGCCTCGGAAACGGCCGATCTGCGCCACGCCCTTGTCTCCATAGACCGCAACTCCGTTGTCGCAATCCTCCAGTCCATAGGGATTCCAGAGCCGCTGTTCGAAGTGAATCAGCTTCTCGCCAAAGTCGTAGGTCAGGTTCATGGTGTCGGGCGTCTGTTGATCGTCGTCAAAATACATCTTGCGGCCCATGCCTGTCACTCGCTGGGGCAACGTCACGCCCAACGCTCGCCGCGCCATGTCTAACTGATGCACCCCGTCGTTGCCAATGTCGCCCGCGCCGTAGTGCCAATGCCAGTTCACCGTCGAATGAAACCGGTTCCGGTTGAAGGGCATTTTGGGCAGCGGGCCGGTCCACGTTTCGTAGTCCACTCCGGCGGGCACCGCTTCGTCGGGCTTTCGGCCGATGTTCCGCCGCAGCTGCACGTTCCACGCCTTGGCCATCAGCACGCGGCCCAGCCGGCCGGACTGCACGTAGTCCTGAAACGCCAATGTGACGGGCAGGCTCGGCAGTTGCGTCCCGGCCTGGACGATCCTCTTGTTGCGCCGCGCCGCTTCTACCATCAGACGGCCCTCTCGAATGTTGTGGGAGACCGGTTTCTCCACGTAGACGTCCTTGCCCGCGTTGCATGCCAGCACCGTTCCGGGCGCATGCCAATGAATCGGCGTGCCCATCACGATGGCGTCCACCTGCTTGTCGTCCAGGCAGCGCCGGATGTCGGCCACCAGTGGTGGCCGCTTCCGGCCCGAGGCTTCGATGATGCGGAACGCATCTTCCACAACGTTGGAATCCACGTCGCAGACGTAGAGCACGTTCACATCGGGTTGATCGCAGAACGCTTTCGTAAGGCTTTTACCGCGGCCCCGGACGCCCATGAGCGCGATATTGATCTTTTCAGAGGCGGCAGTGGCCGCGAGCGAGGAAAGAAAGTAGCGGCGGTTCATTCGGTGTCACCTTATCACACCCGGAACTCGCGCAAGGCCTCCGGAATCACGTCAAGCCCCAGACCCGGTAGCTCGGAAGCGACGATCTCACCGTTCTCGATCCGATACAGCTCTTTGTTGCGCAGAACCTTCGCTCCCGGCGCCCACTGTTGTTGCGGCAACAGGGGCGGGCGCACCAGCGCCACCTCCTGCCATTCCGCGCCCGTCGCGAAGGTCGCCTGCAGCCAACCCGCCAGCATCAACGCCATCGTCCCATGCAGAATGCACGGTACGTGATACGCCTCCGCCATGGAGGCCACCTTGCGGCAGGTGAGAATTCCGCCGGAGCCGCGGCCCTCCGGCTGCAGAATGTCATAGGTGCGGTTGACCAGGCACTGTTGGAAGCTCCCGGTTCCGACGTAGCCTTCGCCGCCGGTGATCGGGATGTCCACCATGGCGGCCAGCCGCGCGGGTGATTTGTAGTCGTCCCGGGCGAAGGGCTCTTCCAGCCAATAGGCCCCGGCCCGCTGCAGCGCGCGTGCCACGCGCAGACCGGTGTCGAAACTCCAAACTTTCTGTCCGATAATCGACGGCACATGAGCGGTGCGATCAAACATGATGGCGAAACCGGGCCCGGTGGCGGCGCGAATTTCCGCGCACGCGTCGGCGTCATCCAGAGGATTCGGCCTCCATGCGCGGATTTTCATGCCCGGAAACCCGGCCTTTTGCAGCCGCATGGCCTGCTCGGCTTGTTCGCGATAGCTGACGTGCTGTTGATCCTCTTTGCCGGGCCAGACGCAGGTGACGTAGGCCTTGACGCGCGTCGACGCGCCGCCCAGCAATCGATACACCGGTTGCTTGGCGATTCGTCCGATCGCGTCCCACAGGGCGTGCTCCACGCCGCCCCATTTTTCAAGGCCATTGTCCAGATGCTTCTCAATCGCGAACAGGTCCTGCCCGGTCAACAAACGGCGAACCGCCGGCAAGTGCGCCGTGCCTGGGCCGGCAAATGAATAGCCCGTCACGCCGGCGCTGGTGGCGACCTCCACAACATTGAACGCGTGCATCAATCCGGCCTCGGCCTCGTCTTGGGTGACCGGAATTCGAATGTCGTATATCTCTACGCCGGTTACCCGTACGGGTCCGGCCAATGCGAGTAACAGGCTGCGGCGGCTAAGCACGGATCCGGTACTCCTTCAGCGCGGCTTCGCTCACGCGCAGTCCCAGCCCCGGCGCCTTGGGCAGCAGCACATAGCCGTTCTCCACGCGCCAGGCCTTCTTGTCCTCCAGCAGCACCAGCCCGGGCTCCCATTCTTCGGTTGGCAGATTCGGCCCGGCGCCGATCATCTCCTGCCACTCGCAGTTGGTCATCGCGCAGCCGGCCTGAATGTAACCGGCCAAGGCGAACCCGCCCGTACCGTGCTGCACGCACGGCACGCCAAACGACGCGGCGAGCGTGCTAATTTTCTTCGCCGCCCAGATGCCGCCGCAGATGCGGGTGTCAGGCTGCACGATGTCGTAGGTTTTGTTATGCAAAAACGCCGCAAACTCAAACAGCGTCCGGCCCAATTCGCCGCCGGTGATCAGAATGTCGGTCTCCGCCGCCAGCCGGGCCGGGCCTTGCAGGTCCATGCCATCGAAAGGCTCCTCCAGCCAGTAGGCGTTGTGCTTTTCAAGTCCACGCGCCACCTGCAGCGCCGTGGGGTAATCCCAAACCCATCCAGGCCGCACCGCCGTGCGGTCCAGCATGATCTTGAAGCTGGGACCAACGGCGGCCCGGATCACGCCGGTCGCGTCGACATCGTCCATGGGCCGTGGCCGCCAGGCACGGATTTTGATGGCCGTGTAACCGTTCGACTGCAGCCGCTTGGCAAACTCGGCCTGGCGCTCGTACGGAACGTCGGATTGGTCTTGCTTGCCCGGGAACACGGTCGTTCTGTAGATGCGCAGCCGGTCCTTCGCCTTGCCGAGTAGCTCCGCCACGGGCCGTCCGGCCAGCCGGCCCACGCAGTCCCACATCGCGTGCTCCACGCCGCTCCAGCCCTGCGTGCGGGACTCGCCGCTGTTCATCTGCAGGCGTTTCATGTGCCTGTCGATCGCGAATAGATCCTGGCCCAGCAGCGCTGGCTTGACCCAGCTCTCCAAAAGGGTTGGATCGATCCCGATAAACGACGTGCCGGTGATCCCCGCGTCGGTATGGACGCGGGTTACCGGATATCGATACACGCGCAGCGGGTCCGGCGAACCACCATCGGGAACCCTCACGGCAAACGTCTCGACGCCGGTAATCTTTACTGGCGCCGCCGTTGCGCAAGCCGCGCCAAGCGCACCCGCCAGAAAGCCGCGCCTTGTTGCTACCACTGCAGCCGTCCGGCGATTTGCATGATGCGCGGGTCTGCCGCGGCCGTCACGCGGCCGAACGTCGCCGCGTTCTGCGTTCCGATCGGATTGAAGAACTGCGTGTGATTGAAGAAGTTGAAAAACTCGAACCGGAGTTGCAGCCGGCCCGCCTCGCCCAGCGGTGGCACTTCGAAGTTTTTGGCAAGCGAAACGTCCCACTGATTGACGCCGTAGCCTGGTTGCGTGTTGCGGGCCACGTTGCCGAACGTTCCAACCGCCGGTGTTGTGTACGCCGCGCGGTCCAGGCCAATCAACCCGTTGGTGCGCGGATTCAGCTTCGCCGCCGGCACGCCCGTGGCGTTCGGCCTCTGTGTACCGCTGCCAACGCGCGCCACGTCGCCGGCCGTGCCCACCGAGAACGGCGCGCCCGTGCGCATGTTTACAATGCCGTTCAACTGCCAGCCACCGATTATGCCGTCGAGCAGCTTGTTCTCGATATTGATCTTTCGCCCTTTACCAAGGGGAATGTCGTCGACGAAGCCGAGGATGAAGTTGTGCCGGATATCGTTATCGGCCAAGCCGCGCTCCGGACGTCGGTCGTACATGTTCTGACCCGCTCCGCCGCTATCCACCACTTTGCCGAATGTGTAGCTGGTCACCATCGAAAGCCCCTTCCACACGCGCTGCTCCAAGCGCACAAAGGTGGCGTTGTAGTTGGACCACTGGTAGTTCGCCGTTTGGCTGAAACTCGGCAGCGCCCGCGGGAAGGGCGAACGCAGCGAGAAGGCCTCGGGATTCGCCGGGTTCGATGGCAGCCGGGGTTGATTGACGAGAATCGAACCCACCTGCTTGTGGCCTGTGTTGCCCATGTAGCCGGCCTCGATCAGCAGGCTGGGCCGAAGCTGATGCTGAATGTTCAGATTGTAGGAGTACATGTAGCCGTCGCGGCGGTTCCGGTCGTTGTTGCTTCCCACGCTGCCTGCCAGCGCCGCTGCGGTCGGGAAGAGGTCTGTCAACAACCGCGGCGTTTGGTTCGGCAGGTTGATCACCGTTCCTTGCACGAAGAACGGTACTGTCGAAGTCATAGGGACAAGCGAGGCACCGCCCGTGTTCAGGAGCGAGAAGATTCCAACGCCGGCGCGGATTACCGTTTTGTCACTGGCGCGGTAGGCCAGGCCAACGCGAGGCATGAAATTGTTCGTGTCGGTCACGATCGGGCGCTCCGGCAACAAAGGGCTGCTGGTGTCGACGAGTCCTACGCCCGGCTCGTAGTACCTCGGCTGGCCCGCCAGCAGTTGCCGGTTGGTTCCGAGGTCGAAATTCGCCAAGCGTCCGCGCCAGTTCTGGAACACTTCATACCGGACGCCAAGGTTCAGCGTGAGCTTGGCGGTCAACTTCCAATCGTCCTGGAAGAACGCCTGATAGCGCGTTCCGATGGAGTACTTCGCCACACCGCCAAACGAGGGAGAGATGCTGCCCAGACCGCCCGTGGCGCTCTGCGGCATTCCCAGAAGATAGTCGGCGAACGACTCGTCGGTGAAGAAATTGTTCTGGAAGTTGAAGATGCCGTTCTGGTTGCTGCCCTGGTCGTAGCCCACCATCAGGCGGTTCACGTCGCCACCGAACTTCATCGAGTGCGATCCGCGAATGTAGGTCAGCGTTTCGGCGACGCGGTAGTAGATGTTGTTCTGGACAATGCGAAGTCCGTAGCCGGCGAATCCTGAGGACGCCCGTCCCGCTCCCGGGTTCCACTCGGGGAAGTTCACGCTCGGTTCGGTGTAATCGCCGGGGATGGCCGCCAGGTTCCGGAGGCCCAACTCGGCGGCGTAGTTCCTGCTAAAGCGGTCGCCGTCGGAGACCCGCGCCAAATAGGCTTTCGTTAGGCCCAGGCGTGTCTCGCTGATCAGGTTGCCGCCGAAGGTGTGGGTGTAGCCGAGAGCCGCGTTCTGGGACCGGTCCGGGCGGATGACGCCTTTGCCGATTCGATACGACGCGTCGATCAGGCCGTTGTCGGCGAAGCTCCAGCGGCCAAACAAATGACCGCGGTCGGTCACTTTGTGATCCACGCGAATCGTAAACTGGTCGCGGCGCTCCTGGTCCGGCGGCGTCGTAATGTAGTTCAGGTTGCTGGCTAAGGGTACATTCGGATCGGGAAAGAACTGCAGAAGCTCTGACGAGATCCGGTTGAACCGTGTTCGTGGAATGATGTTGCCGGGAAAAGGCATGCGGCTATTGTTCGGATCGCGGATCACGACCGTTGGTTTGTTCGGCACAGCGTTGAAGTCGCCCTGTTTCATCGCCGGCGTTGGCACCAGTCCCAGCAGGATGTTGCCCGTGCGGCGGCGGCGCGCCTCGTAGTTGCCGAAGAAAAACGTCCGGTCTTTCTTGATCTTGCCGCCGAAGTTGCCGCCGAATTGGTTGTAGGTGAAGCGCGGCGTCCCGCGCGCGGGCCGGAAGAACGGGCCCGCCTGAAAAGCGCGATTCCGCACATAGTCGTAGACCACGCCGTGGTAGCTGTTGGAACCGCGCTTCGACACCATGTCGATGCCCGCCGCGCCGTAGCCGTAGCTTGCGTCCATGAAGTTGGTCTGGACCTTGAACTCATCCAGCGCGTCCAGCGAAAGCGCGATCGCCGGGTTGTTGATGTTGGCCACCGAGAAGTCCACGCCGTCGAGGGTTACGTTGGTGGAGGTGTTGCGTACGCCACCCACTTCGATGGATCGTTCATCCATCACCGATGAGCTGCCGCGCACCTTCACCGCGCCCGGCGTCAGCGCCACCAGATCATAAAAATTCCTGGCGTTCAGCGGCAGTTGGATCATGGTGCGATTGTCGATAACCGTACCCATTGCCGCCGTGTTGGTCTGCAGTTGCGGAGCCGTGGAGGCCACGGAAACGGTCTCCGACACGACGCCCAACTGCATCACCACATCCACGCGCGCCTGGGAGTTCACACGCAGCTCCACGGAATTCACCGTCGCCGTCTTGAACTGGCTCGATGTGGCCGTGATGGAGTACCGGCCGCTCAATAGAGCGTTGAACTGGTAGTTGCCGTCCGCGTCGGAGGTGAACTCGCGTGCGTCGTTGGTTTCCAGGTTGCGGGCCGTCACCTTGACATTCGGCACAACGGCGCCGGAAGAGTCGCTGATCGTGCCTAGGATTGTGCCGCGGCCGTACTGTGCGTACATTACAGCCGGTATCAGGAGCAGTACTGCGGTTGAGATTCGAGTCATTCTGAAGATCCTTCTTCCTACCTTTGGCCGGTACTATATCAAAGCTGCCGGTAAAATTCGTGGATCACACCGCCCCGGCCAAACGTCCATAATAGAGACAAGCGGTATGAAACGATTACTAGCCGTTCTCTGTCTCGGTTCGATGGGCCTCCCGGCGCAGGTCACCTACTCCAAGGAGATTTCCCGCCTCTTCATGGCGAAGTGTCAAAGCTGCCACCGCGAGGGCGACATCGGCCCGTTCGCGCTGGATTCTTATGAAGCCGCCAAATCGTGGAGCGCCGACATTCAGCGCGTTGTGCGCGACAAGATCATGCCGCCGTGGAAGCCCGTCGAGGGCCACGGTTCGTTCCAGAACAATTTCGGTTTGTCCGACGACGAACGGCGCATGATTCTCGATTGGTACAAGGCCGAGGCGCCGGAAGGCGATAAAGCGGACCTGCCAGAGGCCTCTGCGCCAACCGGCGAATGGCACCTGGGTGAACCGGACGCGATCATCCAAATGCCGGAGCTCTACAACGTTCCCCGGCGTAAGGACGTCTATCGCTGCTTTGTCGTGCCCACCGGCTACGACGAAGACCTGTGGTTGAAGTCGATTCAAGTTGTGCCCGGCAACCGGCAGGTGGTGCATCACGTCATCGTCTACCTCGACGCCTCTGGAAAATCGACGGAACTCGACGCCAAGGACGAGGAGCCCGGTTACGACTGCTACGGCGGGCCGGGCGACGGCATACCGATTACGTTGGACTCCCTGGCCGGAGGCTGGGTGCCCGGAACGCGGGCCAGTATGTTGTCTCCCGGCGTGGCCATTCGGATTCCGAAGAAGACGAAGATCATCATTCAGATGCACTATTTTCCGGCGGGAAAACAGCACAGCGATCAGACGAAAATCGGCTTCTATTTCGCTAAGCCGGAGGACAAGATCACGAAACGGATGTTCTTCCTTCCCCTGGTGAACGACCGGTTTCGCATCCCTCCCGGCAACAAAGATTTTGAGGTTACCGCCTCGGTCCCCGTGCTGCCCGGCATGACCGGAGACATCCATATGGTTGTCCCCCACATGCACCTGATCGGGAAACGAATTCAGGTCACCCGGTCCAACGTGTTCTCCCGGATCAACGACAGTCTGGTGCTGATCGACGACTGGGATTTCAACTGGCAAGGTTTCTTCGCCTATGAGAAGCCGGTTCGTCTGAATGTGCTCGACCAGTTGAAGCTCTCCTGCCGATTCGACAACTCCGCCGACAACCCCCGCAATCCTTCCAATCCGTTGAAAGAGGTCCGTTGGGGCGAAGGGACAGAGGACGAGATGTGCCTGGCGTTCCTCGGTCTCACGTTCGACAACGAGAACATCATCAACTCCATCCGCTTCAATAAGCCGAAACGGTAATGCCCGTGGATCGCCCGCCAGGGCCGCGGCCGTTTCCCGTTGGAGGAAGCTTCGGCGAGTTCCGGCGAGACCCTCTAGCGTTTCTATCGTCGTGTGCCGCAACGTTCGGAGACATCTGCTATTTCCGGGCCGGCCATCAGCACATGTACTTCGTCCGCTCCCCGGAGTT
>Ga0194119_10003193_pt1 | contig 26575 bp, 25 predicted proteins | sample TA2MahC100mmetaG_FD_148620 | JGI IMG/M metagenome (GOLD analysis project Ga0194119, IMG submission 148620) | Freshwater microbial communities from Lake Tanganyika, Tanzania - TA2015018 Mahale Deep Cast 100m | ecosystem: Environmental > Aquatic > Freshwater > Lake | place: Tanzania: Lake...
CCTCAACATCCAATGACAACTCAGCGTCAGTTCCATCTGCTGGAGCTTCAGGATCTAAAGTCAATTCTTCATCTTCTGCTGGAGCTTCTACTTCCAAAGAAAGTTCATCAGCTTCTTTCAATTTTTTTGTAAGATATTTGTCATCTTCTGCTGCTGTTTTTAGCATCCACATATCATGACCAGTTAATTGATTTGATCCATAATTTTGAATTTCAAACAATTCAACCAAGTCTGTTCTTTCTTTTGTCTTAGCTTCAACCAATTTCTTCAAATATGGTCTAATATTTTTAACACCCATATCGGTATCTCCATTAATTGCATTTAATATAAAACATATTTATAAAGCTTCCAATTTATCAACAAAACATATAAAAACGGAGATTAAATTAAAAAACCTTTTTTTTCTAACATATTGATCTGAGATAATGAAAATTTAGTATAATATTTGTTTCCTCTATATCTTACAACTGATATATCTTCTGATAAGAATACAATTTTCGCACCGTATAATATCTCATTTGAAACTTTTTCTTCAAGAGTCTGATTTCTAAAAACAAACACATTTAGACCATGATCATCTTCGTCTGTAATCAACGGTCTAGCAACAAAATATGTCAAACCGGCGTCTTCATTGAGTGTGGTTGTAATTTTTTGAATTTTATCAACAGATGCTTTAATTTGTTGATAATTTTCTTCAAGATATGACATAGATACGGTAATATCATCATTAATAACCATATCAGCGAATTTTTGCAATTCAGAATATTTTGATTCTAATAAACCTTCAACAAACAATGCCCTGTTTTTTTCCTCAAATAATAAAGATACAACTTCAATCATATCTTTGTATTCGTCGATTTTGCTTTGAAATGTATCAAAATCTCTCAACACACTTCTTCTCTCATCCAATACTCTTTGCTTTTCTTTCAAAACTTGTTGTCTTTCAGTTTCAATTAACTGTGGTAATAAATTTTCGACAGTTCTGCTTTCTTGAAGGCCAGCCAAAAGTCTCATTTCTTCCGTTAGCATTACACATCTCCCCAACTAAAACATTATTACACTATTTATATCAGGAGATTGCATTAAAAAACCCGAAAAAAAATCACACCGTATCTTACTACGGTGTGATCTTCACAAAAACATACACTTTTTGGATTTTAGGTAGCTTTCTTAATCAAGAAATACTTGTACTCTGCAATATCAGTATCCTTGATAATTCTGGCCAAATTCTGTTTACCAGAAATAGCAAATTTAATACCACCAGAACCAATCTTCAAAATTGAAAGAAATCTGTCAAGATCAATTTTGAAAGGATCAGTCAACACATCTTCATCAAGCGAAAAAGGCAAATCAATATCAACTACATCGACATCATTAGTCAATCGCAAAGACAACTCACCCTTGTTACTCTTTGTAACAAACACATTGGCATTAAAAATAGAAAGGCTCAATTTCCGAAGAATATCTTGAATCAGATCATCATCAAATTCAAACTCAAAGTCTGGTACAAATCCACTTAACTTACGAGGAGTTTCTGGAAGCAATGACTGCGCAACATTCTTACTTTTGATACTCGTATTACCAATCTTAAAATGCGTCTCAATGGCAATATCATCATCATTCTTCTTAAATTTCACAGAACTCTGCTGCTTTGCCACCGCAGGTTTAGCACTCGATTTTACCTTTTTACCACTCTGCGCTTCATCTTCATCATTCTTACTCTGGGCAACTACTTTTTCTTCTTGTTGTCTTGCATATTCTTCAAGACCAATAATTTGCTTGACAAAATCCAATTGAGCAAAACCTTGAATCAAAGGCATTTCAATAACTGGTTTTTCTTTATAATTAGCAACAACAATCAACGCTCTTGTAGCCTCATAGGCGATTACCAATAAATCATCATTATCAGTATCCTGCTCAATTTTGACAATCTCGATCATTTTAGAAACTCTAAAATTAGCAATAATGTCGTTCAAAAATTGAAAATAATTCATCTCTTTTTCTTTCCCTATCGGTTGGATTGGTTTATTTAATTATCATTTTACAAAAATTTCGTTTATCGTTTCACCTTTTTCATTACAAAAATTCAAAATTTTACTTCAGCAAACATACCCTTCCATTCTTTCTCTTTTACGTCTAATAGATTCAAAATCTGTCTCAATTTCGCCGCATTCTTCAAGAGCCATCTCTATCGCTTTATCCTTAATCTCGCGATTCTTCTTTTCTTTTTTCAAAATCTGTCTAAAGGCATTAGTAATAATCTGGGTAAGATAAGAAAATGAAGAAGACTTTTGACCTGCATCATTTATTTTATTAAGATCAAATTTTGTAATACCTCTAACCGATTGGTAAATAGCTTCAGCTTTCATATCATCCAGATATGTATAATGTCTAAATTTAGTCTGTGTAGCAATACGATCCACAGTCAATACAATAAATTCACCCAATTTTGAATTACAATATGTCCTATTTTTAGCCTCTTCCAAAGCCTGCTGTTTTTCTTCCATCTTTGCATTTTTTTCTGGTTCAGTCGATACATGATCAATTTTCTCATCCCAACTAAGAGATAATTGTTTCAAAGCTTTTTCTTTAGCTTGTTGTGTAAGTTCAATCTGTTCTCGCAATTCACTTTCTTTAACATAATGTTGAGATTGTGGTCTACCTTTTTTTCTTTGAACCGGAGCCAATCTACTAGGCAATGTGTGATCTATATTCATTTAAAATCTATCTCCTTTAATAAACTTAATTTTTCCAAAAATCTTTATAATCCAATCCGAAATTACGTGGATTTACTTTGTTAATACCAATCACATAAAAAATATACGATGAAATCCCCGAACCTCTCATCAAATAAACACCATTAGATGTTTTATCTAAATGCCACTTGAGTAAAAATGCTATTCTTAATAACAATAAATTATGTTCATTCAAAGACACATATTCATATTCATCTTGAATAGCATCTGCAAAGTTTGGATTATTTTTCTTCAATAATTCAATTTCTTTATCCAAATCAACACAACCGGACAACGTAAAATCAAACTCTTTCACCTCTTCATCAAATATATTAATTCCTAATGATCTTGCATATAATAAATCTCGATTGTCTTCTGAAATATATGCAGCATACCTTCCCAACAATTCTGACACCTTCACTAAATTCATCCCAGAATGTACAATAAAATCATTTGAATAAACAATTTTATTTAATTCTTCGGAATAAATCAAACCTTCAGACAAAACAATCATAAATAACTTCCCTTATTTTCATTTTACAAAAAAATTATCTATAAGTTATTTTGCTATTAATACATTAACCATTACTAAAAAATGTAAAGACTTTATCAGGATGCTCTGCTCGCATAATTTCTTCAAATTTAGTCATCAAACTTTCAGCAATAGTATCTTCAGTAGTAACGGAATGTACTAAAGAGTAGAAAAAGTCCTTGCCATCATCCTTTTCTACCAGCAACTCAGCATTTTTCGCTCGTGCGTTAAAATAACAGGGAGTTACCAAAACCCCATTAATCATAGTAATTTCATCAATTACCTTAGCGAAAGAATTAGCATTTATCTCAATAGTGAACCCGTATGGATGTAAAAGAACTGCCCAAGCAGTTGATTGTCCATGACGCAATCCTCTGAATTTCCAATTTCTTCGGTACTTTTCTTCAAGAAGATAAGTTTTTGAATGTTGATTACCGCTAGTAGCAGACCAATACTGACCCCAATCACTAAACGCATGAGGAATTGTACCGTTTTTATTCAATTTAGACATAAAACCGGTCATATCAGCATTATGATTAGGTCTCACCTTCAAAAGAAATTCGGTTTCTTTCAAACCACTAATTTTTTTTAATTCTTCTGGTGTTAATACTCTAACATCATCATATTTGTCTGGCTCAAACATTCTTTATTTTCCCTTTTCAATATTTTCTGTAATCATCTAGATTAACATAACCTTTTTTTATACTTGCAACAATTCTCTTTTCCAACTCACCATTGTTAAAATTATTCCTAATTTCTTCATCACGCATATCAAGAAATACAAGGTTTTCTTTCGGACGAGTTATAGCCGTATAGACAACACGTTTTTCTTCCTCTATATTATACCACGAATGTTCAATATATTCTAAAATATTAGAATCATAAATGAACATAACAGTATTCCATTGCAATCCCTTGGCTTTATGAACAGTCATCAACTGCACTTTATTAGCAGATTTCTCTTCAAGGAATTGAGCCTCAAACAACAATTCTTCTAATGCTTCCATCCAATTGCTAAAACCTTCTTTTACTTTGACAGCATTGAGATCCCGGTGAAATCTTTTAAGAGACTCTTCTATCATTTCAGGAGTTTTTGTTGCTGTTTGTAATAAAGCAGCTAATTGAAGTATTCCAACATGGAACTGTCCCTTCTCAAGTTCTCCATAAATTTTGACTATTTCTGGAATATCCTTAATATCCGAGAACATATTATTAATATCTTGCATAGAACTACACTTATTCAACCCAGTGGCAACCTTCATCGGAACGCCACCTTTTACAGTTTTGACAATTTCAACAACAATAGCTTTGTTGTATCCATTACTAACCAATGAAAGCATGTTCATAAAGACTTTTACTTCAGCTCTCTTCAGAATATCATACTCAGTATGTAAATAATACGGTATTTGAAGACGACCAAGAATTTTCGCAATACCTTTAATGGTTTGGTTTGATCTAGCTAAAATACAAGTTTCGTGTAAGGGATTCTGCAATGTTTGCAATTCTTCAAGAAAATCTTCAACTTCGTAAATGTGATTAACATCACCAGTGATATCGAATTTGGTTGACCGAGACAACTTAGATTCATCCAATGATTTATTTCCAAGATCAATGGTTGCGGCAATGGTATTGGCAAATTCAACAATTTCAGGAGCCGATCTAAAATTATAGGTCATAAAATCAACTGCCGGATCAAACTCTTCAATGAATTTATTGATCAATTCTGGTGAACTACCTCTAAAACCATAGATGCTTTGCTTGAAATCTCCAACCATAACCAATCTAGCTGTATGACTTTCTAATGTAAACGTAGACTGAAGTAATTTAAGGAATTTGTATTGTGCATGATTTAAGTCTTGTGCTTCATCTGTGATGATATATTTTATTTTTCCAATTGCAGCACTTGCCTTTTCTCTATGTTCATTATCATCCAAGACAAAATTTGCAAAATGAATCATAAAATCAAACATTACCAAGTTATGACTCACAATATATTGAAGAAATCTGATTGTACTTTCTTCAGTAAAATCTTCCTTTTGAAGATCCTTAGTAAGTTTTTCAATAAAATCAGAATTGAATGCTCCTTTTTCCTTCTTACCACCATACGACTTAAATTCTTTTTCCATAAATTCATCAGGAAAATCATGAATAATGGTAGGAATGCAAGTATAACCAATTTCCTTATGAAAAGGCTTAATCAATTCATTCCAACAAAATGAATGAATCGTTGAAATATATTTGAAATTCAAATTTCTTCCTTGAAAAAACTTATTGACCCTTTCCTTCAATTCATTAGCTGCTTTTCTAGTAAACGAAAAAGAAATCAACTCTTCTGGTTTGATTCCTTGCTTGATTTTGTCATTAATGAAAAAAACTACTGACCCTGTTTTACCTGCTCCAGCACTAGCTAAAGCAAGTACATGAGAATCTCTTTTAAGAGCAAATTTCTGCTGTTCCTCGGTTAAATCAGTGAATTTCAATGTTTTCTCCCAAATCAAACTTATATGTTGTTATATCAAATCTGTTTGAAATTGACGATATCTTAGAAAAAATATTTTTATTTCGCTCAACTTCTCATTATACATTCATTTTTACAATAAATAATAAAAAAACATTTGAAAAAAACCAAAGTTGAGATCACCTTGGCAAAATGTATTTTATCACAGAAAAGGAGTCAAAAATGTCAACTGCTACGAGAAAAACAACACCATTTTCAGCCATCGATGAAGATGTTATCAGTTTGGAATTTGATGCAAATCCTAATATACCAACAGCAAATTATAGTGAAGAAACTGCTATATTGATTCAAAAAGTAATCGCAAAAAAGATAAAAGCAGAAAAACTCAAGAAATTGATTGAAAATGAATTAAAAAATGAAAAAAGACCAGAAGAAGGAGAAATGGTCAGTTTAGGTTTCAAATTTAGCACGATGTGATGATATTAAAATGAATACTAATTTAGACATAGTAGAACTAAAAAAAATAAACATAAACAAAAGACTATTTGCAAAATACAAAACCGATTATTTTGAAATAAACACCGTTCTTGAAATATTAGGAGTAGCAACACTACCAATCGAAATACCATTAAATAATAATCAAGTATTCATTAGAGATATTGCCAGATACATGGTAGATAATGACAAAAATTAACAATAAAACATTTCACTTAAATAAAATTTGTCTTATTTAAGTGAAATCAAAAACGCAATTCGAGAATTTAAAACCACACATCAACAAACAATAACCCGGCGATTTTATTATCGACGCATATAACTTTTTCAAGAATCAAAATTTTATATTCCATATCAAACAGTCTTTTAACTGGTATTTGCACTTTGTCAGGCACCATTATTCCTCCCAAAATTTCGATAGGTTCTTCTAAAACCAATTCCAAATATTTACCATCTGACGTTTCTTGTATTAAACTTTGATTTTTGACTAATGAAAAAATTAATGACTTAAATTTGAAAATAGTATCTTCAATAGCTCTTTCAGCTTCTCTAATATAAAATTCTTTTGGAACAAATTTTTTCTTTCTACCAACAAACATACCACGCGGATACGTTATAGTATTACCATCCCGTTGTGCTACTGTAATAAGCGTTGTACCATTATACATTTTTGTATGATTAGTAACAATCACTTCCTCACCAGTATTAATATCAATAAAATGTTTATTTTTGAGAAATGCAATATTTCTTCTTCTTTCTTCAAGAGGCGTCAAAACAACATTAAGATCTTCCTCTCCATCAATAACATCTTTTGAAATATGAATAACTGTAGCACCTGGAGAATTATTAGCGTTTTTAGTAGCTACATTAGCTGTATCAGCTACCTTTTTAGCAATATCCTGCATACTGACTTTTGATGGTTGTTGTACCACAGCATTATCTTCGGGTAAAATAGATTTTCCATTTTTTGTGAAAAATACTTTATTAATATCCCCAAACATTTCGCCACTGAGATTACTAAAATCAAATCCAGACATAAAAAACCCCTTTACTTTTTTATAAGGTATTTATTAAAAATAAAGGGGCTTTAGATAAAAAATGTATTTTATACCGCGAACGCTTCTAAGAAATCTTGATAAGTTCCAACCAATGCACTTAAAGCATCAACATCACTATGTACTTCATTGATAGCCGAAACCAAATTGACCTGACTTACTGTATTCAACGCAATTAACTGACCTTCAACAGCTTTTGCTCTTGCAATTTCAGTAGTAAGATTTGTCGTAATAGTTGATTCAACACCTTGTGCTCTTGTTTTCTCAGTATTGATATTTGCTGTTGTCGAATTCGACAAAGAGGTAATAGAACCAGTCAATTGAGAATTTATCGTATTCAATGATGTAGTCAATGCCTCAACAGCAGCCAATCTTTCAGCATCAGTTGACATACTATTGTTAATAATATCAATCTGATCCTGTAAACTCAATTCGACTGTAGTTGCTCTTGATACCTCATTTGATACACTAAGAGTAAGAGCGTTTTCTTTAGTCTGTGCTCTTGTTTTCTCATTGTTAATTGCAGTTGTCAAAAGACCTTCAGCAGCTTCCGCTCTACTTTTTTCTGATGCTACACTGGCCTCAATAATACCTTCTCTGTTTTGTGCTCTTGTAATTTCACCACTAAGTGAAGTATTTAACCCACCAAACAACTCTGTAGTTCTTGTTGCTTCAGTGTCAATACGTGTATTCAAATTAGTTTCAACAGAAGATGTTTTATTAATGGTTCTATTGATAGCAACAACTAAACTTGTTGGTAAAAGACCTTCACCATCCTGCAATTTAACAGAAAGACTACTCAAAAGACCTTCAACACCTTTTGCTCTGTTAATTTCAGTAGTAAGTTTAGTATCTAATGTTGTTTCTGCTGCTGTTGCTCTGGTTACTTCAGCATCCACAGAAGTAGTAACATCAGATAATGCACTTGCAATAACATCGCTCAATTTATTCTCGGTAACAACCTTATCTTGAACAATTTGATTACTGCTATTAAAATAAGGAATGGTTACATATGAGTTCGTACCCAATTCATTCCATGTCAAAATTGGTAAAATACCTTCAATACCTCTATTCACCGCAATTTTAGCATTTAGATATGGAACATTAGTACCCATACCGTCATTCATGGTGATTTGGTTATGATCAACTTCGTATCTGACAACATCGATAATAGTTTGAGTTCCCGTTACAACTAAATCTTGTTGAATAACGACTGTTCCATTGAAAGAAATATTACTTAAAATACTTTGAGTTCCAGTTGCTGTGGTACTCAATGTTTCATTTGCAACTTTATTAGCCAATGTTTGATGTGATACATCAACCGTGTTAATGAGGGTACCTAATGAACTTGAAATATGAGATATTTTATTATCAACAGTAGTATTATCATAAAGATTATCTGCTATAATATTACCACCAACATTCAAACTATTAACAACCAAAGTACCATTTAACTGTAACCCGGTTTCATTAAGAACTGTATTATCACCCAAATAAATTGTATTCGCACTAACATACAATTCACTAATCTTTTTATCAGCAGAACCAATTGATAGAGTACTATCTGTTTCTGGAATAAGATTTCCTTTGAAAACAATATCAGAACCAGTTTTAACAAACATAACACTCAAAGCATTTGCTGCTGTAGTTGCATTATTATCAACTTCAGTTTTCAATGAGTTGATGGCATTTGTAATACTTGTTTTGTTTGTAGTAGTAAGATTTGCTAACGTACCTTCAACAGCCTTCGCTCTAATGACTTCAGCATCTAACTCGCCTTCAAGTTCATTATCTTTTGCAACAGCTCTTGATACTTCATTGTCCAATTCCAATTCCAACTCACCGTCTTTTGTAACGGATCTGTTAATTTCATTAGTCAAATTTGTTGTTAGGGTTGTTTCAGCATCCTGTGCTCTAGAAACTTCAGAATTCAAAGCACCAACCAAATTTGTTTTTATGGTTGTTGTCAATTGAGTAAGATTACCTTCAGCACTTTGTGCTCTAGAAACTTCACTATTCAACGCAGTTGTAAGATTAGCAACTGCTGGATCATCTTCCAATGTTGTTACTCTTGCATCTAACGCAGAATTTACAGCATCAAGTTCTGCATCAACATAATTTGTAGTAGCAACTCTTCTTGGGGTAAATTGTGAAATAGCTGTATCCCATTCAGAAATTTGAACTACAGAAGCATCTCCATTTTCATACCACTTAACAATAGGATGTAAACCTTCATCACCTCTGCTAACTATAAGGGCTGCATCTTGAGTTGGTGTTCCCGTTGTTACAGTTGAATTCAAAATAAGTTTGTTATCATCAACTTCAACAGAAGTAGCATTTACAGTTACAGTTGTTCCCTGAACTGTCAAATTCTTTTTAATAACAACATTTTCATTTAATGTCAGATCAGAATTAACTTCTTGAATCGCAGTTTGTACTTTATTCAAATAATTAACAAATTTTGCATCAATAGTTGCTTCAGCACCCTGTGCTCTTGTTACTTCTGTTGTAAGATTAGCTTGAACAGCATTATCACCATCAATTCTATCTTGTTTTTCTGTGTTGATTTTAGTTTGAAGAGCAGAGTCATTTGTTTCTCTTGTTGCTTCTTCAATATCAAGGGCATCTTGAATAGCTGAATCGGCATCTGCTCTGTCCGTACTTTCAGTAGAAATAAGACCATTTAGTAAATCTTCTTTATCTTTTGCTCTTGCGATTTCTTCGTTCAACGCATTAACAAGATTAGTTTTATCATTTGTTGTCAACGTAGCCAAAGTACCTTCAACAGCTTTTGCTCTATTAATTTCATTGGTTAAAGAAGTTTGTAAACCAAGTTCAATTGTTTCAGCTCTGGTTTTCTCAGTGCTAATAGAAGTTCGCAATAGTGTATCTTCGCTAGTTCTTGTAGAAATTTCAGTTGCAAGATTTGTTTCAATAAGTGTATCAGCGTCTTCTCTATCAGAAATCTCATCATTCAAACTGCTTCTTATAGCATCTTCAGAATTGGTGGCTCTTGTCTCTTCTTCAGTAATTCTAATTCCAAGAGCTGTATCAGCATTCGTTCTGTCTGTTTTTTCAGTATTAATTTTATTCAACAAATCTGTCTGAATAAGAGGTACATTTGTTTCCAATGTGCCTACTCTACCACTCAACAACGATTCTGCAACCATAGCTCTTGATTTTTCTTTATCAATTTCAGCTAAAGTGTAAATTTTACCAGCAATTTCATCTTGTAAGAAACTACCATTCAACTGCTTGACAGGAATGGTAACTTTGTCATTTGTTTCATCAAAAGTAAGTAATGGGAGGATTCCTTCGGAGCCTCTTTCAACTTCAATACCCGTATTGACTGTTGGGGCACCAGTAGACCCTTTGTTGATTGTAACGATATTATCCTGAACATGCAAAACACCTGTTTCGATGCTAACATTTCCACCTTTAATAGTCAAATTACCATCAATATTTGTATTTCCATCAACTTGCAAATTTCCGTTGATAGTTGTATTACCAGTAATGGTTTGGTTTGCATTAACCGTCATATTTGAATTGAATGTCGAAACTCCACCAACAGTCAAGGTTTGACCAATATTTGCATCCGTATCCAATTGTAAATCATCATGCAGTGTAGTTGTTCCATCAATAACAGTATTATTCGGAATATTTGTTGCATCAATAGTTTCATTCCATTGAATGATAATCTTGTTTTCAGCAGTTCCTCTCTCAACTTCGATACCAGCATTTTGAGTTGGATCCGATTCTTCATTACTATTAAGAATAATCATGTTATCTGCCAATGTAACTGTCTCAGTATTGACAGTGGTTGTTAGACCTTTGACAGTGAGATTTCCATCAATAACAGAATTACCTTTTACCCAGCTATCTCCATCAACCTGTAAATTTGATTTCGTTTGAATATCAGCATCAACAGTAAGCTTGCTGACAATATCTGTTGTTCCTTGAATAGAAATATTTCCACCAATTGTTATATTACCATTGAGAGCAATATTACCATTAAAATTAACAGAAGATCCAAAATTGACATCACTCCTAAAAGTAGTAATACCGTTTTTCAATACTTCAAGATGAACAGTTTTAATTTCAATGTAAACGTCGTCTTCATTCAACGGATCTGGTAAAATAACAAAATTTTTATCACCAACAACAATTTTATCATCAATCCAACTGTAAAGTTTATTAACAATAACATATGCCGAACCAGCAGATGGTCTTTCAAGATATACAGTAATATTTACATCATCAACACTCAATGTATGATTCCAAGGATAGACTCTACCATCCTGATCATAAATCACAACCTGAATATTATCTGTATGATATACAGCAGGCATAACCCATACTGCACTAACCTCAGTTGTTGCATAACGATAAAAATCTTTCTTTTCTGTAAGAGGGAACCATTTACCTTGGTTAATACCTTCTAGATCTGCGTATATATAAAGAACACCATTAACAACATAAAGTTCGCCATGACGAGCTATTCTTGGTAGTTCTCTATCACTGAACATAGCTGTTATTCGGTTATCTGTATCGATGGATTGAATTAATAAATTGTTAGCCATTTTTCTCAATATCCTTTTTTATTTTTCTATGTATTTATCATAAACGCCATTATACCGATTCAAACCCTGCCATAAAGTCTGCATAAGTACCATAAGTCGCACGAATCAGATTTTCTTCAGCAATAGCCCTCAACCGTTCAGTTGTAATCTCTGTATCAGCATAAATTTTTCCAACTACCTGATCCTGAATAAACACTCCGCTACCTTGATGAACAGGAATGACTACTTTATCATTTGTTTCGTCAAATGTGATCAAAGCAAGAATTCCAGCATCACCTCTTTTGATTTCCAATCCAGCATTAAGTGTTGGAGCACCAGAAGAACCCGTATTAAGGGTCACAATGCGATCTACAACATTTAAAGTTGTTGCATTGATATTAACAGTAGCACCTTGAAATGTTACGTTACCATTTAGGGTTGTATTTCCATTTACTTGTAAATCACCAGTAATACTTTGGCTTGCATTTACCGTCATATTTGAATTGAATGTTGACACATCCGCAACAGTCAATGTCCCAACGATATTTGCACTGGTATCTAATTGTAAATTATTTCGTAATGTGGTTGTTGAATTTACAACCAAAGTCGAACCCAAAGTAGTCGCCCCTGTGACACCCAATGTACCAGTAGCACTAAGATTTGCGGTACTAATACCACCAGTAGCACTCAATGGACCAGAAAGAGTCATTCCACCGGTAACATCTAATGCACCGGAAATAGAAAGATTTGTTGTTGAAAGACCACCATTAGCAGTCAATAATCCGGTAAGAGTAGATGCACCCGTAATATTAACAGCTGCTCCAAAAGAAGCTGCACCAGTAACACCCAAAGTACCAGAAGCAGTGATATTCGTTGCTGAAATAGCACCATTTGCAGTCAACAATCCTGTAAAAGTAGAATTGCCATTAACAGCCAAAGTTGAACTTAATGTGGTTGCACCTGTAACAGCCAAGGTTGATCCCAAAAGAGCTTGACCAGAAATACCAACTGTCGATCCAAAAGAAGCTACACCAGTAACACCCAAAATACCAGAAGCAGTGATATTCGTTGCTGCAATAGCACCATTTGCAGTCAATAACCCTGTAAGAGTGGTTGCACCAGTAACACCTAAAGTTGAACTTAGAGTAGTTGCACCAACAGCTTCTAATGTACCCGTAATGTTAGTATTATTTGGTATAACAGTCTTATCAATCGCTTCATCCCATTTAATCATGGTTACAGTCCCAGCATTTCCTCTTCCAACATCAATACCAGCATCAAGAATAGGATCACCAGTTACGGTTGCATTCAACACAATAACATTATCAGCAATAACCAATGTTTGGCTTTCAATAGTAGTCATCAAACCTGTGACTAAAAGATTACCATTAACCGTTGTGTGACCATTTACTTGTAAATTACCAGTAAATAATCCATTTGCATTAACAGTCATATTAGAATTAAATGTAGAAACACCGGTAACACCTAAAGTTGAACTCAGTGTAGTTGCACCAACGGCTTCTAATGTACCATCAATTTTTGTGTTATTTGGTATATGAGTCTTATCATTCAATTCATCCCATTGAACAATAATTTTATTTTCTTGAATTCCTCTCTCAACTTCGATACCAGCATTTAGAAAAGGTTCAACGGTTACATTTGAGTTCAATGTAATAATATTATCAACAATGTTTACTTGTGTAGAATTGATAGTTGTCATTGTGCCTTTAACGGTAAGATTACCATCAATGACAGAATTTCCAACAACATATGTACTTCCATTTACTTGTAAATTACCAGTAATTAACTCATTTGCATTAATAGTCATATTAGCATTGAATATAGAATTACTATGAACAGTCAATAATCTATCAATAACCATATCCTGGCTTAAATGTACATTATCATAAAATACAGATGTACCTGTAATAGCTAAATTTCCAGTTACACTTGAATTTCCATCTACCTGTAAATTAGTGTTAATTGTTTCGCTACCGTTAATAGTCAAGTTACCGGTGATTAACTCATGAGCTCTAATGGTCACATTAGATTTAAATGTAGACAACCCTTCAAAAGTAGATTCACCTCTAACGAGAGATACACCATCAACAATCAAATCAGTACCAATTAAATGATTTCCGGTAAGAAATATATTACCACCAACAGAAAGATTACCATCAAATGAAACTGCGCCTTTGATAGCTGCATTTCCTTTAATAGTAATATTTTCATCAACGATTACATTACCTTTAACATCCTGATTGGCTTCCATAACAACATTATCGTTGAACAAAGAAGTACCATCAACAGTCAACTTCATCAATAAATGAGCATCTTTTCTAACTTCCAATGTCTCATCAATGATTGCATAACCATAAAGAAATAAATTACCATAGATAGCTTGGTTTGCATAAACAGACACATGGTCATTGAATACGCAAACTTCGTTTACAGTCAAGGAATCAAGTAAAGTAACTGGTTTAACGACTTCTAATGTACCATCAATTTTAGTATCATTCGGTATATTAGTTCTGTCATTTGTTTCATCCCATTGAACAATGATCTTATTATCAAGCGCACCTCTTTCAACTTCGATACCTGCATCTTGAAAAGGAAAACCAACATTAGCATTAGAATTCAATGTAATGATATTATCTGCTACTTTTATCTCTTCAGTATTGATAGTAGTTGTTACACCCAAAACAGATAAATTACCATCAATTATAGTATTTCCATTGACATGTGTATTACCGACAACTTGTAAATTTTGATTGACCTTGAAATCACCAGCAAAATCTACAAAACCAGAAACACTTAAATCTCCCCCGATCAACATATCCTTTTTGAAATTAGCATTACCATTTTTCAAAATTGTAAGATGTGTTGTATCAACCTCTAAATGATATACTCCAGGTTCTTCAGCATAATCTGTAACCTGAAAATTATTATTACCAACACCAAATGTATCAACGACAGCCCAATCAATCATGTAACTATCAAAAAAATACACTTTACCTTTTTCATCACTATCAAAAACGATATTAATGACATCATTACCGATATCAACTGTATACGGTACCTGATGAACCTTATCATTTTCATCATATACAATAATTTGAAGATCAGTAGTTTTATAACCAAAAGGAATACTCCATGTTTTACTTCTGGAATTTTGCTCAAAAAAACGAATAGTTCTTTTATTATTTAATGGATACCATCTGCCAATTTTATTATCTTCGAGATCAGCAAAAATATAAAGAATACCATTAACAACATAAAGTTCTCCAAATCTTGCAAATCTAGGCAACTTGCTATCCTGAAACTTTGCAATAACTCTTTCATCAGAGACAATATTTTGTAATTCTAGTGTCACAGCCATAGTTCACCTCTCCCTATTATTTAACTTCTAAAACTTTAAAAATCTGTTTAACTTCATCAATTAAACCATCAACATTATCACTTTTGGTTAATTGGCTCTTAACCATAGTCGAAATTAATGCTTCTACAGATTTCCAATATTTTGTTTTATTTAGATTTTTTCCAGTAATTTCGTCTTTCTGAAGTGAATATACAGATTTAACATCTGTGATGATTAAATCAATAATTCTGTTCAAGGTCTCACTTTTAATAGATACCATTGGTTGTACATACATAAGCTGCCCACCATCTTCAAAATCTAAAATAGTAGAACTTGTTGTATGTTGAATTTCAACAATTCCAATCATTCCCTCAATAGATTTATCCAAATCCTCAAAATCTTCTTCAGGAAGCACTTCCTCTTCTTCAGCTGCAGGTTCTTCTTCTGTTTCTTCTTCGGCTTTTTCTTCCTCTCCACCGGCTTCCGCATTTGCTTCTTCAGCACCCTCAACTGGTGCTGCTGCGTCCGCTGGAGGGGCATCGCCTCCTGCATCATCTAAAGATAACTCTAATCCACCTTCAGCTGGAGCTTCTTCATCAGCCTCCATTATTCTTTTCTTATACACTTCGGTAACTAGCATTTTTAATCTTGCCATTTTTAGCTCCACTTCGATATCTTATACATAGAAAGATAAATATAATAAATATATTTTATTTTAACCAGTTTCCTTTATTTATTCCCAGATCATAAAATTATTCTTAACTTCAAAATTGTATAATCATAATGACATATAAATATACTCAAAAAAAGGATTGTGGTAATGAAGAAAATTATCAATAAAATTATAGCCGTAGAAGGTCTTGATAAAACTGGAAAATCTACGTTTGTTGATACGTTCATAACAGAATATAACAAGATGGTTAATACACCTGATTTTCCAATCTTCAAACATTCGTTTCCAAACGCCAATTCCCCAATCGGCAAAATGATTAGAGATGAACTGGAATCATTAGTTCCAGATCCAGATATTGTAAGCTCACCAAATTTCCTCGCAGAAATGGCTCATTTTTGGATGACCGAATTATTCAAAATTCATTACTCCAACGTAACAGACGATTCAACAATGCGTGTTGGTATCAACAAACCAATAAAAGTAACCACACACAATTATATTTTTGATAGGTATTTTATTTCCACACTGGCATATCAAGCATTTTACAATGACAGCTTGATCGATTTGGAATTTATCAAATCTGCGTTGAATACAAATAAATTTATCAAATTTCCAACCGATATTATTTTTCTAGATCTGCCAAATTCTATAATTATTGAAAGAACAAAAGCAGATCAAGCAGCAGGTAAAACAGATAGTAATGATACGTTAGATGAAGAGGTTTTGGATCAAAGAAGGGATGCTTATGTCAAGGCTTTTAAATTTCTAAAAGGTACGAATGTTTATGTGCATTGGTTTGAAGATGTAAGTTTATTCACTCCAGAGGATCTTTCTAAAGTGTTAATGGGGAAAATCTTCAAGTAAAGAAATCCCCCACCAAATCAAAAATTAGAGAAGTTTTAATACTTCAATAACGGTAGTTCTACCACCAAGCTTTTTAGCTATGGTCATCAATTGTCCATGAATACCATGGATTTTATTAAATAATTCAACATCAGTATCGGTTGCCGTACTGGTTTCATCATTTGCAATTCTTAATCTACAATTTGATACCCATGCTGCAGCATCTTCAGGTCTAGTAGGTCCAGATCTTCCTGGTAAACTCTCTTGTAAGTCTTGTATTCTCATTTTATATCCTCTCCTTATTGAACCGGTTCAGTAGTGCCATCAGGATTCACCTTATACCAAATGCCACCAATTAATTTAAATTTATAATCATCAGGGTTATCAACATTTGAATTAAGTAACTCTAAATCATCTGCATCAACCAAACCATCACCATTAGCATCGTAAATTGGTTTATCATCCTTATCCAACGCAAGAATTGGTGGTTCATGTGGTGTATCAGGAAGTATCTTATGCCAAATACCGTTAATCACTTCAAAATTATAATCTGCTGGATTATCAACATTTGCATTAAGTAATTCTAAATCCGTTGCATCAATAAAACCATCACCATTAGCATCGTAAATTGGTCTACCATCTTTATCAAGCGCAACAGTTTGCGCCAAGTCACCAAATACTGTTTTTTGACCAGCAGCCAAATCAATATCAGTAATAATTGGTGGTTTTTCCAAATTAGGATTAATATACTCTTTAGCTCTATTTATGAAATTTCTAAATTCTGTAGCTTTTTCTGTTATTTTATTAACATCAAAACCGTAATTATCCAAAATTGTCTTCAGCATACCCGATATATCTCTTACAGTATCTTCTTTGATATTATCAAACAATACTGTTATAATATACTCACCCAAATTAGCAAATTTAGTGTCAAACAAAGTTTGATCTGAAGCTATAACATTTTTAGCTAATAAACTCTCTTTATTAACTTTTATATTCTCTAATGCAGCTGAATAAGTTCTCATTCTCGTTAAAATATATTCTTCATCAATCCTGATTGATCCAAAAATATCCATTTTTTCAGAATTCGAAACTGGAACCTCAGTTTTATTAAAAGACGTAGTAGCCATATTATGATCCAACATTTTCAAATAAATTTCGATAGTATCGGTATCATCTTTGCTTAACTCATCAAGCACTTTGAGATAACTTGCAATGGTATTATTAGCCATAGATTTACTCAATTTTGCATTTTCATACAAATAGATAATATCATTAATTTCTTCTGCTATTTCGTTGATTTTTGCAGCATCAAGTATTATTTGTTTTCCTTTATAGGTAACAGTAAGTGGAGTTGTATCAATAACTTTACCCATTTTCATCAATCCTATTATTTTTAACAAGAAGTTTGTACAAATCATATTTCTCACCATACTGAGAAAGCAACGCTGGTGAACTCTTAATATAATCTTGAAGACTATTAAGTGATGTATCAACTGGTTTTTTAACAGGAACAGTATTAAGATCTGTTATTTCTTTACCAAAACTATAATCAGCATCCGCCGGGTTAGTTTTGAAATTTCGGTTATCTACTAGCATACTTAATTCAAACTGCATATTAGTTGACCATAACTTAGGTTGTGATAAAAGCCATCCAGTCAATGAAAAAGTCATTGTTACAGTAGCAGAGTATCGTTGTGATGATGGATCAGTATCAATATCAATATTGTCAAGAAAAACTTCAGTTGTCGAAACCCTACTATGCGGTAAAGGTTCGATTATAACCTGCTGTGGAGAATTGAAATATGGGATAATCTGTTCAATAATTTCAAAGGCTTCATAATCAGAAGTCGCCCAAAGCGTCAATTCCATAGTAAATTTATATGGAGCCGGCCACAATGTAACATATCCAACATTATACCCTGCTCGTCTCAAATCCGTAGTATCAGTATCATGTTGAAATCTTCTTTTTTCTGGGTTACGTTCAAGACCGGTAAGTCTAAAAGAAAACATAGGTACCGTAATATCTTTCAATCTATTTCGATTTACTGTATCTTCATTATCAACATTATTTTCCAAAAATGAAACAACATCTGATGGCGAACCATAATGAATTGGAACGAGTTTAATCAAATTTTTATTATCTCTATACGGAATTTCAGAAAATATGCTAGCAAATCCAATTAAATAATTCTTAATTTGTTTTCCAGAGAAAAATAAGTTTTTTTTCATTAAACATTTCCTTTAACAACAATAAAAACCATTCTGTTTTTATTTATTATAATACCATGGTCATAATATCTAAATCTGGATGTGTATCAAGTGATCGTTTTCTTGGTTTTTTCGTATCATCTGTTAAAGTTTTTTGCTTTTTAATCTGAGCATTACTTGCAGGTTCTTCACCACCCATTATGTCCAAAACATGTTCCAATTTAGTATAGGTATCTTTATAATTTTCATCATATTTATCGAGTTGTGAAGTATAGGTATCATAGGACGCTTTAGAAAGAGAAACCATACAAAAAATATTTTCCCACAAATTAGCATGTCCAAAATAAACATCAGAAATTCTATATCTTGTTCTATCATTAACAGTTTCAACAATGTCACCAATCAATGGTTTTCTTTTAAGTTTTTCTGTCAATTCGTCAACATGGAAAAACAATTGTTGATCACTACCCATAGGCATCATAACGCCCCATTTAGATAAATCAACTTGATATTCCTGTGGTGTCCACGTAGCAATCATACTGATTGGTGGGCCAAGTTCAAGATGTGTATGATCTTTCAAGGTATTATCAAAAGTCATTTGTAAAGCAGGATTATTTGAAGCGGGATTAATTGGAAAATAGTAAACGGGAGAACCATTCTTTTCAACTTTTTCTCGGGCGACACCTTTTATGAAATTTATATCCTTAAATTTCTGATTCATTGTGCCTTTGTAAACTCTTAACGAATCAGGACCATCAGCTACAGCATTTTGTTGTAACTTGAACTGTGTAGGTAATATTTCATCGATAAATTCCGCTCGTAACATAATATCTTTCCAGTAATCAGGTTTATTAACCTATTTATTTCAAACAAGAAAGAAATCTGCTTTTGTCGATTTTACCCAACCACAATTCCACCAGCAGCAAGAACAGAACAATCAAAAAGCTCTTGTTCTAATTTTTCAATTTCTGTTTGTGCTTGAGAAATAAGATCACTTCCATTCATAGAAAGATCATTTGGTGCAGACATTCCAGAAAATTTACCCCTAATAAGACCGAGATTAAATTTAGCCTGCGCCAATGCGTATTTTTGTACCCACGGATCACTATAGAGAGCTGCTAAATCTTTGTATTTCAAAACTTTAGCGGCAACATTGGTATCAGCATCCATAATTTTATCGGTTTGAAGATACCTCTTTCCATCACGGTATAAAATATTAGATGTTATCGCAGTTGGAACTTTTTCATGCTTATTAACAGCAGAAATCTGTCCCAACATAGTAATTTCATATGCATTGCCAATAGTTTCAGGAATAAGAGTGATACCGCCCGCTCCACCTTCCTGATTGATATAAATAATAAAATCAATATCTTCTGGAACCTCGTGCATGTTTGTTCCGGCTTTGAATCTTAAAACAGTCCATTCCTCGTTCCAAGCATCAGAAGATTTATGACAATAATAATTTATCGTGTGATAAATTACCATATCCAAATCAGTATCGGCTAATTCAACATTGGTTTGAGATGCTCCCAACATAGCCAAAATATACATTTTTAAAAATTCTTTTGTCATCTAAATAACTCATTTCATCATTAATTGTTATGACTTTGATTTCTTCTTATAGATCTTCTTGCAGGAACTGGTTGATTTGCTTGAGCAGAATCTAAAACTTCCTTCTTTATTACATCATCAACCGCCTGAATAATTTCTTCTTCTTTGACTCTCGTAACGGTATCTTCAGCCTTTGCTTCTACCTTTTCTTCAACTTTTACAATTCTATCAGTCATTCGGGTTATTGGTTTTGCAACTTCAGTTTCAATTTTAATCTCTTCTACTGGTGCTGGTGTTGCTTCAACATCTTCAATAGTTTGTACAAGACGCAAAATATTCAAATAACTACCAGATAACTTTTTTTTAACACGAACTTTCGAACCACGTACCAACTGTACAGTTCTCTCTTCACCGGGAATGGTAAAATTAAAGAGTCCTGATTGTATACTTTCATAAAGATAAGTTGTCATTTTATTTTCCCCTTGAAATCATATTATTTTTGTTTATTTATGATTAAAATTGCCAAATTCCGATACTCAATGAAATTATTCAGCTAAATTATTTAAAAATAAAAAGATCATGAACTTCCGGAAAAAGTTCCAACACATTATCATAACATTCCCATTCATTAGATGCTAAAAAAAGTTCGAGCATAGATGGATAAGCTGTAATTAAACAATTTATAAAATCTGCATGACCTGAAAATACTCGTGGATCATCATGTTTGCTTTTTATCGCTTCCACCAAACCAGATATTATATCAGCATCAAGAATTACTAATTTGAAAAGTTCCGGATTTTGATGTTTCACAGATAATAGTTCAAAAAAATTGAGTACATCCTTTCCAATTTTAGTGTTGTTATAAAATTTTACGAATGGAAGAATTTTTTTAATTGAATCTTCTGACAAATTAAAAAACGTTCTCATCAAAGTTGACATCGTAAAAAACAAAAAGGCATCAAGATTTACAAAATCGAGTGCAGTTGGAATTAATCCAGAGGAAATAAAAAAATCAACAGCAGTTTTCTCTGATGTGCCAGCAACCAATATATTAAACGATTCATCAAATTGAGTCTCACTACGAAGGTAATGCTCTACACCATACTTATCTATAAGCCATTGTAATGCTGTGAGATTTCCATGTTTAGCAAATTCTTTAAAGTTGTTTATATGATTTAATTCAGTATGAATTGCCGACCAATTTTTACCTTTTTTATGAATATCATCCATAATTTTTACTGCATCTGGACTATCATATTTCAAACCAACACCGTCACTATCAAAAACCAACGCTTTCAATTCTGGTGTAAAATTTTCGAGTTTCAATCTATTAAGCATTGCAAGAGTAATTGAATATCTTCCACCTTTTAATGAAACTTCAACATTCTCACCATTTGCTCGCAATGCTTTAGCTATAATTTCAACTTTATCATTAAAAGCATCAACCTTAGCATTAGTATTATACTCGTTTCCCTTATCAAAGAAATCGAGAGTTGTCTGTTTCAACAAACCAACTCCACTATTTCTAAAATTCTCTAACCAGGAAACAATATTGGTTCTGGCGGAAATTGGTATCGCGAGCGACCTTGTAGCCATTTTTCTTAAATCCCATTTTTGACTTATTTATTGGATGCTCGAAGAAACCTCATTCTCGCCTAATTTTAATTCGATTTGCTTGAAATATCTTCTGAATTTGGCTTTCTCTGCTTTCGCTTGTGAAAGTTCTTTGGCGTGTCTTATCAAAATAGTATCTTGCTTCTGTTCGTGTGTCAAAGTTGCATTTGCCTTAACAGTGCGAACAGTTGCATCAATACTTCTGATAATTCTATCATAAAAATCAAGAAGTTCTCTCATCCTAGCTTTGGCTCTTCTCAAATCCTTTGGAGGAGTTTCTGATGAGAGAACTTCCTTAATTTCTTTTTCGGTGATGAGTTTTTTCTTAGCCTCAGCCTCTAATTCTGATTGAGGACCTCCGATACTTGCTATCATTTCTTACTGCTCGAAAAGAATTTTTCCTTCGCGCATAACTTTACAACCCAACTCATCGCGTTCTGCCTTCATAAAAGTCTCACCGGTTTTTGGATTGCGCACTCTGCGAGCATTCTTATGTCTCTTGTAAACTTTGAACAATGATCCAAACTTCACTTCTCCACCATCTTTAACTTCATCGGAGATAACTTCAATCAATGCACTCCAAATTCTATCGCATTCAGCCTTAGAAACCTTAGTCTCACCAATAATTTGCTGCAATTGAACTACCATATCTGCTTTAGTCATTTTTTTTATCCTTTTCCTTTTTAAAATAGGTTTTACCAAATTACCACTTCATTTTTATTTATTACGTGTCTTTGTAGTTTTTTGAATTTTTCCAAATTTACCTCTTTATTTTATTACATTTTTACATTTTTTCGGTTATTTTTAAGAAAATCTATCAATAACACATAAGCATAACCAATCGAATGTGGTTTCTTATACCTGTATTTTCCATCATCTACGCCCATTTTTTTGAATTGCTCATCAAAAACTGGTATTCCATACGTTTCTTTCAAAATTTCTTTCAACTCATCAGATTTTTTATTAAAAATAAAATCCGTATGAATATATGCTTTCATTTTTTCATAATTCTGAATTGCCCCTGGTCTGATAATTGCTAAAACTATTGCAACATCCATAACCGAAGTAACTTCAAAATCTCTCAAAATACCCGGATATTTCCCCAATTGATATGGATCATCAAATTCCCAAAGTGCCGACCAATTAATAGTGTTGTTATCAATCCGAGAAATATATTCAGTAAGTTCACTTATAGTAATATCATCAAGAATCGTATTATTCAAAATATCAATTTTCTGATAAGACTTCTCTTCCATCATTTTATAATCTAGAATCGATAGCCCATCAAAAGTCGGTATTGATCTGTAAAAATAGACTCCTGCTGGATGCGGTTGAATTTCACCTCTTGAATTAATAACACACCCACGAATCAAACCATTACGAATATTATCGGATTGGTTTGAAGGTATGTCTAAATCTAAATCAGATAACTTCATGTGTTCTCCAAAGTAAAAATCCAACCTTATTAAGTATTTTACAATTTTCCCCGATCAAACCTGTGGATTTATTTCAAGCGTTGAAATTCCTCTTGATTTTGATACCATAATCACTTCCTTAACCTTCTCTTTAATTTCTTCTCTATGAGAAATCAAAAACACTTTCATTTTCTCTTGTATCGCAACATTTTCTATAAAGACATAAACAGATTCCAAAAGTGTTCCATTGATACCACTATCAAGCACCTCATCCATAAAAATGGCATTAAACTCAACATTGTTCTTTAGCTTGAAAACTTTCATCAATGTCATCATGATCATGATATTACCAATTCTCTTTTCACCATTTGAAAGAGAACATGGATTAACCTCTTTACCAAGCTTCATGACTCGAATCGTAAAATCTGGATTAAACTGAATATGAATATTGTAATCCGGAATTAACTTTTTGAATCCTCTCAAAATTTCATTTGATTGTTTGATATATCTTCTCAAAAATCTACCACGACTTTTTGGATCTTCGGAAAGTTTAATATACACCTTGAAATCATTGATTATCAACGCAACTTTATCAATTGCATCCATATCAACTTCCCTGATCATAACCTTATTAGCTTCAATCTCGGAAATATAATGATTTTCCTGATTAATAACTTGATCTAACTCTTTTCTAAGATTTGTCAAAACAATATCGAGACTATACAGTTCTTTCTTTTCAATTGATAATTCAATTTGATCAACAGTTTTTTTAATTTCATCTTGTAATTCTCTTTTTTCTTTGATAGCTTGCTCAATTTGTTTCATTGAATCTTCGTATCTTTCAATACTCGTATCTAAAGCAATCATTTCTTCAGAATACTGTGTCAATTTTTTGTCACTTTCATTGATAGCATCATTGTCTTCCCAAGACTGTTTGCAAGTTGGACAAATATTTCCCTTCAATGACTTATTTTTCTTTTCTTCTCTTTCAAATTTTTCAACCAATATCTCTAATTCTCTTGTTTCACGAGCAATTGACGCTTTTACATCTTTATGCGAATCCCTCAATTCTACAAGGTGTTCATTAATTTCTAATTTATGTTCATTAAGCTCACCCAAAAAATCGTACTTTTCTTTTTCGGCTTCAACATCAATTGATCCATAAAAAGAAATCTTTTCATTCAAATCTTTGATTTGTTTTTGTCTTCTTACTTCAAATTGTTTTTTTGAATTTTCAAGACGAACTAATTGTTCTTGAATTTGATCATTCGAATATTTTATCTCTTTGACACCAGATTCCAAATCAGCTAATTTGATTTGTTCATCCCGCATTTTATCTTTAATATCAGATAGTTGCATGTTATGAACGTCAAAATTGAAAATATCCTCCAAAACACGCTTTTGATGCGTCGGAGTCATATTCAGAAAAGGTTTGTTGTATTCACTTGCAACGGAAAAAAATGAAGTTTGAAGAAATGTTTCAAAATTCATCCGAAATAATTTTCTCAGTTCGTTATCATTATCTCGGTCATCGGCTTTTGAAATATCCTTCCATTCTGGAGTGTCATCATCACCATCTACACGTTTGAAAATATTGAGAATTTTTGGTCTGCGTCCTCGCTCAACTTTGTATTTCTGTTTTTCAACAAAAAACTCCAATTCAACGAGAGCATCTTTACCTTTGATGTAATTTACGATGTCATTTGCCTTAACATTCGATACCGTTTCTCCAAACATCGCGTATGTTACAGCAGCCATCAAAGATGACTTACCAGAACCAATTTTTGAACCTTCTGTATCTTTATCTACACCATCAATCAATACAACAGTAGAACTAAACGTATTGAAATCTAATTCCTGCTTATCACCGTAACTATAAAAGTTTTGAATTCTGAGCTTGTCAAATTTAATTCTCATTTATCAGATCCCCATATTTTTTAATCTTGATATTGTTTTGACAACTCTCTTAAAAATTTGATTGATTCCCTATTTTCAATATCGTCGTCCTTATTGATTTTAACCATTTCATCTAAAACGTAATCAATAAAACTTTTATGTTCCTGTATTTTATCATCTTTTGACTCTTCATCCCCTTCAGCGTCATCATCAAGATCTTCCATTTCTATCCATGTAAAGTACTGATCATCCAACACCAATTCATTGATTTTATATACTAAAATCAATTTTGATTTTAATTCTTCTAATTCGGAATACTTCAACCCCATATCAATGACTAATTTCAAATTGTCACCCGGCTTAAAAACAGAAGATAAATCTTCTTCGACAACTAACGCCGATGCTTTGAATTTATACATTCTCGGATGGTCATACTCTATAAATTCACTATTACCACTTTGGACATCGAGTACAGTCCATCCTCGCTCATCATCATCTTCCCCATAAAAAAACCTACATAGACTACCAATATATGATAAGTTTTTGTTTAACTGTCTTTTATGAAAATGTCCTAGAAACACATGATCATATTGTTTTGTAATGATATTTCTATCGACGCCCTCTTCTGCTTTAACAAACTGATTCAACATAAATCCTTGTACTTCAATATGCCCACACATATAATCGGCTTTTGGAAAAATATGTGTTTTCATCTTTTCAAAAGGCAAATATGGTAAAAAATAAAAGTCTTTGTCCATTATTTTACAAATTGTAGGCTCATCAACCAATATAACATTAGGGAATCCATCAAGAATATGCAAGTTATGTCCTGTGGAATCATAAGTTCTCTTGGACATATCATGATTCCCGACAAGCAGATAAATTTTATCATAAGTATCATTCATCAATCTAAATGATTTTGCTATAAAATTAAGTGTGCTTGTTGAAACTGCTTGTTTAACATCAAGTATATCACCTAGGTGGATCATAACTCTGATATTATTCTGTCTTGCATGTTCACATTGGGCTTTGATTCCATCATAGATAATCTTATCGAATCTACCATGGGATTTACCGAAATGCCAATCTGTACTCATTGTGACTTTGTTCATATTAAATTTCCACCATTATTTTTAACAAACAATTTTACAAAAAGGAAATCCAAGTCCATTAATGCTAA
>Ga0194119_10003195_pt1 | contig 26565 bp, 20 predicted proteins | sample TA2MahC100mmetaG_FD_148620 | JGI IMG/M metagenome (GOLD analysis project Ga0194119, IMG submission 148620) | Freshwater microbial communities from Lake Tanganyika, Tanzania - TA2015018 Mahale Deep Cast 100m | ecosystem: Environmental > Aquatic > Freshwater > Lake | place: Tanzania: Lake...
AGCGGTTGCGAGGAACGAAGCAAAGCAATCTCACTGTTGCGCCATGAGAGAGATTGCTTCCCCTTCGCTGCGGCTCAGGGCTTCGGCTTCTGCGCTGCTCAGAAACTTCCCCCCTGTCACTCTGAGCCGATGCCCTGAGCTTTGCGAAGGGGCAGCGAAGAGTCTCGCCCCCACATGGGCTGAGATGCTTCGCTGCGCTCAGCATGACAGTTTCTGTCTTGACGCATGCCGCCCAACGGCATGGGGTTCTACTCAGAAACTGGCAGCAGTAGACTGTCACTCTGAGCGCAGCGAAGAGTCTCGCCCCCGCATGGGCTGAGATGCTTCGCTGCGCTCAGCATGACAGTTTCTGTCTTGACGCATGCCGCCCAACGGCATGGGGTTCTACTCAGAAACTGGCAGCAGTAGACTGTCACTCTGAGCGCAGCGAAGAGTCTCGCCCCCGCATGGGCTGAGATGCTTCGCTGCGCTCAGCATGACAGTTTCTGTCTTGACGCATGCCGCCCAACGGCATGGGGTTCTCGCAATGACGAAATGCTGACTTTGTTGGAGCCCTGGGGCACATTTGATGACCGCGCCCCCGCCTTCCTGGGAAAGCAAACTGCTCGCCCTGGCCTACGCGGGTCTGGAGAGTAAGCCGCCGGCTGATTTTTTCTCTGCCGATAAGGATCGCCTGGCCCAGGCCTACGCCCTCTGCGCCACGGTGGCCCAGGAGCACAGTCGAACGTTCTACCTGGCCTCGGGTTTATTGCCGGCCGATAAGTGCCGCGCCGCCCGCGCCCTGTACGCCTTCTGTCGCATCAGCGACGACCTAGTGGACCGGGCCGAGGATCGGCCAGCACGATCTGGGCAGACGGTGATGGACCTGGCTTTGTGGCGCCAGTGCGCCCTGGAGATTCCGCCTCCGTGCGACGACCTGGTGGCCCTGGCCTGGGCCGACACGCGCCTGCGCTACCGTATCCCCAGCCGCTACGCCGAGCAGTTGGTGGACGGCGTGGACCGTGACCAGACGGTGCATCGTTACGCCACCTTCGACGATCTGGCCGTCTACTGCTACGGCGTGGCTTCCACGGTGGGGCTGATGGCCATGCACATCATCGGCTTCGCCGGGCTGCCGGCCATTCCTTACGCCATCAAGCTGGGCGTGGCCCTGCAACTGACCAACATCCTGCGCGACGTGGGCGAGGACTGGCGCGCCGGGCGGCTCTACCTGCCCCAGGACGAGCTGGCCCGCTTCGGCCTGGGCGAGGACGACGTCGCCGCCGCCCGCGTCGACGATCGCTGGCGCGCCTTCCTGCGCTTCCAGATCGCCCGCGCCCGCCAGCTCTACGCCGAGTCCCTGCCCGGCATCGCCCTGCTCAACCCCGATGGCCGCTTCGCCATCGGCGCCGCCGCCGAGCTTTACCGGGCCATCCTGGGGGACATTGAAGCCCACGATTACGACGTATTCCACCAGCGGGCGCACGTCAGCACCTGGGGCAAGCTCCGCCGCCTGCCCGGCATCTGGTGGCGCGCCAAGAAGGCGAGGTACGAGTGATGAGGTACGGGTGATGAGGTACGGGTGATGAGGTACGAGGGATGAATGACCGAGGACTGAGCACTGAGGACTGAGCACTGAGGACTGACTTCGTCTTTCGTCTGTTGTACTTCGTCTGAATCCAAGGAGGTTATCATGAACTGGGTGAAAGTCCTGAACCAGGCAGAGTTGCCTGAAGGCGCACGGCGGGTGGTCAAAGTGAACGATCAGGCCGTGCTGCTCATCCATCACCAGGGACAAATCTACGCCCTGAGCAACACCTGCCCGCACATGGGCGCTGCCCTACAAGAGGGCAAGATCACCGACGACGGGGCCATTGTCTGCCCGCGCCACCACAGCGCCTTCGACCTGCGTAGCGGCGACGTCAAGGCCTGGGCCCCCTGGCCGCCGGGGGTCGGCCGCGTGCTCGCTGCGGTTTCACGGGAGAAGGCCCTGATGGTCTACCAGACGCGCCTGGCCGAGGGTGCGATTTGGGTAGCTGTGTAATGCTACCAACGCGCCTCAGTCAGAGAGACACAAGGACGCCAAAAATAAGAACTTGGTGTTCTTGGTGCTCTTGGTGTCTTGGTGGTTAATCCCCTGGCTAAAATTGATGACCTACTTTGGCTTCTTGCTGCGCTTCATCGGCGTTCCGCTGGCTATCCTGGCGCTACTTACGCTGTGGGACTGGCGGCAGGGGCGCACCTTGCCCGCAGATCTGCGCAAGCTGCCCGCGCCCTGGGTGCTGTTGACGCACGTGGTCTTGGCCGTCCTCTGGACCACGCCCTGGGACAACTACCTGGTGGCCACGCGCGTCTGGTGGTACAACCCCAGGCTGGTCAGCGGCCTCACCCTGGGCTGGGTGCCCATCGAGGAATACACCTTCTTCGTGGTGCAGACTTTGCTCACCGGCTCCTGGCTGCTGTGGGTGGCTCGCCGGCTACCGGCGCTGGCCGAGCCTGCGCCCCAGGGCCCTGCCAAAGTCTTTATCTCGTCATTGCGAGCGCAGCGAAGCAATCTCTCTCATGGCGCAACAGTGAGATTGCTTCGTCGCCCAGCTCCTAGCAATGACCCTAAAAGTGACTTTGACATAGCCCTGCCTGCACCCAGCCGGCCGCGTCTGCGCCTGGCCGCGGCTCTGCTGTTCGGGGCGATCTGGCTGGGCGCGGTGATCGTCCTGCTGGCCCGCTGGCGGCCCGGCACCTACCTGGGACTGGAGCTAGGCTGGTTCCTCCCGCCGATCATCCTCCAACTGCTCGTCGGCGCCGACCTGCTGTGGCAGCGACGTCGGCTGGTGGCTCTGGCCTGGCTGCCGGCGGTGGTTTACCTGTCAGCGGCGGACAGCCTGGCCATCGGCGCTGGCACCTGGACGATTGCCCCGGCGCAGACCACGGGCCTGCTGCTGGGCGGCGTGCTGCCCGTGGAAGAAGTCGTCTTCTTCGCCTTGACGAACACCCTGATCGTGTTTGGCATGGTGCTCATGCTGGGCACCGATAGCGCGGTGGTCCGCAGGCTGCTGCGGCGGCTGTGACCCGCCAACAACGGGCGACATGCGGGCCTGGAGATTATGGTAGTGCTGGACGAACTGCTGCGCCAGGCTGGTCGCCGCTCAGCGACGAAGGACGAAACCACCCATCCATATTGACACATCTGTTTCCTCTGTGTTATACTGTAACCGGTTACGGTAGCGGTTACAAGAGGGCGGCCTGCCATGGAAGTTACCATTGCCGACATTGCCCGTCGCGCTGGGGTCTCCAAAGCCACTGTCTCCCGCGTCCTCAACAACAAACCCGACGTTGATGCTGCAAAGCGTGAACGTATCCTGGGCATCATTCGGGAGACAGGATACGTGCCGCGCCTGGCCGCCGTGAGTCTGGCCACCGGGCGAACTAACCTCATCGGCCTTCTGGCCCCTTCCCTTTCCCGCCCCTGGAGCCTGGAGGTCATTCAGGGCATCTCTGAGGCCATCGAGTCTACAGCCTACGAACTTGTCCTCTATACGACCAGCCTCGATGAGAGAAACCAAGAACTTTTCGCGCGTGCCCTCTCCAATGGTCTCACCGATGGTCTTCTGATCATGCTACCGCGAAACAGCACGGGCTACCTTTCCCAGCTTGAACATCAGGGCTTCCCGACCGTGCTTATTGACCACCGAGGAGTGCCGTCGTCCCTTCCTACGGTTACCGCTGCTAACATTGACGGCGCCTATGCGGCTATACACCATCTGCTCACCCTGGGCCACCGGCGCATCGGGATCATCACCGGGATCATGGACTTCGGCTGTAGCCGCGACCGTCTGGAAGGCTATAAGAAAGCTCTGCGAGACGCTGGCATCGCCCCTGACCCACACCTGATTAAATACGGCGACTTCTCTGAGTCCACGGGGTATGCCCTGGCCGAGCAGTGGCTCAGGGATAGCACGTCCCAGAGACCCACGGCCATCTTCGCTTCCAACGACGCCATGGCCTTTGGTGTGCTGAGAGCTGCTCGCGCTGCCGGCATCTCCGTGCCTGACGATCTGGCCGTGGTGGGGTTCGACGATGTGCCTGGAGCAGCCCAAACCCATCCTGCCCTGACCACGGTACGCCAGCCCCTACGTGACATGGGCCGCCGGGCTGTAGAGATGCTACTCCTGCAGATCCGCCAGGGCCGGCCGGCAGAGTCAAAGGTTGTCGTTCCCACGGAGTTGATAGTGCGCGAGTCTTGCGGCGCAAAGAGGTGATCTATGGCTACTTTCCGTAGCGCGGGAGTCATTCATCACGGCCGTGGTAGCCTGCAGCAGCTTGGCCCGGAGGCCAGGCGACTGGGAGGCAGCCGCGTTCTTATTTTCACCGACCCCGGTGTGCGGGCCGCTGGCTTGGCCGACCGCGGCCAAGAGCTCCTGCAGAAAGAGGGCCTGCACGTAGATGTCTTCGACCAGGTGCAGCCGGAGCCGCCGATCGAGAATTTTGAAAAATGCCTGGCTGCCGCCCGTGAAGGTGGTTACGACCTCTTTGTCGGCCTGGGCGGTGGGAGCTCCCTGGACATGTGCAAGGCCGCGGCCGTGCTGATGACCAACACCGGCGACATTCGCCAGTACCTGGGGGTCAATCTGGTCCAGAAGCCGGGGCTGCCCAAGATCGCCATCCCCACCACCGCCGGCACGGGCAGCGAGGTCACACACATCGCCATCGTCACGGACAGTGCCAGGCAGCTCAAGATCGGCGTGGTCAGTCCCTACCTCATCCCCGACGTGGCCATCGTGGATGCGGAGATGAGCCTGGGCTGCCCGCCGCCGGTGACTGCGGCCACGGGCATGGACGCCCTCACCCACGCCATCGAAGGCTACACTTCTCTCCTCGCCAATCCACTCAGCGATGCCTGTGCCCTTCAGGCCATGACCCTGATCGCCCGTAGCCTGCGCACCGCCGTGCACCAGGGGCAGAACGTGGAGGCGCGCAGCGATATGGCCCTGGGCGCTCTCCTGGCCGGGCTGGCCTTTGCCAACGCCAGCGTCACGGCCACCCACGCCCTGGCCTTTGCCCTGGGCGGCCAGTTCAACGTCCCTCACGGCGTGGCCAACGCTATGATGCTGCCCTACGTCATGGAGTTCAACTGCCTGGCCAACCCGGCCCGCTTCGCCCAGGTGGCGCGGCAGCTCGGCGAGTGCCTGGAGGGCCTGAGCCTGCGCCAGGCCGCCCTGCAGGTGGCCGCGCACACGCGCACCCTGGCCATGGACGTGGGCATTTCCCTCCGGCTCGGCGACTACGGCATCCCGGCTGCGGCCATCCCGTCCCTGGCCGAGGGCGCTATCTCCGTCACGCGCATCATCGGCAACAATCCGCGGCGCATCACGAAGGAGGATGTTGAGGACATCTTCCGGCAGGCCGCCTAAAGGGGGAATGAGGGAATCGGGAATTAGGAAATCAGGCTTCCTAATGACATGAATCCAGAATCGGGACCCAAGAAGTAGCTTCCGCTCTTGAGTCCAGAAACCGGGTTTTTCCCCGGCAGAGAGCACTATGTAGTCAATGTCGCTGACCTGAAAGCGCAAGCCACTTTTCACAAACAAAAACCCGGTTTCTCTGGTTCCATGAATGAGTCCTGATTCCCTAATTTCCTGATCCCCCCGGTCCCCCATGGGAGGAGGTGATCTATGACGAGCAGAGGCCATGTGTTGGAGACCCGGAACGTTATCTAACAATTGAAGGAGTGCAAACCATGAAGCGTACACTGCGCACCCGTGGGCTGGCTCTCCTGGGCCTGCTCACGATTGTAGCCTTGATCGCCGCCTGCGGCCCCGCCCCCACGCCCACACCACCGCCGCCCACGGCGACCCCCAAGCCGCCAGAGCCCATCACCCTGACCGTGTGGGACATCTACCCTGCCGGCCAACCCTTCCGCACAGTGCTGGATAACGCCATCGCCCGCTTCAACAAAACCTATCCCTACGTCAAGGTCAACGTGGTCAGCTACGCCATTGACGATTTCAAGGTCAAGCTGGTGACGGCCCTGGCTGCCGGAGGCAAGGATTTCGACGTCTTCCAGACCTGGGGTGGTGGCCAGCTCGCCACCTACGCTCGCCGCGGGCAGGTACTGGAACTCACCGAGGCCATGAAACAAGACAACTGGCAAGGGAGCTTCTCGTCCGCCGCCCTCACCTTCGTCACTGCCGATGGCAAGGTCTGGGGCGCGCCGGTGGAACTGGCCACTGTGCTCTTCTACTACAACACGGAGATGTTCAAGGCCAACAACGTGGCTGTGCCGAAGACCTTTGACGATCTCCTGGGAGCCTGCAAGACCTTCAAGGCCAAGGGGATCATCCCCATCTCCCTGGGCATGAACAAGGCAGCCTGGACGGGCGATTTCCACTACCAGTACCTGGTCACTCGCCAGGGCGGACTGGAGCCTTTCCGCAAGGCCATCACCAGGGAAACCGGTGGCACGTTCGAGGATCCCGTGTTCGTCCAGGCCGGTAAGTTGCTGCAGCAGATGGTGGATACCGGCTGCTTCCAGGATGGCTTCTTAGGAGCCGAGTACGTCTCTATGCGCCAGCTTCTCGGCCAGGAGAAGGCGGCCATGACCCTGATGGGCTCCTGGCTGCCCGGCCAGATCGCCACGGAGTTCCCCGCCTTCCTGCCCAAGATGGACTACTTCCGCTTCCCGGTGATTGCCGGTGGTAAGGGCGTGGACACCGACATCGTAGGGGGCACCAATGCCGCCTTCGCCATCTCCAAGGGTACCAGGTACCAGAAGGAGGCCATCGCTCTGCTCAAGGAGTTCACCTCCGAGGCCACGGCCGCCGACGTGCTGGGAGTGGCCAAGCGCCTGCCGGCCGTCAAGTACAAGCTCGATCCGGCCAAGGTGGACGCCCTGACCATCCGCGTGTCCGAGGAGCTGAACAAAGCCACGGCCGTGCAGCTCTACTACGACCAGTCCTCCACGCCTGGCCTGGCCACCGCCCACCTGGACCTGATCACCGGCGTCTTCGCCAAGACCATCACCCCGGAGAAAAACGCCGCCGACTGGGAGGTCGCGGCGAAGAAGGAGCTAAAGTAGCCTTGAGTGCATAGAGCGAGGGGCAAAAGGAGAAGAGCAAAGAGGAAAAGAGAAGAGCGGAGAGCGAATAGCGTGGAGCGAAGAGCAAAGCGCTTCTCGCTCTTCGCTCCACGCTCCTCTGCTCCTCCGCCCCTCTGCTCCGCTGCACCTCTGCGTAGGATGCCCCACATGACACTGCGCCGCCTGCTCAATGACAAAAACATCACCATCGTCGCCTTTCTGCTGCCGGCCCTCGTCCTCTACGGCACTTTTGTCATCATCCCTATTTTCCAGTCCTTCCGCTTCAGCCTCTATCACTGGGACGGCCTGGGCCCCCTGACGCGCTTCATCGGCCTGGAGAATTACGCCACGCTGCTCCATGACGAGACCTTCTGGCAGGCCCTGCGCAATAACTTCGCCCTGGTGGGCTTCTCGCTGGTTACCCAGTTGCCCCCAGCCGTCCTCCTGGCCGTGCTCCTGACGGGGGCTATGCGTGGGCGCGACTTCTTTCGCACCATGTTCTTCTCCCCGCAGATTCTCTCCGCCGTAGCCACCGGCTACCTGTTCTATTACATCTACGAGCCGACCTTTGGCCTGCTCAACCAGGCGCTCAAGCTGCTCGGCCTGGGGACCCTGGCTCGCGGCTGGCTGGGTGACCAGATGCTGGCCCTGCCCGCCGTGCTGGTCGTGATCTCCTGGCGACACATCGGCTTTTACATGGTGCTCTTCATGGCTGCCATTGAAGGCATCCCGGACGAAATCTTCGAGGCGGCACAGATAGACGGCTGCAACAAGCGCCAGCTTGTCTGGCACATTACCCTGCCCCTGATGTCCGGGGCCATCCGCACGGCGGCTGTGCTGGCCATGGTAGGCTCGATCAAGTATTTTGACCTCATCTGGATCATGACTCGTGGCGGCCCGGTGCACGCCAGCGAGCTCATTGCCACCTACATGTACAAGGAGACGTTCCTCAACTGGCACATGGGCTACGGAGCCACGCTGGCTTTCGCCCTCTTTGTGGTGGCTTTCGCTGTATCGCTGCTCTTCCTGCGCCTCACCTCCCGCGGTGAACGGGCGGAGGAAGCGGCGCTGGCGGCGATGTGAACACGAAAATGTAGGGGCGAAGCCTTCGCCCCGCAGACAGCCGGCCAACCGCTGGCCGCGGCTGGCGCATGCTGCGCCCCTACAAGGAACGTGCCTTATGGCAGCCCAACCGGTAAATAGAACCACAAATCAAGCCAAACGCCGTCTCCCCCTGGATCGCCTGGGCGAGCAGGGGGCGCGCTACGGCTTTGCCCTGCTCTACCTGGTGATCGCCGCCTATCCCCTGGTCTGGCTGTTCTACAGCTCTCTCAAGTCCCGGCCGGAGATCTACGCCGACGTCTTCGCCCTGCCCCAGAGCCTGTACCTGGACAACTACCTCCACATCTGGGGCGGCGTGCGCTTCCCGCGCTACTACTTCAACAGCCTGCTCGTCACCACCTCGTCGGTGGCGGGCATCCTGGCCTGCTCCACCATGGCCGGCTACGTCTTCGCCCGCCTGCGCTTTCGTCTGCGCGAGCCGCTGTTCTACTTCTTCCTGGCCGGCATGATGATCCCCGTGCAGGTCACCTTGATCCCCGTCTTCGTCATGCTGCGCCGCATCGGGCTGCTGGACTCCTACCTGGCCATGATCCTGCCCTACATCTCGTTCCAACTGCCGGTGTCCATCTTCATCATGCGCAGTTTCTTCCGGGAGATTCCAGTTGAACTGGAAGACGCCGCCCGCATGGACGGCTGCTCCACGGCGGGCATCTTCTGGCGCATCATGCTGCCCCTGGCTCGGCCGGCCATCGGCACGATCATCATCTACAACTTCTTCCACGTCTGGAACGAGCTTATCTTCGCCCTGACCTTCACCAACTCCCCCCAGTATCGCACTATCCCCCTGGGCCTGATGGACTTCGTCGGCCAGTTTGACGTGGATCTGGGCTACACCTTTGCCGCCCTGGCCTCGGCCACCGTGCCCCTGCTGATCGTCTACTTCTTTGCCCAGAAGCAGATCATTCGTGGGCTGACCGCCGGAGCCGTGAAAGGATGAACCGAGACTTCCTGCGCCGCCTCTGGGCCCTGGACAACGCGGAGCGACCGGCCTTCCAGTTCAACGTCCAGGCCGATACGGGGACGACCCTCCTGGAGCGCTTCCACGACGTGCCGAAGATGCTGCGCCACCAGTTAGCCGAGTTCGCCCTGCGGCCCGATCTGGAGGACGATTTTGTGCCGGCCTTCTTCCCCTACCTGGGTACGGCCATCTTCCCCTCGGCCTTCGGCTGCCCGGTGCGCTGGTTTGACGATCAGGACCCCTGGGCGCGCCCCATCGTAGACCGCCCCCAGGCCGTCTACGCTCTGCCAGAGCCAGCCGTGACCGACGGCGACTTGGGCCGCGTGCTGGATTACACCCGCCGCATGGCTCAGGCACATGTTGGGTGGGACGCCGAGGCCCGCCGATTCACGCTGCTGCAAGATCGCCTCGTCCCTCGTTCTTCGTCCCTCGTCACGTCTATCCGCATGACCGACGTGCAGGGGCCGCTGGACGTGGCCTCTCTCATCTGGGGCGAGGAGGACTTCCTGGTCGCCCTGTACGAGCATCCCGCCGAGGTGCACCATCTCATGGGCAAGGCGACGCGGCTGATCATTGACTTTGTCCAGGAGCAGCGACGCATCGTGCGCCAGGCGGGCCGGGAGTTCATCCCCTGCCACTACCCGCCTATTTGGATGCCTGAGGATGCGGGCCTTGCCCTCAGCGACGACCTGCTGGCCTTGCTTTCCCCTCGCCTCTACGCCGAATTCGGCCTGCCGTACGTCAACCAGCTCGCCGAGGCTTTCGGCGGCGTGTTCATCCATTCCTGTGGCAACTTTCGCCACAACCTGGGCAATCTGGCCCAGGTGCACAACCTGCGGGGGGTGGACTTCGCCGCTTCAGAGACGCCTTTTGCGGCCGTGGCGGAGGCGCTAGGCGGGCGGGCCGTGCTTTCGGTACGTCTGGGGCTGAACAAGGACATCCACTTCCCGTCCATCCCGGCCTTCGTGGAGCACGTGCTGCAGACCAGGCGCACCAATCGAGGATTGTTGCTGGTCATCAACCTGTGGTACTCCCTGCCTGGCAGCGGCCAGCCCCTGCAGCCGGGCGATGTGCCGCGTATGGCCCGGCAAATCGCCGGCGTGCAGGGAAAATAGGCATGACGAAGGACGAAGGATCAAGGACGAAGGACCAAGGACGAAGGTCTAAAGACTGAGGACTGACTTCGTCCTTCGTCTTTCATTGGGTGGCGGCTCCGTTGACGTATCTATTTCCCCTGTGCTATACTGCAAGCGGTTATGGGCTAGGGAGCCACGCTGGCCCTCGCTCCGTGCGCGGGTGGCAGATGTAAGCTGTTCTTAGTGATGTGGTTCATCGCTGTTACGTGCTGGTGGTATGACCGCTGAGCAGCGCGAGCATTGGTGACGCTAAGTTATGTGGCACTGAGGGAATAACCATGACGACACTGACTTGGCTACACTTGTCCGACTTTCACATAAAAGGAACCGAAGGCCCTAGCGCGGCAGCAGACTTCGCTGACCTGTTATCAAACATCAAGAAAGCCAGGCAAGAACATGGTCTAACCCCCGACGTCGTGTTCTTCACTGGTGATGTGGCGTTTTCGGGCAAGAGTGAAGAGTACGAAAAGGCCATCAATTACTTTGACAATCTCTTGGAAGCCTGCGGGTTAAAAGACAAGCGCGATAAACTCTATCTTGTCCCCGGCAACCATGACGTAGACCGAAAGCAGGCTCCCAATATTACCTTTGTACCGCAACTTGAATCATTACTCGCCCACGAAACATCATATGACGTGATCGAAGAGTTCCTCCAAAATGTATCCAACAACGTCGCGGGAGCCAGGGATTTGGTTTTCAGCAAGTTCGCCAACTTTGCCGGGTTTATGGACAATCTCTTTGCCGGCACTGGGGTCACATATGAGCGCAACAAGCTTCACTACGTCCGACCAATCTTTAAAGATGGACATGTGGTGGTCGTCATGGGGCTCAATTCGGCATGGGCGTCGTTTGATCCCACGAGAAAACCACCGGCACCATTTGCCGATCTCGAACAAGGCCGGCTTCTGCTTGGTGCATCTCAGGTGGCTGCAGCAATTGAAGAGGCGCAGAGTGGATGGCCAAATGCCTGCTTGCGTATCGTCCTGATGCATCATCCCTTGTATTGGTTGGCGGAGAAAGACATCCATAATATACGTGGACGGTTCTACAAAGAGTGTCACCTCATGTTGCGGGGTCATCTTCACTGTCCAGGCTTCTTTGAGCAACGCACACCAGATTCGCGTCTTGTGGAGTATGCGGCAGGGGCAAGTTTGCATTCCCGGTACCGTTCTTACAACCTTGGCCAGCTCGACCTTGACACAGGTAAAGGAATAGTCATTGTTCAAACACAGAATCTTGATGAGAGTCCAAACTGGGGACCAGATGTCCGTACCTATCCGAACACCAGCCCTGATGCCATGGCTGGTCAATCAGAACTTGACATTCAGATCAAGAAAACAAACCCGTTCTGATGCGTAGGGTAACTATGGAGGCGTAGTATGTCAACAATTACCTGGTTGCACCTCTCGGATTTGCATTTTAGCGCTTCGCCACGGCATGCCTGGGAGGAGAACATTGTCCTGCGGGCGCTGCTCGGTGATCTGGAAGCCCTCAGGGCGAAGGAGAATCTAACTCCCGACCTGATCCTGGTGTCAGGCGACATTGCTTTCAGCGGGGCGCCAGAGGAGTACGCTCTGGCCGGGCACTTCTTCGATGAGTTGTTGAGGGTAAGCAGGCTGCCGAAAGAGCGCCTGATTGTGGTGCCGGGCAACCACGACGTGAACCGCAAAGAGATCAGTCCCTTGACCATGCGTGTTACTTCCACGCTGGACAGCCGCCAGGCAGTGGATGAGATTCTGTCCTCCGATCCAGACCGTCGCCTGATCCTGAATAGGTTCAATGCTTACACACACTTTGTGGGTGGGTACTTCGGCGCCAGTCTTCCGCTCGGCGATGGTTATTTCTATGTCCGGCGCGTGGGCCTGGACAGCCAGCGCGTGGCCGTGCTGGGTCTCAACTCCGCGTGGCTGGCCTACGGTGGGGACGAAGACCGCCTGCGCCTGGCCCTGGGCGAGCGGCAGGTGCGCCTGGCCCTAGACGAAGCCAAAGACGCCAAACTGCGCATCGCCCTGCTGCACCACCCTTTGGAATGGCTGCGTGATTTTGACCGCGCAGACTGCGAGCCCTTGTTGATGAACGGCTGCGACTTCATCTTGCATGGGCACCTGCACCAAACTGGCCTGCTCATCCAGAAAACTCCCGATGCCAGGTCTATGGTTATCGCTGCTGGCGCCTGTTATGAGACGCGCACCTACCCGAATGGCTATAACCTGGTGCACCTGGACATGGAAACTGGCCAGGGGACGGTCTACCTGCGCCTGTACAGCGACCGGCAGGGCGGTTTCTGGGCCAAGGACACCGCTACCTATCGCAACGTAGACGATGGGCAGTACAACTTCCAGCTCTTCCCTTCGCTGGGGGCAGTTCCGGTGGAGGGCAAGCGTGAGACGCCGCGTGTACCCAAGCTCCCCGCTGGCGATCCAGCCGCGCTGGAAGCCTCCTATCTCCGCCGCTTGCAGGTTATCGCCAACGCCCTGCCCCTGGCCATCATTGACCCCCGCGCCGTGGAGCGCACCCGCCAGCAGACCATGGACCTCCTGGCTGTGTACGTGGACCTCAACACGCGCACGATGATGGAGGTGCCGGAGGAGAAAGACAAAGGCCGCGAGAGGCGCCGCCAGCCCGAACGCCTGCTGGAACCAGGCCGCGAGGCACGATCCCTTACTGCCCTGGAGGCCGTTGGCCGTGACCGGCAGATGGTGCTGCTGGGCGACCCCGGCAGCGGCAAGTCTACCTTTGCCAACTACTTGGTCCTCTGCCTGGCTGGGGCGCGGCTGGAACAGGCGGGACGGCCGTCCGAGATGCCCGGCCAAAACTGGCTGGGCCGACTGCCAGCCTGGCCCCACGGTGCGCTGCTGCCCCTGCACGTCGCCCTGCGGCACCTGGAGAAGAGCCCGTGGTGCAACGGCACTGCCGATGGACTGTGGAACTTCATCGAAGAGACACTCACCAGCCAAAATCTGGGCGACTTTGCCCCTCATCTGCGGCAGACGCTATTGGACGGCGGTGTCCTGGTAGTCCTGGATGGCCTGGACGAGGTGGCCGATCGGCAAAAACGGGAGTGCGTGCGCCATGCCGTGGCCGCGTTTGCCGCCACTTACAATCACCCTGCCAATCGCTACCTGGTCACTTGTCGCACCTATGCCTACCAGGATCCCCAACGGCAATTACCTGGCTTCACCGCCCACACCCTGGCCCCCTTCGACGAAGAGCAGATTGACAGGTTCATCGCCTGCTGGTACAAAGAAGTTTGTCGCCTGGGCTGGAAGAGCGAGACTGAGGCCCAGGACCTCACCGGCCGCCTGCAGGCGGCAACCAGACGGCCCGACCTGGCACCCCTGGCGGAAAACCCCCTGCAGTTGACCATGATGGCCTCCCTGCATTATTCCTGGGGCCGGCTGCCTGACGACCGGGTAGAACTGTACCGCCAGATGGTGGATCTCCTGCTTGTGCGCTGGCAGGAGGCCCGCCTGGGCGAAGACGTGGGCGTGACGCGGGCGGTGAGCGCTGGCGAACTGGAATCAGCCCTGGAACGTGTAGCCTTCGTTGCTCACCAAGCGCAAGAGCATACCGCAGGCATGGCGGACGTCAGCGAAGAGCTACTACGCAGTGTACTGAAAGACTACCTGGCGGGGAGCTGGGACCGGGCCGGCGAGCTGGTGTCCTACATCCAGCAGCGCGCCGGGCTGCTTATCGAGCGCGGACCAGGTCTCTACACCTTCCCCCATCGCAGCTATCAAGAGTACCTGGCCGGCTGCTATCTGGCTGTGCAACCCAACTTTCCCGATCAGGCAGCCAGTCTAGTGCGGGAGAACTACGCTCAGTGGCGCGAGGTAGCGCTATGGGCGGTGGGGGTTATGGCCCGCCAGAAGAAGATGACCCACGTGGCCGTAGACGTGGCGGCGGCGCTCTGTCCGCGGGAGGTGTCTGACCAAAGCGTCTCTACGATTGAGTGGCTGGCGGCTTTACTGGCCGGGGAAGCCTTGTTGGAAACCGGCCTGAAAGAAGTCAGAGCCCGTGAGCGACATCAACAAATCCTGGAGCGTGTGCGGCTATGGCTGGTCACTTTGCTAGAGCGCAGTGCCCTCAGCCCGGTAGATCGCGCCGCCGCCGGCCGCACCCTGGCCCACCTGGATGACCCCCGTCCCGGCGTGGGCCTCTCCCCTCTCCCACTGGGAGAGGGGCCGGGGGTGAGGTTGCCTGCTATCCTCTGGTGCCCCGTCCCCGCCGGCCCCTTCCCCATGGGCAGCGACAAGAAGCGCGATCCGCAAGCCTGGGAAGACGAACTCCCCCAGCACGAGGAGAAGAGCATCACCCGTCCGTACCTGATCTCCAGCTACCCCGTGACCAACGCCCAGTTCCAGGCCTTTTTGGACGACCCAGATGGCTACTGCCACGACCGCTGGTGGACGTCGGCAGGCCGCCAGTGGCGAGGCAAGCGTACCGAGCCAGAGAAAGCTGGCGGCATTTACGACCTGCCCAACCATCCGGTGGTTATGGTTACCTGGTACGAGGCAGTGGCCTACTGCAACTGGCTGAATGATAAGTTTCATGTTTCATGTTCCAAGTTCCAGGTTTGGCAAAACGGGCGCCTGGAAACGTGGAACATGGAACGTGAAACCTGGAACATCCGTTTGCCTACCGAGGCGGAGTGGGAGAAGGCCGCTAGGGGCGAGGATGGGCGCATTTGGCCCTGGGGGAACGAGTTCGCTGCCGAGAAGTGCAACATGGCCGACACCGGCATTGGTAGCGCCTGCGCCGTGGGCCTCTTCCCCGGCGGTGATAGTCCCTACGGCTGCGCCGACATGGCCGGCAACGTCTGGGAGTGGTGCCAGACGAAATGGACGGAAGACTATAAAAACTATGACCAGGGAGTCAAAGACCGAGAATCCCTGGAAGGCGACGCCCGCCGGGTGGTGCGTGGCGGGTCGTTCGGCGACGGTCAGTGGGGCGTGCGCTGCGCTGCCCGCTACAGGAACGATCCCGGCCGCTTCGCCGGGAACATTGGGTTTCGCTTGGTGGTGTCTCCCAGCTCGTAATCCCTCTGGCCTCTGGTCTCTCTGGACTCTGACCCTCTGGGGGGTCTGGGGGGCGGCGGCCCCCCCAGGGAATGCCGCCGCAGGCGGCGCGCGGCAATTTTGCCCAACAGAGGAGGTGATGTGACTACCCAAAGGCTCTATGCACAGGTCTACGCCTGGGATAACCTGCTGCTGGCTTACCGCCGGGCGAGCAAAGGCAAGCGGGGTCAGGCGCCAGCAGCAACCTTTGAGTATCACCTGGAGGACAACCTGATAGAGCTCCAGGCCGAGTTGCAGGAAAAGACCTACCAGCCCGGAGCATACCAGAGCTTCTATATACACGAGCCCAAGCGTCGCCTGATCTCGGCGGCGCCCTTCCGCGATCGGGTGGTGCACCACGCCCTGTGCAACGTCATTGAACCCATCTTTGAGCGCAGCTTCATCTTTGACAGCTACGCCAACCGGTTGGGCAAAGGCACGCACCGTGCTCTGGATCGCTGCCATGAGTTTGCCCGCCGCTATCGCTACGTGCTGCCGTGCGACGTACGTCAGTTCTTCCCGGCCATAGACCACGCCATCCTGCGGGAGACCCTGGGGCGTAAGATCAATGATGCGGACGTCCTCTGGCTGGTAGAGCGCATCTTGGAGAGCGGCAGTGGGGTGCTCAGCGAGGAATATGAGATGGTCTATTTCCCCGACGATGACCTCTTCGCTGTGCAACGTCCCCGGGGGCTGCCCATCGGCAACCTCACCAGCCAGTTCTGGGCCAATTGTTATCTCAACCCCTTTGACCATTTCGTCAAGCGGGAGCTACGCTGCCCGGCCTACCTGCGCTACGTGGACGACTTTGTCCTCTTTGCTGATGACAAAGCCACGCTGTGGGCCTGGAAGCAGGCCATTGTAGAGCGTCTGGCCCGCCTGCGGCTGACTATTCACGAGGCCGCCGCTCAGGTCAAGCCGGTGACCGAGGGCCTGCCTTTCCTGGGTTTTCAGGTCTTCCCAAACCATCGGCGCTTGAAGCGGCGTCAGGGGATGGCCTACCGGCGGCGGCTCCAGGGACTGCTGGCGCTGTGTGCGACTGGGGAGATCGGCCTGGATCAGGTGACGGCCTCGGTGCAAGGTTGGGTAAACCACGTGCGCTACGGCGACACCTGGGGGCTGCGACGCGCCTTGTTCCAGGAGCTCACCGTGCAACTGACAGGAGGAGGCATTCGTGGAAGAAATGCCCTTGTTCTCGCGCACCCTGGACTTCATCACCTGGCTAATGCCAGTGCTGAACAACTTTCCGCGTAGCCAACGCTTTGCTATCACCAAACGGCTTTTGGATGCCGCCCTGGACTTCCAGGAACTCATCATTGAGGCCAACAACTGCCGGGGACAGGCGCGTCTGGCCAGGCTCGGCCAGGCCGATGCTGCTCTGGACAAGGTCCGGCTCTACCTGCGTCTCTCTGCCCGCTGGGAGTGGTTGAAGCCAGGCCAGTACCAGCACGCCGCCGGCATGGTCACCGAGATCGGTCGCCTCCTGGGCGGCTGGCATAAACAAACTGTGGCCATATAGTAGGGACGAAGCATTCGCCATCAGCCAGCCTGGAAGTCTCTGTCCTCAGGCAGCGAATGCTTAGCCCTACAATAAGGAGGGACGGGCTAAAAGACACCGCCGGGTGGTGCGTGGCGGGTCGTTCAACAACAATCAGAGGAACGTGCGCTGCGCTTACCGTAACAGGAACAATCCCGACAACTTCAACAGGAACATTGGGTTTCGCTTGGTGGTGTCTCACGGCTTTCGTGGTGTGAGCCGGAAATGCCGGGCGGCGCGGGCCTCCCGGCCGAGGAAAAAGCTGGCTTGGCCCGTTCCTGGCCGCGAGGCGGGAATTTCCCGGCTCCGGGCAAATAGAGAAGCAGGCTGCCCCCTGGCCCTCCGCCTGGGGCAGCCTTAACCTGACGGAAGGAGCAAGGTGAACAGGCGCATCGCCCTGGTCGCTGTGGCGCTTATCGTCCTCGTAGCTGCCAGCCTGCTGGCTTACAAATTCTCGTCCACGCCGGAAGGCAAAGGCACGCTCACGCCTACGCCGGGCGCGCCCACAAGCACGCCAGCCAGCGTCGTTGCCGCCACTACGCCCACAGCGACGGTGGCCAGCGTTTCTCCGGCGGACGATAGCGGGGAGGCATGGCGGCTGTTGGCCCAGGGCCGGGAGCAACTGCGCAACGGCGACGAGGCGGCGGTGGCTACGTTCCAGGCCGTGCTGGAGCGTTATCCACGCTCGCCAGCGGCAGTAGAGGCGCGCTATCGCCTGGGCGAAAGCCTGCTGGCGGCGCACCAGGAGGCCGCGGCATTGGAGGAGATGCTTCGCTTCGCTCAACAGGAGCCGATACACCCTCTGGCTCGTCCGGCGCTGTTTCTGGCCGCCACGGCCCAGCGCCGCCTGGGGCAGCACGCTGAGGCCGTCGCCCTCTACCGCCGCTACCTGGCGGGCGACGACCTGCTGGCCGGGTACGTCCAGCGGGAGATCGCCGCCACCTACGCCGAGATGGGCCAGTCGCGGGAGGCCATCGCCGCTTACGAGGCCGTGCTGGCCGCCGACCTGCCTGTCGATTACACCCAGGGCATCCGCCAGAACATCGCCCAGCTCTACGCCGATCTGAAGGAGTACGACCAGGCTATCGTCTGGTGGACAAGGTTCGACGCAGGCGCCCGCCTGGCCTCCGAAAAAGCCCTGGCCGCCTATCGTATCGGCACCTGGCAACAGGCGGCTGGCCGCAGCGAGGCGGCCCTGGCCACTTTCCAGCGGCTGATCCAGGCGTACCCGGAGACGTCCGTGGCCCTGCCGGCCCTGGAGGCGCTGCAGCGTGCCGGCGTGGACGTGCCCGCCGAGCAGCAGGGGCTGATCTACTTTAGCAGCCGTCAAAACGAAGCGGCGCTGGCGGCCTACCAGCGTTACCTGGCCGGCTCCCCCGCCGGCTCAGCCGCCCCTCGCGCCCGCTATCACCTGGGCCTGCTGCAGCAACGTCTGGGCAACTACAATCAGGCGATAGTGGAGTTGGAGGCCGTCCATCGCCTGTACCCCAACAACGACCTGGCCCGGCTGGCCTGGCTGGAGGTGGCCCGCACGCTGGGGCGCGCCGGGCGCCAGACCGAGGCTGCCGCCTTCTACGAGAAGGTGGCGGCCTGGTATCCCTACTCCGCCGAGGGCGAGCAGGCCCTCTGGGAAGGCAGCCTGATCTACTATCGCCTGGGGCGCGCCGACGTGACCGTCAGCCTGCTCGCCCGGCTGCGGGCCAACTTCCCCAACTCTCGTCTGCTGGCCCGGGCGACCTTCTGGCAAGGCAAGGCGTTGCTGGCCGCCGGTGACACGACCGGCGCTCGCCAGGTGCTGGCCGTGCTGGCCGCCGACCGACGCCCTGACTACTATCCCCTGCGCGCCCGCCAGGTGCTGGCCGAGCTGGAAAGACGCAGTGAACTGCGCACTACGAACAACCTTCAGACGCTGACGCCACCGGCGGCTGATGAGCGGGACGCTTTCCTGCGCTGGCTGGCCGGTTGGGCGGGCAGCGGCCCCGGTCGAGATCTGCGCGAGGACGTGCACGTCCGTCGCGGGGAGCAGTTGTGGATCCTGCACCTGCCACGGGAGGCGGCCAGCGAGTTCGCCCTGGCCCGCACCCGCTTGCGGGACGATCCCTGGACCCTCTTCGCCCTGGTCGAGCACCTGCGCACCCTGGGCCTGCCTGCCCAGGCCATCGCCGGGGCGTACCAATTGCTCGCCCTTTCGCCCACCTCGTTCCCCGACGCCCCACGCTACCTGCAACGGCTGATCTTCCCCGCCGACTATGGCGACCTGGCGCAGGCTGCCGCCACGCCGTACGATCTTGACCCCCTGTGGCTCTTGGCGCTCATTCGCCACGAGAGTTGGTTCGACCGCTATGCCACTGCCCAGGCAGAAGAGCGCGGCCTGACCCAGGTCATCCCGTCCACGGCCCAGTACATTGCCCGCAGCCTGAACTTGACCGATTTTCGTCTAGAAGACTTGTTCCAGCCACGGCTCAGCATTCAGTTTGGAGCCTGGTATCTGGGCCAACAACGCCAGGCCGCCGATGGCAACATGCTCGTCGCCCTGGCCGGCTACAATGCCGGGTTGTCCAACGCCTTGCGCTGGGCCAAGAGCCAGCAGAGCTTCGACCAGGACCTGTTCGTGGAAGACATTGGCTTCGCCAGTACCCAGGCTTACGTGCAGTTGGTGTACCAGTACTATCACATCTACGTTTCTCTGTGGGGGACACCGTGAGCGCAGGACGAATAGTACCCTTGCGAAGGTTGGCAACCTTCGCAAGGGTTTGGCTCCCCGTCCTTCTGTGGATGGGGATTATCTTTGTCTTCTCGGCGCAGCCTTCTTTGCCCAGCCTGCCCTTTGCCACGGCGGACACCATCCTCAAGAAGGCCGCCCACTTTACCGAGTATGCCGTCCTGGCCGCTCTGTCCGCCCGCGCCTTCAGCGCCGGCCGCCCCCTCCGCCGTGGCGACCTCTGGCGCGCCCTGCTCCTGACCCTGCTCTACGCCGCCAGCGACGAATTTCACCAGAGCTTCGTCCCTGGCCGCACCGGCCGCCTTGGCGATTGGGGCATAGATGCGCTGGGCGCCGGCCTGGCCCTCCTGGTCATTGCCTGGAGGAGTGATGAGGTACGAGGGATGAGGTACGAGGGATGAGGTACGAGGGATGAGGTACGAGGGATGAGGTACGAGGGATGAGGTACGAGGGATGAGGGAAGGTCTTGGCCCCTCGTTCCTCGTTCCTCGTTTCTCGTTCCTCGTTTCTCATCCCTCGTTCCTCGTCATCCCGCCACCGGCAACGTAAACTTGAACGTCGCCCCTTTGCCCACCTCGCTCTCTGCCCACACGCCCCCGCCGTGCGCCTCCACCAACTGCTTGACGATGGCCAGCCCCAGCCCCGCCCCGCCGCTGGCCCGCGAGCGGGATTTGTCGGCACGATAGAAGCGATCGAAGACGTGCGGCAGGTCGTCCGGGGCAATGCCGGGGCCACTGTCGGCAACGGCCACGAGTAGAGCAGGAACCTCCTCTGTTACCCCGGTTCCCCTTGTTTTTTCCGTTTGCCTGGCCATAACTGTGACCGACCCACCCGCCGTGGTGTAGCGCAGGGCATTGGCCAGCAGATTGCGCATGACCTGCCCCAGACGGTCGGCGTCCACGTGGGCCGGGGGTAGGTCCGGGGCCACGTCCAGAGTCAGGGTCACGCCCTTCTCGGTGGCCTGGGGCTGCATAGCCGCCACGGCACGGCGCAGCAGCTCGCCCAGGTCGCTGGGCAGGCGTTCCAGCTTGAGCTCGCCGGCCTCGGCCAGGGATAGCTCGCGCAGATCGTCTACCAGGCGGGTGAGGAGCAGTGTTTCCTCGTGCAGGCGATCCAGGGTTGGCGGCGTAGGGGCCAGCACGCCGTCCTGCAGGCCCTCGATGTGCCCCTGCAGCACGGCCAGGGGGGTGCGCAGCTCGTGGGCCACGTCGGCGACCAGGTTGCGGCGCAAGGTCTCCGCCTGAGCCAGGGCCCCGGCCATCTGGTTGAAGGCCGTGGCCAGTTGGCCGACCTCGTCCTGAGAGCGGACGGGCACCTGCTGGCGCAGATCGCCCTGGGCCATGGCCTGGGCCGCTTTCGTCATGGCCCCCAGCGGGGCGGTCAATCGGCGGGAAAGGAACAGGCTGAGCCCTATGGCCACCAGCACGGCCGCCAGTCCGGCCAGGGCGATGGCCCGGTTCACGGCTGTCAGGTACTCCTGCTCCAGGGTACTGTAGGCAGTCTGCTGCCCGCCGATGAGCAGATAGCCCACCGTGCGCCCGCTCACCTGAATTGGCAGGGCCGCGGCCAGGGCGGAGGCACTGAGCTGCTGCCCGGCTACTCCCGCATCGCCCCCGACGATAACCACGCCGTTGGCATCGGCCAGGGTGGGCGAGCCTGCAGCCAGGCCGGCCGCCGGTCCCAGGGGGTTACGGCCCTGGCCTCGCCCCAGGCCCAGCCCCCCGCTGCCTCCCGTGGCCAGCAACGGCTCCACGCCTCGCCAGGTGCCGGTCTGGGCGTAATAATCGGCCAGGGCAGACTGGAGAAGCTGCGCCCGCGCCGCCACGCCCCGCCGCAGGTAGGAGCCAAAGGCCGAGCCGATGGCCTGATTGGCCAGCACGGCTACCAGCCCCACCGCCAAGAGGATCACGACCAGGAAGGCCAGAAGCTGTTTCTGCCATAAACTACGCATGGCTATCCTCTATTCAGAAGCCGGGTTCCCCAGAAGCCGGGGTTCTTCGAGAACCCCGGCTTCTCTTACTCTGCAAATTTGTAGCCCACGCCGAAGACCGTCTGCACGTAGCGCGGGTGGGCCCGGTCCGGCTCCAGCTTGCGGCGCAGGTTCTTGATGTGGGCATCCAGGGTGCGCTCGTAGCCTTCGTAGCTCTCGCCCAGGGCGCGATCCATGAGCTGCAGGCGGGTGAAGACGCGTCCGGGGCTTTGCGCCAGAGCCAGCAGAAGGGCGAATTCTGTAGGCGTCAGGGTGATGGGCTGACCAGCCCGGGTCACGGTGTGACGAGTCGGGTCAATGATCAGATCGTCACGTACTAGAGGGCCAGCCTCGGCGGCGGCTTCGGCGGCGACGGCGCGGCGCAGGACGGCGCGCACCCTGGCCACCAGCTCGCGGGGGCTGAAGGGCTTGGTCACGTAATCGTCGGCGCCCAGTTCCAGGCCGATGAGCTTATCGGCCTCTTCCGTGCGCGCCGTGAGCATGATCACCGGCACGCTGCTCTCCTGGCGCAGGGTGCGGCAGACCTCCAGGCCGTCAATCTCCGGCAGCAGCAGGTCCAGGATGACCAGGGCCGGTCGCTCCCGCCGGGCCAGGTTCAGGGCGGTTTTGCCGTCGGCGGCCGTGAGCACCTTGTAACCATCACGTTCCAGGTAGGCCCGCACCACGTCCACGATGCGCGGCTCGTCGTCTACTACCAAGATTTTCTTGTTTGTCATACCATCTCATCTCCCAAGCGAGGTAGCTTAGCACCTTGTGGACTTTGGTAAATTGCACGAGGCCCTAAGCTACACCAATTATAGCATACTTTTGTGAAGATTTCATGAAGAGGGCTGAGCAAAGTTTAAGGGCGGGGAGAGCTTCCCCGCCCTTCTTCCACGCCCTTCTTCCACGCCAATCGTGGGATTAGTTGCCGCTGCCAGGTGTTGCGGGAGCCTGGAAGCGCCCACCAAAGCGTCCGCCGCGGGAGCCTGGTCCCATGCCCATGCCAGGATTCTGCTGTCCACTGTTCAGACCAGGGCAGTTGCCAGCATTGCCACGCCCGTTGGCTGGACCCACGCTGGTACGCTCTACGGCGGTCGGCACCTGGGTCTGCATGTGGGCGTACATGGCGTCGGCCTGGGCCTGGGTCAGCTTACCTGCACTGACCAGGCTGTCCAGCACAGCCTTCTTGGCTGCCAGGATGGTCTCGATCAGCTTGGCCTCGCTCACGCCCTTCTCCTGGGCGATCTGCGCCAGGGACTTGCCGGCCAGCCGCTGCTCGTGGATCTGCTCTGGGGTGAGGCCCAAGAGCTGGCTCACGGCGTCCAGCGTGCTCTGGCCGCCCCAGGCGGGGCCACCAAGGTCCATCGGCCCATGGCCCCCACGAGGGCCAAAGGGAACCGAGGTGGTGGTGGGATCGTCCGCCAGGACCGTGCCCACCAGGGCGGCACCCACGATGGCGATTGCCGCCAGGGTTGTCACCAGAACGAGAATGCGCTTGAACATCTTGTGTTCTCCTTTCTTTTTTGCGGATGCGGCGGGGAGTTTCTCCCCTAACCGTTATTGCCAGTATAGCACAGGCGTGTGAAAGCCCTGTGAATGCTGACCGAAGATGTGGTGAATTTGGGATAGGTTTTTGCGGCCTCGCAGACCTCAATGGTCTCGCCTGCCCTACTTGGCCTGCCGCTGGCTCAGCCAGGTGCGGAGATTGGACACGGAGAACCTGTCGCTCTCCAGGTCCTTCAGTGCCTTGTCTGGCGAGGTGTCCGGCGGCAGGTTGAAGGCCGCCAAGATCTCCGCTAGCGGCACTTTGTAGGCCGTCGCCACGTCACCGATCTTCATCCAGCCCTTGATCTCCTCCACGTTGCTGCCGGTGGCCTGGATGGGCTGGCCTGCCTTGTCCATCTTGCCAGAGACGCTCCAGTTGCCAGTCGCCTGGGCCGTAAAGATCAGGCCCAAGAAGGCGATCAGGACGATAGCGATGTAGGCGTATTTGTTGATCTTCATCAGTTTACTCCTCATGGTAGTAGTAGACAAGTAAGCAAGTACCCAAGTAAACAAGTCGGCAAGGCACAACCTTGTTATCCTGCCTCTTGCCTCTTGCTCCTCGTCTACCCAATCCCCAATTTGAGTTCCAGTGCCCCGGCCTTGGGGCAGACCTCGGTGCAGATCAGGCAGTTGTTGCACTCTACGCTGTTCACCCGCCTGGCTGTGGACACGCTTACGTTCAGGGGACACCTCTTGTCGCACAGCTTGCAGTTGCTGCACAGGTTGGCATCGCGCTCTACCTTGATGGGGGCCATCTTGCCCACCAGGCCGACGATAGCGCCCAAGGGGCAGGCATACTTGCACCACGGTCGCTCCGTGAAGAACGAAGCCACCAGAGTCACCGCCAGCGCCACCGTGCCCAGGCCGAAGCTCAGCTCGACCAGGTTGAGCAGGGCCGCATAGGGATCGTAGTCCCGGAAGATCATAATCCCCGATGTGATCGTGCCGTAAAGAATCAAGGCCAGGACCACGTACTTGAAGTAGCGCAGCCAACGCTCCAGCTTGACCAGCGGCGCACCCAGGCTACGCACGGCCGCCACCCCAAGCTTGAGGAAAGTGAAGCGGCGCTGCAGCCAGGCACTGAGGTTGCCGATCCACTCCTGGATGGCGCCGAAGGGGCAGATCCAGCCACAAAAGGCGCTCTTGGTCAGGACGGCGGTGAGCAGCACGGCCAGGAGGACAACGATGTTGGACAGGTGGGTGTGCTGCAGGAAAGAAGTGCCGCTGCTGGTGAGGTATTTGTACAATCCTTCGATCCCGCCGAAGGGGCAGTAGGCCTCGGCTGAGGCAGTCATAGCACTGCCCCCTTCGCCCACTATCCGGTGCACGATAGCGGTGTAGAGGATGAACCCGGCAAAGAAAAGCTGCGATAAGGTACGCAGGTTCTGCACCTGCAAGACTCGCCCCAGGCCGGTGGGTTTGTGCCGGGCGATGCTCTGGGTCGCCATGATGACCTCCTTTGGGGTTGGAGGGTTTCACCCTCCTATTGACGGGGCAATCATAGCACAGGCTGGCGAAGAAATGATGAATGGGGTGTGAATGTTTTGTGAAGGTTGAGGAGAGTTGGATACGCTATGGCGGCAAACAAAGACAACAACGAATTGAGAAAAGAGCGAACCAGACAAAAATTCGTTTGATTCTTAATTCGTTGTTGTCTCCGCTTGGCTGCCAGCCATGTCCCGATGGTCAAACCATCGGGCTAAAAGCTAAAGCCCCCCGATGCATCGGGGGGCTGCCACCGCTGGCTCATTTCAGCCCCGTTCGACGGGGCTTTCGCTATGAGGACGACCATCTGATGGTCGTCTACGGATTTTGACAGGGTCCCGCCTAGTGCCAGAGGGTCTTGTTAGTCCGCATGGGTTGTGCTATACTGAGCCTAAAGCACACAGCATCCCGCCCACGTTCCAAGGTTCAGGCCGCGCACGGCCTCCCGTTTCGGGGCGTTCCACGTTTGCCGCTTGACGTTTGCCGCTTGCCGCTTGCCGCTTGACGCTTGCCGCTTGACGCTTGACGCTTGACGTTTGACGTTTGACGCTTGACGTTTGACGTTTGACGTTTCACGTCTTGCATACGCCATCACACACCTCATCTGGCTTGCCGTTTAAACGCTTATTATCTGTTAGGAGGACAACCATGCGCCCCATTCGCACCTTCACCGTCATCCCATCCCTGCCGCCGGCCCTGGAGCGCCTGCGTGAGCTGGCCGGCAACCTGCGCTGGGCCTGGGATCACGCCACCATTGAGCTCTTCCGCCGCCTGGACAGCGACCTGTGGGAGACGTCGGGGCACAACCCGGTGCTCATGCTGGGGACGATTGAACAGGCCCGCCTGGAGGAGGCGGCCAGAGACGAAGGCTTCCTGGCTCACCTGAACGACGTCGGCCAGTCCTTTGATGAGTACCTGGCCGGTCAGTCTACCTGGTTCCGCCGCCGCCACGGCGCAGCCGACGGGCCCCTGGTCGCCTACTTCTCCGCCGAGTTCGGCCTGACCGAGTGTCTGTCCATCTTCGCCGGCGGGCTGGGCGTGCTGGCCGGCGATCACCTCAAATCGGCCAGCGACCTGGGCGTGCCTCTTATCGGCGTGGGGCTGCTCTACCAGCAGGGCTACTTCCAGCAGTACCTCAACGAGGCCGGCTGGCAGCAAGAGACCTACGCCGACAACGACTTCCACAACCTGCCCCTGCGCCTGGAGCGCCAGCCGGACGGTACGCCCCTCACCATTAGCGTCGCCTATCCTGGTCGGCAGGTGGTCGCCCAGGTGTGGCGGGCGCAGGTGGGCCGTGTGCCCCTCTACCTGCTGGACACCAACGTCGCCGCCAACTCGGCCGATGATCGTTGCATCACCTACCAACTGTACGGCGGCGACCCAGAGATGCGCATCAAGCAGGAGATCATGCTGGGCATCGGCGGCTACCAGGCGCTGGAGGTCCTGGGCCTGCACCCCACGGCCTATCACATGAACGAGGGCCACTCCGCCTTCCTGGCCCTGGAACGGGTGCGCCGCTGGCGGGAAACCTCCGCTCTCTCCTTTGCCGAAGCGCGGGAGGCCGCCTCGGCCAGCCTGATTTTCACCACCCACACCCCTGTCCCCGCCGGCCACGATTATTTCCCGCCCGATCTCATGGATCGTTACTTCAGCGACTACGCCCGCAGCCTGGGCCTCTCCCGCCACGATTTCCTGGCCCTGGGGCGACAAAACCCAGATAACGAGGCCGAACCCTTCTGCATGACCATCCTGGCCCTGCGCCTGGCCGCCCACAGCAACGGGGTCAGCCGCTTGCACGGGCAAGTCAGCCGCCACATGTGGCAAGGCATCTGGCCCGCGGTGCCCGAAGAGGAAATCCCCATCGGCCACGTGACTAACGGCGTGCACTTCTCCTCGTGGATTTCCCTGGAGATGAAACAGCTCTACGATCGCTATCTGGGGCCACGCTGGCGGGAAGAGCCCGCCGATCAGACGGTG
>Ga0194119_10003204_pt1 | contig 26530 bp, 20 predicted proteins | sample TA2MahC100mmetaG_FD_148620 | JGI IMG/M metagenome (GOLD analysis project Ga0194119, IMG submission 148620) | Freshwater microbial communities from Lake Tanganyika, Tanzania - TA2015018 Mahale Deep Cast 100m | ecosystem: Environmental > Aquatic > Freshwater > Lake | place: Tanzania: Lake...
TTCGAGGTCAGTCCGTGCTTGTCGAGCAGTTCCAGCAACTGGCCCAGTTGGCCATCGGCTTTGGTGGTCATCGCCGCGAAGTTCTTTTGCGCCTGCGTCCATGGCTTCGAGGAGTAAGGCGCATCCGATGGCGGATGGAACAAGGCATGCGGCAGAGTTGGAGTGGCGTACAGGTAGAAGGGGCGATCCTTATTCTTCTCAATGAACGACGCCATCCGGCTGGCGATGAGTGGCGCGCTATAGGTTCCCATCTTCGGTCCGGCGTTTGCCGGCAACGGATACTTTTCGTCGCCGTCGCGCAAATACTCCGGCCAATAGTTGTGCGCGTGCGTCTGGTGCAGGTAGCCAAAGAACTCATCGAAGCCTTGCCGGATGGGTGAGCCCGTTGTGCCGGCGTCGCCGAGTCCCCACTTCCCAAAGCACCCGGTGGCGTAGCCGGCCTTCTTCAGAACCTCGGCCACCGTGATGTCACCCGGCTCGAACGGAACCGTCTGCGCATTGGCGCGGACCGGCGTGTGTCCCAGATGGAGGCCCGTCATCAACACGCTTCGCGAGGGCGCACACACGGAGCCGCCGGCATAACATGCGGTGAACCGCGTGCCCTCGCGCGCCAAGCGATCCGAGTTCGGCGTGCGAATTTTCTCCTGGCCGTAGCAGCCCAAACCGGCCGAGCCCAGGTCGTCGTACATGAACCAGATGATGTTTGGCGGCCGCTTTTGCGCGGCCGCGGCACTGAGAGAGGCGAGAAATGTACGGCGCTTCATGAGAGATACGATAACGTATTCCGGACGATCGCCGAACTAGAGCAGGATCGGCTTCACCACTTCTCCATGCACATCGGTCAGCCTCATTTGCCTGCCGCCGAACGGATAGGTGAGCCGCTTATGGTCGATTCCTAACAGATGCAGGATCGTTGCGTGCAGATCGTGGACATGTACACGGTTCTCGGTCACGTAATAGCCGTACTCGTCGGTGGCGCCGTACGTAAGACCTGGCTTCATGCCTCCGCCCGCGAACCACATGGTAAACGCATAAGGATGATGATCGCGGCCAATCTTGTCGCCGGCGCCTTGCGCCGTGGGACTGCGGCCGAACTCGCCGCCCCAAACGACAAGCGTGTCGTTCAACAGGCCTCGGGACTTCAGGTCTGTCAGCAGGCCGGCGATTGGCTTGTCGGTAGCGCGCGCGTTGGCCGTATGGCCTGCGACGAGTGACGCGTGCTGATCCCAACGATCGTGGGGTTCGCGTTTCGGCGAAAGAACTTCGATGAATCGAACGCCGCGCTCCACCAAGCGGCGTGCCAGCAGACACGCGCGCCCGTATTCCTCGGTCTCCGCCTCATCCATTCCATAGAGTTTTTTGGTCGCATCCGATTCGCCCGAGATATCGGAAAGCTCGGGCACCGCGGCTTGCATCCGGAAGGCTAATTCGTAGTTCGCGATGGCGGCGTCCATTTCGTTGACAGGGCCCCACTGCGCGGCAGTCTCCTTATCCAGAGCGTGAATCAAGTCCAGTTTTGCCCGCTGCCGGGCGCCGTCGCGCGGAGTAATGTCGGCCACCGGTTGAGTTCCCCGGCGGAACATGGAGCCCTGGTAGTTCGCCGGCAAAAATCCGCTTCCGAAAATATCCATGCCTCCCGGCGGAATCATTCCCGTATCGAGGACGATGTAGCCGGGCAGGTTCTTCGACTCGGTGCCGAGCCCGTAGGTGGTCCATGCGCCCATGCTCGGACGGCCTTGCAGGCCGGAACCCGAGTGCATGAAGTAGTTGGCAGCCGTGTGTTCGGAATGATCTGCCGCCATGCTTCGTACGATCGTCAAATCGTCGACGCAGCGCGCCACATGCGGGAACAGTGTGGAAACGTCGGCTCCCGATTGGCCGTACTTTGCGAATTCAAACGGGGAGCCCCAAAGCAATGGACTCTCGGCTCGCACCAGCTTGGGCCGCGCCAATGGAATCGGCTGTCCGTTCTCCGTGCGCAGCCTCGGCTTGGGATCGAACGAATCGACGTGAGAAACACCGCCATCCATAAACAGATGAATCACTCGCTTGGCGCGTGGCGCGAAATGGGGAACTCGCGTCTCCGCCTCCAGCGCGAGGGCGCCGAAACCGAGGGCGTGCTGCCAAAGAAAATCGCGGCGGTTCATCGTCACCTCACAAACAGGAATTCTTTCGCGTTGAACAGCACATGGGCGACTTCGCTCCACGTGCCGCCAGTCTTCAGGAATTCGTCGATCTTCGTACGCTCCGCGGCGGACGGCGTGCGGCTGAAGGCGCGCACGTACATGGCGTCCAACCGTTCCTTGGGATCGCGGAACTGCTCCGTCATGCGCGAAGCCCACCGCTCCGCTTCCACGGCGATGAACTCGTTATTGAGGAGGACAAGCGCTTGCGAAGGAACCGTGGAGATCAACCTTCGGCCCGCTGTTGTCGTGGGCAGTGGAAAATCGAATGCCAGCAACAACGGAGTGAGGAAGTTGCGGCGCACCTCCAGGTATACCGTCCGCCGCCCCGAACCGTCGAGCGGTCCGGAGGCCGGCTTGCCGCGCCCGTCCTGCCACGGGCTGATGTGAGGCGTGACCGAGGGGCCATAGCTCCGGCGTTCCAGAGTTCCCGATACGGCCAGAACGGCGTCGCGGATCGATTCGGCGTCCAGGCGCCGCACGGACATCGCGCTGAGCAAACGGTTTCGAGGATCCGGCGGCGGGGGCGGCGCATGGCTCATCCGGTAGGCCGCACTAGTGAGAATTCGCCTCTGCATCGCCTTCACGCTCCAGCCGGATTCGACGAAGTTTGTAGCTAGCGCGTCCAGCAGATCCGGATGAGCCGGCGGTTCTCCCGTGGCCCCAAAGTTGTCGACCGTCGCCGCCAAACCTTCGCCGAAGTGGTGCTTCCAAATCCGGTTCACCATCACACGCGCCAGCAGCGGGTTCGCCGGGTTCGTCATCGCATTCGCCAACGCCAGCCGGCCGCTGCCTTCAACGTATTTTCCGCCGCCGAGCACAGACAGAAATCCGCGCGGCACCTCCTCGCCCAACTGCAGGTGATTCCCGCGAATGTGGAGCTTCAAGTTGCGTGGACCATCCTCGTAGGTCACCCGGCCAAAGGGCTCTTCGATGAATGGGGCGTCGGGAGCGCTGAGCGCATCCAATGAACCGGCGGGCGCGTCGGGCGGATCGCGGCGGTTGGAAAACACAATCGCGTCGACGGCGATATGGCCGTCCTTTTTGCGGTCGGCGATCTCCAGGTGGCAGACCTGATTCACCTCTTCCTTCAGCGTCACCGTCTTCCAAAGAAAATTGCCGGAGCCGTCTCCCGCAACACCTTTTGGATAGCGTCCCGCCGCAAACATTGTCACCGCAAGCAGTGACGGCTCCTCGCGAACCGGATTGAATCGCGTGCCGGCCAGCCGCACATGCATGTACTTCTTCGCGGGTACGAAGCTGCGCGACACCATGATGCCCGTCAACTGGCTCGATACGCCGCGCGAGGAATCCAGGCGGCCTTCCGCAACATGCCGGAATGCGGAGCCGGAGCGCTGCCAGCCTTGCGTGAGGTCGAACAACTCATCGCCGTCGCGGAGAGCGATTTTCGCACCGGGCTTGCCGGTGGCGCCGTTCAGGAGGCGCTCGTTTGTTTCGGCGATCTCCGGCGTTTCGATGGACTGCAACGTCGTGCGTGTCGAATCGAAAACCCCGCCCAGCGCGTAGTAGTCGCGCGCCGTGATGGGGTCGAACTTATGATCGTGGCAGCGCGCGCATGCTACGGTCAGGCCGAGGAACGCCTTACCGAAAACGTCGATCTTGCTGTCCCGCATCTCCATGCGGACCTCTTCCAGATCGGTAGCGCCGTTCCGCTCCTCTTGCAGCCCGAAGAACCCAGTGGCGATGCGAGCCTCGTGGCGTGCATTGGGAAGCAGGTCCCCGGCGATCTGCTCGGCGACAAACTGGTTGTAGGGAAGATCTTCGTTGAATGCCCGGATCACATAGTCGCGATAGCGCCAGGCTTCGTCGTTGTAGAAATCGAATTCGTGCCCTTTCGTTTCGGCGAAACGGACGAGGTCCAGCCAATGCCGGCCCCAGCGCTCGCCGTAGTGGGGCGAAGCCAGGAGCCGGTCCACGACCCGTTCCCACGCACCCGGCCTGGTGTCGGCAAGAAACGCGTTGATCTCATCGGGCGTAGGGGGAAGGCCGTGGAGATCGAATGTCACCCTGCGGAGTAGCGTCCGTCGGTCCGCCTCCGGTGCGCGTGTCAGTCCCGCTTTTCGGAGGGCCGCGCCCAGCAGGCTATCGATGTCGCCCCGTACCTTCGCAACCGGTTGGAACGCCCAATGCTTCGAACCGTTCGCGGTCAACGTGCTCTCGGCGGGCCATACGGCGCCCGCGCGAACCCATTCCCGGAAGTCCCGGACCACGTTCTCCGGAAGCTTCGCCGTGGGCGGCATTTTTAGCCCCTCGCCGTGTGTAATCGCCCGGATCAGCAGGCTGCTATCCGCATCTCCGGCCACGATCGCCGTTCCGCGCACGCCGCCTTTCATCAATCCGTTTCGCGAGTCCAGCGCCAATCCGCTGGAACTCAATTTTGCGTTGTGGCAAGCGAAGCACCGTTCGGCAAGCACTGGGCGAATGCGCGTTTCGAAGAACTCCGGCTGCGCATGCAACGCCGTCGCAAACAGAAGGAGGCGGAACCGGTCCACGTCGGCATCGTATCATGTCCCAAGGCCACTTCCGGGCGCAATGGAATCGCGAGGAGTTCACGCATCGGGCTGTGCGCCGATTCCTTTCAGGCGGCGGGCTGATCCAGGATCCGCGAGTTGTGCGCCAGCGCCTCAAACCGAATTGCTTCCAGATTCGCCGTCCGACCAGCGATACTAGAAAGATGGCTTGGTGGACACGCAAGGAACCCAGCGTCAGCACAACCTCCGATGAAGAGCGGCGGATCAAGACCGAGGGCCTGTGGCAGAAGTGCGACGGCTGCGGTCAGATCATTTGGAAGAAGGAACTCGACGAGACGGGGCAGGTTTGCCCCAAGTGCAACTACCATTTCAAGCTGGAGGCCGAAGAACGTCTCACGAGCCTCTTCGACGATGGCAAATTCGAGTTTTTCGACAGGGACCTCCATTCCACCGACCCGCTCGACTTCGTCGATTCGAAGCCCTACAAAGACCGCCTCCGGGCGATGAAGAAATCTACCGGCAATGCGGATGCGATTCTCGCGGCGGCAGGCAATATAAAAGGCCGGCGTGTGCAGGTGTGCGCGTTGAATCTGAAATTCGTCGGCGGGTCGATGGGAGCCGTTGTTGGCGAAACCATTGCAAGAGCAATCGATCGATGCCTGGAGCACCGCAACCCCCTTGTGGTCGTTTCCGCCTCCGGCGGCGCCCGCATGCAGGAGGGCGCCGTCAGCCTGATGCAGATGGCAAAGATTTCGGCCGGATTAATGAAACTCGACCAAGCCGGCCTGCCCTACATCTCGGTGCTGACCGACCCGACAACGGGCGGTGTCACAGCTAGTTTCGCGATGTTGGGCGACCTGAATATCGGTGAACCGGGCGCGCTGATTGGCTTCGCCGGACCTCGCGTAATTGAGCAGACCATTCGTCAGAAGTTGCCCGAAGGTTTTCAGCGTTCCGAGTTCCTGGTGAAGCATGGATTTCTCGATGCCGTTGTGCCGCGTTCGGAAATGCGCGACTATCTGTCGCAGGCTTTCGACTTTTTCTGTGGCCCCGTCGCATGATCCGCGCCGCCGCCCTGCTGGCCTTCGCTCTTCAGGCCGCCGACTTCGATGTTCTGATTACCAACGCCCGCGTCGTGGATGGCGCCGGTAATCCTTGGTACAAGGCCGACATCGGTGTCACCGGCGGGCGCATTCAGTCGGTGGGAAATCTCAAAGGCAAAACCGCCGGAACAACGATCGACGCCGCCAATCGAGTCGTAACCCCCGGTTTCATTGACGTTCACACGCACGTCGAGGGCGCCGTCGAGCTGAATCCAATGGGCGCCAACTATCTCCTGGACGGCGTGACCACCATCGTCACCGGCAACTGCGGCGGCTCCCGCGTCAATCTGAGGGAGTGGTTCGAACGGCTCGAAAAAATCAAGCTCGGTCTGAATCTCGCGACTCTCATTGGCCACAACTCCGTCCGCAGCGAGGTGATGGGCCGGGCCAACCGGCTGGCAACGGACGAAGAGATCGTGCGGATGCAGGCTCTCGTCGATCAGGCGATGCGCGACGGCGCCGTGGGTTTTTCTACCGGACTCATCTATATACCAGGCACGTATTCCGACACGCGCGAAGTCGTGGCGCTGGCCAAGGCGGCCAGCCGCCACAACGCCGTTTATGCGAGCCATATGCGCGATGAAGGCGCGAAGGTGAAGGAGGCGATCGACGAGGCTGTCACCGTAGGCGAACAGGCCAATCTGCGGGTACAGATCAGCCACTTTAAGATCGACACGCCGCGCCTATGGGGCATGTCGAAAGAGACCATCGCCCTGGTGGAACAGCACCGGGCGCGCGGCATTGATGTAGTCGTGGACCAGTATCCGTACGATCACAGCTCGACCAACCTCGGTATTACTCTGCCGAGCTGGGCCCTGGCCGATGGGCAAAAAGCGATTGATGAGCGATTGGCGAACTCCGCTACACGAGCGCGGATCGCCGCGGAAATGCGGAAGCGCCTGGAGGATGCGGGCCGCAAGGACTATTCCTACGCGACCGTCGCCAACTACGGGACGAACCCGGCCTACAATGGCAAGAATATTTCGGAGATCAATCAGCTCGAGGGCCGCGAGGCAGGCGTGGACAACGAGATTGAGACTATTTTTGCCATGATCGTCAAGGGCGGCGCTCAGATGGTCTATCACTCCATGGGGATGGAAGATGTGGAGCGCATCTTGAGGTATCCGAATACCGCCATCGCCTCCGACGGCGGCATCCGCGAATTCGGCTCGGGCATGCCTCATCCGCGAAGCTACGGTACCAACGCGAGGGTTTTAGCCGAGTTCGTACGCAAGCGCGGCACGCTGACACTGGAAGACGCGGTGCGCCGGATGACATCGCTGCCGGCGCGCACCTTTCGATTCACCGATCGCGGCCTGATACGCGAGGGGTTCGTCGCGGATCTGCTGGTCTTCGATCCGGCGAACGTGCGCGACCTCGCCACCTATCCCGATCCCCATCACTACTCCGAGGGATTCGACTATGTGTTGGTCAATGGCGTTCCGGTCGTCGCGGGCGGAAAGCTCCAGGCGGCGCGCCCCGGCCGTATCCTTCGTCACAAGGCAGAATGATCTCACTGAACTCCGCGGGCAAACGTTTTGGCCCGAAGCTCCTGTTTGAAAACGTCACGTGGATGATCACGCCGCAAGAGAAGACCGGCCTGGTTGGCGGTAATGGAACCGGCAAGACGACGCTGCTGAGAATTCTCAGCGCCGCCGACTCCCTGGACTACGGCGACATCTCCTTCACCAAAGGAATGACCATCGGCTACCTGCCGCAGGACGGCCTTTCGCTTCGGGGCCGCACCGTCTTCTCGGAGTGCATGAGCGTGTTCGACGATTTGAAGGACATGGAGCGCGAGATGGAAGCGCTGACGCACAAGATGTCCGAACTCGATCCTTCCAGCGCCGAATACACCGCCGTCTCGGAGCGCTTTCACCGCGTGGAAAACGAGTTCACGTCACGCGACGGGTACATGGTGGAATCGCAAGTGGGCATCGTTCTGGACGGTCTCGGGTTCCCGAAGGAAGACTGGACACGCTTCACAGAGGAGTTTTCCGGAGGCTGGCAGATGCGCATCGCGCTGGCCAAGTTGTTGCTGGCCAAGCCGAGCCTTTTGCTGCTGGACGAACCGACGAACCATTTGGACCTGGAAGCCCGCAACTGGCTGGAAGACTATCTGGTCAACTACCCGAATGCCTACGTGATGATCTCGCATGACCGCTATTTTCTGGACGTGACGGTGAACCGGATCGTCGAGATTTGGAACAAAGGCATGCACTTCTATAGTGGCAACTACGAAAAGTACCTGCGAGAAAAGACGGAGCGGCGGGACTCGCTGGTGGCGGCCTACAAGAACCAGCGGGAGCGTATCGAACAGCTTGAGGCCTTCATCAATCGATTCCGGTACCAGGCCACGAAGGCCAAGCAGGTGCAGAGCCGCATCAAAGAACTCGAAAAGATCGAGCGCATCGAAATCCCTTCGGAAGAAAAGACGATTCACTTTTCGTTTCCGCAGCCAAAGCCCAGCGGCCGCATTGTGGCGGAGTTCAAGGGCGTGGCGAAATCCTACGGTGAGAAGCACGTGTTCGCAGGCTTGGATTTCGTTATCGAGCGCGGGGAGCGCATCGCACTGGTTGGTCACAACGGCGCTGGGAAGTCCACGCTCATCAAGCTCCTGGCGGGAATCGAGCCCCTGACCAAGGGCGAATTCACGCTGGGTCACAATGTCGACCTCGACTACTTTGCGCAGGACCAGTACAAGGAACTGGATCCGGATTCGCGCATCCTGGACGACCTCACCCATATCGCGGGTATGAAGACGCAAACCGAGTTGCGCAGTCTGCTCGGCTGTTTTCTCTTCAGTGAAGACGACGTGTTCAAACGAATCGGCGTGCTCAGCGGCGGCGAACGCAACCGCTACGCACTTGCGAAAATGATGCTGCGGCCGTCGAACTTCATTCTTCTGGACGAACCGACTAATCACCTGGATATGCGCGCGAAGGACATTCTGCTCCACGCGCTGGCCGGCTACAGTGGCACCGTCGTCTTCGTCTCGCACGACCGCTATTTCATCGACAAGCTGGCCACCAAGGTCTACGAAGCCGGCAACGGCGGAGTGGAGATCTATCCGGGAAACTACGAAGAGTATTCGTGGCGAAAGGGCGGAGGTTCGGAGAAGCTTCAGGAGCAGTTGGCCAAGCCGAAAGCTCAGGAAACTCCGAAAACCGCCTCCGTTATTAAGAAAAAGGTCAACCCGATTAAGGTCAAGCAGCTCCAGGATCGCGTCGCGGCCTTGGAGCGGAGCATCGCCGGCGCGGAGTCCGAAATCGGGGAACTGGAGGCAAGGCTCTCCAACTACTCGACGCAAGACGACGCCATGCGGAATGCGCAGCGGCTGGACGAACTCCGGACCCAACACGAAGGGTTCCTCAGCGAGTGGGAAGCGGCGTCCGAGGAGTTGGCATCGATCACGTGACCGCCTCGCCCGGAGTTGCCGGCGCGATCAGGCGCTTGGCTTCCAAAGCGTGGCGATCGCCTGCGCTTCGCCCGACTTTCCCTCGCCAACGGGTCCCACCTTCTCGGCTGTCTTGAACTTCACTCCCACCCGGCCGGCGGGCAGTCCCAGGATGCGGGCGATGTTTTCCTGTATCGGCAGGCGGTAGTCCTTCAGCTTGGGCCTCTGGAGAATGACCGTTGTGTCGACATTGGAGATCGTGTACCCGAGATCCTTGACCAATGCCGCGGCGTGTCGCAAAAACTGATCGCTGGACGCGCCCTTCCAGCGCGGATCGGTATCCGGAAAATGCATGCCAATGTCGCCCAGCGCCAGCGCACCCAATAGCGCGTCCGTGAGGGCGTGCAGCAGAATGTCAGCGTCCGAATGTCCGTCCAGGCCGAACTCACAGGGAATGGAGACGCCGCCCAAAATCAACGGGCGGCCTTCCAGGATTCGGTGATTGTCCCAACCCAACCCGGTTCGGACGTCGATCATGCCTTCTCTTCCGAAAGGAACAGCCTGGCCAATTCCAAATCGGTCGGCTTGGTGATCTTTATGTTTCGATCACTGCCCGGAACCACGTGAATCGCAACGCTTTCCAGCCGCTCCACCAGGCTCGCTTCGTCGGTTCCCGTGAAGCTGTCGGCGGTGGCCTTCGCGAAGGCCTCCTTCAGCAGGGAGGTCGAAAACACCTGCGGCGTCTGGGCCATCACCAGCCGTTCTCTAGGAATCGTCGTCTCGATCTTGTTCAAGTGAACCCGTTTCACAGTGTCCACCGGAACGATTCCAAGAATGGCCGCTCCGCAACTGGCCGCCTCCGCGACCACCGCCTCAATGGCCTCGATGTCCACGAACGGCCGCACCGCATCGTGAACCGCCACCAGCGTTACGTCCTCAGCCAAGTGTGTCAGCGCGTTTTCCACCGATTGCTGACGCGACTCGCCGCCCACCACCAGGCGCACCGGTTTCGCCAGTGTCTCTTTATCCAACAGGTCCTGAACCCAGGCGACGTCGTCCCCGCGCAGCGCGACCACGATTTCGTGAATGCTCGCGCATCGCGCGAACTTTCGGATGGTATGCAATAGAATCGGAACGCCTTCGAGCTGAAGGAACTGCTTGCGGCTGGCTGGCGCGGCATCGGGCTGCGTCTTTGCCATTCGAGTTCCAAGGCCGGCGGCCGGGAGTATAACAGCGACTTTCATGGGGGAAGGGTTAGAGTCCTATTGTAGCTACTGCGAAGCGGCGTGTACCCGCTCGTCGAATTTTCCGAAGATCATCTTGCCGGCCGTCGTCTGCAGCACACTGGTCACGGTGATATCGATGTTTTTCGATATCAGCCGCCGGGCGTTGTCGACCACCACCATCGTTCCGTCGTCCAGATAGGCCACGCCCTGGTTCGCCTCTTTGCCCTCCTTCGTAATGAGGACCTTCATCTGTTCCCCGGGCAGTACCACGGGTCGCATGGCGTTTGCCAGTTCGTTGATGTTCAGCACCGCCACGCCGTGCAGTTGGGCCACTTTGTTCAGGTTGAAGTCGTTGGTTAAAATGGCGCAGTTGAAAAGCTTGCCCAGCTCGATCAGCTTCAAATCCACTTCACGAACGCTGGGAAAGTCCTCCTCGACAATCCGGACGGAAGACTCCGCGTTCTTCTGAATCCGCTGCAGGATGTCCAGTCCCCGGCGGCCGCGATTCCGTTTCATACCGTCCGGCGAATCGGCGATCTGCTGCAGCTCTCGCAACACGAACTGCGGGATCACCAGCGTTCCATCGATAAACCCGGTCTCGACGATGCCGGCGATCCGGCCGTCGATAATCACGCTGGTGTCGAGAATCTTGAACTGCTGCTTCGGTCCGGATTCCGCCCCGAACCATCCGAATGCCGACAAGTTGAGCATCTCGCCCTTGTAAGCGCCGATCATCAACCCGCAAAACATCATCCACAACAGGATGGCCAGTTGCAAGAACGGCACCGTGTCCCGGTTGCCGGGCAGTGCGCTGGCCAGCACCAGCGAGATTAAGTACGCGCCGAAAATACCCATCAGGCTGCCGGCGGCCGCGCCGATCAGCCTTTTCATCGATACCTCGCGGACGCGCCGTTCGAAGAGCAGAATAGCCGCGCCGAGCAACAGCCCGGCTCCGGCCGCGAAGGGGCTATCCAAGCCGAACGGCTTCAGGAACCAAGCAGCCAGACATATCAGGAAAATCAACCCTGCGCGAGGAAAGAGAAGATCTGTCACAGAGGCCCCACATTAGCGCATCGGGGAACTGGAGGCAACGCCACGCTGCGCTATCCTGGTCGGCAATGCTCAAAATCGGCATCGCCGGCTCCGGATTCGCCGGCAAGTTTCACCACAAGAACCTTCGAGGCCTTCCCGCGGTGACCGCGGGAGTGACCAGCGTTCGCGCCTCATCCCGCGAGGCGTTCTCCGCCGAGTTCGGCGTACCGGCCTTCGCCTCGGTCGACGATATGCTCCCGCACATCGACGTCCTGGACATCTGCACGCCGCCTTCCTCCCACGCCGAGTATATCCGCAAGGCCGCGGCGGCCGGCAAACATGTGATTGTCGAGAAGCCTTTCCTCGGCTTCTTTGGTTCCCCGGAGACGAATAGCAAGGAGGATATGCTGGCCGCAATCGTTGACGAACTGAGGGGTATTCGGGACGCCGTAGCGAAGTCCGGCATCCTTCTTGGATATGCAGAAAACTACATCTACGCGCCATCCGTCCAGCGGGAGCGCCAGATCATCGAACAGACCAAGGCACAGATCCTCCGCATGACGGCCGAGGAGTCGCACTCCGGCTCCCACTCGCCGTTCTACGGAATTTGGGCCGAGCAAGGCGGCGGCTCTCTCATTGGCAAGGGCTGCCATCCGCTGGGCGGCGTGCTCTACCTCAAACGGAAGGAGGGGCTGGCGCGGAACGGAAAGCCTATTCGCCCCGCAGCGGTGAGCTGCCGCACGCATTCCATTACCAAGTGCGCATCCTTCGAGGACCGCGGGTATTTGCGGACAACCTATAAGGACACCGAAGACTATGCGCTGCTGCACGTGATCTTCGAAGACGGCATGGTTGCCGACGTCATGACTAGCGAACTCGTGCTGGGCGGCGTCTACGATTTCATCGAGGTCTATGCCAACAATCACCGCACCCGCTGCCACATCCAACCGGTCCGCGTGGTCGATCTCTACAGTCCCGATAAGAAGGAGTTCGCCGGCATGGATCTGATGGAGAAAATAAGCTCCAACGAGGGCTGGATCTCCGCTTATCCGGAATTCGGCTGGAGTAACGGACAGTTTTACGAGATGCACGATTTTGTACATTCCATGCGCGAAGGGCGTCAGCCGGAGTGCGGCCTCGAACTGGCAATCGATATTACTCTTGCCATCTACGCTGGCTACGTCTCGGCCGATCGAAAGGGCGCTGAAGTCGCGGTCCCGGTGCTGTAGATAGAAAATGCACCGGTTCCTCTTCACCCTCCTCTGTATCTCTGTCTGGTTGAACTACATCGACCGCGGCATTCTTGGGGTCGCCGCTCCCGTCATTCGGCCGGAACTCGGAATTAGCGCCACCCAAATGGGTTTGTTGCTATCCGCATTTTTCTGGACGTATTCGCTGCTGCAGCCGCTTGCCGGCTACCTGGTAGACCGTTTCGATCCGTACCGTCTTTACGCCGTCGCCTTCGCCATGTGGTCCGTGGCCGCCGCTCTGGGTGGGTTTTCAAACGATTTTGAGGCGCTCTTCGCCACGCGATTGCTCCTTGGCATCGGCGAGTCCATCGCGTATCCCGCCTACTCGCGAATTCTGGCTACCTCCGTTGCCGAGGGCCGCCGGGGAATCGCGAATGCGTTGATCGACGTCGGCACCAAGGCAGGCCCCGCGGCCGGAACGTTCTTGGGCGGAATGGCCATCGCTTCCTGGGGATGGCGGCCCTTCTTTATCTGGCTGGGCCTTGCGTCGCTGCTGTGGCTCATTCCTTGGTTGCGGGCGTTGCCGCCGAAACAGGTATCCCAGTCCTCCTCGGCGTCGAACGCCCCGGCGCTCGCCATTCTCGGTCGCCGCGACGCCTGGCTCACGTTCTTCGGCCTGTTCTGTTTCAATTACGCTTACTACTTTCTGCTCACGTGGCTGCCCTCTTATCTGACGGTCGAGCGAAAGTTCACGATGAAGGCAATGGCGGTCTACGGCGCTCTGCCGTTTTGCGCCACCGCCGCGGCCTCGCTGGCAGGCGCGTATTGGGCCGACCGCCGCATCCGCGCCGGAGCGCCGGCCGTACCCACCCGCCGCGGCATGGCCGTGACGGGGTTGATCATCGCCGCTTCAATGCTGATGGCGTCGGTACAGGTGGAGGCGCAGTTCGCCATGGTCTTTCTGGTTCTGGCCTTCATCGGAATCGGCCTCTTCACCTGCAACGCCTGGGCGATCTCACAGTCTCTGGCCGGCCCCAGCCAGGCCGGCACCTGGACGGGCTTTCAGAACGCCGTCGGAAACATGGGTGGCGTAGTCGCACCTATGCTCACCGGCTGGTCCGTCGCCGCTACGGGCAACTTCTTCGCCGCATTCGCTGTCGCGGCCGCCATGCTCATGTTGAGTGCGGTCTTCTACACACTGCTGCCGTCCGAGGCCAAAAGATAAAGCCCAATCCCAGCGCTGGAACGCCGCCGTGCCGCCCTCGGCGCCGGCGGCGTCCTTGCGGGCGTCTAATCGAACAGCCGCAGCGCCTCGCGGATGTAAAGATCCCCTGTGCCTTCACCCAGCGAAACGCGCGAGATGTAGCCATAGGCTGGAAAGCTTTGGAAATCCACGGCCGTCATCATGTAGCCGAAGGCGTCGTTGGTGAGCCCGAACAGGAACTGGTGCTTGCCGCCCATTTTTCGTTTGAGATAGAAGCCGATGTTGGGAAGGGCCTCGCCGGGGATCGTCAGAATGCGGGCGTCGCCGATGGTGATCGCGTTCACCTGCGTCGCAACCGTCCGGCCCGGTCCGTGCGGATATTGAAGCGGCGAGTGCTGCACGACCTGCCATAGTATGTCCGAATCCACGGAAAAACGAACCGTCGCGGCCCGGTTTGTGATCGGAACCCGCCGGCTCCACGCCGCCGGTTCGATGATTCGCAACGACTCGCTGGCAAGCAAACCGCCGATGCGCTCGCACTCGGCCCATGTGCGGCTATCGCGCCAGTACGCGCGGGCCGGATCGCGCGGTTTTTCGTATTCCCGGTTGTCGGCGGTAATCATGCCGCCTTGCGCGCCGTTTAGGAAGAGAGCGACTCCACCGGCGGTTTGCTCCAGCCGGTCAGTAAGCGGGCCCACCAGGTCGGGGCTGAGAATCCCCTGTGCGCTGCCGAGCACCTCCGGATGAATGGCGTAGTTCACCAGCGTCGCGATGGCCTCTCCCTCGACGGTTCGGACCTGCAGGATTCCGGCGCGGCGGTCGTAGAGATCGGGCGCGTAATAGTTGTAGGCGATCTTACCCTTCGCCTCCCCTGCCGCCGCGCGGAATTCCGCCTCGCGCATGTGGTCCAGCGCGCCGTTGACGGCAGCGGCCGCCTGCTCCACTACGAATCGCAGGTAGGGCAGGGAGGCCGTATGCCCGCCCTTTCCATCGGGGAACGCATAACAGTCCGGAGCGCTATGGGTGTGGGTCGCGCCAATGACGATGCGCTCTGGCGCGAGACGCGGTACAAGGGTCCGGACCTGGTTGCCCAGCACCGACGGGAAACCGAGCACGTCGATCGACACGATCGCGATCGACTCGCCGCCGCTGCGCAGCACCAGCGCCCGTGCCGTCAACTCGCCTTGCCGCGCCGTCGCCGGAGTGGGCATCCCCATGCCGCCGCTGATGGGCAACAGCGGAGAAGGTGTGATGAGTCGCTTCGCCGCGCCGGCGAAAAACGGTTCGCCTGCCGCCAGAGCGGCTTGGGAAAAGAGAAGGGTACGCCGGGTCATCGTCTCCCAGTGTAGTCGGCCCTACTGCTGCTTTGTCTCGTTGCGCCGGCGGAAAATTCGCGGAAATCCGCGCACGGTCCGCCGCATCCAGTTCGGCTCCTGCGCCTTGGGAGGAGGCTCAACTTTTGGCTGCGCCGGCACCAGTGGCGCCGCCGGTAAGGGCGCCTGCGGCAGTATGGTTAAACGTGGCGGTTCAGGAAACTTCTCTTGGACCACGACCGGCGCCGGAGGCGCATCCACGACCTCCGCCGGCTCCGCATTGGAAATTCTCGTGGCCGCAAATCGCGCCAGCGGACGTTGGCGGACCGCGACAGGCACGCGTGCCACAACCGGCCGTTCCGGGGCCGGTTCGATCCACCTGGGCAGCGACAGCGCATCGGCGGGCGGCTTCGGCGCCGGGGGCGGAGAGAGCTGCAAGACCTCAATTTCCGGTTCTTGCCTAGCCAGCCAGGGAGGGAGTGCGAAGGCCGACAGGACGAGGATCGCCGTTCCGCACATGACAGCGCCGAACTTCAGGGGTCCCAAGGAACGCTTCGGTTTTACGGCGGGCGCCATCCACGCCGACGGCAGAGTTCGTATGGCGGCGAGAAACTCGTCCGCGGATTGAAAGCGATGCGCCGGGTCCTTGCCCAGGGCCCTTGCCAACACCAGGTCCACGGCAGGCGGCAGCACGGGGTTCCATGCGGAGGGCGGCGCGGGATTGTGCTCCACCTGGGCGCGCATTACGGCAAACTGCTCTTCTCCGTCGAAGGGCCGGCGGCCAGTGAGCATCTCATAAAAGATGACTCCAGCCGAATACAGATCCGACCGGCCGTCCACCGGTCCCGCCGCTCGCACCTGCTCGGGAGACATGTAGAACACCGTGCCTACGGCGATGCCAGGCAGCGTCTTGGACGGGTCACTCTGCTGCCGGGCCAGGCCGAAGTCGGTGAGCTTCACTTGCCCGTTCGGCGCTACGATCACGTTGGCCGGCTTGACATCCCTGTGAATCACGCCCTTGGAATGGGCGTAGCTCAACGCCAGCAAGACCTGCTCCATAATCCGAAGCGCCATGATCGGCGCCTGCACGGAGCGCGCCAGGATGCGGTCCAGCGATTCGCCGTCCACCTGCTCCATGATCATGATCAGCCTTCGACCCTCGCAGAATGCTGTCCGGACCTGGGCGATATGAGGATGCTCCAATTTGGCCTGCAACTGAATCTCGTGAAGAAACCTCTCCACCTGTTGCAGGTCGTTGCTGACGTCGTCCGTCAGCACTTTCATTGCTTCCAGCCGGCCAGTAACGCCGTTCACGACCTGATAGACGACGCCCATCGCGCCTTCGCCGATATTGCCTGTCACCCGGTAGGGACCGACGGTGTCGCCCGGCGCAAATCTCATGGGGTCGGCAGCGAACGCGAGGCCGCAAGCATGAAAAATGCGGCGATCAGCACCAGGGCCCCGAATCCGGCTGCAACCAGCGCGGGTACCAACCGCAGGCTCTCCGGCGGGTTGATTAAGGGCGGGGGTGCGGGCGGCGGCGGTTCGACCACAGCGGCCGCGAGCGGCGGTTCCGGCACGCCCGCGGGGTCGAGAATTCCGTTGTAAAACTCGCGGGCCGACGAGTAGCGTGACGACGGCGTCTTGCCCAGCGCGCGAAGAATGACAGCGTCGAGGCGCTGATTGAGGTTTGGATTGAGTTGGCTCGGCGCGGCGGGCGGATGCTGGACGTGAGCGACCATCACCTCATACTCACTCGCAGCCAGGAAGGGCGGGCGGCCGGTGACCAGCGCGTAGAAAACACAGCCGATCGAATACAGGTCCGAGCGAGGGTCGATCGCGGTCTTTCCTTCGAATATCTCTGGCGCGGTGTAGACGACGTCTCCCACTAGCGTTCCCGCGCGCGTTAGATTTGCGTCGCCAATCGCTTTCGCAACGCTGAACCCGACCAGCTTTACGAGCCCTTCGGGCGTGATGTAAATATTGGCTGGTGAGATTTCCCGGTGTACAACCCCGGCGGCGTGCGCCGCGTCCGCGGCCGCCAGCACCTGCAGGATAGTTCGCGCGGCGTCCTCCACTTCCATGGGGCCGACCTCCAAACGGTCTGCCAGCGTCACCGCTTCAAGCGCCTCCATGGAGAGCGCCAGATGTCCCCCCACCTCGACCGTTCCGTGGAACGTCAGGATGTTCGGGTGTTTCAAATTCGCTAGAATCCGGCTTTCCCGCTCGAATCGAGCGGCGCGCTCCGGATCCTGCCGCAGGTTATCTGGAAGGATCTGGAGCCGCTCGATGCGGTGCGCATTCAGATTTCGCGCGCGGTAAGAGATTCTCTTCCTCGAACTATCGAAATAGTCGAGAATTTGGTAGCCGTCGACGGTGCTGCCGATCACGAGAGACAATCGAAAATCCTCAAGGATCCATCGGCACCCCGCTTTCAGGTCTTTATAGGGTACTGCTAAGGTTGGGGTACTAAGGCCAGAAGGTCAGATACGGCTTCGCAGTTGCAAGTCGTTGAATATAGAGCGCTAACTCTCGCAAATGGTAGTCGCCCCACATGCACGATTCGCCACACGGTTGCGTCCGGCCCGCCGGAACATTATCCCAGCCGTTCGGGCGGTGGTAGACGGCGTGGTGTAGCAGACCCTGATGGTTGGGACCCTCCGACAAATACGGGGCGCTCAGGAGGGTCGCGGCCGTAGTCAGGCCGGCCGCCGTATACTTCGTCTCACCTGTCACCCGGCCCAGCCGAAGCAGACCTTGGGCTGCGATCGCCGCCGCCGAGGAATCCACCGGTTCGTGGCCGTTGAATGGGTCCGCCGGCCGGCCCAAGTAATCGCCCAATTGCACCAGGCCGGGCGCGCCGGTGTCCCAGTACGGTACTCCGCAGGTGGGAGTATGTTCGAGGTAAAAGTCGCAGGTCGCCCGGGCCGCCCGCTCGAACAGAGGAGGCGTATCCAAATTGTGCGCCCGGAAAAATTCCATCAGCTCCGTAAAGCCCAGGATGGCCCAGGCCAGGCCGCGGGTCCAGGTCGTAAAGGGCGAATAGCCCTGCTGCGAACTGGGGCACCGCACTGCGCCATCATTTCGATTCACTACGACCTCATGCACGGTCCGGCCCGGATGCATATCGTAGCTGTCGCGGCCTTCGCCGTAATACACGTTGTATTTTGCGGTGGCTTCGCCGTGCTGAATCAGACGGTCCAGCAGGGAGATCTTCCGGTCGTTCTCCCCCATTAACGAGTGCCCCAGCTTGTAGCTCAGCGCCAGCGCCCGCAGAGTGCGAATCGTATCGACAAACAGCGAGTGCGGACCGTTGAAGGAGTAGATAAACCCGCCGCCGTCCTTGATGGTGGACCAGCGGGCGGCCTGCACCGCGCCCGTGCACTGCAGCGCCAGCACATAGAAGTTCCGTTCCCATTCGTTGGCCGGAATGCGCCCTTCGTCGAGCAGGCGCAGCAGATTTCCGTACGTCGAAATGTTATTGAAACCGTGATCGTGAACGCCAACATGCGTGATATGAGCGGCCATCAGATCTACGGTTCGCTTACGGCCCGCTTCCAGGAACCACGGATCGCCGGTGGCGTCGAACTGCAGAATCGCGGAGCCGAACTGGAAGCCTTGCGTCCACTCAGTCCAGCCGCGGGAGGTGTACTTTCCGTTTACTGTGAAGACGGGCGCGCCCTGCTCGGGCTGCCACGAAGCTTCGATGGAACGGATCTTGGCCGCTGAGGCGGACCACATGTTTTCAATGGCGGGCAGCAGCGCCGCCGGCGTAAGTTCAGGTTTGAGCTGGATCATTGGGTGGTAAGAGATTGGAGGATGAGCGCCGCCCACTGGGGGGCTTTGTAGGAGTCGGGTGTGTCCTGATACCACTCGTCGGAAGAGTGGCCGCCTTGCGCGTTGCCCCCGCCGCCGATGGTGATGGCAGGAATGCCCAGGCTGAGGGGAATGTTGGAATCGGTGGAGCCGGCTCCCGTGGCAAATATAGTGACGCCGGCTTTTTTTCCCGCAGCCAGAGCTTTCTGAATGATTGGCGTGGAGTCCGGCGGCTCGGAGGCTGGGCGCAGGCCCATGGTCTTGATTTCCAGTTCAATGGCCGATTTGGATTGCGGCCAGCGTTTCCGCTCGGCCTCCAGCGCCGCTTGCAGCGCGGCCTTGATGCGTTCGTCGAGCGCGGCAAGTTCCAGCGCCGACTCGCTCCGCATGTCGATCTCCATGCTCATGGAAATAGGAATCGAGTTCACGCTGGTCCCGCCTTCCATCCGGCCAACGTTAAACGTAGTCTTCGGGTTCTTCGGCACTTCGATATCCGCGATGCGGGACACGGCGCGTCCCAGCGCGTGGGCGGGATTGGGCATTCCGAATGCGCCGTAGCTGTGGCCGCCGGGTCCCTTATAAGTAACCAGGTAACGGTTGCTGCCGACGCCCCGCGTTGTCAGGCGGAGCCCGGAACCGTCCACAGAGATAAAGCCATCCACCTGGTCTTTGAACTCCGTGTTGAACAGATGACGCACGCCGCGCAGGTCGCCCTGGCCTTCCTCGCCCACGGTGCCAACGAACAGCACGGTGCCGTCCAGCGCGACCTTGTGCTGCTGGAACGCCTTGGCCACGGTCAGCACGACGGCGAGCCCGCGACAGTCGTCACCGATGCCGAGGCCGTGATACTCGTCGCCCTTCTTCTTCACGCGAACGTCCATACCTTCGGGAAAAACCGTATCGAGATGGGCGCTGAAAATGATGAGCGGCTTCGGGCGCTTGGAACCGGGCCAGCGCGAGATCACGTTGCCTTCCGAATCCGTGCGGATACCGGTCAAGCCAAGCTGCGCCAGCCGGCGTGCGAACTCCTCGCCGCGTTTGGTCTCCTTGAACGGAGGGGCTGGAATTTCGCAGATGCTGATCTGCTGCGCGAGAGTCCACGCCTTATCGGCTTTAATCGACTCCAGAACGGCGTCGAAGGACTGGGCTTGCAGCGAGGCCGCGGCCAGCAAAAGAGGAGCGAACATTGCCTTCTATTTTGGCAGGCTTGGGGCGAGAATCGGTACACTAATAGTTTCGTATGCCCAAACCCCAATCCGACATTGGACTGGTGGGGCTGGCCGTGATGGGCCAGAACCTCGCCCTGAACATCGCAGACCATGGTTTCCAGATCTCGGTCTACAACCGGACCGTGGAAACGATGGAAAAATTTGTCGCCGAGAATCCGTCGACGCCCGGCGGTCTCGCCGGTGCGAAGACCCTGGAAGAGTTTGTCGCTTCCCTCTCGCGGCCGCGCAAGATTATTATCCTTGTCAAGGCGGGCGGCCCCACCGACGCCGTGATCAGCAGCCTGCTACCGCTTCTGGATCAGGGCGACATCATCATCGACGGTGGCAACGCCCTGTGGACCGACACGATCCGCCGCGAGAAAGATCTGGCCACGAAGGGCTTCCGGTTCGTCGGCAGCGGAGTGAGCGGCGGCGAAGAGGGCGCGCGCTTCGGTCCGTCGCTGATGCCGGGCGGCGACCCGAGTTCTTACGATGAGATCAAAGCCGTCTGGACCGCTATCGCCGCGAAAGTCGACGCCGTGACCGGCAAACCGCTGACCGGCGCCTCACCCGGCAAGCCGATCTCAGGCGGTGTGCCCTGTACAACATACATTGGCCCCAACGGTGCGGGCCACTACGTGAAGATGGTACACAACGGAATTGAATACGGCGATATGCAGATGATCTGCGAAGCGTACTCGATCCTGAAAAACCTCGGCGGGCTGTCGGCCGAAGATCTCGGTGCGGTGTTTAGCGATTGGAACACCGGCGTGCTCGACTCCTTCCTCATCGAAATTACCGCCGATATTCTGAAGCAGAAGGATCCGATGACCGGCCGGCCGTTCGTCGATATCGTTCTCGACACCGCCGGCCAGAAAGGCACCGGGAAATGGACCAGCGTCAACGCGCTGGACATGGGTGTGCCGGCGCCCACGATCGCAGAGGCCGTCTTTGCCCGCTGCCTGAGCGCCGTTAAGGAGGAGCGCGTGGCCGCGTCGGCCAGCCTCAGCGGTCCCGGTCTGCAGTGGTCCGGCGACAAGAAGCAGTTGATTCAGGCCGTTCACGACGCACTGTACTGTTCGAAGATCTGCTCCTATGCGCAGGGCTTTCAGTTAATGAGCGCCGCGCAGGCCGAGTACAAGTGGACGCTAAATTTCGGCGAGATCGCCATGATCTGGCGCGGCGGATGTATTATTCGCGCTGGATTCCTGCAGAAGATCAAGGAAGCCTACGACCGCAATCCGGGTCTGGCAAACCTGTTGCTGGATCCGTACTTCAAAAGCGAGATCGACCGCTGTCAGGCCAACTGGCGCAACGTCATCGCCCTGTCGGCCACTCACGGCGTTTCGTCCCCGACCTTCTATTCGGCGCTCAGCTACTACGACGGTTACCGCGCCGCTAGCCTGCCGGCCAATCTGCTGCAGGCGCAGCGGGATTACTTCGGCGCACACACCTACGAGCGCACCGACCACCCGCGAGGGAAGTTCTTCCATCTCGATTGGCCGGAGCCCGGCCGTCCGCAACTCGCAATCTAAGTGGTCGACCGGTATCGCGAGGAACTCACCGGGCGTGTGCTGCCGTTCTGGCTGCGGCACACGCTAGATCGCGTTCATGGCGGCTACTACAACTGCGTCGATCGCCAGGGCCGTGTCTACGACACGCGGAAACACATCTGGATGCAGGGCCGCGGCGCCTGGATGTTCGCCCGGCTCTTTAACACCTTCGACCCGCTTCCCGAGTACAAGGAAGCGGCCGGCCTGATCTTTCAGTTTCTCCATGCCCACGCGCGCAACGGCGAACAACGTTGCTGGTTTAGCGTCGCCGAGGACGGCAAACCGGGATTTTTCCAGCGCAAGCCGTATTCCGCGTTTTTCGTCGCTCTCGCACTGGTCGAGTACTCGAAGATTTCCAAGGATCCCGCACACGTCGCCGAGGCGGTTGAGCTCTTCTGGCGCATCGAGGAGTGGATTCGCCGTCCGGAGCTGCTAGGCCGGGGGCCTCTCGGGTACTCCCAACTGGCCGATCTCTATGTGATGGGATGGCTGGCCCATGAAATCGGCGAAGTGCACGCCGATCCCCGCTATGAGGGGATCATTCGCGACTGTTCGGAGCGCCTTTTGGCCCACTATGAGCCATCCGTGCGCGTCTTCAAAGAAAACGCGTCGTTTACCGATGAGAGCCTCTTCCGGAAGTACCCCGAAGGGCGAGCCGTATGCACGGGTAGCTCGCTTGAGATCGCCTGGCTATTTCTCCGGATTTTGCGGAGGGTCCCAAACGCCCGCCTGGAGCGAGTGTTGCTGGAGTCGATTCTTGGAGCACTCGAATACGGCTGGGATCCCAAATACGGCGGTCTGTTCTACTTTCAGGACCTGGAGCGCCGTCCGTCGCCGATGCTCGAATCGAACATGAAACTCTGGTGGAGCCATACCGAGGCGATTCTGGCCGCTGCCATGGCCTTTCGCCGGACCGGCGACAGCCGCTACATGGAATGGTGGAAACGGGTGGACGAATATGCTTTCCGTGTATTCGCCGACCGGGAGTTTGGCGAGTGGTTTGGCTATTGCGACCGCCAAGGCAATGTTGCCACGGAACTCAAGGGCGGTCCGTACAAAGGGATTTTCCATGTTCCGCGATTCTTACTCTTTACGATAGAGGAATGTTCGCGGCCATGAAGTCACGCAGCGCCTGCAGCGTGGCCAGAAGCGTCTCCGGCGGCTGGTCGCGGCGTTTGGACCAGTCGAAGTAGAGGCACCCCTTTACCGTCCGGCCCTCGCAGACGGGAAGCAGGAAAAACGCCGCCGGCAGTAGACGTTTGACCATGCCGGTATTGTTGTAGCGGTCGTCTTTTCCGCAGTCGATCCACACGTCCCGGCGCTGGCTGAACGCGAGCAGGAACGGGGGTTTGCGGACGGGGAACAGCGTGTCGATCTCGGAGGAGACGCCGGCCGGCCATCCCTCCCCTTCCAGCCATGGAACGCCGATTCCGGACTCTACCAGCGGAAGCCACGCCGCCCTGTCCATTCCGTGGCCCAGCGCGGAGCGCAAGATGGACTCAATTGTGGCGCCGCCGGCGATGGCGCCTGCCACCACGGGCGCTTCGGCAGGCCGGGCCTCGGGCGCCGCCTCCGGAACCCAGGGTTTCAGGCGGAGCTGCTCCCGGCTTACTTGCGTCGCTTTTGCGAGGCCTTCCACGGATTTGAACACGATGTCGCACAACTCCGGCAGATGCACGTCGCGGACACGGAAGATTCGGGCCAGGGCCGGCCAGCAGGCACGTAACACCGAGTCGCGGTCTTTGTCCTCGGCGCGGAAGCAGGCTTGGGTTAACGAGTGCCCCAACGCGGCCGCCAGCGCCATCATTGTTTCGGACTGCGTGCCCTGCGCCAGCAGAGCCTCCGGTGTGGAACGCGCGGCGAGATCCGGCGCGCCGTGCAGGGACCACGTATTCAATAACATCGCCGTCAACTCGTCGAAGTCGAAATGCAGGTGCCGGCGGCACCCGGCGCGCAGGCCCGGCAGGGTTCCGCCCGACAGATGCAGAATGTGTTGGTAGTCCTCCGGTTGCTCGAGGGCCACCATGACTTCGCCCATGTTGCGAAACAGTCCGGCGATGAATGCATCTTCTGTCCACCGCGGTTCCACGCGGGCCATCAACACCCACGAGAAGTGACCCGCGATCTGGCTCAGCACGACCAGCTCCCGGGCCGGTCTGGGGATAGCGTTCCGCGGGACCGTCTCCAGCAGTTGCGACATCATGTCGGTGCCGATCAGCGCCGACGCGTGCGTCACACTCAAGATCGTACGGCCGGCGTGATTGAACATCGCCGAATTCACCATCCGCAGCAACCGCAGCGTTAGTCCCAGATCCCGTTCGATGATCCGGGCGCCGGCCTGGATCGTAGACTGGTCGCTCAGCAGCTTTCCGGCGAGCGCGAACGCGTTTTCTCCGATAGCTGGAGGCCCCGGCGCGTGCTGGAGGTGCTGGACTGCGACATCCAGCGGACTCAATACTGCCGACTGCATATCTCCCTTATCGGACGGAGGGAGTCAAGTTAGAGCTTGAAGTTCACGTCGATTTGGGTGAGCACTTCCACTGGCTTGCCCTCAAGCGTCGTTGGCTTATACCGGTACTGCCGCACCGCCTGGGAGGCGTTTGGGATCAGCAGCGGATGCCCGTGTAAAACCTGGACCTCATGAACGGCTCCCTCTTCTCCGACGAGTACGTTAAAGCGCACAGTCCCCTGAATTCGGGCCTGCCGGGCCAGCGCCGGGTATTCGACGTCCGGTTTGGAGATCAGGCTTGCCGCTTGGATCGCTCCGCCCACCCGGATCCGGTTCGCCCCCGGCTTGAACGAAGGGAACTCGACGGCGAGGCCGCTCCCGAGCGGATCGAGCGGCCGCAACTCAACGACGTTTCGCTCCACTCCGTTGGCCATTGTCTGACGGAACACCGGCTGGACCGGCGGCGAAAGGCCGCGCAGCCGGTGCGACAGTTCGATCATATCGGAGTCGGCAAACGGCGCATCCATGAAATCGGCCAGCCGCGACCGGAGCGAGGCCGCCTGCTCGGCGGGGACCGATGGGTGAATTTCCAGCGCATGAATCGTCCGCTCCGGCACACCTGTAGGCCGCCGGAACCGTAAAGTCGCAGTCGCAAACCGGGGACCCGGCTGAAACCGCCATTCCAATACCGCCTGCAGCGCAGCGCCGCGAAGTTCCATGGGACCGGAGTGTACGCGGGCATCCGAAACTCCGCCCAATTCATTCAGCGCCAGGTCCAAGACCACCGGACCCTCCACACCGGCCCGCCGCGCCGCCCTGGGATAGGTAGGGGCCGTCCGCAGCACCAGAACGGCGCCTTCGACGCTTACCTCGGCCGAATTTCCAGGATCGATCTGGGGCGCGCCTGTGAGCGGACGGAATCGGGTGACGGCAACGGTTGCGGCCAATGTAAGAGCGATTACAACAAATAAGCGCCGGAACTGCGGCATGGGTTTCTCCTGTAGCAATGAAGTCAAACGAGTCTTCAGTTGGCGGCTGCGCAGAAAGCGCGGGGCTGCCGCAAGATAGGGCTGCAGGCGCGAGCCGGCCATGCCGGCCAGCGCCCCGATGTAAACCTCGCGATTGGAATCGCGATCTACCACTTCGCGGTCCACGGCTTCCTCGCGGGCCAGTCGAATCCGGGAGATCAGAAGCCAGATGGCTGGATGGAACCAGAGCAGGGTTTTGACGAACTCCTCGGCCAGCGCCTGCAGCCAATCCGACCGGCGAACGTGAATGAGCTCGTGGGCCAGAACTGCCTCTCGCGCTTCTTCCGGCAGCGCCAGCGCACGCTTTGGAAGCAGCACAATAGGATCGAAAAACCCGAAGGTCACCGGCGCCGCTACATCACCGCTCGCCGCAATGGCAGCGCCGTTCCGGTGGTCGATATACTCGGCGCGACGGCGGTAGCGGGCCAGCGTCAGCAGGCCGGCCGCCAGCCAGAGCGCCCGCAGCAGAACTCCGGCGGCCAGCACTCTTTGAACGGTCACCCAAGGCCGTTCCGGGGTCAAAGGTGGCCCCCAGACGGCGGACTCCGACACCGTGATGTGAATAGGTGGCGCCTGAACGTAGGCCTGGCGCGGATGATCGCGGGGTTGCAGCGGCAACAAAATACACAGGGCGAGCGCGCCTTGCAGAAGATAGAGCCGGTACTTGGGTTGCCCGGCGCGCAGAAGCTGCGCTCCGGCGAGCGCGAACGCAACCACCACGGTCACTTGAACGCAGTAGATCCACAAGTTGGTCATGATTTCCCCTTCTTCAGCAGTTCGCTCAGCTCTTCCGGCGAAATCTCCTCGCTTTCCACCAAGTGCACCAGCAGCGGCTTGGCCGAACCGTTGAACACGCGGCCCACAAATTCGCGCACCATGCCGGCCAGGACCTTGTGTTTCGCCTCGGCGGCGCTGTAGACGTAGGCCTTTTCGCCGCCGCGTTTCTTCAGGTGGCCCTTGTCTTCCAGAATCTTCATCATCGTCATGACCGTCGTATACGCCACCTTTCTCCGCTCAAGCAGCGACTCGTACACGTCGCGAACCGTGACGTTGCCCCGGTCCCAGACGACTTTCATGATTTCCAGCTCCTGCTCGGTCAGGACCGCTGTTCGTTTGCGCATACTAATTAATTAGTACGAATCCCCTAGAGAGTCAAGTCAATTCGCAAGCGGTAAACTGAAAAGATCCCATGCCGTCCGTTCCGCTGTTCCTGTTCGACATCGACGGCACACTTGTCCGCAAGTCCGGACCTCACCACCGCCAGGTGTTGGTGGACGCTGTCCGGGAGGTCACGGGCCTGGAGTCGTCCAACGACCACCTTCCTCTGCAGGGCATG
>Ga0194119_10003206_pt1 | contig 26521 bp, 23 predicted proteins | sample TA2MahC100mmetaG_FD_148620 | JGI IMG/M metagenome (GOLD analysis project Ga0194119, IMG submission 148620) | Freshwater microbial communities from Lake Tanganyika, Tanzania - TA2015018 Mahale Deep Cast 100m | ecosystem: Environmental > Aquatic > Freshwater > Lake | place: Tanzania: Lake...
GGTCGATGAAGGCAAGGCTGAACACACTTTCGTCTATCCCGAACAGGCCACGCTCTGGCAGAAGATAGAAGCCATTGCCACGAAAATTTATGGCGCAGCAGGCATTGCGGCGCCAGCCAAGGTGAAGGACCAACTGAAGGCCTGGGATGCCAGTTACGGCAGTTTCCCGGTCTGTATTGCCAAGACGCAGATGTCATTTTCGACGGATGCAACAGCGCGTGGTGCACCAAGCGGCCACATCGTGGAAATCAGCGATGTGCGTGTGGCAGCGGGGGCGGGCTTCGTGGTGGCGATTGCGGGCAACATGATGACCATGCCGGGCCTGCCCAAGGTCCCAGCCGCGGAGAAAATCGATGTCGATGATGAAGGGCGCATCACCGGACTTTTCTGACGCAGGTCTGCGTTCAACGTGGTTGCGCGAAGCGCAACCCTCGCGATTGCGATAACGGTGGTAGAATCAGGGGCTGAAAGTCCTCTCCTGATCGGATGCGAACATGAATCTCTATCCCCGGACCGATACCCCGCGCGAGGAAATCGCGCGCATCCTGCAAGCTGCCGATGTGCCTGTGCTGCTGATGGTCCTCTACCAGCTCACACGCGAGGCGCGCTGGTTGCAGCCGCCGTTCCAGCCCAAACGGGACATCAGTTTTTTCGCCGACGAATCGGGCGGCATGCCGGAAGAAGTTCAGGCCGAAGTGCGCGCTGCGGCACTTGATGTGCTGTGCGAGGTGCACGCGGGAGTGCGCGAGATTCCGTCTCCGCCGGCTGATGAAGAAGTCAGCCGCATGATGAGTGTCTGCATGGGCGAGATCATTCCCGTCGAATATGTACCGATGATGCTGGAGGAGATGGGGCTGCGCCGACGTGATCCGGATTGGAAAGCCAAGCCATCAATGCACGAGGTGGAGGACTTTCAGGTGTTGGTCATCGGTGCCGGCATGTCGGGAATTCTTGCCGCGTTCAAGCTCAGGGAAGCCGGAATCAGCTACCAGATCGTGGAGAAGAATCCGCGCCTGGGCGGAACCTGGTACGAGAACCGCTACCCGGAAGTCGGCTGCGACGTTCCCAACCATTTCTATTCCTACTCGTTCCGCCCCAATCCCGACTGGTCGGGCTACTACTCCAAGGGTGAGGAAATCGAGGCCTATCTCGAGCGCTGCGCGATGGAGTTCGGCGTGCGTTCGGACATCCGTTTCCAGACCGAGGTGATATCAGCGCACCACCACACAGCCAGCGCGCGCTGGGAAGTGATGCTGCGCCTGCCTGACGGGCAACAGGAGACCCGTTATTTCAACGCGGTGATCTCGGCCACAGGGCAGCTCAATCGCCCCAAGATACCCGACATCCAAGGGCTCGAAACCTTCAAGGGGCCAGCCTTCCATACCGCGCGTTGGCCGGAGAATGTGACGCTGGAAGGTAAACGGGTCGCCGTCATCGGAACCGGGGCGAGCGCCATGCAGCTCGTGCGCACGACTGCCGAGAAGGCTGCCCAGCTCACCATCTTCCAGCGCTCCCCGCAGTGGGCGATACCCAGCCGGGACTACCACCGCACGGTGAGCGCGGAGAAGAAATGGTTGTTCCACCACGTGCCGTTCTACCTGGGTTGGTATCGCTTCACCCTGGCATGGCGCTTCAGCGATCAGCTGCTCAAGACCATAGAGCGGGATCCGCAATGGCCCCATCCGGAGCGTTCAGCCAATTATCGCAACGACCGGCACAGGGAGCGCCTAACCGAATACCTGCTGTCCGAAATCGGTGAACGCACGGATCTGATCCCCAAGGTCTTGCCGGACTATCCGCCCTACGGCAAGCGCATCCTGGTGGACAACGAGTGGTTCAAGACCTTGAAGCGCGACAATGTCTCACTCGTGACCGAGAACGTCCTGCGCATCACGCCCAAGGGTGTGGTCAGCGCCGATGGTGTCGAACATGAGGTGGATATCATCATCCTCGCCACCGGTTTCGAGGCCACACGGCTTCTCGCGCCCATGGAAGTGGTGGGCGGCGAGGGCAAGTCCCTGCGCGAGGTCTGGGGCGAGGACGATGCGGCGGCATACCTCGGTATCACCGTCCCGGGCTTCCCCAACTTCTTCTGCCTGTATGGCCCCAACACCAATCTCGGCCACGGCGGCAGCATCATCATGATTGCGGAGTGCCAGGTGCGCTACGTGATGGCCTGTCTCATGCGCATGCTGGAGCAGGACATCGTCGCCATCGACTGCAAACCCGAGGTGCACGAGGAATTCAAGCGCAGGCTGGATGCCGAACATGCCAAGCTGGTCTGGACCACACCGGGACTCGTCAACTGGTATCGCAACCAGGCGGGGCGCGTGGTGTCGGTGATGCCGTGGCGTCTCGTCGACTACTGGACCTTTACGCGCGAGCCGGACTTCGAGGATTACGCCCTGAGGCGCCGGGCCTAAGACGCCGCTGCCGGCCCCGGGGCTGGGCGTCGAACAGGAGACTGGGCAGCAATCAGGAGAGCCCGAATTGCAGGGCAGCCAACCGGGCGTAGAGCCCTTGCTGTGCCACCAGTTCGGCGTGAGTGCCTTGCTCCACCAGTTGTCCGTGGTCGAGCACGAGGATGCGATCGACGTTCTGCACCGTGGCCAGGCGGTGCGCAATGATGAGGGTGGTGTGATCCTTCATCAGCTCGGTCATGGCCAGCTGCACGAGGCGTTCGGATTCCGCATCGAGATTGCTGGTGGCTTCGTCCAGCAACAGGATGGGGCGGCGTGACAGGACGGCGCGTGCAATGGCGAGCCGCTGACGCTGGCCGCCGGACAGGCGCACGCCGCGTTCCCCCAGAGGTGTCTCCAGGCCTTCTGGCAGTCTTGCAATGAACTCCGAGGCATAGGCCGCCTCGCACGCCGCACGTACTTCGGCGTCGGTGGCGTCCGGTCGTCCGTAGCGCACGTTCTCCGCCACGCTGGTGGCAAAGATCACGGGTTCCTGCGGCACCAGTGCGAAGGCGCGTCGCAGGGCCGAGGGATCAAGGCGTTTCACATCCACGCCGTCAATCAGCACGCGACCCTGATCCGGGTCGTGGAAGCGCAGGAGCAGCTGGAACAGCGTGGTCTTGCCCGCCCCGGAAGGCCCGACAAGTGCCACCTTCTCCCCGGACGCGATGGACAGGGACAAGGTCTGCAAGGCGGAAGTATCCGGGCGTGCGGGATAGCTGAATGTCACGGCTTCCAGCGCCACTTCGCCGCGCAGGGGAGAGGGCAGGGCAGTGAGCAACTCGCCTGCCCGTGGAGGGGCGATGGTCGGTCGCACACTGAGGAGCTCGATCAGTCGTTCCGCCGCACCTGCGGCCCGCTGGAGATCGCCCATCACTTCGGCGATTGCACCGACGGCACTGGCGACCAGCACCGCATAGAACACGAAGGCGGACAGCGCGCCGGGCGAGATTCGGCCTTCCAGCACGTCATGGCCACCTACCCACAGGATCGCCCCGATGGCAGTGAAGGCCAGAAACATGACCAGTGCGACCATCAGCGCCCGGACCTTGATGCGCGCGCGCGCCGTGTCGAACTGTGCCTCCACGCGGGAGCCAAAGTGCGCACGGTCTGCAGCTTCGTGGGTGTAGGCCTGCACGGTACGTATCTCGTGCAGGGTTTCGTCGACATACGCGGCGACATCGGCGATGCGGTCCTGGCTTTGGCGGGACAGCCTGCGCACCCGTTTACCGAGGACGATGATGGGCAGGAAAACCAGCGGGATGCCGACGAGCACGAGACCGGTGAGCTTGAGCGAAGTGACGGCGAGCATCACGAGGCCCCCCGCCATGATGAAGAGATTGCGCAGGGCGAAGGATGCCGAGGAGCCCACCACGGCCTCGATCAGTGTGGTGTCGTTGGTCAGACGGGAAATCACCTCGCCGGTGCGCAGATCCTCGAAGAATGCGGGGGGCAGATCGAGCAGATGATTGAACACGCCGCGGCGGATGTCGGCGGTGACGCGCTCCCCGAGCCAGGTCACCAGATAGAAGCGGGCATAGGTGGCGATGGCAAGCAACAGGATGACGCCACCCATGCCGGCCAATGCACTGTCGAGAAAGGCGGGATCCTTGCGCTCGATACCGAGATCGATGACCAGCCTCAGGCCCTGACCGATGGCCAGCACGCTGCACGCGGCAAGGACGAGCGCCACGGCGGCACCTACGAGGCGCGGCTTGTGCGGGGCAAGGTACTGCCACAGCAGGCGAAGCTGGCGCAAATCGCGGGAAGCTGGCCGACGGGCAGGGGAATCGGAAGGTGGCATTGCTGACTCGCGGGAATGATCGGCGGCAGGCCTGCGGGGTGGGTTAAGCTTGCGTGCGTCCCCGCCCTCAGGAAAGTGTCGATTATGAGCGCCCATCCCGCTGCTGGCCAATTGCCCACCGCGGCAGACCTCACCGATCTGCGGAAGCTCGTCATGGACTACTTCGGGCAGCGGCCAGATCCGGCCAACCCTGCGCACGCAGTGGCGTTCGGCACCTCCGGGCACCGTGGCACCTCGGGCAACGGAAGTTTCAACGAGGCTCATATCCTGGCCATCACCCAAGCGATTTGCGAATTCCGCCAAGGGGCCGGCATCGACGGGCCAGTGTTCCTCGGCATGGATACCCACGCGCTGTCCGCCCCCGCCCACGCCAGTGCGCTCGAAGTTCTCGCGGCCAACGACGTGGAGGTCCGCATCGCGCGCGACGACGAATTCACGCCCACTCCTGCGGTGTCCCACGCCATCCTCACGTGGAACCGTGGGCGTGAGCGCGGGCTCGCCGATGGCATCCTCATCACGCCCTCACACAATCCACCGCGGGATGGAGGATTCAAGTACAACCCGCCGCATGGTGGACCGGCCGACACCGCCACCACTCGCTGGATTGAGCAGCGTGCCAATGAATTGCTGGTCTCGCCTGCGGCAATCAGGCGCATGACGCTTGAGAATGCCTTGCGCACCGGGCGCGTCCGCACCCACGACTATGTGGCGGCTTACGTGATGGATCTCGGCGCGGCGATTGATTTCGACGCGATCCGCAGTGCCGGGCTCAAACTGGCGGTGGACCCGTTGGGCGGTGCGGGGATGCGCTTCTGGCCCGCGCTTGCCGCCTATCACCAATTTGAGCTCGATGTACTCAATCCGGTGCTCGATCCCACCTTCTGGTTTCTCCGCCGTGACTGGGATGGCCAGTTGCGGATGGACCCTTCCTCACCTGCGGTGATGCAGGGCGTGGTGGAACAGGCCGCCGACTATGATCTCGCGCTCGCGTGCGATGCGGATCATGACCGACATGGCATCGTCACCCGCTCAGGCGGCCTGCTGCCGCCGAATCATTATCTCGTGGCCGCCATCGATTACCTGCTGCGCACGCGTGGTGAATGGCCGGTGACCGCTGCCGTGGGCAAGACCATGGTCAGCAGCGCGATGATCGATCGCGTGGTGACCAAGCATGACCGGCGGCTGCATGAAGTGCCAGTAGGCTTCAAATGGTTCGTGGAAGGATTGCAATCCGGAACGCTGGTCTTCGGTGGCGAGGAAAGTGCGGGAGCGTCGTTCCTGCGTCGCAATGGCGAGGCCTGGACCACAGACAAGGACGGCATCCTGCTGTGCCTTCTGGCTGCGGAAATGACTGCAAGGACTGGCGCCGATCCTGCCGAGCATTACGCCCGTCTGGGTGCCGAGCTTGGGGTTTCGTGTTACGCGCGGGTCGATGCGCCGGTGACTGCCGAGGGCAAGGCGCGCCTGCTCGGGCTCGTCCCGGAAGCTGTGTCCGCAGGCAGCCTGGCCGGTTCACCCATCACCGCGATACGCACGAACGCGCCCGGTAATGGCGCGGCGTTGGGGGGATTAAAGGTGGAAACCCGGGAAGGCTGGTTTGCAGCGCGTCCTTCGGGTACGGAGGACGTCTACAAGATCTACGCCGAAAGTTTCCGGGATGAACACCACCTGCGGGCACTTCAGGCCGAGGCGCGCGAACTGGTCACGCGGATCATTACCGACTGAGTTCCGGGACCAACCAGTCCACGCCGGTGCCGCGAGTCCCCTTCGGAACTTCGAGTGCCTCGGCAAGCCACGGCAGGATCGCCTGCATCTCCGTGTCCAGCTGCCACGGGGGATTGATGACGAGCATGCCGGACCCCCACAGGCCGCCCGTGTCCGCGCCGCGCACGGCCAAGGTGACACGCAGGATGCGCGGGATACCGGTGGCGACGATGCGTTCCAGCATCCGCTCTGTTTCCAGCCGCGCGAGAAGCGGATACCACAGCAGGTAAATACCGCTGCTCCAGCGTTGATGCGCCTGCTGCAGGGCCTCCACCGTCAGTCGATAGGCGCTCTTCAATTCGTAGGAAGGATCGATGAGCACCACCCCGCGTTTTTCCGGCGGCGGCAGCTGCGCTTTCAAGACAGTCCAGCCATCGTCCTGGACCACCCGGCAGCGCGCGAGCTGCCCGAAGTTTCTCAGCAGCAGTGCGTGATCAGTGGAATGTTTCTCGATGAGCAGCATCCGATCCTGCGGCCGCAGGAAGTGCCGCGCGATGGCCGGTGAACCCGGATAGTGGCGCAGCCCACCACCTTGATTGAGTGCTTGCACCGCTTCCAGCCAAGGTTCCATCGATGCGGGAACGTCGCTGTGCGTCAGAATTCGCGCAATACCTTGCCGGAACTCTCCTACTTTGAGTGCCATTTCGGAAGAGAGGTCGTAGCGCCCTGCGCCCGCGTGCGTGTCGATGTAACAGAAGGGTGCGGGTTTACGTTGCAGGGCGAGCAGCGTGCGCGTCAGCGCCAGATGCTTGAGTACATCGGCATGATTGCCGGCATGAAAGGCGTGTCGATAACTGAGCATGGAGAGTCCGCCGGGCCGCGTCGAAATCTGTTGCGTCGCACCAAGCGCGGGCGTGACTTGCCGAGTGCAGGGAGTGGAGTGTAACGTCCGGCGCACTGGCCTGGCGAACACGCCCGCGCCATGACCTTGTACACGAATGAATCAGTCAGGAGATCTCCAAGATGAGTCTGCGCTTTGGCGTGCTTTGGCCGTTCCGTAATCCCGATTTCGCACGCGTACCGTGGGAGATGCTCTACCGTGACCACCTCGATCTCATCGCTGACTCGGAAGCGATGGGCTACGACGACTGCTGGCTCACCGAACATCATTTCGTCGATGACGGATATTCGCCCTCGCTGTTGCCGATTGCCGCCGCAGTGGCTGCGCGCACCACGCGTATCCGCATCGGCACCTTCCTGGTGTTGCTCCCCCTGCACAATCCGGTGCGCATTGCGGAAGACACTGCGACTGTTGATGTGATCTCCAATGGCCGCTTCGAGCTCGGCGTGGGCCTTGGCTACCGTCGCGAAGAATTCAACAACCAGGGCATCTCGCACACCGAACGTGGCGCACGCTTGCAGGAGGGCATCGGGCTCATCCAGCGTCTGCTGAGCGGCGAGAGCGTCACCTTTGATGGCAAGTTCAGCAGGCTGAAGGAGATCCGGATCGTGCCCCCCGCCATCCAACGCCCGCATCCGCCGCTGTGGCTGGGCGCGATTGCGCCCAAGGCCATTGAGCGCGCGGCCAAGATGGGCTTCCACTTCCAGGCCGTGGGTTCGACCATGCTGGACAAGATCTACGACGACGCCCTGCGTGCCGCAGGCCGCAACCCGGAGAATTTCAACATCGCCCAGCTGCGTGCAGTGTTTGTGGCGCCCAGCCGTGAACAGGCCTGGGAACTTGCCGCCAAGCCGCTGCATCACATGGCGAGCTGCTACGCGCAGTGGTTCTCGGAAGCGAATGACAAGCCCGGTGATGACAAGGCAATGGAAGGCATCATTTCTCCGGAAGAAATGATCAAGAAACAGCACTTCAGCTTCTTCGGTGAGGATGCCATTGTCGGTACCCCCAACGATGCCCGCGAGATGATTGCTGAATACACCAAGGCGGGTCGCGTGACCCATCTCGTCACGGCGCAAGCCTTGCCGGGACTGGCCCCGCGCCATATTCGCGCCAGCATGGAATTGTTCGCGGAGGAAGTGGCGCCGAAGTTCAAGAGCTGACTTGAGTTCCCGGGATTGCAGCCCCGCGGTCCCGGGACATCCCGATACAACAAAGAAGACACCCTAGTGAGCCTGTACCGAGGTGCCCGCGTGGGCACCTCGGCAATTTTTCCGACAGAACTCAGGGTGCGTCCGACCCGTCCCGTGTACCGATGTTCGCGACTCCATGCCCGGGCAGCACGAACTGGTCATGCGCGAGTCCGAGAATTCTTCCGTCCACCGGACTCGGCAACACGAGCTCTGCATCCCCCAGCAGGTTGGCGAGCACGCCCACCGTCTGCCCCGCACGAACTTCTTCCCCTGGCTTCACACGACTGAGGAACAGCCCACCTTCGGGCGCCCGCAGCCAGATGGCATTCCTGAAGATGTCCTGTTTGCCTACCGCCGGAGGCTCGCCTTCGCGCATTTCCAGCCGCTGCATCAGAGCGACGAGTGCGCTCACGACCGTATCGACCACTTCCGGCTAAATGGTCTCTGCCGACCCGAATTCCACGGCAACCGCCTTGATACCGGCACGTGCTGCTACTTGTCGCAGCATTCGCCGGCTGCCATCCTCCCAGAGAATTGGCAATTCATTGAGGAGCGCGGCAAAGCGCCGCACTTCGGGATCTCCCAGATCCGCGCGCAGCTGCGGCACGTTGGAGCGCTTCAACGATGCCGTATGCAAATCGACGAGATAATCACAGTGCGGCTTCAGCACTCTCTCGAACAGGGCGTGGGTAAGCCGGCTGGCATAGTCGTCCTGCGGATCCCCCGGGAAGTACCGGTTGATATCCCGGCGCTCCGGGGTCTCCCGCGAACCCTGCATGAACGCCAGCCAGTTCACCGCAGGAATCACGATCAGGGTACCGCTCAGCTTCGCGGCATCCGTCCGCACCAGCATCTGCCGGATGACTTCCACGCCGTTGATCTCATCACCATGCACGGCGGCGGTGAGGCACAGGGTCGGACCCTTTATGAGGCCGTGAGTGACTATTACCGGGGTGGTGTGGCGGTCGCCCAGAAAGGCGGGGCCATAGTCCAGGTCGGTACGCAGTCGACCACCCGCCTGAACTTCTTTTCCGAGGACAGACATGGGCTGCGCGGGGCCTGCAAGACTGCAGGCCGAGGCCAGGGCCAGAGCAAGAATTAGGCTGAGACCCGCAGAGCCTGAACGAGCGCGCGCCATGCCCGAATGCGGGATGCAGGAATGGAGTCCGGGATCAGTCGTCGGCTGCAGGTGCGATCAGCGCGCGACGCCAAAGGCCTCGCGCTGCGCGAGGAAAGTGTCCACGTCGCAGGCCATGATGAGCAGGTCGTGGAATTCTCCATTGCGATCCCGGACCTCATCCTTCAGCAGCGCTTCGGGTGTGAAACCGAGCTCCTGGAACAATGCGCGCGCGCTGGTCTGATCCGTGGTCATGCGTGCGACCACCTTGCGGATACCGAGCGAGAGGGCGAGGTTGAAGGCTTCGCGTGTCATGTAGCGGCCGAGCCCACCTCCGCGGGCACGCTGCCCAATCTGCACGCGGAGATCCGCGACATGCGCAGACCAGTCGAGTTCGGTCAGGTGGATTGAGGAATAGCCGACGATGCCTTCGTTGTCTTCGCACAGCAGGGTGTGCATGGCACCGCGCTTCAGCGCATCCAGCCAGCGCCCGACGCCTTCGCTCTTGGTGATATCCCGGCGCATGAAGAGCAGATCGTGGGGTGGAAGCTTGAGGGCAAACTGGCGTACCACTTCCCCATCGTTCTCGGTCATCTTGCGGATGTGGTACTGCTTACCACCCAAAGTCACGTCCTGGGGGTACTGCGGGGCATTGCCGGGTTTCTGCGCCATGAGCGGATTCTCCTGGGGCGACGAAGGGATCAGACGGAGCGCACGCTCAGCCATTTGTCGAGCTGGGGCCACAGGCGATACACCGCATTGCCACCGGCGATAAGGCTCACATGACCTCCTTTGACGACGATTTCATTCTTGTCCTTGCTGCCAACCAGTTTCACGAGGTCGCTGGAGGCCGCTGTCGGCACGATGTGGTCGTATTCCGCGGCGACATGCAGAAAGGGCACGCGGATTTTACCGAGGTCGACTCGTTTGTCATCCAGCACATACTCATTGCGCAAGAGCTTGTTCCCGCGCAGGAAGTCATTCACCAGATCACGTGCGAGTGCCCCGGGTACCGGCAGCTGCTCGGTAGCCCAGCGATCGAAGCGCAGGCTGGCCTTGACGAACGCGTCGTCCTGAACATTGTTCAGGAGTTGCATCTGGTTGGCCTGCTTCTGGAGCGGCCGCAGGGCCTGGATGGAGGCATTGATCATGTCGCCCGGAATCACGCCCAGCGCATCGACGAGGCGGTCGATATCAAAGGCTTTCGTTTCCACCCACGCCTTGTAGAGTGCCATACCCTCGGAGTTCACGGGGGTGGTGAAACACACTAGGTTGTGAACTGGACCCTTGTTGTGGATGGCCGCGTTCACCGACGCGAGAAAACCACCAAGACAGTAACCCACGAGCGAGATGTCATTCTCGCCGGAGTCCTGCTGCACATGTGCGATGCTCTCGTCTATGAGGTCGAGGGCAAAGTCCTTCATGCCGAGGTGTGCATGCTCCCGACGCGGCGGGACCCAGTCCATGAGGTACACGTCATAGCCCTGCAGCAGCAGGTACTCGATGAAACTCTGGCCTTTGGCCAGATCGAGGATGTAGCCGCGGGCCACCGGCGACATCACGATGAGGACCGGAACCCGGTAGACCTCATCCGTCATCGGAAGGTAGTGGTACAGCCTCAGAGAATCCCGGGTGTAGACGATCTCCTTCGGGGTGGGACCGACATCGAGTTCCAGCGAGGCCTGCTGCAGCGCCAGTCCAGGAATATTGCGGGACAAAGCGCGCTCGACCGATTTCCGGACCTGCTCCTCGAGCTCGGCACGCTGGGCCTTGTTGGGAGCGTGGTGCGCAGGTTTGTTCACGATGGCCGCGCCCCTACGCCTGGTGCTGGGGCGGTCGACGCGTTCTGGCTGGCTTTGCCGACGCACTCGTCTCGCCCGGGGTTTCGTGACTGGCGATCGAATTGGCCTGGGCCAACTGGATGCGCTGTTGTCGCAGTTCCACCTGGATGGCGGCAAGCGTGTCCTCGATCTGGCCCAGCCGATCGCTCACATCGAGCACGTCGGAGCGCGACGGGAGATTGAGGTTTGCCAGATACTGGCTCATCGCTTCGCTGAACATGCGATGCGAATGCAGGGCTTCCTGCATGTAACGCCCCATGCCTTTCGAGAATTTCTCGTCGCCCATCATCTCGGTGAGGGCCTGGCTCCACGCTTTTTCTGATTCGACGAACCATTCGCGCCAGACAGCCATCGGATTCAGTTTGTCCTTCTCCATGTCGAACTCCTTGCCGCTTCGCTACGCCTTGGGCGGTGAGCGATGGTCGCCTTCGATTTTCTGATGCAGGCGTTGCGCGATGGCCTTGTAGACCTCGACGTCATACACCATGCCGATATGGGTGCATTTCACTTCCGTGTTGGCCGCATGATCCTCTTCCAGGCAGCTGCTCCAGTGAGCCACTCCGTCCTTTCGTGAAAACACCGCAAACTGAGGCACGGGCTGCGGCTGCGGTTGGACCAGGTTCTTCACGAAACTGCACAGGCAATGACCGGTACCGCAGGACGCATGTAGGTTGCGACCCACCAACCCGCTGCGTGTACCCTTGAGTTGATCCCAGATGCCGACCACTGCGGGGTGTGCCTTCACCAGCGAGCGGAAGGGCGAACCCAGCGTTATGATGCGGTCTATGCGATCGGGATGATCCTGCACCAGACTCTTGGCCAGCATGCCACCCAAGCTGTGCCCGATTACCCGCACCCGCATGCCATGCTCCCGCTGGATGCGCAGCACCTTGTCGGCGAGCATTCGGGCAGTCTTGTCCGGACAATCATTGTTCCAGACGATGTTCGAGAGATAGGGGCGGTAGCCGATGCGTTTCAGCCATCGGTGGAGTTCCAGCATCAAACCATCGCCAGACATGAAACCCGGTATGAGCAGCACCGCCTCGCCCGCGCCACGGGGCACCCCGTGGCCGTAATAGACCGGGCTGGTCCGCAGTCTCATCCATTCAAGAGGCCAACCCGCCTCACGCCACAGTGGCGTCAGCGCATGCTGGACCGAAGGGTCATGCGCAAACGGGTTGGCCAGATCGTCGTCGTCGAGTTCTTCGGTTCCCATCGTGCTTTTGATGCCTGGGGCCTCGGCCTTGCCCGCTGTCCCGGCACTCGCGTGACGGGACAGCCGTTCCCGTAACTTACTGGCGGGTCCAGAGGCTCAGGAAGTTCTTGCCAATCTCGGTGCTGCCACCGGTGGTCTGCATCGCATTCTGCATCCACTTGCGCATCTCACCTGCAACATCGCTCTGCTCCTTGTAGAACAGTTTGGCGAGGGCAATGGAGCGTTCCTGCGCAACGGCGGTCGCGTCCACCACGGCCTTGATATTGGCCGCGTAATCCTGGGGCTTCAAGGTGATCTGGCGGGTAAGGTCCAGCACGTCCTTCTGGCTGGCGAAGAGGATATCCATCAGTTCGACGCCAATGCGTTGCGTGCGAGCATGGCTCTCTTTCAGTGCGGAGGACAGTTCACCCTGGCGCTCGACCAGCTGGTCGAAGTAGGGAGCAAGTGACTCGGGGTTCATGAGAGGGGACGGGTTCGTCACCCGGGCAGTTGTCTCGGACATTTCAGTAATCCCTTTCTGCAAGGTCGGTTCAGTTTGATTGACAGTGATATTGATGCAGTTGAATGTTGCATCGCAATAAGCGCTGGTAATTTTTGGCGATTCTGTTTCAAGATGTCAACCGCGTTGCAGCAAATAATTTCGAAGGAGGGTCCCGATGACCGTGCTGGTGGACAAGAATGTCGAGGTGCCCCTGCGTGACGGGGTGAAGCTGAGGGCCGACGTGTACCGGCCTTCGGGCCCTGGCAAATACCCGGTGCTGCTACAAAGAACTCCATATAACAAGGAGTTATGGCCCATCACCGCGCTCACGCTGGACCCCGTGCGGGGCGCGGCAGCCGGGTTTGCAGTGGTGATCCAGGACGTCCGAGGGCGCTGGGCCTCGGAGGGCGGGACCTTCTTCCCCTACCGCGACGAGCTGCTGGACGGTCACGATAGCGTGACTTGGGCCGCGGCCCAGCCCTGGTCCTCGGGGGCCGTCGGATGCTACGGGCTCTCTTATATGGGAGGCACGTCCTGGCTGGCAGCCGCTTCCGGCCATCCAGCGCTCAAGGCCCTGTCACCGACCACCGCACCGCATGACTTCTGGCGGGATCACTTTTGGCGCGGCGGCGCCTTCAACATCGGCACCTTGGCCATGTGGGCCCTGCGCGCGATCGGTCCTGCCGCGCTGATCCGTGGTCGCCCGTCGCCGGCTGATTTCTTTCCACTGCTCGTGAAGTTGATCGACGACATCGACGACTTTGCAGAGATTCTCAAGGCCAAACCCTTGGCCGGTTTCGGGCCGGCGCGGCCGGGCGACGAGGCTTTCGTGCCCTTCTTCGAAGAATTCCTGCGCCACCCGGTGCCGGATGAGTGGACCAACGGCCTGCTGATGACGAATCGGCATGCCGCAGTCACGGCGCCCAGCCTGTCCATCGCGGGCTGGCACGATCTGTTGCTCGCGGCGGATCTCCAGCACTACCAGGCCATGCGCGAAGGGGCGGGTTCGGAGGCCGCGCGCAAGCACAGCAGACTGGTGGTCGGGCCCTGGTCGCATGGCATGTTCCAGAACGTGGTCGGCCAGCTCGACTTCGGTTTCCGTGCGAATGGCCTGTTTCTCGATCTCAAGGAAGATCTCACCCGCCTCCAGCTGCGCTGGTTCGGACACTGGTTGAACGATGAGCAGAACGGCGTGGAGGATGAGGCGCCAGTGAAGATCTTCGTACAGGGGATCAACCGCTGGCGCGATGAGAGTGATTGGCCGCTCGCCCGTGCGAGGGCTACGCGCTGGTTCCTGAACGGCAACGGCGATCTGGCCCGAGCAGTGGAAGGTGACGTGCCCAGCCGAGCCTATGTCTATGACCCGGAAGATCCATGTCCGACGGCGGGTGGCACGCTGCTCCTGCCCCCGCAATACACCCCGGGGCCGGTGGAGCAGACGGCGTTGCTGGCGCGACGCGACGTGCTGTCCTGGACTTCGGCAGTGCTGGAGTCGCCCCTGGAAATCACGGGGCCGGTGAAGGCGGTGCTCTACGTGACCACCAGTGGCCGCGATACCGACTTCATGGTCAAGCTCTGCGATGTGTATCCAGACGGTCGGCGCTACAACGTGTGTGACGGTGTGCTGCGTCTTTCCTTCCGTAATGGCGAAACCCGCAAGCCCGTCGAGCCCGGAACCCTGCTGCGTGTGGAAGTCGACCTGTGGGCCACCTCGATGGTTTTCCTGGCCGGGCATCGTCTCGGCGTGCTGGTCACATCCAGTGACTTTCCGCGCTATGACCGCAATCCCAACACCTTCGAGCTCGCCCACGAGGCCACGCGTTTCGAGGCCGTGGTCCAGCAGGTGTTCTGCACCGGAGATCAGGCCTCCCATCTCGTCCTGCCCGAGATCCCCATGCACTGAGGTAAACGGTGGGAAGTCCCGTGCCCGTGCGTGGCGCGCTCGCCGCGCGACGGGCGTGCGACCTATACTCGAAGTGATTGACCATCAGGAGCCGGCAAATGATCAAACTGCTAATCGTCCTGGGTGCCATTTATCTGGCCTATCGGCTGTTCCCGGCCCGCGTCTTCGACTTTGCGGTGCGCATGCAGCGCCGGCAGTCGGGCCTCACGCGCAAGGAGGTGCAGGTGGGCGACCATCGCATCGTCTATCTCGAAGGTGGCCACGGGACACCCCTGCTGCTGCTGCACGGCTTTGGCGCGGAAAAGGATCACTGGACCCAGATTGCGCGATTCCTGACCCCCGGCTACCGCGTCATTGCCCCCGATCTGCCCGGCTTCGGTGAGAGCAGCCGAGTGGACTCGATAAGTTACAACCTCGATGCCCAGCTCGACCGCATTGCCGAATTCGCCCGCGCCTTGGGACTTGCGAATTTCCATCTCGGCGGAAATTCCATGGGAGGATATCTCGCGGCGATGTACGCGGCCCGCGCGCCGGAGCAGGTGCTGTCGCTGTGGCTGCTGGCGCCGGCGGGTGTGGCGGAAGCCGAGGAAAGCGAATTGCTGCGCCTCATCAACCGGGGTGACAACCTCCTCATCCTGGACTCCGAGGACAAAGCCAAACGCCTGGTCCACCTGCTGTTCACCAAACCACCCTTCGTGCCAGCAGGCTTTGCCGCGGTCTGGCGCGAACGGGCAATGGCCGTCCGGGAGTTCAGCGCCAAGATTTTCAGTGAGCTGTTCGAAAATCCGGTGCTGCTGGATGAGCGCGTGCCCGGGATTGCGACGCCTGCGCTCATCGTGTGGGGCGATGATGATCGACTGCTGCACGTCTCCGGCGCAGCCAAGCTGCAGGCCATGCTGCCGAATTCTGAGTTGCGCATCATGCCTTGCATGGGCCACTGCCCGATGTTGGAACGGCCTCGCGAGACAGCTGCGGATTTCCTGAACTTCCAGGGCAAGGGCTTGCCCTGAGCAATTTCGCCATTCGGCGGTGTTACTTGGCGCTATCGCCCCGGCGCTCGGGGCGTGCCCGGCGAGTCCGCACGCAGGCGGCCACTCACGCCCTCTCCAACTGCCCTGAGGTGACGTTCAACGGCGACTTCGGCGGCTTCCGGATCGCCCTGCGTCACGGCGCGACGGATGGCAGCGTGTGCGCGCCTTACGGCTGACGAGAAATACAGCGAGCCGAATGCCGCCTTGATGTAGAAGTCGCTGCGGTCCCAGAGATTGGCGGCGATGGCGCAGGCGCTGGGTGCGCGCGCCAATCGGTGCAACTCCTGGTGGAACAGCAGATTCGCCCTGCGGTAAGCGGGATCACGGGAGGTGGGTCCGCCGGCCGCCTTCAGCATGACATCCACGCGTTGACACACCTGCTTGAACTGCAAGAGGTCCTCTGCCGTCCGCCGCTCTGCCGCCAGACGGGTCACACAACCCTCCACCGCCGCGAACAGGGTGAAGAAATCATGGACTTCATCGGGGAGCGGTCGGACCACGCGGCATCCGACCTGCGGCACGATGGTGAGGAAGCCCTCACCCGCCAGCCGTTTCACGGCTTCCATGATCGGAACCCGGCTGCATTCCAGGCGATTCGCCACCGCGACCACCGAGAGCCAGTCACCGGGCATCAGCTCGCCCTCCAGGAGTTCCATCAGGAGATAGGTGTAGGCATCGTGAGCACGGGCCGCAGGTCCCGAGGCCTGGCGTGAGGGTGCCGCCGCAGGGCTGGTGGTACGGGGTCTTGGCAAAAGTGCCTCCAGAGTCTGTCCGGTATTGACGTACTAATATATTAGTAGGCAGACTCCGGCGCTACCCCACTCTTCGGTGAAGGAAAGAATGACATGGCAACGAGAACAGGCCAGGAATATCTGGCGGGGCTCAAGGACGGGCGCGAGGTCTGGTATGACGGCAAGCGGGCGGAGGATGTCACCACCTTTGCCCCCATGGCGGCGGCAGTCAGGTCCACGGCCGCCCTTTACGACCTGCAGCACGACCCGGCGCATCGCGACACACTCACGGTGGAATGTCCCGAGTTTGGAGAACGGATCGCAAGACCCTTCGAGATCCCCCGCACCCGCGAGCAACTCAAGGCCAAGCGCGAGGCCTATCTCGTCTGGGCGCGCGCCACCTGCGGGATGATGGGACGCAGCCCGGATTTCCTGAACGTGATGATGATGTCGCTCGCCGCCAAGAAATCCTTCTTCGCGGAATTCTCCCCAGCACGCGCCGAAGCCGTGACGGCGTACTACCGCCATGTGGCTTCGAAGGATCTCTTCCTCACCCACGCCTTGCTGGATCCGCAGCTCGACAAGGGCAAGGCCCGTCACCAGCAGGACGATCCAAACATTCCCCTACGGGTTATCGATCGGAACAGTGAAGGCCTCGTGGTCCACGGCGTGAAACGCATCGCCACCGCCGCGCCCTATGCTGACGAGATACTGGTCTGGCCCTTCCCCCCGACTTTCCAGCCCGGCGAAGAGCCTTATGCGAATGTCTTTGCCATCCCCATGAACACCAAGGGCCTGAAGACACTGTGTCGACCTTCGTTTGCCGCCACCCAGGGCTTGAAGGCGGATCACCCGCTGTCTTCCCAATTCGATGAACTGGATGCCACGGTGGTCTTTGATCACGTGCTGGTGCCCTGGGATCGGGTGTTCCTGCATGAAGACATCCGCTTCCTCAATCGCATGTATCGCGAGACGAGAATGCGTGAGTTCACGGCGCACCAGACCAATGCGCGACTGGAAGCCAAGATGGGTTTTCTGTACGCCCTGATCCAGCGCATGACAGAAGTTTCCGGTTATGCACAAAAGAGCGATATGATGGAGATGCTGGGAGAGGCGGTCGCTTGCTTGGAGGTTATCCGCAGCACCACGCGTTCGGCCGAAGAACAAGCGACCGTCGATCCCGAAAACAACGTCCTCTATCCCGACCTCTTCGCCCTGCAGGCGGGTCGGGCACTTGGTCCGGTTTACTACCCCAAGCTCGTCAACATGCTGCGCAAGGTGGGCGGTGGCGGTCTCATCCAGTTGCCTGTCAGTCTCTCCGAATTCTCATCACCCATTGGCCTCGAGCTGGAACAGTCACTGCGCGGTGCAGGCACCTCCGGACAGGACAAGGCGCGGCTCTTCAAATTGGCGTGGGATGTTTGCGGGAGTGAATTTGGTGCGCGGCACGAGCTTTACGAAATGAACTACGCGGGAGAGCGCGGCGCGCTGCTCGCCGGTCTCCAGCGCGAGTACGGGCGCAAGCAGTTCTACACGGATCAACTCGATCGCTTCATGGAGACTGTATGAGCACGACTTTCTGGGCAGATCTGCGGGGCGGGGAATTCAGCCAGGGTTACGTCGTGGCGGACGGTATCCGCACCCGCTACCTGCATGCGGGACGCGCCGGGCAACCCCCCCTCATCTTCCTGCATGGGACGGGCGGACACGCCGAGTGCTGGTCGCGGAATCTCATTGCGCACGGCGCCCATTTCGACACCTGGGCCATCGACATGATCGGGCATGGCTACACCGACAAACCGGCCCAACCCTACGAGATCGACATCTATGTGGAGCATCTGCGAGCTTTCATGGATGAACGAGGCTTCGCGCGCGCCCACCTCTCCGGTGAATCCCTCGGCGGGTGGGTCGCAGCCCGCTTTGCGCTCCGCTATCCGGCACGCGTGGCACGACTGGTCCTGAACACAACCGGCGGTGCGACGATGGACCCGGCGGTGATGCAGCGGATCAAGACTCTCACCATGGCCGCGGTCACCGAGCCGGAATGGAATACTGTCAAAGCCAGGCTCGAATGGTTGATGGCGAATCCCGCCACCGTCACTGACGATCTCATCGCCTGTCGTCAGGCCATTTACCGTGCTCCGGGCATGCCGGAGGCGATGCCTCATATCCTGTGCCTGCAGGAACCGGAAATCCGCCAGCGCAACAATCTGACCGAAGCCGAATGGCGTGCAATAGCTGCACCTACTTTGGTGTTGTGGACCGACAAGGATCCGACCGCGGCAGCCGAAGTGGGTGAACGTCTCGCAGGCCTCATTCCCGAGGCCCAGTTCGCCTTGATGAAGGGTTGCGGTCATTGGCCGCAGTTTGAAGACCCGGAAACCTTCAACGCCCTGCATCTTCGTTTCCTCAAGGGGTGAGGCCATGGCAGTCCGCGGTTTCTGCGCGTCGCACACGCCCCTGAAGGATTTCCATGACCCGGGGCCCGAGGCCACACGCGAAGTCGCGGATGCCTTTGACCGGGCGCGTGCCTGGATTGCGGACTTCGCGCCGGAGCTCGTGGTGGTCTTCGGGCCGGATCACTTCAACAGCTTCTTCTACCGGCTGATGCCGAGTTTCTGCGTGGGCACTTTCGCCGAGGCCATCGGCGACTGGAACACGCCGGTGGGAGAGTTGCCGGTTGCCACTGCTACTGCCGAAGCACTGGTGAGCCACCTGCATGAACGGGGAGTGGATACCGCGGTGTCATATCGCATGGAGCTGGACCACGGCCACACCCAGGCCTTGCAGATGCTGTTCGGCGAAGCAGGCTTGCCGCCTGTCCTGCCGGTGTTCATCAACTGTGCAGCGCCGCCACGGCCGCCGATGGCGCGTGTGATTGCGCTGGGTGAGGCCGTGGGGGATTTTCTGGCCGACCGGCCGGCGCGGGTGCTCGTCATCGGCAGCGGGGGTCTTTCCCATGACCCGCCCATGCCGTCCCTCGCCACCGCCGACCCTGCGGTGCGTACCCGAATTATCGAGGGCGGACGGCGCACTCCCGAGGAGCGCCGGGCTCGCGAGGCCCGGGTCATCGAGGAAGGACGCAAGCAGCTCGAGGGACAGAGCGCAGCGATCGCCCTCAATCCCGAGTGGGACCGGCATGTGCTGGATCTGTTGGCGCGAGGGGATTTCCGGACCCTGGCTGCCTTACGCGATGAGGACATCTCGCGCGATGGTGGCTGTGGCGGACACGAAATTCGCAGTTGGGTCGCAACCGCAGCTGCCATGAGCCGCATTGCCGGTTGCGGTGCTCAGGTGGACATGTACCGCGCAATCCCGGTTTGGGTTGCGGGCTATGGCGTGATGCGATTCGCCCCCGGGCATTTGGGGTAAGATTTCCGGGTCTTTCGCCTCCTCCGGAGACCAGCATGTTCCGTGCACATGTGTGCATGTTCGCGACCGACAGGTCCATTGCCCCGGCCGAGCTCGCGCTCGCCGTGGAAGCGCGCGGTCTGGATGGCGTGTTCTTTCCGGAGCACACCCACATGCCGGTCTCTTCCCGTTCGCCCTTCTTTGTGAATGGCGAGGTGCCTGAGCCTTACAAGCGCACCTGCGACCCCTTCATCGCGCTTGCCATGGCCGCCGCAGTCACGCGGCGCATCGCACTCGGCACGGGAATCTGTCTCGTCACGGAGCACGATCCTCTGGTGCTCGCCAAGACCGTTGCCACCCTGGACCATCTTTCGGGCGGGCGCGTGATCCTCGGTGTAGGCGCGGGCTGGAATGCGGAGGAAATGGAAAATCACGGCACGCCCTACAAGGAACGCTGGCCCATCCTGCGCGAGCGCATCCTTGCCATGAGAACCCTGTGGCGCGAGGAAATGCCGGAATTCCACGGTAATTACGTTTCCTTTGATCGTCTCTGGTCATGGCCTAAACCCGTGCGGCCGCAAGGGCCGCCGATCTGGCTGGGTTCCAATTCCCGTTTCGTCCCCGACCGCGTCGCGGAATATGGGGATGGCTGGATGCCCATCGTGGGGCGAGCCGGCGAAGGCAATGTGGAGCGCCTCAAACAAGCCTGCCAACGTTATGGCCGCCGCATGAAGGATGTGACGCTCGCGCTTTTCTACGCCCCACGCGATGAGGACGAAGGTGTTGAACGCCTGCGTGAGGGCTATACCGATTTCATTTTCGGCTTGCCCTCCGGTGGACCGGACGAAGTGCTGCCTGTACTGGATGAACTTGCAACCCTGGCCGCGCGTCTGCGGGCGGCCGCCAATCAGTGATGCCCCCATGAACAAACCCGAGAACATCGCTCACTCCGACGACATCGCCCTGCTGGCATCCAGTGCTCGCACTTTCTGTGACAAGGATGCTCCCCTCTCGCGCCTGCGGGCCTTGCGCGGCAAGGACGGCGGTTTCGATCATGCGCTGTGGGCGCAGATGGCTGAACTGGGTTGGACCGCCATCCAGGTGCCTGAGCGTGCCGGCGGGCTCGAACTGGGAGTCGCTGCGCTGTGTGCCGTGGTTGAGGAGATGGGCCGCGCCGCCGCTCCCGAACCGTTGGTGCCGGTGGCCGGCATGAGCGCGCGCCTGCTCGCCCTGTTGCCGAGCGGCGAGCGGGTGAATGCACTTCTGGAGGGCATCGCGGCCGGAACCTGTCTTGCCCTGCCGGCCTGGCAAGAGAAGGCGTTCGACCCCTCGGTGGACGATGCGGGCACGCACGCGGAGCGCAGCACGGAAGGTTGGCGGCTCAGTGGCCGCAAGCACTGTGTTCCTTTCGCCGACGCGGCTCATGGCTTTCTCGTCAACGCAAAGCTGGAGGGTAAACCCGCTGTCTTCTGGGTGGAGCCTTCCAGCCCCGGTGTCTCTCTGGCCTTGCACGCGTTGGCAGACGGCACGACTCAGGGCACGCTGGAACTCGCCGCGGTGACCCTTCCGGCTGACGCGCTGCTCGCGCAGGGTGATGGTGTTGCCGAGGCACTGACCCAGGCGCAGGAAGAAGGCATGCTGCTTACGTCTGCCTATCTGCTCGGCCTGGCCTGGGCCTGTTTTGAGATCACCCTGAAATATCTCAATACCCGCCAGCAGTTCGGCAAGGTGATCGGCTCCTTCCAGGCGCTGCAGCACCGCATGACGAATCTCTACCTGCAGCGGCAGTTGATTGCCGCTTGCCTGAGCGAAGCCATCGCGGCGGCGGTCACCAATGCCGATCCCCGTGAACGCACGCTGATGATTCATCGCGCCAAGTACCGTGCCACCGAGGCCGCTTTCTTGATTACGCGCGACGCCATCCAGCTCCACGGTGGCATCGGCTTCACCGACGAGTGCGATGTGGGTACCTTCGTCAATCGGGCGCTGGTGTATGGTACCGCACTCGGCAACGGTACCTGGCACAGTCGGCGTATCGCGGAGCTGGCCTCCAATGACGTGCAAGAGCAGGCCACGCGCAAAGTGGCTGATCCGGCTGACGGCGACTGGAATTCGCTCCCGGATGAAGACTTCCGCCACGCAGTGCGCGGTTGGTTCGAAGCAAACTATCCGGCCGAACTGCGTTATCCACCTCGCCGCCCGCGCTGGGCCGAGGTCAAGTCGTGGTATCTGGCGCTCAGTGCCCGCGGCTGGCTCGCGCCAGCTTGGCCGCGTGAGCACGGCGGCATGGGGCTCGATCCCACCAAGCTGCTCATCTTCATTGAAGAACAGGAGCGTCATGGCGTGGCCCGTACGCCGGACATGGGGCTCGTCATGGTGGGGCCGCTGCTGATAAAACATGGCACGCCCGAACAACGCGCGCGCTACCTGCCCGACATTCTTGCCGGCGAAAACATCTGGTGCCAGGGCTACTCCGAACCCAATGCCGGATCCGACCTCGCCAGCCTGCGGACCGAGGCCGTGCTGGATGGGGATCACTTCGTCATCAATGGGCAGAAGACCTGGACCACGCTTGCGCAGGACGCCACACACATGTTCCTGCTGGCGCGCACCGACAAGACGGTCAAGAAGCAGGCGGGCATCAGTTTCATTCTGGTCGACATGAAAACGCCGGGCATCACCGTGCGTCCCATCCGCAACATTGCGGGTCACGAAGAGTTCTGCGAGGTATTCCTGGACAATGTGCGCGTGCCAGCCGACAGTCTGGTGGGCGGACTCAACCAGGGCTGGACGATCGCCAAGGCCCTGCTCGGGTTCGAACGCATCTTCCTCGGCAGTCCCAAGCAATCACAGTACGCGCTGCAGCGCCTGACCGAAGTCGCCCGGAACCAAGGCCTGTTCGAGGACGGTGCGTTCCGTGACCGCTACACCCGCCTGAAGGCGGACGTGCTTGATCTGGAAACCTACTACGGACACTTTGCAGCGCTGGTCAAACGGGGTGAAACCTTGGGCCCGGATGTTTCCATGCTGAAAGTCTTCGGAACCGAGACCTACGCCAAACTCACGGAGCTACTGATCGAGATTCGCGGCACTGCCGGGGCGCGCATCGGCAAGCAGCAGGCGGGCGAGCACAAGGTGGATGTGATGAGTCTCTTCTACACCTCGCGGCCGGCAACGATCTACGGCGGCACGAATGAGATCCAGCGGAACATCGTGTCCAAGGCGGTACTCGGTCTGCCGGACTAGAGTCAGGCAAGGCGGGGGAGGGCTGCTGCGCGTGAGACGTGCAGCAGCGAGAGTTCAGGGTGTGGGCGAGGCCGCGCCCTCAGCGAGGCTCAAATCAAGGTACAGGGTGATGAAGGGCAGATAACGCTCGGTCTGGCACCAGGCGCCGCCCACCACACGTCCATCCGTCGACTGGTAGAGCCAAGGCCCATCGCCGGTGCGAGGAACGCTCAACACTTTCTGGATTTTGCCGTTCAGAAGCGTGCGTGCGGCTTCGCAGTCCGCCACCGCCTTGAACGCCCGACTGGCATGCACACGCAGGACCGTCTTGGTGGCCGCCTCCACGGTCAACTCCGTGTCATGCAGGATTTTTGCAACCTCCACATCCACTGCCGGAATGCGCATGGCATAGGTCCCTTCCTTGAAGGGCGCCGCGCCGTAGTCATAGGAATGCGCCAATGGCGCGCCGGGTTCGCCTCCAAAAGGAAGGACGAAGTGCGGATTCTCCGCCAGTGAAGGTTCCGCTCCGGTCAGCAACGACACGGCCAACAGGCAGCAGGTGGCAGTGCACTTGCTCATCATTGTGTGAGTAGCTTCGTCACAGATATTCGAGCGGAGACTTCACCCACGCCGGAAGACAGGCATGACTTCCCGTGCAAACAGGTCCACCGAGCGCATCACGTCTGCGCCGCGGATGCCAGGCATGTGCATCCAGCACACCATCTCCGTGCAGCCCAGGGCATCGCGATAGCGCGTGATTTCCTGGATCGCAAACTCCGGTGTGCCCACGATGTAGCGCTGCTTGAAGGTATCGAAGCTGACCTGATTGTGGTCGGTGATCGCGCTGCCGTCGTCATTGCGCAGCACCCTGTCGCCGGCTGCGGAGGCCCGCCCATAGACTTCGCGATACAGATGCTCGATCGCGGGCGCGGCGATGGCCTCGGCTTCCTTCATGGTGGAAGCCACGAAGACCTGGCGGATGATTGGACGTTCCGGAATCGTCCAGCCAATCTCGCGGGCTGCCGTCTCGTAGGGCTCATAGTGCGCCTTGAGTTCCTCGATACCATGGCGCGGAGACATGATCTGGATGGCGTGCCGATGCGCTGCTCGGCGCAGCGAGGACTTGGCCGATACCCCGTACCACAGCTGCGGATAAGGCTTTTGTACCGGCTTCGGTGTCATCACGGTTTCCGGCACCTTGAAGTACTTGCCATTGAATTCAAAGCGTTCCTGCGTCCAGGCAGTGATCATGAGATCCAGTGATTCTTCGAAGCGGCCCACGCGTTCTTCGCGCGGAATGCCATGGGCGGCAAATTCCTCGGCCACATAGCCGGGGGCCACGCCCACGATGAGCCGGCCCTCGCAGATGTTGTCGAGCACCGCGAGATCCTCGGCCAGCTTGAGCGGTGCATACAAAGGAACGAGCATGACTGCCGTGCCGATCTTCATGTTCCGCGTCACCGCTGCGGCGGCGCCCAAGGTCGGCACGGGACCCGGGCACAGGCCATCGGTCTTGGCATGGTGGGTGGCGAGATACATCGAGTGGTATCCCAATTCCTCTGCACGCGGCAGGCACTGCAGCATGTCTTGGTACGGTTCGCTCCAGGCAATGCCGCTGCCGGGTGGAAGCTGGAAGGTGAACAGCAGGCCGAATTTCATGCGTAAGCTCTCCTGAATGGCGGGCCTGCTTACTGCAGGACCGGTTTGATCTCGCAGCCGATGTCCTGCAGCGTGCGCTGGATGGCGCGCGCCACTTCGACCGAGTTCGGGCCATCGCCATGGATGCAGAGACTCTCGGCATCCAGTTCAACCAGCGAACCGTCGAGCGCCTCGACCTTGCCAGTCTGGACATAGCGCTTCACTTGCGCGCACGCAAAAGCCACATCCGTCTCGTGTTTCTGGCGCTGGATCACGAGTGAGCCATCGGCTGCGTAGTGCAGGTCCGGGTAGATTTCTCCCACCACCCGGATGCCGCGCTTCTTGCACGCGGTGGGGAGTGCCGCGCTGGTGGGTGCGGGCCAGTAAAGGATGGGATGGTCCGAGAGCTTTTCGATGGCTTCGGCCACGGCCTCGGCGAGTTCAGGCGAGGTCTTCAGCACCGAATAGAAAGCCCCATGTGGCTTGATGTGGTGCAGACGCATGCCCTGAGTGGCCAGCGAGGCCTGCAAGGCGCCTACCTGGTACACGACGTAGGCATAGGCGTCCTCGGGCGTGATATTCATGGTGCGGCGGCCAAAGCCAAGAAGGTCGGGCAGGCCCGGGTGGGCACCCACGGCGATCTTGTGATCCTTTGCCTTGCGACAGGTGTCGATCATCGTCAACGGGTCGCTGGCATGAAAGCCACAGGCCACATTGGCGGTGGTGATGTAGGGCATCATCCCTTCATCGTCCCCCATCTTCCAGTTGCCGAAGCTCTCACCCATGTCGCAATTGATGTCTATCGATTTAAGCATCGGAGCACTCTCCCGAAACATGACCTGCCGGAGTCTACCGAGCTGAGGTCCGACGCGCCATCCGGACCGGGATTTCTCGCCGGCCGTGGCTGGCGTCAGGCCCCAACGGCGGCGATTTCCCGCGTAAGGCGGGCGGCGATTTCATGGCTGCTGGCAAGCAGGTTTCCGAGCAGGGTGATGGCAATGTCCGGAGCCGACTTCTTCATCTCGGCAAAGGCAGAGGCGAACAGGACCAGACTCTGCACCTCGGTATTCGCGCGGATATCGGCCGAACGGACGCCCGCCTGGATAAGGGCGGTCTCGCCAAAGCCCATACCGGCAGTAAGGGTGGCGAGGCGACGCGTGGTGCCATCCTTGTCCTCGATGAGGACGTTGGCTGTTCCGGCCATGATGAGGAACAGCGCATCGGCAGCGTCCCCCCGCCGCACCAACCAGTCTCCGGGCGCGCTGGTCACATGCACCAGATGGGTCTCAAGGATGCCCAGCTCTTCTTCATTCATGCCTGCGCACAAACTCTGGTCAGCCAACGCTATCACATTTGTTACGGGCGCCTCCGGCAGTCCTGCCGCCGCCAGCAGGTCACCTTCGCAGCACTCCAGCGCACTATCCAGATCAGGAAGCACATTCGACCCAACGGTATCCGGGGGCGCAGAGATCCCCAGCGATTCATTTGCAGTGAACAGCAGCTTGACCCCCACCGCGAGCAAATCGTGTTCAAGTCGCTTCAATACCTGCATTGAGGAATCATCAATTCTCCTCACGCGTGTCATGTCGAGGATTGCGTGGGTAAGGGAAGAACTGGCAGTGACCAGTTCACGGACTGCGCGCTCGAGAGTCGCGAAGCGCAGATCGCCTTGCAGTTCGAGGATCCGCACACTGTCTCCGCGGGCATCGAGAGCCGCTGCCTGCGGCTGCCCCCGCCGACGGCGCGAGCGTCGGGCAGAGAGTGTGTAGCTGGCCCGGATAGTGCTGGTGGTTGTTCGCGGCGGGAGCAAAGAATGCAGGCCGAGGTCCTCCGAGAGGGCCCGACACACCGCAACACCCCGAGTACTGTTGCCGCGGGCGTCCAGCCGGGGTGAGAAAACGCCGATTCCAAGTTGTCCCGGCAGCA
>Ga0194119_10003221_pt1 | contig 26435 bp, 24 predicted proteins | sample TA2MahC100mmetaG_FD_148620 | JGI IMG/M metagenome (GOLD analysis project Ga0194119, IMG submission 148620) | Freshwater microbial communities from Lake Tanganyika, Tanzania - TA2015018 Mahale Deep Cast 100m | ecosystem: Environmental > Aquatic > Freshwater > Lake | place: Tanzania: Lake...
GCATGCGGCAGCGGTGGGAGCAGCGGAACGAGTCGGACTTTGACCGCCTCGTTGCGCCTGAAACTGAGGGTGGCTTCGGTGCGTCCGCGAGTGACCGCGAGTTGGTCCGCGCCGTCGCAGGTTGGTTATACGGGAACGCCCTTCGCCGCACCGGCTAACACGCCTCACTCATTGTCGATCAGTCGCACCGCGCCCAGGCGCGCGGCGATCAGCGCACGAAGCGCGGGCGGCTGCCGCGGCGGGGCGTTCAACTGCACTGGTTCGAGCGAACCGGCGTCGCGCACGACCGGCGATAGTTAGATGGGCGAGGAGGAGAGGCTGGAAAGCTTTGCCGAAAGCAGCTCGTATCAGCCGCGCAATTCCACAGAGGGCATGCGACGGCAAGTGGCGATTCGTACGTGGCGCGCTCAGCGCTGTTGGGACACCTTTGCGTCCAACCTTACGACATGACTCGTCAGTTTGTGGACATCCTCGGCAGCCCGTGCTGCTAGCGAAGTAACTTCGGAAAGCTTTGATCCGAGTTCCGCCTCTCGACTGCGTGCTTGCGCGAGTTCGTTTTCGAGTTGATCCGTCTTCGCGTGTAAGTCAGTCATGGCCAACTCGATCTTCTGTTCTACCTCTCGATCGAGATTTGCCGTTCTGTTTACGTGTTCGAGAGCGAGATTATCTCGTACGAGTTGGCATTCTCTGAGTGCAGCATCTGCCTTAGTGAGACGCTCTTGTGCGCGAGTTCGAAGTTGACTGAGTGTGCGTCTCACACGACCGAGGCGTGCAAACGGATTCTGGCGAGGGCGTTCGGTTCGGCGAATCTCAGGTCGCACGCAGTAAACCGAAATCTCGAGCAGCCCAGCGGGCATAAAGGAAACAAGAAGCGCCATCCCAAGCGGAAAAACACCGAATGCCACTTGTAAAAGACGCTCGGTTGATGCATCAGGCATAATCCAACGCAGAATGCCGTTTGCTGTACGCATTGGAGTCGACTCGTTCTCCAGCCTTGTACTCTCCGCCTCTAACCTTGCTCGTTTCGCCTGAAGGGTGGGGAGCTGCCCCGAGATCTCCGCTATCTCCACCGCATCTTGCTGAGGTGTACGTTGCTGCTTGCTGTCAGTTTGTAAGTCTAGCAATCTCGCCTCATACCCGTCGATCTGGAATTGGAGTGCAGCCATCCGCTTATCCCTTTCAGCCTCTATGCGAGCTACTTCACGGTCGTACGCGAGCTGCGCGTCAGCATTGATTCGGCCTCCCTTGGCACGCAGTTCGTTTATCTTGGTATCGATGCCTTTGAGGTCGTCATCACGCTGTTTCTGTTTCTCAGCGATCTGTTTCCGCACGTCTTCTATCTCTCGATTCAAGTCTGTAAGACCGTTGGGATCGTTTGCGTTGTACGATTCAATGTCTCGGTCATACTCGTCTTTCAGACGGCTTAGCTCTTTATCCCGCTCAGCTTTGAGCTGAGCAGTCTTGCCGGGGATGTCTTTGAAAGGCCCATCTGGGCCTAACTGCGCGATCTTGTCAGCACACTCGTCCTCCACTATCTGGCGTGCTGTTTCGTACTCCTGCCGACGCCGGTCGCGTCGATCTGCAGCACTGTTGCCGCTGTCGCTGCCGGGTTTTTGGACGTTACTCCTTTGGTCGTTGAGCGTCTTGAGGTGTGCCTCTAGCCCATCAATATCCTGCTTGAATCTTGATTCGGCAGAAGTCCGTTGCGTCTGAAGATTCTCAAATTCGGTCTGTTTCTCTCGGCTGAGGTTTTGTTTGCGCAAATTACCGAGGCTTTCCTGAAAGAAAACCATATCCGCATCCCGACGTTCGTACTGGTCGTTCAGAAGCTCAGTATTTTGAGCAACCAGAGCCTGTCGCCTCTTAGTTGCCTGCTCTGGATCTTCCGTGAGTGAACGTTTGCGGTCCTCTAGAGCCTTGATCTCGTTGGCTACATTATGCGCTTCTTCCCTTACATCGCGTGCAGGTTTGAGTGCTTGCTGCCATTCCCATTTCACAAGATCTTCGATTGTTATTGTTGTGAGCAGGCAGAGTGAGCCCGTCACAATATTGAGCACGATCATTCGCTTGCCAGAAACGAGGCCACTCATCCAGGCAACTGGAAGTTTCAGTAACTCGACGAAAAAAACGACCGTGCCTACTGCCGACATCCCCCAAAGGAGGGCAGTGCCTGGAGGTGCAATGTTCGCCTCGTAGCGTTGCGTTGCTACCAGGATGCCTAGTTCGACTGCAACACAGAAAACGACCATCGAGACAACGGCAAACTCACGGGTTCCAAAGACCGCTTGTACGGTCCGCTGCATAAGGTTGAACTTTGAAGTAATAGGGGGGGGTGGGCTGGCCATGGCTCACTCCGTTGTTGGTTCTGGTGGGTTGACGAGATTTTCGATCAGGAACAGATGTCCTTTGAATACATACCCGGCTTGTAATTGCTCGGTATCTACCGAGATCATACGGGCGGTTTCACTCGCTTCGACTTGGATAACGTGTGCCCGCTCGGAGGAGATGATTGGGATAACTGTGGGAGGCTTTCCAGGGGGACGGGTAGCAGCCAAGCCGTCCTTTGCAGTTTGCAGGAGTGTGGGCGACTGCATTCCCGCTCGGGCTCTCGTTAGGAAGAGAACCGTTGCCAAGGTGATGAGTGCAGTGCCGATGATCAGGAACGTGCTTTGCAATTGGGCTTTCTGATGCTGAACGGAGCAAAGGCCTCTCCAAAGTTATCCTCTCCGGCTGTTAGAAATGGTACAAGGAGTGCCGTTACTGTTCCATGTCAAGTTCCACTTGGGGTTTTCCACTGTTCACTGTTAGACCGAATAATGAGCATGTCAGAAGGCGGGAGGCACGCTGGCTATTCGGCGGGTGGTGTTGTGTTGTGGCTGCGTGGTCAATTGCTGCAAGCTCCCAAGATGTTGGGGTGCTCGGATCAGATTCGGAGGCACAGCCGCCGATCTCCATCGATTCTGAGTCAAGTGATGACCTCCTGCAACTTTTCTACTCACAGCTTCAAGAAGACGACAGTCGCACGGGGGAAGAAGCAGTTCAGCGGGTCTCACGTTGGACTGGTGCCACAGAGCAACGTGAACGTCTGCTGGTTGGCGGAAAACGGAAACTGAAGGAGGCAAGTGGCCGAGGTGGAAACGAGTGGGAGGCACGTCAGCAGAATCTCCGAATGGGTGCCGAAGCGATTGTCGTTGGAGGGTGGTCTGTACCTGGCGACTTGGAGTTTGCCGCTGATGCCCTCGTGGCTTCTGGTGATCTGCTGAAGCACAATGGGCGGGATGCTCTCGCTCGCAGACGCTATGAGCGATCCCTCGTTGTTTACGATCGGATCCTTACGCTTGTTGGAATCGGGGAGTTGCGTGATAGGACGGAGCGGAAGAGGTTGGAAGTGACTCGTGACCTGTAGCCATCAATGCCGCTTGTTCAGACGCTAGAATTGATTAGCAGATGATTGATTCTCTGCTTACCGTCGTGATCGGAGTTGGAGTTCTAGGTGTTGTAGTGCAGTTGATTGTGTTGCAGTCGGCGCAGGCAGACATTCGGGTGAGGACACGTGACTGGAGCGAGAGGGCTGCAGCGAAGGGGTATCGCCGACAAACTCGCGACAGCGCAATTGCTGAGCTCGAGCGATCCCTGGCCTGTTCAACCCCCGGGGTGGCTCTCCGAAAACTTGGGATTATCGCTCCGCTTCTTGGCGTTGTCCTGACTGCTTCTTCGATCATGTACAGCAAGTCAAGTCTCGCGAGCTTGTTAATCGGGAGTGAGTCAAAGTCCGTGGAGGTCATTGCCAGCTTGGCGCCGCTCTTGGCCGGCGTAACCGTGGGAGCGCTTCTCGCCATCTTCAATCAGGTCATGTTGATAGCTCTTCACAGGGAAGAGGACCGATTGCTAAGAGATGTCTTTGTGGGTCTTGAAAACGGCTGGTTTCGTGACACCGATGACCGAATCGATCTCATTACGCAGCAAATCGGTAGTTTAGGCGAGTCACTTGCCCAACTGCTCAAGCAACTGTCCGATGGGATGCGCAGTGTTATAGCGGGAGGCGAACAACTTACGACAGCAGTTTCAAATGTTGCGCAGAGTCTGGAAGAGGCAGCCGCTGACTTTGCAGAGGTCATTGCGGTGCCATCACGTGAGTTCAAGTCGGCTGCACAGGATATTTCCAACACAGCAGCGACTGGATTGGTGCAGTATCGGAAGCTTTCCGAGTCACTCGAGGAAGTGCAAGCGGCGAGCTCTACCCAGCTCTCAAAGCTTCATAGCCAGCAGATGGAGGTACTCCGTACCGAAGCAGTTGCCTTAAAGCAGATTCAGACGCTTCTTACGAATGCAGAGCAACTAAGACTGCCGGACTGGAACAGCAGCTTCTCGGCCGCCGCACGCGCAGCCGAGTCCTTTGACCAGTCAGTATCAGGGGTAGTGACGAGTTTGGCGACTCGCGTAGATCAGTTGCAGTCTAGTTCGGCTCGCGCTGCCGACTCGTTAAGGGACAGTATGGGGCGATTGGATGACACGCTTGCTCGTTGTGAGGCGCGATGTCGGCAGACCGCCGATACTGCTGCTGCTGTGTCGTTGGGGCCAGAGGAGGTCTCTCGCCTACGCGATACTGTTCGAGAACTCTCAAAAGTGCTTGAATCGTCACTTGAAGAGTTGAGAGCTGCGGGTGCAGTCAGTCGTTCGAGTAGCCGTAACGGCCGGTTTCCTTGGTTCGGCGGCGGCTCGTGATCACCCGGTGGTGCGATGGCGCAGATCCACTCTATGAGGTGTGTGAATGAAACATCAACGACGCCACTTCAGTGATTCTGCTGAGGTCGGCTGGATCTCGATGGTGGATCTCTTGGTGGTCATTGTCTGTATTGGACTGCTCTTCATCGCCTTTACACTTGATCGCAGTTCGGCAAGTGCCCGAGACTCAGCCAATGCAGATCAAAGGATTGGTGCCCTGGAGGAAGAGCTTGCCAGGAGCACAAAGCAGGCCGGCGATTGGACCGTCACTGCGAAAGACTGGGAGCGGAAGTACCGGGAGTTGCTCAATTCCATTCCGAAGCCAGTTGAGGGTAGCGATGTGAATACGCAATTGAGCGAAGCGCTGGCAAACGCCCAGTCCGAAGCGCAGAATCTCAAGCAAAAGCTCGATGAAGCATCCAAAAGTCTTGCGGAGAAAACGGCAGAGCTTGAGCATAAAACGGCGGAACACAACGATGTCTCGGAGGAACTCGGACAGGCCCGAGCGCAAATTAAAGCGGGCGAGGCAGTTGACGAGGCTGAGCCCGTGGAGCGTGGCATGATGGCACAACAGCTAGTCGGTATCGGTGGCGCTTTGGATAACGTCATCTTTGTCGTCGATCGTTCGAGCAGCATGAGCGATGGTGATCGGTGGCAGGACGCGAAGACAACTGTTTTGGCTTGGGTGCGCTATCTTCCAGTGAAGCGAGCCGCAGTAGTTCTCTTTGGGTCCAACATTCAGATAATCCCTCCCATGGGGGCTACCAGCGGTCCTCTCCGTCCAAACTCTCTTGAGATTCCCATGGTGGACGAGGGACTTCGCACCATGATGCGGGGGCAACTGGAGGCAATCGAGCCCGAAGGAGCCACGCCAACCTACAGGGCAATTCAAAGAGCGATGGACTTCAAGGACATCGATGCAATCATCCTGTTTACTGATGGGCGACCCGATCCAACGCGGGTAGGTGCAGATCCTCTTAAGGAAGTGGAGCAACTGTTGCTCGATTGGAGGGGGCAGCATCCGAATTCGCGTGTTCATGTGGTGGCACAGGGAGAATATTTTACTCAAGGGATGAAGGAGTTTCTCTTTGGGGTCGCTCGTGCAGGCGGGGGCAATTTCATCGGGCGCTGAAGCTTCCAATCACGCGGCAGCGGTGGGAGCAGCGGAACGAGTCGGACTTTGACCGCCTCGTTGCGCCTGAAACTGAGGGTGGCTTCGGTGCGTCCGCGAGTGACCGCGAGTTGGTCCGCGCCGTCGCAGGTTGGTTATACGGGAACGCCCTTCGCCGCACCGGCTAACACGCCTCACCCATTGTCGATCAGTCGCACTGCGCCCAGGCGCGCGGCGATCAGCGCACGAAGCGCGGGCGGCTGCCGCGGCGGGGCGTTCAACTGCACTGGTTCGAGTGAACTGGCGTCGCGCACGACCGCATATTCGATCTGCAACTGATGCCGTTCGAGTTCCTCGCGCATCGCAGCTTCTGCCGCGGCGATCGCCTTCGTCGCCGCATCGTCTGTTGCGTTCACTTGCTGCTGCAGTTGCTGCAGAATCTCCTGCGCTCTCCGCAGCGCACGCGACAAGCCAAGCGCGCGCTCGCGCTCGTGTGGCTGCAGATACCTGTTGCGGCTACTGAGCGCGAGTCCGTCCGCATCGCGCACGGTAGGGCAGGGCACGATCTGCGGCGTACACCTTTCGTCTTGCGTGCGCGCCGCTTGCCCGCACGCCGCCTGCGCCTGCGTACGCGAAATCTCCACCATCTGCGTGATCACTCTCAGCTGCTGGAAATCCTTCTCGCCGAAGTACGCGCGCTGCGGCTGACACAGATCGAACAGTCGCGCCACCACTTGGCACACGCCCGCAAAATGCGTCGGTCTGCACGCGTCCTCAAGCCGCGGCCTCATCGCCACGGGCGGCAATTGCAGCAACTTCGCCTCTTCCTGCGCCCGCGCCAAACCACGCGGGTACATCGTCTCGACTGTTGGCACAAAGATCGCCACCGCGCCCGCCGCCTCGCACCCGCGTACATCCGTCTCGAGTGTCCGTGGATACCGACTGAAATCCTCGTGCGGCGCGAACTGCGTTGGGTTGACGAAGATGCTCACCAGCGGCGGCAGCCCGTCCCGCACGGCCTTGCGAATCAGTTCCAAGTGCCCCTCGTGCAGCGCACCCATTGTGGGCACGAATCCGCATCCCTTGAACGCCGCGAGCCCTTCTGTGGAATCAACGATTTCCATGCTGTGGAGTTGCCGAGCGTTCGATGGGGGCTACAATTGGACTCAGTTGAGAATCAGTCTCAATTGACGGATCGGAGCGCGTTCGGCGGTCCCTTCCGAGAAGAGATTTTCCACCATGCAACTCACGCAGCAAATCTACCTCGACAACGCAGCAACCACCCCGTGTGATCCCCGCGTGGTGGAGGCGATGCTTCCCTATTTCACCGAAAAGTTCGGTAACGCCGGCTCGCGCAACCACCGCTTCGGCTGGGACGCCGAAGACGCCATCGAACTTGCGCGCGAGCACGCTGCAAAGGTGATCGGCGCAAACGCCAAGGAAGTCATCTTTACCTCGGGCTCCACCGAGTCGAACAACCTTGCCATCAAGGGCGCTGCAGAGATGTACGCGCGCGCCCCCAAGGGCCAGTCGGGTCGCGGTCACATCGTGACGGTTGCGCATGAACACAAGGCCGTGCTCGATCCCATCCGCCGCCTCATGCGCGAAGGCTTCGAAGCCACATTCATTACGCCGCCCGCCGATGGCGTCATCACCGTTGACCATGTCCGCGAGGCGCTCCGCCCAGACACGATCCTCGTGAGCGTGATGTGGGCGAACAACGAACTCGGCACCATCAACGAAGTACCGCAGATCGGTCGCCTCTGCCACGAACGCGAAATCATCCTCCACACCGACGCCACGCAATGGGTGGGCAAGATGCCGACCGCCGTTGAAACGGACTGCATCGATCTGCTGTCGTGGAGCGGTCACAAGATGTACGGCCCGAAGGGCGTGGGCGGTCTTTATGTGCGCCGCCGCAAGCCGCGTGTGCGGCTCGAATCGCTCGTGGACGGCGGCGGCCAAGAGCGCGGCATGCGTTCAGGCACACAGAATGTCACGGGCATCGTCGGGTTCGGCAAGGCCTGCGAGATCGCGCTCGCCGAGATGGACAAGGACCGGGCGCACCTGCAGCCGCTGCGCGATCGACTTGAACGCGAACTGACGTCGCGCCTGGAAGTCTGTCAGGTGAACGGTCATCCGACCAAGCGTCTGCCGCACATCTCGAACATCTCCTTCGGCTTCGTGGAAGGCGAGAGCCTCATGATGGGCGTGCGCGACATCGCGTGTTCGAGTGGCAGCGCATGCACAAGCGCGAGCCTCGAGCCGTCGTATGTGCTGAAGAGCCTCGGCATCGGCGATGACCTGGCACACTCATCGCTCCGCCTCTCGTTTGGGCGGTGGACCACCGCGAAGGATGTGGACGCGGCGATCGGACTGATTGAACGTGCTGTCAACCATCTTCGGTCGATGAGCCCGCTCTTCGACCTGCACAAGGAAGGTGTGGACCTTTCCAAGATTGTTTGGCAGAGCCACTAAAGCGAAAGACAACCCAAGACCTCATCAGGAAATCAATATGGCATACAGCGACAAAGTCGTGGATCACTATGAGAAGCCTCGCAACGTGGGCAGCTTCGGTACTTCCAAGGAAGTGGCCGCCCGCAAGGACATCGGCGTCGGCATCGTCGGCGCGCCCGAGTGCGGCGATGTCATGCAGCTCCAGATTCGCGTGAGCGATTCTGGAGTCATCGAGGATGCAAAGTTCAAGTGCTTTGGCTGCGGCTCGGCGATCGCCAGCTCATCGCTCGCGACGGAGTGGATCAAAGGCAAGAAGGTGGATGAGGCGCTCACGATCCGCAACACGCAGATCGTGGAGGAACTCAGTCTGCCCCCAGTGAAGATCCACTGCAGCGTGCTCGCGGAGGATTCGATTCGCAGCGCGATCGAGGACTGGAAGCGCAAGAGCGGCAACACTGCTGCCACGACCGATGCGGCTCCAACTGCCTCCACCGTCACGGCTCACTGATTCACCCAGCACAAACGATTGATTGACTGACCTAACTTTCCGAGAACAAGCGAGAACACCATGCCACTGAATGTCACTGAGACAGCCGCCCGAGAGATCGACACCATCATCCGCCAGCAGGGGCTCGACGCCTCGAAGATCCGCCTCCGCGTCGGCGTGAAGGGCGGCGGCTGCTCAGGCTTTTCGTACATCCTCGACCTCACCGAGGTTCAGAAGGAGACCGACGAGTGCTGGGACTACACCTACACGCGCCGCGCTCAGACCGCAGAGCAGGGCAGCAGCGAGTCGGCAGGCGGAGGAGCCGCCACGGCGGTCGCGACAGCAGCATCGGGCGGCGAACCCTTCACGGTGCATGTCATCTGCGATCCGAAGTCGTACCTCTATCTCAACGGCACGACGATCGACTTCAAGGACGAGCTGATGGGCCGCGGGTTTGTGTTCAACAACCCCAATGCGACCAACACCTGCGGCTGCGGCAGCAGCTTCAGCGCTTGACGAACTCTGCTGTTTCCGCGCGCGGCGCGATGAGCGCCGCCGTCTGTTGGATCGCCTGACCGCTCGCCTCGGCAAGCGGTAGGGGGCTGACCCCCGACCCGACCGCGCGCTTCATCCACAAGTCGGGCGTGAATCGCCCGATCGATGTGATGCGCCTCGTCTCCGCCGCGATGTCCTTGCCGCGCATGAACGAACGGATCTGATGGCTCATCACATGCCCGATCGTGTAGTCCGCCAGGTAGAGCGGATGGGCGATCATGTGCTGATACGCCGCGAGGAGATGGTTCTGATCTGCGCCGAAATCCCGCTGATAAAAGCGTTTCCAGAGACGGTCAGCGATCGCGAGCACCTCTGTGCGCAGCGCGGCGGCGTCCGCGTGCGGATTCGCATAGAGCCAGCGCCACGCGTGCAGTTCGAGCAGGCTCGGGCCCGCGATCTGGCATGCAGAAAGCATCGTCTGGATGCTGTCGATGGCGAAGGCGCGGTCGGCGGCAGAGCCGTCGTCCATGCCGAGCACGCGCTTGCCAAGCGATTGGTAGAGGAACGCAAACGCCTCCGTGCACGCGGTATTCGGCACGTTGCGCAGCGCGGGTCGCGGAACGAAGAAGGTGGAGCAGAGTTGCTCGAGGTTGTGCCCGAGTTCGTGCATCGCCGTATCGAAGCCGTCCCAGCCGAGCCGATCCTTCAGCCGGCTCGTGCGCAGCCACGCGCCGTACTCGGGCAGCCGCGGACGCATCGCGTGACCTGAGCCGCGCGCAATCTCCACCCGAATGCGCGAGCCCAAGAAGTCTGCATCGTCCGCAGAGAAACCAAGTCCGCGAAGGACTTGCGGCAGGGCGTGTTCAAACGCCTTCTCGTCGGGGAAGCGCGCCGTGACCGCCGCATCAAGTTCGCTAGCCGAGCGCGCCTCCGCAACGTCATCGAAATAGATATCGAATGGCTCGAGATCGCGCCCGAGCCGCGCCCGCAGGAACGCGGCAAGATCGACGCGCGCAGGATGATCGAGCAGATCCGTCAGCAATTGCTCCACTTCATGTTCGCTCATCTCGCGCGCGAGTTCGAACTTGCGTGCGATGGCGGTCGGATGTTCTGGGTGATGCGCATCGAACTCCTGCGCCAGATGAAACTGCTCGATCCAGTGCTCGTACCGCGCGAGGCCGACCGCATCCGTACCGATGGGTGAGCCGCCGAGCGTTCCCGCCTGCGGATCCCAGTCGCGCGAATCGCTGCGATTCATCACCGCCAGCGGAACGCCGCCGTCGATGGCTCGTCCCAGCACCGCGGCGAGTGCGCGCTGGCGCGGCAAACCGGTGGCATCGTTGTACTGCGCCTTGATCTCCTCGCGCACGAGCCAGTGCGTCAACAGTGTGCGGTCGGGTGCGTACCAGCGCTTACCCGAGGAATCCACGAGCGTGCCAACGGGAATGTGATGGCGAGCCACCCACTGGCTAGCGGCGTGCCCCACATGCCGCGCGCGGTCCGCAAGCGCAGCGGGAATGCGCGCATCGAAGGACTGCGCGATCCGCACCGCAGCCCAGTGTCCATGATCCCACGTCGGTCCATCGCGCAGCATCGTGGCGAGCGTTTCGCGCGGCAGATTCAGCAGCGCAAGGAACGCCAGCTTCTGGCGGTACATCTGCTCCGCAAGGTCGGGAGCCGGATCGAATGTCGCGAGCATGTCGTCGACACCGGCGAACTCATCGCCCGCGAGATCACTGTGGCGGCGCAGCGTTCGGCGCATCTCGTACAGGTGTCCGTGCACTTGCTCGAGCGCAGACTCAAGACGTTCCACCAGTCGGTCGAGATCGCTGCCCGCGGGCACGAAGCGGTCCGTGCAGAAGGACTGAAACTGAGCGGGCGTTCCATCGCACTCCTGCCAGCGCGCCGCAACCTGTCGCACGCCGCGTTCGATGCGACTTCGTTCGCCGTCGCCGTGCCGCTTCACGAGGTCCGTCACGACTGCCGCTGATTCCGCGCTGAGATGTTCCATCGCATCATTGTCGCGGGGCGGGGCATCCGCGACAACCGCGCTATTCTCCCCTCATGCCCAGTGCCACTCGACTCTCGCTCTGCGTGCGCACGATCCCGGCACTGCTTGCCATCGTGTTGTCGCTCCCTCTTGCGGTTGTTGCCCAATCATGCCAAACCCCGGAGCAGGGCAGATTCTCACAACTTCGCAAGGGCATGCAGGACTGGGAGGTGATGACGCTGCTGGGCAAGCCGTCGTCGAAGACGCCCGCGGTGACGGGGAAGGACGGCAAGGTCGTTTCGCCCGCGTCGTGGAACTACGGCGACAACCTGTCCACGCTCGCGTCGGGAACGATGTTCAAGGACCAGCCGCCCCCCGAAAATGTCTGGTCGGTCTTTTTCGGACCCGACGGGCGCGTCAGTGGATGGCGCACGCCAACCTGGGAAAAGTGAACGCAGGCACGCCAGCGAATGGCGAGCTCCGAGCTGGAGAAAGTGAACGCAGCCGCGTCAGACGGCAGCGGCCATCTTCTGAGCCTTCTTGCGCGCGTCCTCGAGATTGCCGACGTACATGAACGAGCTCTCGGGCAGATCGTCCGCTTCGCCGGCGCAGAGGCGCTCGAAGCTGTCGATCGTGTCCTCGAGCGTGCAGGTCACGCCTGGCAGTCCTGTGAACACTTCCGCGACATAGAACGGCTGTGAGAGGAAGCGCTCGATCTTGCGCGCACGCGAGACGGTGAGCTTGTCCTCTTCCGACAGTTCATCGACGCCGAGGATGGCGATGATGTCCTGCAGATCCTTGTAGCGCTGCAAGATGCCCTGCACACGGCGCGCGATGCGATAGTGGCGATCACCCACGACCTGCGGATCGAGAATGCGGCTCGTCGACGCGATCGGATCGACGGCGGGGTAGATGCCCTTCTCGGCGATACGGCGTTCCAAGTTGATGAACGCATCGAGATGGCTGAAGGTGGTGGCGGGCGCAGGATCGGTGTAATCGTCGGCAGGCACGTAGATCGCCTGCACGGAGGTGATGGCGCCCTGACGCGTGGAAGTGATGCGTTCCTGCATCGCACCCATCTCGGTCGAGAGCGTCGGCTGATAGCCCACGGCGCTCGGCATTCGTCCGAGGAGCGCGCTCACTTCCGACCCCGCCTGCGTGAAGCGGAACACGTTGTCCACGAACAGCAGCGTCTCCTTGCCTGACTTGTCTCGGAAATTCTCGGCCATGGTGAGCGCGGACAGTCCCACGCGAAGACGCGCGCCTGGCGGCTCGTTCATCTGGCCGAACACCATCGCGACCTTGTCGAGCACGTGGCACTTCTTGCCGCTCGCGTCGAAGTACTCGGCCTCCTGCATTTCGCGCCAGAGATCGTTTCCTTCGCGGGTTCGTTCACCGACGCCGGCGAACACCGAGTAGCCACCGAAGTTTCGCGCGATACGCGCAATCATTTCCTGGATGACGACGGTCTTGCCGACGCCTGCGCCGCCGAAGAGGCCGATCTTGCCACCGCGCACGAACGGGCAGAGGAGATCGATCACCTTGATGCCTGTGGCGAGCACTTCGGTCTTGGGGTTGAGGTCGGTGAGATTCGGTGCAAGGCGGTGAATCGGCGCTCGTTCGGTCGTATTGACGGGCCCGCGCTCATCGACGGGTTGACCGAGCAGGTTGAACACTCGTCCGAGGACTGCTTCACCCACGGGGACGCTGACGGGTGCCCCCGTGTTGATGCATGCGTCGCCGCGGCGAAGTCCGTCCGTCGATGCGAGCGCCACGCAGCGGACCACGCCGCCACCAAGATGCTTGGCCACTTCACCCACGAGCGTCGACTTCACTCCACGCAGCGTGAAGTCGATGGTCACGGCGTTGTAGATCTCGGGCATCGCATTTTCGGAAAAGCGAGCGTCGAAGGTCGATCCGATCACTTGGGTGACAACGCCAGTATTGGAAGTAGACATGTTGTTCGAAGGGGTTTTGAGGCTTGATCTCGGCAACTTCTTGGGGGTTTGGGAGGATATCCGCAGTGCGCCGCTGCGTCCATGAAGGGGGGGCTTGCCGAGAGCGGACTACGCGAGCCGAAGACCGCCGTGCGAGCGCTGCATCAAATCGGGCGCAGGAAGCATGGTCACAAGCAGTTGAACCCCTTGCGACCCCGCGATGGCCTCCCATGGCGGCGATTCCGCGGGAATGACGATGGTTCCACCAGCGCGCAGTGGCTGGGCGAGCGTAGGAATGCGAACTTCACCGTCGAGAACGGTCCAAGAAATCGGCACACCTGCGGTGCCATGTTCGATCGTGGTGCCTGCGCGAACCGACCAGCGTTCCACGTCGAAGTAGTCCGTGCGAACGAGCCCGGTGATCGCGATCCGCTCGCCTGCAAGCGCGGGATGGTGCGGTGGCGCATCCAGCAGATCAATCTGCTGTTCATCGCCGAGCAGAATGCACTCGATCGCCTGCTCGATGTGCAGCGGACGCGCAGGGTCGTTGCGCCCCCAGTCCCATACGCGGAAGGTGGTGTCGCTTGGCGTCTGTACTTCAGCCACAAGCGTGCCCGCACCCAGCGCGTGGCAGATACCAGAGGGAAGCCAGAAGCAGTCCCCAACGCGCGCAGGGACCTTGATCATCGCGTCGAGCAATGTGTCGTCGAGGATTTTACGGCGCAGCGCATCGCGGTCGATCGATGGATCGATGCCGCGGTAGATGACCGCGCCAGGTTCAGCATCGAGCACAAGCCACATCTCACTCTTCATGTGCGTATCCGGATTTCGGTGCGCGTAGGCGGCATCGGGATGAACCTGTACCGAGAGATTTTCAGCCGCGTCAAGCAGTTTCACGAGCAGCGGAAAATATCCATCGCCCGCAGACCCGGTCTTCGCATGCCCCATCAGATTGCGTCTCAGCGGCGGAGCCGAAAGGAGATCCGACAGGCAGTTGCCCTCATGCGGACCCGCAGCAATGCGGCTCTTGCCATCGAGGATCGTTGGCGGAAGATCGGCAAGCAGCCACGCCTCGCCGATGCTGCCACGCGCCTGCGCATGCTTGTAAGCGATTGCGGGCGGATCGCCAGCGGCAAGCCATTTCCCCAGTCGATCCCCGCCCCACACCCGATGACGAAAAACGGGATTCAGCAGAAGCGGGGGGATCATGTGGCAATACTTTGCCTAGATCACCATGCCAGTGATCGTTCCCTCGAACACGAGCTTTTCGCCCACAACGCCTTGCGCTTTGCTGATGAAGCGTCGGCGATTGAATTCGATCTCTTCGGAGAGCAGCAGGAGGTGATCGCCGGGAACAACCTGACCGCGGAAAACCACATCAGTGCAGCGGGTAAAGCCAAGGAACCCATGCGCTCTTCCGAGCCTTGTATGGAGAAGGCTGCACATCTGAGCCGCGGCCTCAATCATCAGCACTCCGGGGAAGATCGGTCGCCCGGGAATGTGCCCCTCCACCCAGAACTCATCGTCGCGGATGGCACGCACCCCGAGTGCAGCGGTTCCGTTCGCATGGATCCAGATGACCCGATCGATCATCCGCATATGCCCAGTCTGCGGCAGATACTTATCGACCTCTTTCTTATCGCAAACTGTCGCGCGGAGGTCGATCTGGTCGATGGGAAAAAGGAGTTCGGCAGCCATTTCGTGCTTCTGGAACTGCAACAAGATAGCAATCCGTTATCATTTTGGCACTCTAAGGAGGAATTGACCATGATCATGAACAGTTATGAGGAACTCTTGCGCATCGTGAACGCTGCCCGAGAGGACATCGAAAAGGCTCACGGTGGCAATCGAGCGGCCGGAACGCGCGCACGCAAGCACATGCAGACGGTGCGCGCAGCTGCACAAGAGGTCCGCAAGGCGATCCTTGCCGGGCGTGAGCAGCCCCCGGCGGCCTGAATCTGCCGAGATCGCTGGACGGGAGTCCTGCCGTGCGCAGGCCCGTTCGAAGCGTCGGTTTAGAGGGGTTGATGGGGTTTCGCTGAAATCGTTTTTGCATCGGCTGTGGCGGCCACGGTGTGGCCGTGCTGCTTCATAGCCTCACGCCTATGCAGTCAGCGGATTCCAAATTTGCAGCGGAAGTTCAGGCGTTGCTCGATCAGGGCTACGCGCAACGTGCGCTCGAGGTCGCCGAACGCTGGTGCGGCAAGTCGCGCCATCAGGTGGGGGCATGGCTGGCGCGGGCGAGTGCGAATTCGAGACTTGGACGGCTTGATGCCGCCGACCGCAATCTGGAAGTGGCTGCTCGGCTTGCTCCAAAGGATGATCGAGTGGTCTTTCTCAGTGGGCTGTCGGATCAGCAGCTTGCTCGGTTCGATGCATCCATCACGCGCTTGCGCCCGCTCACCCAACGGTTTGGTCCGTATGCGACGGAGGCATGGATGGGTCTTGTCGACAGCCTTTGGATCGCGGGTCGTCACGCTGAGCTCGCCGAAGAAGTCGCGCGAACGGGTCCGTGGAAATCAGATCCCCGCCATGCGCTGTATGCAGCGCGCAGCATCTTCGGCACGGACCCCGCTCGCGCCGTGTCGGAACTGGCCAAGGTTGCGCAGTCTCCGGTCGCACCGATCGTGAAGCGCATCGCCGGCTTCGATGCAGTTCGTCTTCTGGATCGTCTGGGCAGATATCGCGAGGCCTTCGATCTCGCACAGAAGACGCACGCAGAAACGGGCTTGCCATTTGATTTGGACGCATTCCTGCAGCCCGTGCTCGATGAAGGACAGCGTGCGGCGGCCCGGTCATCGCACATGCAGTCAGTCCCGGCAGTGGATGGACTTGCCATGTTCATCGCGGTTCCGCGCAGCGGAACGACCCTGCTGGAGCAGATGCTGGATGCCCATCCACACATCAGTGGCATCGGTGAGTACAACGGCCTTCGCTTCATCGGGGAGGCGCTGCAGTCGCTCGGTTGTGGGGGACGTTCCACGCATCACCTCGAGAGCCAGGATGCGCTTCGCCTGCAGGGCGAGTACTTGACGGATGCACGTCGCCGACAGCGCGCGGGTTCGAAGTGGATGGTCGACAAGAACCTGTGCGCGTGGCGCTTCATTCCGGAACTTGCTGCAGTGTTGCCGGGTACACGCTGTCTGCATGTGGTGCGCGACCCGCGCGATACCGCAATCAGCATTCTGCTGTCGTACTTTCAGCCACACACGGATGGTTGGACCGCATCGCTCCATTCGATTCGGCGTGTCTTGGAGTCGGTCGACAGCGTGCTGCCAGATGCGCTTGCTTCACACGGTCTTGAACATGTGACGATCGCGTATGAGCGGCTTGTCGAGGATCCTTCCGGCGAAGCGAATCGCTGCTTGAAGATGCTCGGACTTGATTTGGCAGAGGCTGTGCTTCGACCGGAAGCAAATCCTCGCGGTGTGTTCACGCTGAGCCATGCGCAGGTGCGGGCGCCGATCAATACCTCTGCGGTTGGTCGTTGGCAGAACTATGCCTGGGCATTCGGAGCAGACTGGGATTCACTCGCTGCGCGACACGACGCGCGCCGCACAGCCAAGTGATCATCGGCCTGGCGTCCTCAGACGCCGCGGCGCATGGCGAGGATGTCCTTCGCGATGGGCAGCATCCGCTTGAATGCCGGATGTTCGCAGGAGTGCATCAGTTCGTAGAGCGCACTGATGGCGCCCGTCGGCGTGCTGCCAACGCGCTCCATTCGACGAAAAGCGGGCTCGATCTGATCGGGCTGCCCGGCGGAGATCGCATCGGTCGCATGGAACGCTTGCAGGCCGCTCGCGCAGCAGTCCAGCACGGTTTGCAAGACGCACACGTGCGCTTCAATGCCGCACACGATGATCGATGTGCGCCGTGCCGCACGAAGGGCGGATACGACGTCCGGCGTGAGGGCTGAAAAGGCCATCTTCTCAAAGACGGGTGCGCCCGCCGGCAGCACTTGGGAAATCGCCGCACAGGTATGCCCGAGTCCGCGCACATACTGTTCGGTCACGATCACGGGCATTTCCAAGAGTGTGCAGCCCTGAATAAGTCCGCGCACGGAAGCGATCATCGCATCGTGAGCATGAATGGTTGGCAGCAGCCGATCCTGGATGTCGACCACCAACAGCGCCGTCGTGCTTGGGTGCATGCGCAGGAGTGGCATCGTCAGACTCGGAGTGCTGGCGTGTCGGCGATGTCGGCCTTGTAACGAGCGCGAATGGGCGCTGCAATCTCGGCGAGGAAGAGGTCCACTTGCTCCGAGGATCGCCCTACGAAACGCTCCGGCTGCAGCAGTGCGGTCAAATCGATGCCGCGAAATGCCGCATCCGTCGAGAGCCGCGCCACGAGGTCGTTTGGCGAACCAGTCGCCTTCATGTGAGCGGCCGTCGCCTGTGCATGATGTCGAATCGCTTCGTGCGCCTGCTGGCGATCCCCGCCGCGCGCCACGGCGGCAAGGATGAACTCCTCCGTGGCAAGAAAGGGGAGCTCTGCTTCGATCCGGCGCGCACACTGCAGTGGATGCACAACGAGCCCGCCGCACACATCTGCCATCACTTCGAGCGCTCCATCGAGTGCCAAGAATGCTTCTGGAATCGATAGGCGTCTGTTGGCGGAATCATCGAGCGTGCGTTCCAGCCATTGTGTGGCGGCAGTATCGAGCGCATTCTGCGGCATACAGATGACGAAGCGTGCAAGCCCGGTCGCGCGCTCGCAGCGCATGGGATTGCGCTTGTAGGGCATCGCACTCGATCCGATCTGTTCGCTCTCGAATGGCTCATCGACTTCGCGAAGATTGCAAAGCAGGCGGATGTCATTCGCACACTTGTGCACGGCTGCAGCGGCGGCGGCGAGCGACGAGAGCATCTGCGCATCCCAGAGGCGCGGATAGGTCTGCGTGGTGAGAGGCCACGTCGCGGCCGCGTCACCCGCAAGGAGTGCAGTGAAACGTCGCTCCAGCGCGTCGACTTTGTTTCGGTCGCCACCGCAGAGCGACAGAAACGATGCCTGCGTGCCCGTGGCGCCACGCAGCCCGCGCAGACGCAGGCTTGCCAGGCGCTGCTCGATGTCCTGCAGTGCCGTCGTGAAGTCCTGTGCCCATTGTGCCGCACGGCGACCCATGGTGAGAGGCTGTGCAGGCTGATAGTGGGTGAATCCGAGCACAGGCAGATCGCGGTGCTTCGCCGCGAACGTCGCGAGTCGATCGATCACTCGCGCAAGACGACCGGCGATCAGCCGAAGTGCATCGCGCTGCAGAAGTGCATCGGCGTTACACACGATGTCCTGGCTTGTGGCCCCCAAGTGGATGATGGCGCGCGCCGCGGGCGCCTGATCCGCAAGCGCGTGGACATGCGCCATCACATCATGGCGCAAACGCTGCTCATGGCGTGCAGCCGCCGCCATGTCAACGCGTTCAACTTGGGCGCGGATTGCGTCCACTTGTTCGCGTGTGACGCCGAGTCCCAGCTCCGACTGCGCCTGCGCCAGCGCAAGCCAGACGCGGCGCCAGGTTGTGAAGCGGCGATGCTCGCTCCAGATGCCGCGCATCGCTGCGGTTGCGTTTCGCGTCTCAAGCGGTGATCGGTAGCCGAGCTCTGGTTCCGCTGCGCTCATGACCGAAGCGTATCGGAGGGGCGGGTGGCAGGTGGGTGTGACGGCGGAGTCGCTCCCGCAGTGGCTGTGCTCTTGGTCCCTCCGATGCGGAGTTCCGTTCCTGCACGCAGACGTGCGATATTCGCGCGGTGCTTCCAGATCACGAGCGCAGCGAGCAGGGTGACGGCGATCAGGAGTGGCAGAAACTCGGCGGTTTGCATCGGGTCACTGCCCGGCCACGCGCGCGCTCGCACGAGCAGCAGCACAGGCAGCGCAAGCGCGGCGAGCATTGATGCGGCGGAGACATATCTCGTCACCTTCACGATCACGATCCAAACCGCCAGCGCGCCCAGAGCCGGGAAAGTCATCAGCGGCCACATTGCCAGCAGTGCTCCAAAGCTCGTCGCGACTCCTTTGCCTCCCTTGAACGCCACCCACGGCGAGTAGATGTGGCCGAGAATGGCGGCAATGCCGGTCAGGGGCATCAGAAGTCCCGTCCGCTGCGCATCGGGCACTTGGTCCCCGAGCAGAGAACCCGCGAGCATCACCGGCAGCACGCCTTTCAGCGCGTCCAGCACGAAGCACAGGTAGCCGAATGGTCGCCCAAGGACACGACCGACATTCGTGGCGCCGATGTTGCGCGATCCATGTTCGCGCACATCCACCCCCTTGAGTCGACCGATGAGAAGTCCAAATGGAACGCTGCCGGCTGCGAATCCTGCAAGCGGCGCGATGATCCAGGGCCACGCGGTCACGCTGCGATCCTACTTCCGAGTGTGCGCGGCATGGAGCAGCGACTCCACCGCCGTCCATGCATCCGCCACTGGGATGCGCGTGATTGCGCAGCGGAGTGGATGGTCGTTCGCGATGAGTCCATCCTCAAGGAATGGATCAGCGGTCATGATGCGCTCTCGCGGGTAGTCCGTGGGTGTCCAGCGACAATCAGTCGGGCCAAAAAACGAAAGCGTGGGCGTTCCAAATGCCGCTGCAACATGGCGCGGCCCCGTGTCATTGGTGACGAGCAGTGCTGCGCGCTGCAGCAGGGCCTTCAGCGCACCGAGCGTGACACCGCGCGCGACGAGATCGATGCAGCCTGTCCGCGCTGCGATGAGCGCGCACAGATCCGCCTCCGTCGGTGATCCGTTCACGGCGATGAGCGGTGCCGTGCCCGTTGGCGCATGACGTATCAGCCGCTGCGCGAGTTCGATGAATCGCTCGGCTGGCCAACGCTTGTCTGCGCGGTTTGCACCTGGGTTGAGGATGATGAGCGGCTGCGCTGGATCGTGCGGGTGACCAATGAGGCGGTCTGCCTCGCTCGACTCTGCGCTTGTCACGGCAAGTTGCGGGACACACACCGAAGGTCTCGTTCCGGTCCACCATGCGGCCAGATCGCCGTACATCGCTGCGGTATTCATGATGTCACGGTTGCGCGCCACGCGATCGGTCAGCAGGAGTCCGCGCAGATCCGATGCGAAGCCGACTCGCCGTGGTATGCGACAGAGTGCGGTGAAGAGCGCGCTGCGGAATGAGTTCGGCAGGAGCAGTGCCACCTGCGGTCGGTGCGCGCGGATTCGCGCGCGGAGTTCGCGAGCAGTCATGCGAAGGGATCCACCCTCGAATGCGCTCACAAATGGCACACCTTCGATGAGTGGACGGAGATTCGGTCGACCAAGGAGGGCAATGGTTGCACGCGGATGATGCGATGCAATGTGGGCAATGGCGGGAGTGGCCATGCAGACATCGCCCACCCAAGAAGGCAGCACGATCAGCAGCCGCTCCAGCGACGGGGGCATATGAGCAGATGGCGAAGCTGCGGATGCGTCGGTGGTGATCATTCGCCAGCCCAGAGCGACGGCAGTCCGCGCGACGCGGCCCACAGATTGGTGTTGCGTCGCAGTTCCGTCGCAAGACCGATGGCCACCACCTCGGGGCCCACCACTTCAAGATCCACTCCCCACGGCTCCACCTCGACGCGCAGCAGCGAAACACCCTCACGCTCGGCGATGGCAAGCGCCGTTGCAGTGATGAGTTCGCGGGTCGCAAGTGCGTTCAGCATGTCATTCTTGGCAAGCAAGCGCGTGTGGGTTGTCGACTCCCAGCGCGGAGTGCCATCCTTCCCGTCCGCACGGAGGATTCGATGGCCTGCGTGCAGCAGATCCGTCTCCACGAAATCGGCGCCGCTCGATGCGCGTACATCTGTCCCACTCTCGCCCGCACGAAGCAGTCGAATGGTGCGGCACTGTGCAGCGCGGCCGGCTTCGACATCACGCTCCTGATCTCCGATCATCCAACTGCGCGTGCAGTCGATGTCATGCCGCTTCGCACCCTCCAGCAGCATTCCAGGTGCCGGCTTCCGCCAGGGGTGTTCGCATCGATAGGCGTCGACCGTTCCCTGCGGATGAAAAGGGCAGGAGATCCAGTCGCGCACGAGCGGCTCCCTGCGTTTCCACTCGCACGCGTCTTCGAGCATCCGCGCCGTCCGTGCATGGACGGCATCCACATCCGACTCGCCATATGCGCCTCGTGCCACACCACCCTGATTGGTCACCACGATCAGCAGATAGCCCGCCTCCCGAAGCGCTCGCACACCCCACGCCGCGCCCGGCATCAGACGAACGAGCGAGGGGTCTCCGAGATCGCCGTCGTTGGCGATGATCGTGTTGTCTCGGTCGAGAAAGACGGCGCTCTGCACTGCCAAGAGGCTAGCGCAGCACTCGTCAGACGGTGGTCGACAGCCCTCGAGTGCCAAGGCGATGTACCTCGTGATCGCCAAAGGACGTGCCAAGCGCCCGAGCCGCGGTAATCAGCGAATGGTCCGTGGGAACAAGCCGCTGCGTCCCCGCCGACACGAGGAGATCGACGTCAGTGAAGACGTTGTTCTCACGGACGACCAACCTGCCGCGCGCGCCTCCCAGCAGGATCGCCAGCGCGTGGTAACCGAAGTTCGTGGCAAGGATTCGATCCGCGGCAATGGGCGCACCTCCGCGCAGCACATGGCCGAGCGCCGTTGTCCGAACATCCGCTTTCGTGCGTGCGCGGATGATCTCGGCCACTCGGTTCCCAATGCCGCCGAGCCGCACCGGGTCTGGGCTCGTGGGATCAAGCCGAGCGATGGTCTGTTGTCCACCCGCGGCCACTGCACCTTCCGCTACGACCACAATGGCGAAACCAGGTCCGCGGTTCATACGGCTGCCGATGAACTCCTCGATCGCATCTTCATGGAAGGGGATCTCGGGGATCAAAATCATGTCCGATCCGCTCGCCACACCGGCAGTGAGTGCAATCCATCCCGCATTCCGCCCCATCACTTCACAGACCATCACACGGTGATGACTATCCGCCGTGGAATGCAGTCGATCCAGTGCTTCGGTCGCGGTGTGGACGGCGGTGAGAAAACCGAAAGTGATCTCCGTGCCGAACAGATCGTTGTCGATCGTTTTTGGGATCCCGATGACATTGATGCCAGCCTCCACGAATGGAGCCGCACACTTCATCGAACCATCACCACCGATGACGATCAGAGCATCGATACGGTGCTTGCGAATATTGTCGATGCATGTTCCTGTGACATTCCGGAAGATCGGCGCGCCATCCGAGTCAAATCCAGAGCACCAACGTGCAGGATTGCAGCGGTTGTTGGTGCCGAGGATCGTTCCACCTCGAGTGAGGATGCCAGAGACATCGCGGAAAGTCAGCGGACGGATGCGATCCTCAATCAGCCCCTGAAATCCATCCTCAATGCCGAGCACTTCGATTCGGTACTGCAGGATGGCGGTCTTGGCGACCGCACGGATGACCGCATTCAAGCCGGGACAGTCGCCGCCACCAGTCAAGATGCCGATTCGGCGGATGGTTTCGGGGCTCATAGGTGGACCATGGAGGGCAGTGGGTGCAAGGGGGATTTGGGGAGCACTCCAATGTAGTGCAACAGCTCGCGCTCTGCGAGAGGGCGTACTCTCTTGCCATGCATATCGCCAGTCAGATATCGAAGATGAAGGAGTCCGCAACGCTTGCGGTCGGAGCGAAGGTGACGGCATTGAAGGCGAAGGGCGTGGATGTTGTCGGATTCGCCATGGGCGAGCCGGACTTTGACACGCCGCAGTCGATCAAGCAGCGCGCTGCGGATGCACTGATGGCGGGAATGACCAAGTATGCACCCACGCCCGGCGACAAGGCATCGCGTGAGGCGATTGCTGCAAAACTGCGCAGTGAGAATGGCATCGACTGCGCTGCCGAGCATGTCACCATTACCGTCGGTGCCAAGCATGCCATCTTCATGGCGCTTCAGGCGCTGATCGAGCCAGGTCGTGGAGACGAATTCATCCTTCCAACGCCCGCATGGGTCAGCTATCGCCCGCTCATCGAGTTGGCGGGTGGCGTGTGTGTCGAGGTGGCCGGTTCCGTGAAGAACGCCTTCCGAATCACGCCGCAGCAGTTGGAGGCGGCGATCACGCCACGCACGGTCGGACTTCTGTTGAATTCACCCAGCAATCCGTGTGGTGTGACCTATCCCGCGAGCGAACTTCGCTCACTCATCGATGTGGTGGCCACGCATCCGCGCATCAGCATCGTGTCTGATGAGATTTACGAGAAGCTGATCTTCTCGGAGATCGAGCCAGGGCTGACGCACTGGTCTCCGGCGAGCGATCCGCGTGTGGCGGGACGCACGGTCACCGTGAACGGCATGAGCAAGGCGTTCGCGATGACTGGGTGGCGCCTTGGATATCTCTGCGCCCCCGGCGATCAAGGACGCTTCATCCGGGAGATCATCAAGCTGCAGGGACAGATGACCAACTCCGTGCCGAGTTTCTTCCTGCCTGCTGTCGTGGAGGCATTGTCGGCGCGGGTCGCGCCTGAGGTGGAACGCATGCGCGCTGCATTCGCGGCGCGCGCAGGTCTGATCCATCGGCTCTTGTCGCACGTGCCAGGCCTTCAAGTACCGCGGTCGACAGGGGCGTTCTATGCATTTCCAAGCATCGCAGCATGGATTGGCAGCGTGACGCCCCTTGGTACTCGCATTGACTCAGCGCAGGCCTTCGCCGATGCGCTGCTCGCAGAGGGGCACGTCGCTGTCGTGCCGGGGGAAGACTTCGGGGAGTGTGCGCGCCACCATGTGCGACTTTCCTTTGCGTGCAGCGAAGCGCAGATCACCGAAGGCGTGCTGCGGCTCGATCGCTTCGTTCGTTCACTGCAAGGTGCGCACGCAGCCACTCACGCCAGTTGAGGCGCACGTCGGGACAGGACTGGCGGGGCAATCTTCAGGTGGCGCCGATTGTCACGGGCAGGGGCTGTGCACGCGGCTCATAGTTCGGGCTCAGCGCAATATTCAACGGACGACGGTGTCCCGATGGATCGCGTGGAATGCCCTCTTCATCGATGATGCGCTGAATCGCCATGATCCCCTCGATCAACATCTCGGGGCGGGGTGGGCAACCGGGGACATAGACATCCACGGGAATGAACTGATCGACCCCCTGCACGACGGCATAGGTATCGAACACGCCACCCGTCGATGCGCACGCGCCCATGGAGATGACCCACTTGGGTTCTGCCATCTGTGCATAGATGCGCTGGAGAACCGGCAGCGTCTTCACGCTGACGCGCCCAGCCACGATCATGAGATCCGCTTGACGCGGCGAGAAGCGCATCACCTCTGCGCCAAACCGCGCAAGATCGAAGCGTGAGCATGCGGTCGCCATCAGCTCGATTCCGCAGCACGCCGTCGCAAACGGCATCGGCCAGACACTGGACCGCCGCGCCCAGTTCACGACTCTCTGGAGGCTGGTGGTCAGCACGCTGTCGGACGGAAGTGCAGTCTCAAGTCCCATGGTGCAAGTGTAGGCGCTCTGGGACTCCCGCGGTCAAAGCAGGAGTCGTTCCAATTCAGCGGTCGACGTGGCGGTCGTGAACATGCGATCGACGCGCATGAGTCGAAAGAGTTCCGCAAGTTGAACGTTCATGCCTGAGATCACAGGGCGCAATCCCGCTTCGCTGCCTCGATTGGCAAGCGTGACGCACAGGCCTAGCGCCATGCTCGACAGCGCCTGGCAGCGGGAGAGATCGATGACCATGCACTTGCCACGCGGGGTGGCATCGATTGCCTTGCACCCCTCTTCCGCAATGATCGCCGCCGCCCGCGCATCGATGGCGTTCGACTCAAAGCGGATGATGGTGTGCCGATTTCGCTGTTGGACCGTCACGACTCCATTCGTCTGAGATGTGGGAGGAATGGGATTCACTGTGTGGTCCGCACCCATTGTGCGGGTAATCCATTGTCTTTGCAATCCGTCCGGCATGCAAATGTGCGGTTTCCAACAGTTTCGAGTTGCGCCGCGCGCAGCGATCCGAGCATTTCCCCGCACGCACCCCTTCCGCTCGACATCGTTGCATCGAAGCCGATGCGCAGCACATCCGCAACGCACACCTGATCCGCCGATCGAGCGGGAACCACTTGCCCGGTCTCCGGGATCAGCAGCACCAACTGATTCGCCTTGAGCAATCCGCACAACTGATGGATGGCGGCAGACTCGACGGCAAGTTCGTCCATCAAGGAATCGAATGTGGCGGGCTCTCCACTTTGATGGCGATGACAAATGTGTTCCATGGCACTGACCACGAGTGCGGGATCGAATGCGCGGAGCGGATGCGCTGACTCGCTCCGGACGCGGTCGTTACTGAGCAGCGCGTTCAGCAGCGAACTGACCTGCAGCCCAAACAAAATGATCAGCCACATCGCATACACCCAGAACATGAAAAGCGGTACAAGACCGAGCGAGCCATACAGCCGATTTCCTGAGAACGCCCGTTCCATGTAGATGGCGAGGAACTTGCGTCCGAGTTCGATGCCCACGGCAGCCACGAGTGCGCCGGCCAAGAGCGTTTTCCATCGCATTCGCACAGTCGGCATGACTCCATACGCCAGGAGCAGCACGGCCAGCAGGAGGACGAATCCGAGCACAGGACGCACGTAGCCGTATGCGGCGGGGAATGTGGGTTGTCCGTCCATGACGCGCTTCAGTTCGCCATCGACAAACGGCAGCGCGGCAAGAAGGATGGGGCCGAGCGTGAGCATTGTCCAGTACACGAGCAGCCGTCGATGCCAAGGACGATTGCTCAGCGCACGACAGACGATGTTGAAGGTCTTTTCGATTGCGACGATCAGCCAGATCGCGGAGAACAGCACGATGCCAAGACCGATGAAGCCGAGTGCAGAGAGGTCCACCGTGCCCGAAACGCGTACCAACTCTTCCATCCATGCACTCACGGATTGCTGCTCTGCGCTCATGCCATCTTTGGCGACCGTCACGCCAATCTCATCCAAGCCAGCCATCGCTGCCATCGATGTCACGAGTTTTGGAAAGTCGTCCCCCGTCAGTGCGCGAACAAGTAGCGTCGCGACGAACAGCACAGGGATCATGCCAAAGAGTGTTCGAAACGAAAGGGCGGCCGCCATATCTGGCGCGCGTACTTCACTCAGGTGCCGAGCGCAGTAGCGGGCGATGGCCCAGCCACGACTTGAAGTGCGCACAAGATCGATGTCCACGGTGCAATCCTAACGGTTGCCAGGCGCATTTCCCGCGGGATTCGCATGATGGACAGCAGGGTGGTCGAAGACCCCGCGCGCGCGCATTCCCATCATCG
>Ga0194119_10003222_pt1 | contig 26430 bp, 21 predicted proteins | sample TA2MahC100mmetaG_FD_148620 | JGI IMG/M metagenome (GOLD analysis project Ga0194119, IMG submission 148620) | Freshwater microbial communities from Lake Tanganyika, Tanzania - TA2015018 Mahale Deep Cast 100m | ecosystem: Environmental > Aquatic > Freshwater > Lake | place: Tanzania: Lake...
GGCCCCGGGGCTGATCGGAGCATCTCCTCCAGGCTCTCGTGGCCGGACCGCTGAATGTACTCCTCGCGCGCCACCGCCGTCATCCACACCGAGTTGAGCCCGCCGACGAGCGCGCGGATGCGTTGATGACGAACGCCGTGGAATGCGAGCGGCAAGCCCTCCCAGGCCCAAACTGCCGTGGCCACCTGGCAAAGTGCGATGGAAGCTTTTCCGCGCTCCACGAGTGCCGGATTACCGGTGCCGCCGCCGCGCGCAAAGATCTCGATGGATTTTCCCGGCAACTGGCTCTCGAGTAACTCGGCCAGCGTGGCGGCAAAGACGTACCAGGAACTGCCCGGTGGCATGGCGGCGATCACCAGTGCTTCATGCGGCGGCGCGGTGGCGGCAGACCACGTTGCCGCTCCGGCGCCCGCTGCGGCCGCGGCAGCAGGGAGGAACATCCGGCGGTTCATCGGCATCGGCTCAGGATACAGCCGACGCCAATAAGTCAGCGGCGGGGCTGAGTTTCGCTTCCTCGACGGCTTTGCGGATACGATCCAGCATCGCGCCCGAGGGCGCGGTCACCGGCGGACGCGTGAGGTTCGATTGCAAGCGGCCCGCCAGCATCATCGCGGTCTTCATTCGCGCATGTGCGTCACCGCTGGGCTCACCGCTGGCGTAGACCACTTCCTTGAGTGGATTGATCTTCGCCTGGACGGCCTGCGCGCGTTTCAGGTCGCCATCGCACACAGCCTGGTACAAGTCGACGATCACTTCCGGGATGAACGAGGCAAAACCCACCAACGCGCCATCCAGTCCCTGCACCATCGACGTGAGCAGGTACTCGTCGTGGCAGGTGAGCAAGGTGATCTTCGGATTGGCGGCGCGCACCGCGGCGAGGTCGCGATCGTACTGGGACATTTCGCGCGTACCGATCTTCATCGTGGTGACACCGGGAATCGTCGCCAGCGCGGCGAGGAGTTCCGATGAGTAGGTGGCTTTGGTCCACGCCGGATAGATGTGCACCACCAGGTTGATGCTCACTGCCTTGGCGATTGCCGTGAAGTGATCGATCACATGTTGCGGCTGCATGCCGAACCGCAGCCAGTAGTGCGGCGGCATCACCAGAAGTCCCTGCGCCCCGGCCTCTTCCGACATCTGCGCGTGTTCTACCGCTTCCGTCATTCCTTCGCAACAGATGCCGGTAATCACAGGCACCTTGAGATCGCGGACTTCGTCCGCCACAATACGCGTGGCCTCGGCGCGCTCCTTCGGGCTCAGCGCGAAGACCTCGCCGGTGTGCCCGTTGGTGACCAAGCCGCCGATACCGCGATGACTTGCCAGCCAGCGCGCGAAGCGGCGCAACTCTACTTCATCAATCGACAGATCGTCGCGATACGGCAATTGCATCGCCGGCAGAATTCCCGTGAACGCCTTTACCAATGCCATCCAGCTTTTTCCTCATCCGAAAAGTCAAGCGGCCGAGGCCGCGCCGGAAATCCGCAGAATCCGGCTGAGTTCCTCCGCGGCGCGGCCCAGCGGCCCCGCCGAACTCTTCACAAATGTCTCCACCGTTCCACTCACCGCGGGCGATGCCACGCTGACCGCGCCAAACGGTTGGCCATCCGGATCGAGCACGGGCGCGGCGAGCACGCGCAGGCCGGGGATGTGGTCCTGATCCCATAAAGCGTAGCCGAGCTTGCGAGCCCGAGCGAACCGGCGCTCCAAGTCGGCGAGCGCCACCGGTGTGTGGGGCGTGAGATTCAATCGCTCGCACAGCGCGAGGATTTCTTTGCGCCGTTTGGGTGGCAGGTACGCCAGAATCGCATGGCCCGCCGCTGCGCAGTAGACCGGGATACGAGAGCCCACACGCACATTCACTCCCAGCCGGCCCCACGGAGCCTGGACCCGCTCGACATAAAGAACCTCGCCGCCGTCGAGCACGGTCAAGCTAGCCGCATCGTTGACCTCGCTGACGAGCGAGCGCAGCACCGGCCGCGAGGATTCGTGAAAGTCCATACCCGCGATGGCATGGAAGCCGAGGTCAAGAACTTTCATGGCCAGCCGGTAACGCTTGGCTCCGCCGATCTGCCGCAAGTAGCCGAGCATCACCAGGGTCTTGATCAGCCGGTACGCCGTGCCCGGGTCCAGCCCGGCGCGGCTGGCAATCTCGGACAGGTTCAGTTCAGGATCCCGCGTTGTGAACGATTCCAGCGCCCGGAGGCCTTTCGACAAAGACAGCACGGTGCTCTTGGCGCTCACCGCCGGGTCGAGACGGGCGGTACGGGTTGGCGATGTCTGGCGCGGGGAGATGGCCATGTTTCGGATGCCGAATAAGTTCACGCTACGGCATTGCTACCGTATCACGCTCGTGCTGGCAGGTCAACGAATCGCTTGCCGATAACCCGCAAATCTGATAGCATCGCTTCAATAAGGGAGAACCTGTGTTCCGCTATCCGAAAAACCAATTTGCCATCGCTCTGCTGTTTGCCACGCCAATTCTGGAGGCCCAAGTTACCACTGCCACCTTGTACGGCATCGTGACCGACCCGACAGGTGCGGTGATCGCCGGTGCCGAAGCCACGCTCACCAACGAAGGAACGCAAGGCATGTTGAAGCAAGCCACCAGTGAGTCGGGCGAGTTTGCTTTCAACTTTGTGCCTGCCGGGGTATACACTCTCCGCATTCAGGCCAACGGGTTCAAGGTGTCTTCGAGTAAGAGCATTCAGTTGAGCGCTGCGGAGAACCTGCGCCGTACGTTTCCGCTCGAAGTGGGCACGGTCACCGAGTCAGTGGAGGTCTCCTCCTCATTGGCTCTGGTCAACACCGTGTCGGCCGAGCAGCGCGAAGCCATCAATGCCACGCAGGTGAACGAGTTGCCGCTGGCCCGCCGCAATGTGGCCGGCCTCGTCACGCTGTCGAGCGGCGTGACGCGCTCCGGCGGCGACGTCTACCTGAACGGCGCCGGCCGCGGCGGCACCACCGTAGCCGTGGACGGAACGGATGCCACTGGAAACCCCGAGCGCCCGTCGCTCGCCATGTTCGGCGACTTCAACTACATCAACGGCATCAGCATCGAGGCCGTGGGCGAAGTCCAGATCATCAAGGGCGTCATCCCCGCCGAGTACACGCGCTCCATGGGCGGCAATCTCAACATCATCAGCCGCTCCGGCACCAACCAACTGCACGGAAGCCTGTTTGAAAACTTCCGCGCCGAGAATCTGAACGCGCGTCTTCAGTTTCTGCGCAACAAGCCGGGCGTGACGTTCAACCAGTTCGGCGGCTCGGTGAGCGGTCCCATCCTGAAAGACCGGCTCTTCGGCCTCTTCGTCTACGAAGGCTACCGCGAGCGGGCCTTCGCCGCCGTCACGGGCAACGTGCCGACCGAACGCCTTCGCGCCGACATGCTCCGCTCCGTTCCCGCGTTCAAGACCATTCTCGACACCTTTCCGCTGCCGAATCAGCCGCACAATCTCGCCGGACAAACCGGCCAGTTCATCGGAGCCGGCTCGCGCAAGAACAACGACAACCATATGGTGATCAAGCCGGACTGGCGAATCTCCGACAGCATGAGCGCCTCGGTGACGATCACCCGTTTCCGCCCCAATGCCGAAGTGCCGCGCGTGCAAGCGATCAACTCGCGGCAGTTCACCGGTGTCACGGACCGCGTGTCGGCCATCTACACGTATTTCAAAAGCCGCTGGAGCTCGGAGAGCCGCTACGGCTACAACAAGAACGTCGTGGACCGTTTGGACGCCATCTTCAACGTCATGGATCCGAACAAGACCGAAGGTAAATTCGGCGGACGCCGCCTTCCCTGCGTCAACGCCGTGGGCTTCGGCGGCTGCGGTGAAATCCTGACGTTGGGCGCGCCCAACCATTCGTTCGATCAGAAGGTGGCGCTGGTCACGGGCCGCCATTCGTTCAAGTTCGGTGGCGTGTTCTTCCGCCGCTCCATCGGCCGCGCCAACATTGAGAACCCCGACATCCGCTTCCAGAACGAAGCGGACTTGCTGGCCAACATTCCCAACCTTGTGCAAATGACCTTCGGCACGGATCTCTATACGGCGCGGTCGAAAGAGTGGGGGATGTTCGCGCAGGACGACTTCCGCGTTAGCAAGAAACTCGTCGTCAACTTCGGCATCCGCAACGACCACTTCGGCAACTACGTCGCCAGCGCGAAGGGCGGGGGCCCGCCGCACGCCTACAATCGCGGCTTCGTCGACTTCGGAACCTTCCGTCACACGCCCATCCGGCCGATCGACAACCCGCTCGACTCCGACAGCATCAACATCGCGCCGCGCGTTGGCTTCAGCTACAACCCCGACGGCAACAGCCGCAACGTCATCCGCGGCGGCCTCAGCACCATGTTCACCAACATGGCCGGCGAGACCATCACGCAGACCGTGCAGAACTCGCTGGTGGATCCGTTCCGCTCCGCTTTCAGCCGTGCGGAAGCGCTGCAGTTCGGTCTGAAGTATCCGCAGTACAACGAGGATGTGATCAAACTCGTGGCGGGCGGCGCCAGCGGAGGTTCACCGCGCGTGATCAATCCGCAGATCGTTTCGCCCTATGCGTTCAATCTCTATCTCGGCTACCAGCGCCAGATTTCCGCGGCGATGGCTCTGGAAACGGCGTACGCGGGCAACCGCGGCGTGAAGTGGCACACCAGCCGCCAGGCGAACGAAGTGAACCCGGCCACCGGAATTCGCCCTAACACGGCCTTCGCGCGCATGGACTACTGGGACAACTCCGACAGCACCTGGTACAACTCCTGGCAGACCTCGCTGCGGTATCGCATGTCCAGCAAACTGACGGCGAACATTCATCACACGTGGGCGAAGGCGACGGCCTACGGCGCGGGCGACGTCGGCTGGACGTCCACCAACACGCCGAACTTCTACGATCTGCGGTCGAACCATGCCCTTTCCGACGGAAGCCTCCTGCACGTGTTCAATGTGAACGCCGTGTACGAATTGCCGCGCCTGGCGAACTCGGCGGCTGCCATGCGCCATGCGATCGGCGGTTGGCAGGTGTCGACGATCTTCAACGCGCAATCCGGTTCGCCGATCAACCTCACTCATCCGACCGGCATCAGCGGCACGCGCCCCGATTACGTCGGCGGCCAGCTCACGCTGGGCGACTACCGCCAGACGCTGATCTATCTGAACCGCGCCGCTTTCGCCGCCGTGCCCGAGAACAATCTCGGCAACGCGATTCGCCTCGGCAATCTCGGCCGCAACGCGTTGCGCGGGCCAGGCCGCTGGGTGGCCGACATCAGCTTCGGTAAGAACTTCAACGTGAAGGAGCGCTACCGCTTCCAGGTGCGGGCGGATCTGTTCAACGCCCTCAACCATACGAACTACGGCAACCCCGATACCAACATTGAGTCGGCGAACTTCGGCCGCATTGCCTCGACGGCCGGCGCGCGCGAGATTCAGCTCAACGCGCGGTTCGTGTTTTAGAGGATGCAGGCGATGCGGCGGCGCTACTTCCTGCTCGGCGGCGCCGGTGCGTTCCTTGGGGGTGCGCACCGGCGTGCCGTGGCGGCCAATGACAAGGTGACGGTCTGCCTGATGGGTGTTGGCGGACGCGGGCAGACGATGGCGAAGTGGTTTGGCGCGCTGCCCGACGTCCGCATCCCGCTGATCTGCGATGTCGATGAAAACGTCACCGGCAAGGTGATGAAGATGGTGACCGAGTCGCAGGGACAGGCGCCGCGGCTGATCTCCGACATCCGGCGCGCTCTCGATGACAAGAGCGTGGACGCGATTGTGATGGCCACGCCCCTGCACTGGCACGCCCCCGGTACGATCCTCGCCTGCGATGCCGGCAAGGACGTCTACGTGGAGAAGCCTGCTTCGCACAATATCCGCGAAGGGCGGCTGATGGTGGACGCGGCGCGGCGCAACCAGCGCATTGTGCAAATGGGGATTCAATCCCGGAGCCGCCCGGTGACGCAGCGTTTTGTCGAATACATCCACTCCGGCAAACTCGGCAAGACGCTGATGGCCAAGGTGTGGAACGTACAGATGCGGGGCAATATCGGACGCAAGGCCGATGAACCGGTTCCCGCCGGGGTTGACTACGACATCTGGACCGGCCCTCTGCCCAAAATGCCGTTCAACCGCAACCGCTATCACGGCACTGTGAACTGGCACTGGCACTATGGCACCGGCGACATCGGCAACGACGGTGTGCACTGGCTCGACATCGCGCGCTGGGCGATGGACCTGGGCGCCCCGCGGCAGATCTCCGGGATGGGTGCCAAGTTGTACTTTGACGACGATCAGCAAACGCCCGACACGATGAACATCACCTATGGCTACGGCGACAAGCTGATCCAATTCGAGCAGCGCTTGTGGAATCGCTACCGCCTGGAAGGCTCCGAGAATACCGTGGCCGTCTACGGCGATCAGGGCATGGCGCAAGTGGGGCGCTGGCAGGGCGGGCACCATGAGTTCCGCGTATTCGATAACGCGGGCAAGCTGGTTCATTCAGACCGTGAACCTTCGCCCGATTTCAATCACCACGCCCGCAATTTCATCGATTGCATCAAGAGCCGCAAGCAGCCTGCCGCCGACATTGAGGCGGGCCACCTCTCCACGGTGCTGTGCCACTTGGGCAACATCGTGGCGCGTACCGGACGCGCGATTCGTTACGATGCGCGCGGCGAGCGCGTTGTGGACGACGCCGCCGCCCAGCGTCTGGTTTCGCGCGAGTACCGGAGGCACTGGTCGACGCCGAAGGGAGTCTAGCGGTGGACGTATCTCGCCGGTCCATGCTCAGCCTAGCGGCGAGTACCGCGGCGCCCGCTCAAGCGGCTCCGCCGGACCTTTCGTCCCGCGTATGCCTCTTCACCGACCACCTCGCGGCGTTCTCCTACGACGAAGTGGGCCGGATGTTGAAGGATCTTGGTGTCACCGGGCCTGACCTCACGGTGCGCAAGGGCGGCCTGGTCCAGCCTGCCAACGTGGCTGTCGATTTGCCGCGCGCGGTGGAGACGTTCGGCAAGTACTCGCTCACCGTGCCGATGATGACCACCACTGTCTTGTCAGCCGCGGACCCCTTGTCCCGTACCGTGCTGGAGACCGCGTCGAAATTGGGAATCCGTTACTACAGGCTCGGCTACTTCCACTACGCCGATCTGGCGCGCTGGCGCGAAACGGCCGACTCCACGCGTACCGCGCTGCATGGGCTGGCCAAACTGGGAGCGCGGCTCAATCTCCACGCCGGCATGCACAATCATGCGGGCGACTCGGTGGGCTGCGCGCTCTGGGATTCCTGGGAGGCGATGGATGGCGTAGACCCGAATCGCGTCGGCTTTTTCTTTGATCCATCGCACGCCACGATTGAAGGCGGCAATACGGGTTGGAACCTCAACTTCCGCCGCATCGCTCCGAAACTGATGATGGTGGCGATCAAGGATTTCGTCTGGGAGAAGACCGCCCAAGGCTGGCGCACGCGCTGGGTGCCGCTGGGCGAGGGTTTGGTGAAATGGCCCGCCTTTCTGGCACTGCTCAAAGCGACGCCGTTTGCTGGTCCCATCTCGCTTCATATTGAATACGACCCCGGCGGCAAGACGAAAACTGTGCAGTATGATCGTAGCTACGAGGCTGCCGCGCGCGACCTCCAGTTTCTTAAGCGTCACTTGGCCGCCGCATGATAGGAGACAGACAGATGCAACGAAGAAGCCTCCTCCTCACTGCAGCGCCCGCCATTCTCGGAGCCGCCGGGAAGTCCGGCACCTGCCCGCCCATCCTCGGCTCCGGCGAGCACACCTACGAAGCGATTCACGATTGGGGCGACCTGCCCGCCGGCCTTCGCTGGGGCAACACGCACGGTGTGGTGGAGGATTCGCAAGGCCACATCTACATCGCCCATACCAGCCACGCCTCCGCTGAACGCCACGACACCCTGGTGGTATTTGACCGTAAAGGCAGGTTCATCCGGAGTTGGGGCGCGGCGTTCCGCGGCGGAGCTCACGGCCTACATCTGCGCAAAGAGGGCCGCGACGAGTTTCTCTATTTCGTCGACACCGGCAAAGGACGCCCGGGCGGAGGCATCAGCGCCAAAGACACGTGGATGGTGAAGATGACGCTGCAGGGAGAAGAAGTCCTGCGCATCGGCTATCCCAAGGAAGCGCCCGGCTACCAGCCCGATGGCTCCACCAAGTTCAGCCCGACGAATGTGGCCATCGCGCCGAATGGCGACATTTATGTCGCCGACGGCTACGGCGCATACTACATCAATCAATACGACGCGCGCGGGAAGTTCATTCGTTCCTTCGGCGGCAACGGCAAAGAGCAGGGCCAACTCGCCTCGCCGCATGGGCTGATGGTGGACACACGCGGCAAGGAGCCGTACCTGCTGGTGGCGGACCGCACCAACAACCGGCTGCAGAAGTTCACGCTGGACGGCCGGCACATCGGTTTCAGCGGGGGCGTCAACCTGCCGTGCCATCTGCATGAGCGCAAGGGCGTGGCGGTGATTCCGGATCTCGCCGCGCGCGTGACTCTGCTCGATCGTGACAACAAGGTCATCACGCACCTCGGCGAAGACACAACGGGCGACTGGCAGGAACTGCGCAAGAAGCCACGCAGCGAGTTCCGCGCCGGGAAGTTTGTCAGTCCGCATGGCGCCTGTTTCGATCACGCCGGCAACATCTTCGTCACCGAGTGGGTGGAAGTGGGACGGGTCACCAAGTTGAGGCGGGTGTGACTTCGATGCAGCCGGTGGTGGTGGATTTCGCAGAGATCGCGGGCGTGCCCTGTCCGTGCGGTAGCGCGCGCCGGGCTTTTGCGGATGTACCGGAGTTCCCGGCCACCATTCACCTTACGGAGATCAGCCAGGACGCAGCGCTCCATTATCACAAGCGCCTCACCGAGACCTACTACTTCCTCGAGTGCGGTCCGGATGCGCGGATGGAACTTGACGACAAGGTGATCGCGGTGCGGCCCGGCCACTGTGTGTTGATTCCTCCCGGTGTGCGGCATCGCGCGATTGGCCGGATGAGGGTGTTGATTGTCGCCATGCCGAAGTTTGACCCGGCGGATGAGTGGTTAGATTGAAGGAATCGAGATGACGACGTTGAGATTGTGTTTGGCGCTGCCCGCGGCACTCGGATTGTTGCCGGCCGCCGACGTGTCCTTCGTGCAGGCGGCTCCTGACCGCATCGACATCAGCATCAATGGCAAGCCGTTCACCTCGTTCCACTACGCATCGAAATGGGACAAACCGTTTCTGCATCCGATCCGCACCGTGAGCGGCGAAGTGGTAACGCGCGGGTGGCCCGTGGAGGAAAAGACCGGCGAGATTGAAGATCATACCTGGCATCGTAGACTCTGGTGGGGCCACGGCGACATCAACGGTGTAGACTTCTGGCGCGAGTTGGGACCCACCAAATCGGGACGCCTGATTGTGGACGGCAAGCCGCGCAGCAAGGGGAATCGGTTGGAGGCGGTGTGCAAGTTGGTCGGGCCCGACGGTAAGCGCCATGGCTCGGTGGTGCAGCAGTTCGCGTTGGATACCAAGGACGGGTTGAATTGGAGGACGTGAGAATCACCTTCCGTGCCGACGCCGGTATGGCGTTCACGTTCGGCGATACCGAAGACGGCGGCCTCGGTTTCCGCTATTCGGATGACTTCCGCGAAGCGCGAGGAGCAACGCTCCGCAACGTCGACGGGTTGACCGGTACGAAAGCGATCTGGGGAAAACGCGCCAAGTGGGTAGACTACTCGACAACACGCGATGGCCGCCGCCTCGGCGTGGCCCTGCTCGATTATCCGTCGAATCCCCGTTACCCCACCTACTGGCACGCGCGCGGCTACGGCCTAAACGCAGCCAATCCGTTCGGCGTGCGTGACTTCACCAAGGACAAAACGCAGGATGGCAGGCTGACGATTCCCGCGGGCGCGACACTGCGCTTCCGCTACCGGATCGCGGCTCACGAAGGCGGAGACCCGGAGACGTTCTGGAAGGAGTTTGCCGGGGCAAAGTAGCATGTTGCACCGTACCGCCCAGATCGTGTTCGCGCTGGCCGCCGTGTTGAATGCGGCGGACCACTGGTCATTCGTTCCTGTTCGTCGCCCCGCGCTGCCGAAAATGGGCAGCACGGCAGGTCTCAACGAGATAGATCGCTTCATCCGCGCACGGCTGGAAAAAGAACGCATCGCGCCATCGCCTGAAGCGCCGAAGTCCGTGCTGCTGCGCCGCCTTTCGCTCGATCTGATTGGTCTGCCGCCCACGCCGGCTGAGATCGCCGCGTTTGTCGAAGATCAGCAGCCCGGCGCATGGCAGCGTCAGGTGAACCGGCTGCTCGATTCTCCGCACTACGGAGAAAAGTGGGGCCGCCACTGGCTAGACCTGGCGCGCTATGCGGACTCAGACGGTTTCCGCTCAGATCGTTTCCGTCCGCATGCCTGGCGGTATCGGCATTGGGTGATCGATGCGCTCAACCGCGATCTTCCCTTCGATCGATTCACGCTGGAGCAGATCGCCGGAGACCTGCTGCCGAACGCGACGGCAAACCAGCGCATCGCCACCGGCTTCCATCGCAACACGCTCACCAATCGCGAAGGCGGTATCGATCCGGAGCAGTTTCGCGTGGAGCAGGTCATCGATCGCACCAACACCGTCGGCACGGTCTGGTTGGGGCTCACCGTGGGCTGTGCCCAATGCCATGACCATAAGTACGATCCCACCAGTCAGCGCGATTACTACCGCTTGTTTGCCTTCTTCAACAACGCGGACGAAGATCATATGGATGCGCCGCTGCCGGGCGAACTCGGTCCACATTTGCAGGCGCGGCCGGCCTACGACGCAAAGCGGCGCGAGATTCTCGAGTCCCACGGCGTGCCCAAGCTACAGGCCGATTGGGAAACCGAGATGCTCAAGACGGCCGCGCACCCCGGTCAGCGTCTCGATTGGGATCATGCCTTTGATGACCTTCGCACGGACTGTGAGGACGGCGAGAAAATCTTGCGCACGCCAGCCGTCAGCCGCACGCGCCGGCAGGCCAAAATCCTCGCCGACTATTTCCTCCGCAACTACGCGCGCGTGATCTCCAAGGAACGCAAAGAAGAGTTGAAGTTCGATGCGGTGGCAACGCAACTGCGCGAACTTGACGTGACGTTGCCCCCGCTGAGCGAAGCGCCGGTGTTGCGCGCGTTTGAGCGCAAGACGCATCTGCTGATGCGTGGTGACTTCAAGCAGCCCGGCGAAGCCGTCGAACCCGGCACGCCCGCGGCACTGCCGCCGTTGGACACCGCCGGCGCGCGAGCCACGCGGCTCGATTTGGCGCGTTGGCTGGTGGCGCCGGAGAATCCTCTCACCGCGCGCGTGGCGGTGAATCGCATCTGGCAGGAGTACTTCGGCCGCGGCCTGGCGCGCACGTCCGAGAATTTCGGCAATCAGGGTGAGCGGCCTTCTCAACCGGAACTGCTCGATTGGCTCGCCGCCGAATTCATGGAGAGCGGCTGGAGCCTCAAGCATATTCATCGCCTGATCGCCACGTCCGCCACCTACCGCCAGTCTTCGCACTCCCGCGCGGATCTGGCTGAGCGTGATCCGGAGAACAGACTCTTTGCTCGCCAGATGCGCTTCCGGCTGAGCGCTGAAGCAATTCGCGACAGCGCGCTCGCCGCCAGCGGGCTGCTCTCTCCTGAGATCGGCGGCCCCAGCGTACGCCCGCCGCGACCGGGCGGCGACAAGGGCTGGAAGGAAAGCGCCGGGCGCGACCGCTACCGGCGCGGCATGTACATCCAGCTCAATCGCACGGCGCCCTATCCGCTCATGGTCAACTTTGACGCCCCCAACGGCTACGGCGCGCTGTGCCGCCGCGGCCGGTCAAACACGCCGCTTCAGGCCTTGAATCTTTTGAATGACCCGGCGTTCGTCGAAGCGGCGCGGACGCTGGCGTGGCGCACCGGGACAGAAGGCTACTCCGACTTTGAACCGCGGCTGAACCTGATGTTTGAACTGTGCCTCGCGCGCAAGGTGGCCCCCGACGAGCGCGACTGGCTGCAGACCTATTGGAAGAGCCAGCCGCCCGCCATGGCCTGGACCGGGCTGGCCAGTGTGCTGCTGAACCTGGACGAGTTCATCACCCGTGAATAACATGCTGCTGAACCGCCGCCATTTTCTACGCGCCGCCTCGGGCTTCGGAGGGCTGGCGCTGGGCGATCTGCTGGCTGCGGAGTCCACGCCATTCTCGCCGCGGCTGCCGCATTTCCCGGCGACGGCGCGCAGCGTGATTTTTCTGTTCATGCCGGGCGGGCCCAGCCAGATTGACCTGTTCGACCACAAACCAGAACTTCGCAAATGGCATGGGCGTCCGCTGCCCGCTTCGGTAACCAAGGATCTGAAACTGGCGTTCATCAAGCCTAACGCGAACGCCGTAGCCAGCCCGCGCACGTTCGCCCGCCATGGCGAGTCTGGTGCGGAGATCTCCGATCTCCTGCCGCATACGGCACGCCGCGCCGACGATCTTTGCATCGTCCGTGGTCTGCACACCGACGCCTTCAATCACGATCCCGGCGAACTCCTGTTGATGACCGGCTCGATGCAACCCGGGCGGCCCTCCATGGGCGCGTGGGTGAGCTACGGTCTCGGCAGCGAGTCGCGCAACCTCCCCGGCTTCGTTGTGCTCAGCTCCGGCAGCGGGCCCAGCGCGGGCTCCAATGATTGGTCGAACGGATTTCTGCCTTCGGCCTTCCAGGGTACGCCGCTCCGAGGCACGGGCGATCCGATTCTGTATCTGTCGAACCCGGATGGGTTCACATCGGAGATGCAGCGCGCGCGGCTCGATGTCATCAGGCGCATGAACGAAAAACGGCGCCGCGAAACCGGCGACGCCGAGATCGACGCGCGCATCGCCTCCTACGAACTGGCTTTTCGGATGCAGATGGCGGCGCCTGAACTGCTGGATCTCAGCGCCGAACCCAAGTATCTACTCGACCAATACGGCGTGCATCACGAGCCGACGCATCAGTACGGTCTGCACTGCCTACTGGCCCGCCGCATGGTGGAGCGCGGTGTGCGCTTCATCATGGTGTCGCACGGAAGTTGGGATGACCATAACGACATTGACAAGAACCTCGAGAAAAACTGCCGCATCACGGATCCGCCCGCGGCAGCGCTCGTTGGTGATCTCAAACAACGCGGCCTGCTTGACTCCACGCTCGTGATCTGGGGCGGCGAGTTCGGCCGCACGCCCCTCACGCAACAGCAGCGGTCCGACATCGGCTATGGCCGCGATCACCATCCCAATTGCTACAGCATGTGGATGGCCGGCGGCGGCATTCGCGCGGGCGAAACGGTTGGCAAGACCGATGAGTTGGGCCTCGAAGCCGTGGAGGATCGCGTTCATCTGCACGATCTGCAGGCCACCATCCTGCACACGCTCGGCTTCGATCACACGCGCCTCACATTCCAGAATTCGGGCCGCAACTTCCGGCTCACAGATGTGGGAGGGAAGGCGGTAAGTAAACTGTTGAAGAAAGGGTTGGCATGAGAAGCGTCTTGATGGCGGCACTGCTGCTGCCAAGACTGGCGGCCGCCGCCGTAGACTTTACGCGCGATGTGCAACCAGTGCTGTCGTCGCGTTGCTATTCCTGTCACGGCGCGCGCACGCAAATGAAGGGGCTGCGCCTCGACAATCGCAACGATGCGGCGCGCGTGTTGTCGCCGGGCAAGAGCGATGCGAGCCTTCTATTGCGCTTGGTAGCGGGCCTCGATGAAAAGCGTGTGATGCCGCCGGTGGGGCCGCGCCTCAACGCGTCGGAGATTACCAAGCTACGGGAGTGGATCGATGCGGGCGCGGTGTGGCCCGCGTCGGCTGCAGCCGCCGCCGGTGCCAAAAGCAAACACTGGTCATTCCAGCCCCTGGTGCGCACCGTGCCGCCGTCGACGCGCAATCAGACCTGGTCTCGCAATGAGATTGACCGCTACATTCTCGCGCGGCTCGAACGCGAAGATTGGGAGCCGTCGCCCGAGGCGGCCAAGTCCGCGTTGATCCGCCGCGTGTCGCTCGACCTTACCGGCTTGCCGCCGTCGCCGCGTGAAGTGACCGGGTTCCTCAACGACAATCGCGCCGACGCCTACGAGCGGCTGGTGGACCGCCTGCTTGAATCGCAACACTACGGCGAGCGTTGGGCTCGCCCGTGGCTGGACCTTGCCCGTTACGCCGATAGCGACGGCTACGAGAAAGACTACGTACGCCCGCACGCCTGGCGTTGGCGGCACTGGGTGATTGACGCAATCAATGCGGACCTGCCCTTTGATCAATTCACAGTGCAACAGATTGCCGGAGACCTGTTGCCGAACTCGACGCTCAACCAGCGCATCGCCACCGGGTTTCACCGCAACACGCTCACCAATCGCGAAGGTGGCGTCAACATCGAGCAGTTCCGTGTCGAACAGGTGCTCGACCGCGCAGCCACCGTCGGCACCGTTTGGCTGGGCCTGACGTTCGGATGCGCGCAGTGTCATGACCACAAGTACGACCCCATCTCGCAGCGCGACTTTTATCAGATGTTCGCCTTCTTCAACTCCACCGCCGAAATGAACATCGACGCTCCGCTGGCAGGTGAGATGGGCCCGCACCTTGCTGGGCTGCCCGAGTATCGCAAGAAGCGCGAAGAAATTCTCGCCAAGTACAATGTGGCCCACTACCAACCGGCTTGGGAAGCGCGCATGAAAGAGGCGCGGGCGTTTCCTGGCCGGTGGACCGATTGGGATCATGCCTTCGACGCACTGACGAAGTATCTGGATCATGCGCTTGCGATTCTCGACACGCCGCCCGCGCAACGGACGCAGAAGCAGACCGACGCGATGGCGGATCACTTCATTCAGAACTATCACCGCGTCATCAGCAAGGAACTCTGGAAGGAACTCGAGTGGGGCGAAGCGCGGAAGCAACTGCGTGCACTGCGCAGCGCGTATCCCGCGCTCAGCGAAGCGCCCGTGATGGCGGAAGAGCCTACCCCCCGGGCCTCGCATATTCTCACTCGCGGCGAGTGGAAGAAGCCCGCGGCGCCGGTGAGCCCGATTGTTCCCGGCTTCCTTCATGCGCCTCCTCCCGGGGCGGCTCCGTCGCGGCTCACCCTGGCGCGCTGGCTTGTGTCTCCAGAGAATCCGCTCACGGCGCGCGTGACGGTGAACCGCATCTGGCAGGAACTGTTCGGGCGCGGCCTCGTGCGGACATCGGAAGACTTCGGCGCGCAAGGCGAAAAGCCCTCGCATCCGGAACTGCTCGATTTTCTGGCGGCCCGTTTTGTGGACTCTGGCTGGAAGCGAAAAGTGCTGATCAAGCTGATCGTGACCTCGGCAGCGTATCGCCAGTCCTCGTACGCGCGCCCAGAGATCGACGCTCGCGACCCCAGCAACACTCTCCTCTCCCATCAATCGCGCCTGCGGCTGCCGGCCGAACTGGTGCGCGACTCTGCCCTGCACGTCAGCGAACTCCTCTATCCCGCGCTCGGCGGGCGCAGCGTTCGCCCGCCCATGCCCAAGGGTGTGATTGAACTCGCTTACGGCACCGACGCTGGTTGGCCGGAGAGCACCGGCCGCGATCGTTACCGGCGCGGCCTCTACATCCACTTCCAGCGCACGGTGCCGTATCCGCAGTTGATGAATTTCGATGCGCCCGATGCGAGTCTCGCGGCCTGCAAGCGAGACCGATCTAACACCGCTCTGCAGGCGCTCAATCTGCTCAATGACCCGGTTTTCGTCGAGTCCGCACAGGCGCTCGCCGCGCGGCTCCTGCGTGAGCAACCTGCGCCATCCGTCGATTCGCGCATCGCGCATCTCTTTCAGATCTGCCTCAGCCGCCCGCCCAGCCGGCGCGAAGCGGAGTTTGCCGCCGCCTACTACCGGCAACAGGCCCTGCTGTTTGAAAAAGACCCTGCTGCCGCTGTCGCGCTGTTTCCGCTGGAGATGCCCGGCGTCGCGCGCACTGAATCCGCCGCCTGGACCGGCTTAGTCAGCGCGATTCTCAATTTGGACGAGTTCATCACGCGCGAGTAACGGAATCACCATGCACCACGACGAATACTTGCGCTTCCAACAACGCCGGGACTTCTTCCGCTCTTTCGGCGGCATGCTCGGCGGGGTTGCTCTCTCTAACCTCCTCGGCGCGGCCGAGGCCCCCGGCAATCCGCTCGCACCCAAGAAGCCGCACTTCGCGGCCAAGGCCAGGAACGTTATCTTCTTCTTCCAGGAGGGCGGCCCCAGCCACCTCGATCTCTACGATCCCAAACCGGCCTTGCAGAAATGGCACGGCCAACCGCTGCCGCCTTCGATGAGCAAGAACCTCAACTTTGTCTTCGTCAAGCCCGATGCGAAGGTCCTCGGCACCGAACGCACCTTCAAACCCTACGGGCAATCGGGCACTGAGTTTTCTGACTACATTCCGCACATCGGCGCGCATGCCGATGACATCTGCCTCATTCGCTCGATGCACACCGAGGCGTTCAACCACCATCCCGGCCAGGCGTTGCTGTTCAGCGGCTCCACGCAGTTCGGGCGGCCCACTGCAGGCGCTTGGGTCTCTTATGGGCTCGGCAGCGAGTCGCAGGACATGCCGGCGTTTGTGGTGCTGAGTTCAGGGAAGGGAACGAGCGGCGGCTCCATGAATTGGGCCAGCGGATTTTTGCCGTCCACCTACGCGGGCACCGTCTTTCGCAACTCGGGTGAGCCGATTCTGTATCTGCCGAACCCGCCCGGTGTGACGCGCGATACGCAACGCGCGCGCCTCGATCTGATCCGCAAGCTGAACGAAGAGCGCCAGTACGATACGGGCGACGCTTCGATTGCCAGCCGCGTGCACTCCTACGAACTCGCGTTCCGCATGCAATCCGCCGCGCCCCAGTTCCTCGACTTTTCGCAGGAGTCCGCCAAGACGCTGGAAGACTACGGCGTCAACAAAGAGCCCACTCATCCGTACGCCGTCAACTGTCTGCTCGCGCGCCGCATGGTGGAGCGCGGCGTGCGGTTTGTGATGCTGGCGCACGCCAGTTGGGACGATCATCAGGAAATCAACCGCAAGCTGAAGAAGAACTGCGCGATCACGGACCAGCCGATCGGCGCACTGATCGGCGACCTCAAGAGCCGCGGTCTGCTCGACTCCACGTTGCTTGTCTGGGCAGGCGAATTCGGCCGCACGCCAGTGGGCCAGTTTGAGCGCGTCGACGAAGACCCGGGACGCGATCACCACCCCAACTGCTTCAGTGTCTGGGCTGCCGGAGGTGGCGTCAAGGGCGGGCAGGTGATCGGCAAAACCGACGAGATCGGTCTGCAGGTGGCCGAAAACCCTGTTCATATTCATGATCTCCAGGCCACCATGCTGAACACTCTCGGCCTCGAACACACCCGCCTCACCTATCGCCACATGGGCCGCGACTTCCGGTTGACGGACGTCGGCGGCAAGGTAGTAAAGCAGATGCTCCTATGACACAACCGCGCAGATCGTTCCTCGCCGGCGCGCTTGCCGCTACCAGCATGACCACGTCCACCACGGCCGCCACGCGCGGGTCGCGCATCGACTCGCAAAGCCACCTCTTCTCCGAAGAGTTCCTCAAGCTCCTAGAAAAACGCAAGATATCGCCCTACGTCTACCGCAAGGGTGACGACCGCTACGTCGTGGTGGGCGACTGGCACCGCCGCCTGATGCCGAAGCACACAGACGCGGCGGCGAAGATCGCCGACATGGACAAAGCGGGCATTGCCATGACCGCGCTGAGCATCAACGATCCGGGCCCGGAGTTGTTCGGCAATGACTCGACGGCGATGGCGGTGATGCTCAATGACTTCATCGCGGACACCGTTCGCCAGTATCCCACGCGCTTCTTCGGGCTCGCGACGCTCCCGTTTCACTCGCCCGACGCGATGCTCAAGGAGTTTGACCGCGCCATCGGCAAGCTGGGCATGAAGGGCATTCTGCTCTACTCGAATCTCGACGGCAAGTTCCCGGATGAGCCCGCTTACCGGCCTTTGTATGCCGAAGCCGAGCGCCGCAACGTGCCGATTCTCCTGCATCCGGGGCTGCCGATGGCATACAGCGCCGTGAGCGATTATCAGATGGCCCCGATGCTGGGCTTGATGTTCGACACCACCATCGCGCTTTGCCGTCTGATTCTATCCGGCGTGCTCGACAAGCACCCCAACCTCAAACTGGTCTGTCCGCACGTCGGCGGCGCGTTGCCGTTCCTAATCGGACGCGTGGATCACCAGACGATGGTGCTCAAGCGCGGCGCGGAGAACATCCGCATGGCGCCGAGCGAGTATCTGAAACGCGTGTACCTCGATACTGTTTCGCCCATCCCGATGGCGATCCGCTACGGAATAGACTTTGTCGGCGTGGACCGCATGCTGTATTCGAGCGATCATCCATGGGTCGATCCGTCGCTGATTGCCGGACATGTGGAAAGCCTCAAGCTCTCGGCGGCGGATGAAGCGAAGGTGTTCACCGCGAACGCGAAGAGGCTGTTTAATCTATGATGTCCCGCCGCACGATGTTGGGAACTGCGGCAGCAGGGGCCCTCGGCGCTGCCCCGGAGCGCTTCCGTCTGGCCATCTGTAGCGAGACGTTTCCCGGGGCATCGTTTTCCGGCATCTGCGAGACGGCCCGGCGCGCCGGCTACACCGGGCTGGAGATCGATCCATCCAACCTGAGCGAAGATCCAGCGTCGCTCACCGCCGCGCAGCGCCGGTCTCTGAAGGATCAGATGAAGGTGAACGGCTTGCACTTCTGCGGGCTGCATTCTTTCCTCAAAGCGCCGAAAGGCCTCCATCTCACTACGCCCGACTCTGCCGCGCGTGCCCGCACGCTGGACTATTTCGCGCGGCTGATTGATCTCGCCGCGGACCTCGGGCCGTCACCGGTGATGGTGCTGGGCTCATCGAAACAACGGCAGGCGATCAACGACGTCACGCCGGCGGACGCTGCCAAACGCGTCGCGGAGGCGCTCAGCAAAGTGGCGCCGCAGGCGAGCCGCCGCGGCGTGACGATTCTGCTGGAACCACTGGCGCCGCATCTGTGCAACGTGATCAACACGATGGCCGAGGCGATCGCGGTGGTCGAGCAAGTGAAGAGCCCCGCCGTACAGTCGATGTTCGACACGCACAACACGACGGCCGAAACCGCGCCCCTCCCGGACGTGATCCGGAAGCACTTCGCGCGGATCCGCCACGTGCATCTGAACGAGCTCGATGGCAAGTATCCCGGCGCCGGGAACTTTCCGTTCACGCCCGTCCTGCAGGCACTCCGCGATTTAAACTACCGGGGTTGGCTCTCGGTGGAAGTGTTCGACTTTAAGCCCGACGGCGAGACCGTGGCCCGTCTCGCCGCCGGCCATATCCGCAATCTGGAACAGGGTCTCAAGTAAGTAAGGGAAGAGAGGAAACCGTAGATGAATCGTAGATACTTCATGATGGGCACCGCGCTTGCCGCCACGGCCGTGCGCCGGAAAGCGGTGGCCGCCAGCGATCAGGTGAATGTCGGCATCATCGGCGTGGGCGGCCGCGGCCGGCACCTGCTGGCCAGCTACGGCAAGATCGCCGGCGTGAACGTCAAGACCCTGTGCGACGCCGACAAGACTTCGCTCGAGAAGGCCCAGGCGATTGCCGTGAAAACCGGCATCCTGAAGCCGGCCGAGACCAACGACATGCGCCGCATGCTCGAAGATAAGGGCATCGATGCGGTGGTGGTAACGACGCCCGATCACTGGCATGCACCCGCCGCCATACTCGCCGCCGACGCGGGCAAAGATGTCTATGTAGAGAAGCCCTGCTCACACAATATCCGCGAGGGGCGTTTGATGATCGACGCCGCGCGCCGCAACGGCAAGCTGATGCAGGTGGGCACGCAGTCGCGGAGCCGCGAGTCCACGGTGCGCGCGATTGAACTCATCAAGTCCGGCAAGATCGGCAAGGTGCTGATGGCCAAGGCCTGGAACATTCAGCTCCGCGACGACATCGGGCACAAGGAATCCGGGCCGGTGCCGGTGGGCGTCGACTATGAAACGTGGCTGGGCCCCGCGCCGTGGATTCCGTTCAACGAGAACCGTTTCCACTACAAATGGCACTGGCACTGGCATTTCGGTACCGGCGACGCGGGCAACGACGGCGCGCACCAGATCGACATCGCGCGCTGGGCGCTCGGCGTGAGTTACCCCACGCGCGTGAGCGGGTCGGGCCGCAAAGTGTTCTTCAAGGACGACCAGCAGACGCCGGACACGATGCTTGCCAACTTCGACTACGAAGACGGCAAGAGCCTGATCTGGGAGCAGCGCATCTGGAATCCCTACGGGATGAATGAGATTGAAAACGGCGTCGGCGTGTACGGCACCGACGGCATGGTGCACATCGGCCAGTACAACCGCCGCTGGGGCTACAAGGTCTTCGACGCGAAGGGAAAGCTGGTCCAGCATGACGATGCCGGCGATGACGATGCCATTCACCAGCGCAAATTTGTCGAGTGCATCCGCTCGCGCCAGCTTCCGCCGGCGGACATCGGGGAGGGCCACCTCTCGGCGATCCACTGCCATCTCGCCAACATCGTCGCCCGCACGGGCCACAACGTTACGTTCGATCAGGAGACGGAATCGATCCCCACGGACGCGGCTGCTAACGCGCATGTGAAGCGCACGTACCGTACGCATTGGGGTACGCCGAAATTGCTGTAGCTGGATCGATGCCGCCGAAGATGGATCCACGTACACATCCCGCTGGCGTGGTTGCGCCAGCGGGAGATCGCGAGGCAATGAAGATGATCACGAGAAGAACAATGGCCATGGCCGTCGCCGTCGCAGCCGGGTCCCCGGTAGCGGCGAAGCAGCGGCCCATCCGCGTGGCGGTGTATGGCGTGGGGCACGCCCACGCCATGGGCAAGGTGGAGGCGTTGCGCAAGCTGCCGGAGTTCGAACTGGTTGGCGTTTGCGAACCCGATCAGTCCGTTCCGCGGACACACCAGGCACTGGCGGGCGTCCGCTGGCTTTCTGAGAAGGAAGTTCTCGACGAAGCCATCGAGTTCATCGCCGTCGAATCGCGCGTGCAACAGAATCTTCTCTACGCCCGGCGCGCGATCGATGCGGGCAAGTTCGTGCATCTCGACAAAGCGCCGGGCGACGACTTGGCGCAGTTCCGCGATTTGCTGGCCGAAGCCACGCGCAAGAAACTCGTGGTGCAGATGGGCTATCAGTGGCGCTATCAGCCGGCGATGCAGGCTGCCATCGAAGCCGCGCGCAACGGCTGGCTGGGCCGCGTGCAACATTTCCGCGGCGTGATTGACAAGCCGATGTCCGCCAAGGACCGCGTTGAACTCGCCAAGTTCCGCGGCGGCATGATGTTTGAACTCGGCTGCCACCTGATCGATCGCGCCACGGCGTTGCTCGGACGCCCGAAGAAGGTGACCAGTCATCTCTGGCACCACGGCGCGCTGAATGACGCGCTCGCCGACAACACGCTCGGCATCCTCGAGTACGATCATGCGATTGCCGAGATCTACGTGGGCTCCGCCAATCCGTTTGGCAGTGAATACCGCACGATCCAAATCACCGGCACCAATGGCATCATGTCGGTGCAGCCGTTCGGCTCGTACCGAATGATGAGCCACCTTACGGACGCTGCCGGCACCTTGCCGGCCGGACGGAAGGAACATGTCTTCCCGCCGGACACGTTGCCGGGCTTTGCTCCCGACATGCTGGAAATGGCGCGCGTGATTCGTGACGGCGCGAAGCCCAGCTATTCCGCCGAGCACGACCTGATGACACAAGAGGTGCTGTTGCGCGTGTGCGGATATGCTATCTAGAGCAGAAATCAGCGCGAACCCATGAAGCCCAAAATACTGATTCCGATTGGCGATGCCTCCGAGGCGTTGGATACCGTGTATCCGATTTGGCGCGTGATGGAGGAAGGCTACGAAGCGGTGGTCGCCGGTCCTGAAAAGCGCGTCTATCATCTGGTGATGCACGAGATCCCGCCGGGGTGGGACATCACAAAGGAGTCGCCGAGTTATCACTGGGCCGCCGACATTGCCTACCGCGACGTGAAGCCCGAAGAGTACGCCGGGCTGTTCATCAGTGGCGGACGCGCGCCGGAATACCTGCGTTACGACCAGGACCTCATGCGCATCACTCGCCACTTCTTTGAAGCGCAGACGCCGGTAGCGGTTGTTTGCCACGGCGCTGAAATTGTGGCGACGGCGGATGTCATCCGCGGGCGGCGTCTGGCGACCGTGGCCAAGTGCAGATTCGACGTTGAGATCTGCGGTGGAACCTACGTCAATGACCGGTGCGTGCGTGACGGCAACATGGTGTCCGGCCGCACCTGGCACGACAATCCCTACTTCATCGGCGAGTGGATGCGGATGTTGAAAGAACACCTGGGAGGCCAAGTATGAGCAACGGCGGCACTGAACTCTATAAGCAAGCGCGCCGGCGCATTCCGGGCGGCACGCAACTCCTGTCCAAGCGGCCGGAGATGTTTCTGCCGGAACAATGGCCGGCGTACTACTCGCGGGCGAGCGGCGCCGAGATCTGGGACATGGACGGACGCCGCTTCGTCGACATGACGATTGGCGGCATCGGGGCCTGTGTGCTTGGATATGCTGACCCGAATGTGGACGATGCCGTGCGCGAGGCGATCGGGCGCGGTGTGGCCACTTCACTCAACTGTCCAGAAGAGCCCGCGCTGGCCGATCTGCTGTGCGAACTGCATCCGTGGGCGGACATGGTTCGCTACCTGCGCTGCGGAGGGGAAGCGATGGCCGCGGGTGTGCGCATCGCGCGCGCTCGAACGAGAAAAGACAAGATTGTTTTTTGCGGATACCACGGTTGGCACGATTGGTATCTGTCCGCCAATCTGGCGCACGGGAGCCAACTGGACGGCCACCTGTTGCCCGGCCTCGATCCGGCGGGCGTGCCCCGCGCGCTGGCCGGAACCGCAATTCCGTTCACCTACAACGATCTCGCCGGTCTGGAGAAAGCGCTGGCTGCTGCCGGTGACGGCTTGGCAGCCATTGTGATGGAGCCGATCCGCGCCATCGAGCCCGCGCCGGGCTTTCTCGAACGTGTCCGGGATGAAGCGCATCGCCGCCAGGCGCTGCTGGTTTTTGACGAAGTGAGCGCCGGGTTCCGGTTGAACACCGGCGGGGCGCATCTGACGTTGGGTGTGGATCCCGATATCGCGGTATTCGCCAAAGCCATTGGAAACGGCTATCCGATGGCAGCCGTGATCGGCACCGGCGATGCGATGCAGGCCGCGCAGGGCACGTTTGTGAGTTCCACGAACTGGACGGAACGCACGGGCCCGGCGGCGGCGCTGGCTACGCTCGCCAAGCACCGCCGGCTCGACGTGGGGCCGCGGTTGGTCAAAACAGGATATAGCGTCCAGGCCGTGTGGCGGCAGGCTGCCGCGGATGCCGGACTCGCCATCACAATCGGTGGCGGTTTGCCGCCGTTCTCCCGCTTCACGTTTGACTATCCGGAGCCATTGCCGATCCGCACGCTATTCACGCAGAGCATGCTCGATCGTGGTTTCCTCGCCGGCAACGCGTTCTACTCGATGTACGCACACACGCCGGATCACGTGGCTCAGTATGGCGCCGCGGTCACCGAAGTGTTCCACGAAATTCGCAAAGCGATCGACGCGGGCACCGTAGCGCAGCTATTGCGCGGACCCGTGGTGCACAGCGGCTTTCACCGTCTGGCTTGAAGCGCGGGGCGTGCTACTGCTGCCACTCCGCATACCTGGATTGCAGGATGGAATTGCATTCTTCGAAGATCGATTCCGGAAAGTTCTCGTACGGCGACAACAGCCGGAGCGGCATCGGGATGCCGGAAAGCCTGACCAGCATCTTGTCGTAGGCGCCGTCGATCATCTCCCGGCGGCGCATCGGCTCAATCACCTCTTCCACGGCGTTCATATACTCGGCCTGATAGGGAAACAGTTTGCCCCATTGCCGTGTCCGCCCGTAATCGAAGAACCGGTGCGTGGCCTTCGGAAACATCGGCCCGAACGACGACAGCAGCGAACACTCGCCGAACAGGCATCCGGTGGGAAACATCGCCTCGCCGAAAAAGTGCTGGAGGTCCGGCGCGTGGAGCAGCAGGTCGCGTGTGGAATGCACCGTGGTGCCGGTGTTCTTGGTGGCCACCAGATTGGGCACTGCGTCGGCGATGCGGCGATAGTCGCGTGCCGTCAACAGGCGCTTGGTCCGCATCAGGTTGTAGTGAAGAAAGCGCGCGTCAGGATAGGCCGAACACACGTCCTGGAAGAACCGCATCACTTCCGTATCGTTGAGCGCGCCCCACGAAGGCAGCGAGATCTGAAATTCGCGGAAACCTTTGTTGTAGGCAAAGCGCAGCCGCTCGTGGAATTGCGGCACCGACAACGCAATCACGCCCACCTGCGCATGCGCCGCCTGCCCGCCCGCCAGCGTTTCCTCGTGAAACACCTCGACGATCCTTTGGAAGCGCGGCATATCGACGGCATAACCCTCGCCGGCCGTTCCAAAGATGTAGGCGTTGCCGAAGCCCGCGGCCAGCGCGGCGCGCACTTGGCTGCGAAATACATCTTCTAGAAGCTGGTAGTTTTCATCCCAGGGAACTTCACAACTGATGAGGATGCTCTGGGGGTAGCGTGGTTTGTTCATAAGTGCTTCAATGGAGGAACTGCGGAATTACCTTCAGTACATTCTCCCACGCGATGGCGCCGTCCAGCCAGCATGCGGCCGCACAAGTGTCGGGCGCCTCACCTCGAGAGTCCGTGGTTCAGTTCTGCGGCGCGGCTGCCGTTGCGGGTGCGCCCCGGAAGCTCCGCTCAACCGCATCCTTGACGTCCGTCGACACCGGCTGATCGCGCCACAACCAACGCATCATGCCGGGAAAAATCGCACCGCCATGCTTGGAGCTGTGACGCCCGATGCCCCATGTGTAGTTCACATCGTAGCCTTTGTCGGTCAGCGCCTGCGCCATGCGTGTATTCTGCAAAAACCAATCCCACTTTTCATCGTAGCTGCCGTCTCGCCTCTGCCCGCGGTTATCGTTGCGGCCGTCCTGCAAAAACACACGCAGCGGTTTGCGGTCTTCTTTTCGCACGAGGTCGGCGTAGGCGTGCCCGCCGCGGATGTTGGTGAAACTGCCGATGAGACTCAGCACTTTGCGAAACTCACCGGGCCGCTGCCAAGCCACCGTGAACGCGGCAATCGCGCCGGAACTGGCGCCGCCGATGCCGCGATGGTCTGGATTGGGCGAGACGTTGAAATCCTTGCGCATTGCCGGCAGCAACTCGTCAACGATCACTCGCGCGTACCTGTCGTCGAGTGAGTTGTACTCGGTGGGCCGGTTCGTGGTGCGATCGCCCCATTCCTTGGCGTGTGGCTCGGGCTGCTCGGGCGTGCGGCCGGGATTGATGAATACCGCGATCATCACCGGGATTTCGCGGCGATAAATCAGGTTGTCCATTACGTTGGTGGCGCGCACATCGCCCTGCGGATTCCAAAACGCATGGCCATCTTGAAAGACCATCAGCGCTGCCGGAGTCTTCGCGTCGTACTGCGCGGGCGCGTACACCCAATAGGTATGCTGGGTGCCCGGATAGGCTTCGCTCGGTAGCGTGAACGGTCCAGTCAGCTTGCCGCGTGGGATGCCCTCCTGCTCCATGGAGTCGGGCCCGAGGCGGTAGTGCGCATCGGGATTGAATGCGGGCGTGGAAGGCTGTGCCAGCAGAATGCCGGGCAGAAGTGAGAACGCAAGTAGGGAACGATTCATGTGAACAGCTCTTTGATTTTATAAACTCAATCGAGAACCATGTCGAACCTTCCACGTCGCCGCGTACTGCAAGCCACCGCCGCTGCCGCCTTGGCCCAACGCCTCCAAGCCGCTGATCAAGCGCCGGGCATGAAAGGCCGCATCAATCACTCGGTTTGCAAGTGGTGCTTCCCCAACATACCGCTTGAAGATCTGTGCAGGTCAAGCAAAGAGTACGGTTTAAGTTCGATTGAATTGCTGGGTCCGAACGATTGGCCCACGCTCAAAAAGTACGGTCTCACCTGCGCCATGGCCAACGGCCCGCAGCTGCCCGGCGGACTCGGCGGCATCTCCAAGGCGTTCAACCGCGTGGAGAATCACGATCAACTCGTGGAAGCCTACACCGCGCATCTGCAGAAGGCCGCCGACGCTGGCATCGTCAACGTGATCTGCTTTTCCGGCAACCGCGCCGGACTCGACGACGAGAAGGGCCTGGAGAATTGCGCCATCGGATTGAAGCGCCTGATGAGCACCGCTGAACGCCTGAAGGTGAACGTGGTGATGGAACTGCTCAACTCCAAGGTGAACCACAAGGACTACCAGTGCGATCACACCGAGTGGGGCGTGGAGGTGTGCAAGCGCATTGGTTCGGAGCGCTTTAAACTCCTCTACGACATCTATCACATGCAGATCATGGAAGGCG